>ERZ777003.732-NODE-732-length-60498-cov-23.282481_pt1 | contig 60498 bp, 61 predicted proteins | sample MGYA00374956_ERZ777003 | MGnify/ENA primary metagenome ERZ777003 (study PRJEB29302, sample SAMN06268252) | bioreactor metagenome | isolation source: Joint BioEnergy Institute, California, USA | place: USA:Joint BioEnergy Institute, California, USA | collected...
AATCCGAGATTGTTCATGATCTCGCGCTCTGTGTCCCCCTCGGCATCGGGAAACATCGACTTGATCTTGTCCTTCCGAAAAAGATAGCGATGAAAACGACGAACGCGGTTGCAGTCGATGTACCAGTAGTTGACGTCTGTATTCCTTACGTGTTCGAAGCCGAGTATTTCATACAACCACCCAGTCGCCCAGCGACGATCGGCATATGAAATGATTTCCTCGGGGTTGTACTCATCAACGAAGGCCTTGAACAGCCGATTGGCGATGCCGGGATACGATCCGCCGTCGGTTGCGAACCTCAGCAGCTCTACCGGTCCAGACTTGCTCCTTCCAAGAGCCGCTCGCGGTTTGCTGAAGGTCATCACCGCAACGAGACGATCTCCTAGAAACGCGCCGTACTTCCGCAGAGACGTTTCACGACGCCTTTCCTGTGCCTCTGGAATGAGAACCGCGTTGGTGACGCCGTATTTCGCCAGGAGGGTCTTCTGCTGCCGCTCGACGCGGACACGTCGCTCCTCTTCGGATAGGGCTGCGTGATGTGTGCGGATGGCCTCAGCCTGATCCTCACGGCGACACAGGCAATGCGAGTTGTCCTCACAGGAACCATGGTAGCCTTCTAGGACCGATGCGAATGATCGGCGCTGACCATGTTTGCAGATCGTTTCCTCGGGGCCGTTGAGCGCCACGTAGCAGCGCTCAGCCACCGAGGCGTGCTCAGGCAGCATCTTGGACTTGTTTTCGATCCATCCCATGAGAGACGGGCGTGAGAGGAGGAGGCAAGGGAAGCTCTTGGGATACTCCTCAATCATGGCCTGAAGTTCCGCAATGGCGTCCCTGTCGTCGGGTAACGCGGCCTTCCTGGCCTCCGCCAGCGCTTCTTCTTTCCTGTGGGTCAGGACGCTCGAAATGACTTCACTCTTGTGCTCGGTGAGGCACTGGCACGATTTGTCCTTGGAGCAGAACTTCCAGCCGCTTTCGATGTCTTTGAAAGCGCGTTCGCGACCGTACTTGCATGCGGGAGGGTCATCGTATACCGCAATCCAGACGCGCGCTTTCAGCGGGAGGTCTGAATACTGAGTTGTACTATTTTCGACAAATGAAAGGAACTCTGCGTTGGCCTTGACGCCACGCATCCAGTTCATCTTTCCGTACTAGGAAATTATTTCATTCAGGCGCTTTCGCGCGCCCTCGCGGTTGTTTATTATTTCTTTCCGATTCATATCGATACTTATACATCGTTGGCTGCAACAGCGCAACAAAAAGGCCCGCTGGAGCGGGCCTTTCTCATCAAGTCCGGCTCTGTCAGAACCGGTAGTTGACGCCGACCGTGAACAGGTGGTCACGCCCCTTGTTGAACTGGAACGGGGCCACGTAGCGGTACCGGCCGTCGATGTCGAGGTTGTCAGTGACGGCATAGCGAAGGCCAGCGCCGAGGACATAGACGCCGATGCGCTCGTTCCACTTCACGTCATCGGCGAAGCGGAAGCCAGCACCAGCGAGGACGTAAGGGGTGAAGCGGTCGAAGTCATGCTCCAGGATGGCGTTGGCAGTGAACATGTGGCCGCGCACGCCCTTCTTGCCACCCAGGTAGTCGTAGTCGGCCTCAAGGCGGACCATGCCGAAGTCATAACCGGCGCCGACACCCACGACGGCGCCCTTTCCGAGAGTTGCGCCGCCAGCGTGACCGGAGACATAGAAACCGGTCTTGGCGAAGGTCGGAACGACCATCACGGGACGGGCGGGGAGAGCGGCCCGGTTAGGCACGTCGGCGGCGACGGTCGGCGTGGATGCGATGGCGACAAATGCGAAAGCGAAAAGGCCAAGCGCGGCCGTAAGAATCTTCTTCATGAAATATCCTTCCACTGATTGAAAAAACTCGTTGAACGAGAATGCCTCATACATAGCGGAACGCTTGCGTCTATGTCCAGAATTTCGTATACGAAATGGCACCTGAGGCGTTCACAGTGATATTTAGGCAACATATTGAGGCAGAGATAGTGGGCGTATGGGGAATTGTAGGCCGTATATTTTGTCTTGGTGTCGATATGTCCCGACCAAGAAGGAGCATCCACGTAATTCGATAGATGATTCAGCCCTGGTCGGTCTGACGACATCCTGGCTGACGCAGCGTGATGAGCGGAAGGAATGAGGGAATACGTCATCGAGCTGTGGTGAGTACTGCTCAGTGAGTACGCCGCAGCAGCTACACCGGGTGAGCGTTTCCCAGAAACGCTGGACATTCGCGTCGGGAGGGCCGCCATCGAGTACATTCGCAGGACGCCGCTCAGGAAGCTCTTCCCCGATACCTTTGACCGCGAGTGGTCTGACGAGGAGCTGGCGGCGCTCGAAAACACACGAAGGAGAAAGGGCCCGGCGTAATTAAGGTTTTCGCGGACACATTTCGGATCGAGAACCGTCTTGAGAACGTTACCGTTCATATTTCGTCTGACATGACAACGTCATCGGACGAAGAGAAGAGAATGGAATTTTTCTTCTATGGACGGAACAGCCTAGATAAGGTATACGAAATACGCGGAGTTACCAAAGATAGGCGAGTAACGAGTTGAGGGACACGATGAGGGGTTATGTCATTGCGCTAGGGAGGGAGATCGCCGTCTGTTACGCTCAGGAGATGGAGGACCAGAACGGGGCGCCTCCCGACGAGAGCCACTTCATCCGTATCGGGAAGGTCGCTGTGGACTTCGTGCGGGCAACTCCGCTGACGACCATGTTTGACGCCTTTGACAGGGCGGAGTGGGGTGAGGAGGAGTTGATCGAGATCGGGCGGATCACGCAGACGCATCCTCTATCCTACGAGCGCAGGGGTGTCGGTAGCTCCGACCGTCACGACTGTCACGTCATTCGCAATCATGATGGCGAGATCGACGTTTTCCTGACTACCAGTCGGGATCGTTATATCGAGGAAATTGTAAATCTGCGTCGGTTCGCTATTGGGCGTTCCGCCCTGTTCAAGATGATTGAGTTTTCCCGGTGCAATGAGGAAGTCGTGAATGCTATTTAGTCGATAGACGGGGCACAAAAACCGCCGATACACGGCGGTTTTTACATTCTAAATAGTCATGTGCGGCACAAATAAACCAACCCACAAAAGGGAGGCCCACGTGGCTAAACACTGTACCCGGCGTGCCAAGCGCGCCAATAAGCCAAACCCGCGTGAGGACCGGAACTACGGTCGTCACACTCATGAAGCTGAGATCATCCCGATCGGTGACCACGAGGATCGCAGGCTGGCCCGGAAGAGGCGAGTGGAAATCATCCCGCGCAATCTCGCCCAGGAGGAATACGTCGAAACCCTCTACGACGCGAGCAAGCACATCGTCTTCGCAATGGGACCTGCCGGATGCGGCAAGACTCTCCTCGCGACTCTATATGCCATCCAGCAACTCCAGACAGGCAGTATCGATCGGATTGTCATCACCCGTCCGGCCGTGAGCACAGACGAGCAGCACGGGTTCCTGCCTGGAACTATCATCGACAAGATGTCTCCTTGGGTCACCCCCATCATGGACGTGTTCAAGGAGCACTACTCGGTCTCACAGGTGGAGCGCATGCTTCAGGAGGAGATCATCGAGATCGCTCCCCTGGCCTATATGCGCGGCAGGACCTTCAAGCGGTCCATCGTGATCTTCGACGAGGCCCAGAATGCGAGCTCAAGCCAGATGAAGATGGTGCTCACCAGAATTGGAGAAGGCACCCGAATCTTCGTGACAGGCGATCTCCAGCAACACGACAGAGGCTACGCTCAGAACGGCCTCAAGGACTTCGTTGAAAGACTGGAACGTATAGGATCGGATGCCATTGCAGTTTGTAAGTTCACTAATGAAGATGTTGAGCGTCATCCCGTGATTGAGGACGTTCTTAGGATTTACGGAGATTAATGAGCGCCTAATTGTTGGCCGCACACAGTGCCTCTGGGTTGCGCCCGGAGGCTTTTCATTTTAGAATTATCGTATTACGCAATGCTGGGGGATAGATGTAACATATCAAATCCATCGGAGATTTCTATGAGGGAATCCTATTGGCGGGGGAATGTTTTGGTATCAGTCCCTCTCGAAGGGGAAGAAGAAAAGAAACTCGCCCAGATCGGTGGCCGGTCGGCACAGAGGGGTGGACCGTTACCTGCGGCGATGATGCCGCGCCCACCAAGTTTCAGGATTACAACGAGGCGCGTAGGTTTGTGCGGGCGAAGATGCGTGCCGCTGGATACTCCATCATCTCATCAAAGGACGGCCGCCGACGGTCAGGGCGAATGACCTTCGATTGAAAGGCACCGTGCGGTGCCTTCTACATCCGCCAGTGCTGATTGCACCTGGCCTCGTACTTATCAGTCGCCCCAAGCTCGATGTGGGGTCCATCCGCAGCGTGGTGACCGGTGGTTGAGCGATGGGTCTTTGACGCCGGTCGGCCGCAGACCGTGCAGTTTGCCCTGGCCTTGATGATCTCGTCCGCCATGGCGGCAAGACTGGCTGTGATCGCGAACGGAACTCCGTTGATGTCCAGATCGAGACCACCAGCGACCACGTCGATACCCCTTCCGAGGCACCCACGGACCCAGGAGACAGTGTCCCCGGATACGTAGGGCTCCATCATGAACTGGACCTCGTCCAAGACCACGAGATCGACACCCTGCATGTCGTCGAGAGGGGGGAGGGTGGTCAGGTTTTCTGCCGTCGTCCTCAGGCCGTCGTGGGAGACGATCTCAGTCTCGGAATAGCGATTATCGAACGCGGGCTTGAAAACGCGAACATGCAGTCCCTGACCGTTGCGCGCCCACAGGACACGCTTCAACATTTCGGTCGTCTTTCCGGCGTACATCGGCCCGCAAACAAGAGTAAGTGAACCGTAACTCATGGTCATTATTAAATCAATATCATAAAAATCGACATATATAATATTCGTTGAACGCTATAATTCCTTGAATTTACGTCAATTACGTAGAGTTGGAGGCTCGACAGGTCCTAGAAGGTGTCGTCGAACCTGTCGAGTTTCGCTGACGGCGGTGTCGATCTCGTTCTAATCGACGATCAGATGGACCCGTGTGCGAATGACACGGGCCACGGGTCTGATGTCCTCTTGAGACAAGCACAGCCAGGCTGTGTTGTGTCATTGAGGTCGCAAGCTACCACCGAGAATAGAGCGAGGTCGATGGCGTTTTCGTCCTGGGTGACACAGAAGCACAGAGAAGCTCCCGAATATCGCCTATAACTAGGCAATACCCTGCAAACTAGAGGCGTACGTCGCCAGGTCGCGTTTCATGTCGGCGATCGGCTGCAAGGCATATCCTCCGACCGTCCAGTTCCGCCCCTTGCGGGTCGCTGTTACCTCTATGAACGCTCCACGTCGATCTCCGAACCGCTCGATGATCGCGCTAGGGATCAGGTACATAGCGATGGAGCCGATTCCTCGCACCATGACCCCTATAACGATGCACCTCGCATGCCCATTCGGAGCCTCAAATCGGACCTGATCCGCGTCCTCCTTCGCCAGGCAAACAGAGATGTTCCGCTGTCGCCCGTTGATGATGGCGTAGATGTCAACACCCTCATTCGGATCGTCGGGATCGGGAAGAGCGCAGTGCCCACCCGAAAGCTGGATGAAACCGGCTACAACATTCGTGGCTCCACTTTCAGCGAGCCTTCGAGCGGGGCGCTGTGCCACGTCGATGTCAGGAGCAACTCCGAACGCCAGCCAACCATAGTCCACGCCAAGCAGAGTGGCCAAAGACTTCAGCGCGCTGTGCCGAGGCACTGTGACGCCGTTGTACCATTTGCGGACGGTCTCGCGCGTCACGGATATACCGTAATGAAGTTCAAGCTGGTCACGAATCCAAGTCAATCGCCCGCGATTAAACGGAGGCACCAGAGGGTTATTCTCGCAAACCTCTTGGAGCCGCTTCGCAAAATCTTTGTATGGAAGATTCACCGTCATCAAATGCTCCTCCAGGGCATTCCGACTTGCCATGACCAAATAGGCACCAAAAAAGTGCCTGTTCACCTCTTAATCGGCACTGGCGAACGGAGTCAAGATGGTCCGCCCCGGCTTCACAGGAGCTGTTCGGCGATGTCATGCCAGCTCCGCACACGGGTAACGGCCGCGATCGGATCGCACTCGTTGTAGGGTCGGGTCAGCAGGAAGGCCCTATGCCCGACTGAAGCGCCATCGATGGCGTGAAGGGCGTTATCCTCGACCCACACGGACGGGCTATAGGCCCTGAGCTGTTCCGTCTTGGCCGCCCGTAGCGGGAGCACATGGACCGCCTGCCACCGGAAGCCGAAGACCTCCTCCAGGCGCCGTTTGCGGGCATTCCGGAAGGCCTCGTCGCCTCCGCAGGCGGTAATGGCCACGAACGTGTAACCGGCCTTGTGGAGCTCCGGGAGGACCTCTAGGGCGCATTCCTCTGGCGGTTGCTCGTTAAGCCATCCCTCGTCCACGAACCTCCTCATGAGAGCAAAGGTCTCCTCGGGGGTGGCCCCAGTCGCCTGCTCGATGCTGTAGTGGCTTCGCAGTGGCACAGAAAAACTGAAACCCTGCTTCTCGGCCCACTCTTGGAAATAGTCGGTGTAGCGGAGGACCGTGTCATCCACGTCCGTCAGGATGAGCTTGTGCATCAGTGCTCATCCTTCTGGTCATCCTGCGCATCGGTGGTCGCGCTTTTCTTCCGGTCATGGAAATTGAAATGCCAGACCGTCATCGCCTTTTTGACTTGATCCCGGTACTTGTCCAGGTAGTAGGCGGCAGCGACTGCGTCAGGAACGGCCTCATAGCGGTTCTTCACGACTGTCCTGTTGAGGATGTCGATGACGACGGAAGCCTCGGCAATATCGTTGTCCGAGATGCGGTCCTTTACATAGGGACGTTCGAAAATATCGACCGAGCCCGGCTTCTCGTGCCAACCCTTCTTGCTGGTGTTCACACCCTTGGCCGGTCGGGTGACCGTCGTGACGATGAGGAAGGGTCTGTTGCGAAGATTCTTGAGGTTTCGCGGGCGATTGTTCTCAGGAGGAATAATAGAGTCCATAATGTGAAAATCCAGAGTACGTAAAACGCAATGAATGTAATAGAACGGCGAAATTAAATGATGCCGTCCTTCAAAAGCTTAAGCTCGACGAGGGTTGCGGACAGATTAATCTCAGGGTCGGCCGCTATTGAATGGTTCACAAGTCCATTTCGAATGATAATCAGGGCCTGATCCTGCTGACGCTCGGTGTCACCCCACAGTTCGAGATTGCGATAGAGGGACCGGTAGATGTCCGGATAGTCCTCTACAAGTGCCTGGGCGGCAATGAGCTTGCGAGCCTCTCGGATGCGGCCCTGCTGGAACAGACTGACCATTTCGAGGATATAGTCCTTCGTCTCTTCCACGTCCTCGGTCTTCGGCCGATGGAACTTGCCGCCGACCGTGTTCTTCTGCGCGAGATTGATGCTCTTGCGCAGGTCCGGATAGGTGAGGTCCGTCAGGGCGATAACATCGTCGATGTCGAACTCGACGTTCTCCCGCGTGAGGATTTCACCAATGCGGCAGATGAAATCCTCACGGTCGAGGGCCGCGAAAGTGAATGTCTGGCAGCGGGAATGGATCGGATCGATGATGCGCGCCGGATTGTTGCACGTCAGGATGAAGCGCGTCGTGTCCGAGTAGGTCTCCATCTCGGTGAGAAGGAGCCGCTGGGCCCTCGGCGACATGATCTCGCACTCGTCCAGGATGACGTACTTGATACCGGTCGGACCCATGGACCAGGTGCTCACGAAGCCCACGATCCGGTCCTGAACGTCCTCGATCCTTCTCTCCTTGGCTGCGTTGATCTTGAGGATGTCCGCATCCGGTATGTCCAGACGCTTCAGAAGTAGCATGGCAAGCGAGGTCTTGCCGGTGCCTGGAGAGCCCGAAAAAAGAAGGTGGGGGAGGGCACCATCGGCAAGGTACTCCTCCATGCGGCGGCGATGGGTGGCGTCCTTCCAGACATACTCGTCAAAGGTCTTGGGTCGGTACTTCTCGACCCACATCTCGATTGCCATGTGCGCGAAATCCCTTTGATAAAATGATTTAGTCGGACGACCCCGCGTCAGCGGGGATCGTCCTCCGACACGAGAAGAACGGCGTCCGGATAGTCGATGAGCCAGACGGAGATCGGACCTTCGTCGGTCTCGACGGTCATTCTCGGAGACCAACGGCCGTGCTTGAGAAGGACCCACTCACCAGGCTTGAGATCGTCCCGTACATCCGGCCCAACCGCATAGACCTTCGCCCAGCGTTCGCGAATGCCGTGCTCCCGCATGTTGTCGTCGCGAATGATGATTCCGGATGAAGTCTTGCGCTCGCCGTGTTCCAGATTAGTAACAAAAACACGATCCTTGATAGCAATAAGTGTGTTGGGCATATTCCTTTAAGAAAAAACTGATGAATGATCCATAATATACAGAAACGGCCCGTTTACTGTCAACCTAATTGCTTCCGAGAATTCAGGAGGACCGGAAATGAATTTGAAAGTGACCTGGCACTGAAAACGCCCCGCGAAGCGGGGCGCTTAAATCAGTCGTCTTCCTTCTCGACGATCTTGCGTGACTTGCCCTTCGGTTCGGGCTTCTCGGGTTTCTCCGCCTTCGCCGTCTTCTGAGAGGCGGCAAGAGTTTCCAGGGCCTGCGCGGGTGTTTGGAAGACCTCGGTGTCGAGTGCCTTGATCGGGACCTGCTTCACCGATCTCTTGTTGCGGTGGTACTCGGACTTGATTTCCTCTCTCGTCTGGATCACGCGACCGCGCTTGTCGAGAAGGTCGCCACGAGCATTGAGCATGGCGTTGCCGAGAGCGACTTCATCTCCGTTTTCATTGACCAGTCGAGTGAAATCAATCGTTTCGCCGCGAATGGACCTGACAATCATGTAATGAACCTCAAATATATATGGACTTATCTATTTATTCGCGAAGGGTATTCGGGAAAATGTTCAACTCCACGTCAGGCGGAAAGCTACTGCATCCTCGTATTTTCGAAAGGCCCACACGGGACCTGCGCAAGTCCAAGCAAACTTACCTGCGCAGTTATTCAGACACCAGTGGGTACGCTCCAAAATTGAGGATGCTCTTTCCTTGTACGGAATGTTGTCCCACCAAGGCAGGAGGACGTGGAACAGTCTGTCGTCGCTGGCGTGTTCGTGGCAGTAGATGAAAGACCCATGGAACTCCGGAGTGTAGAACGTTTCCGGATAGACAATTTTCTTAACCTCAATCATTTCCCATTGCGTCTCCCCAGTGTCAGGAAGACCGGAGACGTATGCGAGTATTTCCATCACCTCAGCGATGGATTTCTTGTTCCGGACACCATAGCGGGGAGTGAACAAGTTGAGGTCGTACTGGGCATGTTCCGCCCGGCTGATGTCATGCAGAAAGTACGTGTGCTCGAAGAACGGAATGCTCGCCTCATAGAACGTTGTGGAAATGTCCACGCGGCACCCGTTGTCAAAAACCACATGGGCCGTCCTCAGAGCCGGATTGATGTCGATGCTGCGGTGGACGTGCGTCGGCGGATAGAACCGAATGTCCTCGAACGTCAGGTCAGGTCTGTAGCGAACGGCCTTGATGACGGGCATGTCAGCTCCATCTCAGCTTGAACGCCAGGGAGTCCTCGTAGTTGCGGAACGCCCAGACAGGGCTTGCGGCTGTCCATGCAAACGGACCGCTGCAATGATCCCGACACCAGCGATTGATCACCACAACAGCCCTCCCATCTGGGTACTCTGAAGCAATGTCGTACCAGTTGGGAAGAAACACGTGGTGAAGCCCTTCGTCGTTGGTGTGCTCATCGCTGTATAGGAACGAGCCGTGCACGTCCGGCTGGTAGAAACCCGGAGGTGGGTCGTAGGCATCCGGGACCGTAAGATCGGAGAGTTTGCTTGGCATCGGCTTGCCTCCGCCAAAAGACGCATGACCTCGTCCATGGTGGCGAAAATATAGAACGTCTTGCCAACCGCAACTTCATACGTTGCGCTTTCGGCATGACCCTTGAGAAAGTTGTGACGACATTCCCGTTGTCGAACACCACGCGCGCGGCACGGGACGACGCGAATGAAAAATCAACGGTATCATTACCAGTTTTCGCAGTTCGAGCAGCAAGGTGGGGGTAAAACCGTATATCGCCGGACGGCATTCCCGGCGAAAATTTGATTGCCCTCAGAGTTACCATCTTCTGCTCCATAATGAACACCGATGGAGGCGGTATTCATCGTCTCTTTTCTAGCATGAGTCCACTCGTGACCCATCAGCAAGATATGTCGTGGATCGTCGCAAGGAAACAGAAAAGCCGACCGCAATCCCCAAATCGGGACGCCGAAATTGACATCCTTGACCTACTTAATGCCAGGCGTGCGCTCGAAGAGATGATGTAATCGTCATGAAAAAGCGCTCCTGACTATTCTTCTTCAAAATAGACCAGGAGCGTCGTCACCACAGCCTTGGTCAGCTCCCGTAACGGCTCGTGATTTCCGCGTCGGTTTCGAGAACGTCGAGCATACGCTGTGCGAATGACGCCAGTTCGGGCTGGAACTCGCTGTATTCGCCTTTCGAGACGATGTCGGCGATGTCTGGTGTGAGTTTGAGAACGGTCTCGTCGGGACCATGGGCTCCAAGACCCAGAACGCGACCATTGCCATCTTCGATGACGCAGGTCACCGTGTGAGACGGGAACGACTTCGCGTAATCAAAGATGTCGGAAAACATCGCCGAAGGAAGCTGCTTGGTGTTCGAGACTTCCCGTCGAACAACCCGCCCTTGCGGTAGTTTGTCCGGCACGCTTGTCCAAATAATCATGCTGAAATAACTCCAAGAAAAACTGGTGCTGATGAGTGGGATCGAACCACCGACCTTCCCCTTACCAAGGGGATGCACTACCACTGTGCTACATCAGCATTACAATGGTGCTGGATGAGGGATTTGAACCCCCGACCTGTCGCTTACAAGGCGACTGCACTACCGCTGTGCTAATCCAGCGATGAAGGTACGATACTATTTATGCTTCAACGTTTCAATATAAAAGATCAGATACCGCACGGTGAAAAGAATCGGGAAGAATAGCTTCGTGAAGCGCAGTCGGAACGGTTATACAGGACTGTTGCATTACATTGTAGGCGGCGCGCCGTAACTCCTTTTCCCGCCGAAGGACCGCAAGACGGCAGCGTCCTTCTGGCTGTCGGTCCAGTCACCGTCGATCATCATGCGGGTGTATTCAAACAGCTCGTCGAACCTGCCTTCGGCGACCTGGTGAAGTATTTCCGCATCCTCCTGGACCAGCTCCCAGAGGAAGTCTGCGACGATCTTCCTGTCTATGATCGGCAGTGACGAGCCGGAGACCATTTCGAATGGTACGAAGTCCGAAGGCTGGAGACCATGCACGTACTCAGCCAGGGTCATGACAGCCCGTCCCTCGATGCCATCGTGCTCGACTATGTCGTAGAGGAGTACAGTTGTCTCGGTCACGTCATAGACGAGAATGACCTTACCGTGAAACAAATGGACGTGCCAAATTCCCTTCACTGGGCCAGATGGGAAGGCATAGTCCTTCTTGCTCCATGGGACATTCCGGGGAGCAGTCTTGCGGTAGTCTAGGAAGTCTATGAGAACGTTTCGTATGACGGGATAGCCACGGTCAAACTTTTGAACGTTTTTCTGAAAACGTTTTGTTGCTAAGACCTTACGCGAAACCATTATCCATCAGTCACGATATTATTCGTTAAGCTTCCGGTACGACCGCTGTTCCATCAGACGCACCTCGTTGAGGATTTCCACCGGTTCGTCGAGCTTGATTCCGAGACGCTCGACAAGCTCTCCGACCGACGAGACATCCATGTAGGCCGGATCGTTGTCGCGAAGATAGACCAAAACCTCTTCGGAGTTGACAAAGCCTCCCATCCAGAATCGCGCCCACCAAGAGCTTCAATAATAGCCTCAAGCTGCTTGCGACTAGCCTCGGCAATCTTCCTAGCGTGACGAATCTTTTCGTCGATGGACATGGTCGTAGGCATGAGGAAAATCTCCGGCCGCGTTAATATCTTGCGAGTGGTCACCTTTTGTCAACATATATAGCAAAAAAGGAGCGCGGGCGGCTGCCCGCGCAAGTGAATACACAAAAGGTATAGAAACATTATCTCGTGTGTCGCTTTGCCGAGAACTGATGTTCTCGCAATTATTTATCTTGATCCACGGGGTGCACGGGGAGAGACTGGTCTTTTTTGGGTGAGACCCGATAGACGTGTCTGACGTAGCCAAGACTGGCGTCCCCGCGCATGTGGGGAGCGATCCATCTCCGGTATTTCATTTCGCCCGTCGAGCGGTCGTAGATGGTGCGCCAGTGGCCACGCACCTCGTGCGCACGCCTGCGGATGCCGTGGGCATGCATCAGCTTGCGGTCGAGCCACTCGACCGGCCTCGTCTTGGGCGCCTTGATCCTCACGACAGAGTGGGAAAGGTAGGGGATGCGATGGTTCCGGATGGTCTGGAAGCCGCTCCGGGGCTGTACCTCGGCCTGGACTGTCGGAACATCGTTGATCACGGCCAGCAGGGTAATGAGGAACCGGGCGATGCCACGGTTGTCTAGCAGGTAGGTTTCGAAATACCTCCGCTGGAACTCGGCGCGGTCACGCGCCTCCTTTTTCCTTGCGTGGAAATTCAGCCGATTGATTGGTTCACAGACGACCGCCAGACGGTCCTTGCACCAATCCGGAGCAATGATCCGGCCGGTCAGTCCGTCCTCTATGCCCATCGCGGCGTATTCAACGTGGCTGCGGACCGAATTGAATTCGCGGCTCAGCCGCAGGTGTCCGAGACCACCGCCAACCGGATGCTCCTCGGTTGCCTCCGGATCGACGACGATGGCGACATGACCTGGCCAGACGGCGCCATACTGGCGGGGCTGATCGTCAACGGGACGGAAGTTGATGGCCACCCAGCGGGAGGCCGACGAGCGCTCCCTGATGAAGAGGAAACCGCTTTCTGGAGGCTCATCGAACGTCCTGGACTTGCCGAGGGCAGCAACGCGGACGCTATCGTCCAGCTCGAACCAGCATTCGTCGAAGGGAAGGCGGGCGAGGTCGATCCAGAGAGGCAGGCGCTCGATGTTCTGCGAAACCTGCACGACAAGCGACAGCATGGTGTCGTCGATGACGAAGCGCCTCGCCCGGTTGAGGACTTCCCGGTAGCGCGTGAGCTCCTTCTCAGCCTCCGAAGGAAGTCCGAGGGTCTTGGGAGGCCTGAGCGTCCAATAGTGAACTTCGTCGAAGAAGGGTTGTTCGAGTGCCATGCCCCTCTCTTAGCCGACCGTTCACCCGTGTCTAGGGGCAACCTGGTTCGGGGACTTCTCAAACCGGCTTGCGTCACGCTCCCTGACGAAAAGGCCGACCGCATAACAGTGGCTCCAGGCGCAGACTATAGCAATCATCCCAAAGAAGTTGGAAGCGGTGTTATCGCTGAGGTAAGCGCAGACGGCGAGTACAAGAAACCAGGAAACCAAGACGCGGATCATAGAGTTCCGATCGCTATGATATGCCGAGGCCTGCGCATTCAGAGCGATGAACTTTCCGGACTGGTGAAGGCGATTGTCTATCCGGAGGTGGATGAACATCTGGATCGCCATGAAGATAGTGCCCACGAAATAGATCGCGGCGAGGGCGACGAAGCCACTATTGCCTTCGAGATAATAGTGATACAGCATCGCGAACGCGATGGCGATGTACATGAACGAGAACATCGCCCGCCAGTCACCGATAAGAATGTTCCATCGGTCGTAGACGTAATCGTAGGTAGACTGGGCGTATCTGAAAATCAAATCGTCAAAAGCGATAATATAATTCATCATGATAGCGATATAAAGAGGTTACACTGTAATCATATATGCCAAAGGCCGCTTCTTCCGTCAAGGATTTGCTTAAGAGCCCACGTTCGGAAACCGTTTGACGCTGAATTTGTTGCGGGTCAGATGCACCGCCAGTTCAACCTGGTCGCAAACAGGTCTGCATCACTTCCGAGCAGCACGCAATGATACACCACGTTCGGCGTGGACTGCTTCCTGTACCAGTTCGTCCAGATCACAGCCTGCTCCAGGTTCTCCTCCGCCCAAGACAGGAACGTTCTCAGCGTATCGACCACTATCAATCCGTCAATAATGAGCGTCGTTCCGAGCTTGGCGTCGATGCGGGCCTGCATTTCGTCTCTGCGATACCGCAGCCAATCAAACAGATAGTGCCTGCGGTAGTCGTTGAGAGTGTACAGCACTATTTTCTCACCGTGGCGCGAATACGCTCAGCGGCGCGCGATACACTGTGCTCCTTGATGCACGCCTCCCGGAAATCATTATAATCGCAAAGCCGAAGTACGCCCTCATTTACGAGGCGCCTGAACTCGCATCGGATGGAGTGTTCCAGCGAGACGGCCGGATCAGACAAATGTGTACGAATGGTCATCAGGCTACCCCAAAGAATGAGAATTCAGACAAATTTATCCGTTAACTATCGCTGAAAGTACTCGAAAGTGTAGTTGAAGAGGCCCCACCCTGATCGTACAATTTAGGTCTATGGGGACGAGACCCCAGACCCCAAGGCTTGGGGGCGGCCATGCGTTTCCAACCCATCCGCCATGGCCGCCCCGCTTTTTCACCTGTATTTCTCGATCAGCAGTTCCAGGTCGCGCAGAAGCGCCTCGTTCCCTCGGTTCTTGGCGATAACCTTGTCGAGTGACCCGTAGTGGTGCTCCAGGCACCGCAAGAGCAAGTCCTTCACGATCTGCTCGTCAGGCCTTTCCCGAAGAGTCGAGCGCACATAAATATCCTCAAGTTGACGTTCCTTCTCGCTCGCCCAGGCTTGAAGATGTTCTAGTGTCCATTCTCCGCGCCGGATCGCCTTCAGAACCTCCCGGTCACGCTCCAGATCGAGATCATGGGTCGTCATAATCTGCTCAGCTTCGAGCAGAAGGCGAACGCAGTGGTAAGCAAATTTCGTGTCGTATCCATGCTTTTCTATATCAGCGGCCCTCGAATTTGAGGGGTTTCGCTTGTTGACGATTTTCGACATCTGCGCGTGTGCGTAAGCGCGCATCTTGTAATGGCAAGCTTTAGACAAAAAGAGCTTTCGGTTTTCCCGCACAATCTCAGCGACAGGTGTCGAATGCACAACGCAGCGTCGAGGTGTGAAAAGCGAGTCTATCAGGTTCGGGTTGTTTTCCAGACACAGGTGGAAAAACTTCACTATACTGTATACAACGAAGTCATATAGCTGATTTGAATCGGGCGATTGGACTCTGTGCTCCTGCCACTGCTCAAAACGCGGAATTTGTCGCCCAAATCCCGGAATCTCTCCTCGCAGATGGGGGAAGACCATATCGAGAGGAGGCATGGCGAAACCATACAGGTCCATATCCGAACTGTCTGAGGACACGCCATATGCCATCGACCCCATGATCGTCAGGTAGACGGTATTATTGGGAAGCCATGCAGGGGGATGAATTGCCCGCGCTTTCTGCAACTTTTGAAGTAACATATGAATTTTCACTCCAATATATGCTATCGTACCAGCGCTCGAAATAATTGCAATAATTTCATCTGCGATGTGCGTACCTAAGGCAGTTTCAACAAAGCTCGTAAGAACGCTGAAGACAATGGACCCCGAGACGCCGGTTACCGTATTCACGGTGCAAAGCCCCGCCGCGCTGAGGTGTGCCGAGAGCCTCGGTTACTGGCACGGAAGCCGTGACTTTATCGAGGATGAGGACTTCCGGGATGCATACCTCTGGATGCGGGACCAGATGGCAGAACGAATTTCATTTTTCAGCGGCGACTACCCGATCTGGGCAACGCTGCATCGGCCAAATTTCCGCAAACTGCGGAAGTGGGCCGAACCCCAGGTTCTCGTGAAGGCGAGGGTTCCTCGTGGGCGCATCCTGCTGTCGGACTATGACGACTGGCACAGTGTGCTCAACCGGTTCATCGCGACCCACGACGAGAAAGAGGCGGATCAGTGGTGGGAGCTCCCCGAGACGGAGAAGCTTGCCAACCTCCACTGGGAGCGCATCCTTGACCTCGACTGGGTTATTGAAAACGGAAGGAAGCCGCGCCTACAGGCTTGTGTGGACCGCATCTATGCACATGAGGTCGAGCGCATCACCTTCGTCAACGGCCGCCGCAGGTACTGTCACGCAGCCTGATCGAGGAGGGAGGCTCCACCGACGGCGGCCTGCTCGACAACCATGAATGCCTCCCAGTAGTGGTCGGTCGAGACGACCTGATCCGGGTTTTCTGTGTCGAGGACTTCAAACCGGCCGTTTGGTGTCAGGCTCGGGCCACGAATGATGAAGCGACCCGAACGGCTCTCCCAACAGTCCGTTTGACGCTGGATCATGTCCGTGTCTGGGCTATCGAAAATATTGGCAGGACGCTCAATATCTCCGATCCACGCTATGGCGTCCTTGGGGGAAACCTCACACTTGGCGATGATCTCCAGGTGTCGCCATTTCCTTCTGTAGTAGGATCTAATTATTCTCGACCGAGTGTTGGACGAACCGTCGCTCGACAAATGAAAAAGAAGATCAACGAAGCATTTCTTGATATCGGTATCGATCACGAAACCCCCAGAAATCAACGGTGTAGCAAAAGGCTACTACGGTTTCTGAATTCGTCAAACTTAAAGTGAAGGGTTTCGCAAGGATAAAAAAAGAGCGCCGAGCAGTTCTGTCGGAGGAGCGTCAAAGTTCAGAGAACTGATACCAGCCTGAGATTACAGCTGGTGCAGCCGGGCTTCCGGAGGTATCCCGCCACTTGCGGTGGGGGTTTTCCGGGCATCCACGAGACGGGCGTGACCCTCGCCTCGTACCCAACCAGTGTCGCCGTTCTGCTCCTCTTGCGAGAAGCACGAGTGGCAGGTCTCGTGTCACCGTATGCTACTCGACGGTTCCGACGCCACCGACCTTGCGGGCCGTTCGCAGGAGCTACCCCGCTATGACACCTTCTCCATCAACATCGGATCGGCTTGCGGCCTCCCCAATGTCCCGGTTCTCTAGCGAGCCGGGAATTAGACACCTTTCACACACGGCCGGGGCAGACTTTGCGTTTTTCAAGTGATATTATAGTGCAACAGCCACATAACGAACAAACCTACCGAGACGCGCTGCCCCCGTTGCTCCATCCTCCTTTCGGAGGACGAAATACAACACGCCTCATGTCTTTCTCCTTGCGGGATACTCGACGGATATTTCGGACGCTTCCCCCATCAGGGACCGCGCCCTCATATCTGTCACGCTGCACTTGGCTGCGGGCCTCGCACTACGTGACCACCCGTTGACCATACGTCTATTGTGGGTTCGCATGCTGGTGCCCGGTTGCGAGACGGGCTTCGCGGTGCCCCCGCTTATCTGCTGCCAACAGACCAACACCCACCGTTCGACCTATCTCCCTCATCGGAAGACCCCTGGTGGCTCAGGGGAGGTCCGAGCCTCCGTGGATGCACCATCCGAGGATGGCGGGGCTATGTAGGCTTCACCCCTTTGACGCGAGTTGCCTCGCGCTGCGCTGACGACGCCACGGCGCCAAACACGCTCGATCCAATCGGATGCATATGCATTCAACGGGACCGAAACTCGACGATCATCAGAGGGCGGCGCCCTCATCGATCATGTAGACACAGTATCCAAACTCGCTTCCGATGTCAACAAAAAATCGTACACGAAATACGAAATATGTGGCGGCGAGGGGAAACGACGGAGCTTAAAGGGAAAACCAGCGACCTTGAGAAGTGCCGACAACCGTCAAGGTACTTCCGCGAGACAGCAGGATTGGGACATCAGTCGATGAGAAATCAATTCGCTCACCAGAAGCCGGAAAAACGTTGATATCAGTCTGGGCGTCGTTGATGACGACCATGAATGCGCCGGGGATGGATCGCGGAAGACGAACGGCGCAGTCGCTTGCACTGGCGACGGAGACGATGTTTACCGACGCGGACAGCGGCTGGGCAAAGTCCTGGTTGTTTCCCGTGGCCTCAACGTTCTCGGCGATGGTGTGCTGGATGATGCCAGTCAGGACACCACCAGAGGCGGGCAGGGCGCCAATGTCCTTCGGCTTCACCATCATGGTGGTCGCCATGGTCACATCGTCCGACCCGTCGAAGGTCGCTTCCCCCTCAACCGCTCCCCTCAGACGAATACGCTTCGGTGCTTCGAGCCTGCGTGCATACGGGGCAACGGCATCGGAAGAGAACGATGTCTGGAGCGTTACATTGCTGCTGCCGTCGATGATCGCAGAACCCAGGATGTCTCCCTGAAGCTGGAATGCGCGCGGTGTCCTCCAGCGTTGGCTAGTCTCTGCGGTCCCCTCCAGGTCGCCGACAAATGGTCCACGGACAGTCCCGTCCTGATCCCGCAGGACCACATCAGGGGTCAAGGAAAGCATGATCGTGCCTCCGTTCGGGCCGGATGAGCTGACTGACAGCCCGCCGCCAGCGGTCGTGATGTCTCCCACGTAGGAGCCGATGGTGTCCTCGCCGAGACGGATGGCGCCCATGGATGTCTCGATCTTCACGTCATCGGCGCCGTCAAACGTTCCCTTTCCGGTCACCGCCCCCGTCAGGGTAATCGCCACCGGGTGCTCAAGGCGGGATGCCGAGGATGCTACGCCGTCGAGCTGACCCGCTATCCGTTCAGCGCGAAGTTCGACTAGTTCGGCTGTTTCGGCCGCAACTCGCGAAAGGCGTGCCTCCGAAGCCTCGAACGACCTGGCGGTCAGGTTCTCGATGTCAGCAACCGAACCGCCCTTGAATGACCACCGCTCTGTGGAGGCATCCCATACGAGACTGGCGATGGACCCGGTTCCGCGAACGATTTTCATTCCTGCATCGGAGACGCAGGGGGTATCAGTCCCGGAATGCAGCTGGATGAAAGCTTCTCCGAGGTCGATCTGCGCCCGCTGGACCGTCCGGAGTGTACCACGGACATTGAGATCACCGTCGATGGTCAGGCTTCCATTCACGCTTACCCGGTCATCGGAGAGGGTCACGACCGTGCTGGACGCCCTGTCCTGAACACCGACCGGCCTGTCGGCAATCTCCTGCCAGCGATAGACGGGTTTCTGAGAGGCCCGGAGACGGCCGTTTTCGTCGAGGGAAGCAACGCCGTTAGCTGTCCCTATGAGCGTTTGTGGAATCGCGCCGACCTGAGCAGCCGTCACACGGTGCGGATTGTTTTCATCCTCGGCGTGCCCGAAAAGTTCGGCGAAGTTGTCGTTAATCTTCCTGCTTGCGTCGCGAAGGGTGTCACCAGAGTTGGTGGCATCACCTATCTTGAGAAACTTTCTGGCCATGTCCGTTGATCATAAAGACCGGACATATTTATCAGCCAGATATGATTTGGCCTGCGGCAGGTGCCGCAGGCCTCTTGGACATTAAATGATGAAGTCCTCTCGGGCGGCGTTGTCCGCCTCCTCACGTGACCGGAAGGGACCCTGAGGTTCTCCGAGCACGACCTTTCCGGCATAGAGCTGGTAGTACCAACCAGCGTCCTCCTCCTGCTCCTGGGAAGAGGCAACGATCTCGAACGTCTCGACGCGCGGAAGGATAGCCATCATGTAAGGACTCCGTTTGAAATATTTTGAGAGAATACGGGAGGGCAGAAAATGTCACCTCCCGGAAGAATCAGTACCCATACATATTCAGATGGGTCTGGAAAATCAAGTTCTCAGTGAAGTTAAGGCCATTGCAAAGCGCTCTATTCACTGCCCCAATCTGAAGAGTGGTCGTGAAGCGCCACGGGATTACCTCGCCATTACGCTCATAGGGCTTCATCATGAGCGTATCGGGGAACAGATGGGAGATGTCGAACGGCTCGTCGAACGTCGTCTCGTGCTTGTCGAACCAGGCGCGGGGCACGACCGCCACGAGGCACTTTCCGTCCCTGAACGGGGTCGAGCACATGTAGAACTCTTCCCCCTTCCACGTCTTGCGGTTCTCTTCCTTCTGCTCGTCGGTGAGGGCATCCCACTGCGCGCGGTCATTCCATGGACGGATGAGGCGATCCATCCCGACCGGGTTCTTGGTCAGAAGACCCTGCATCAACTCGACGAGGTTGTCCTCGCTGCTCTGCGCGCCGCTGGCATCCACCTTGGATCGCTCGCAGACCATCCCGGCCTCCTCAAGCACCTTCGTGATACGGTCAGCGAAGCGCTCAAGGACGCAGGCCATCCAGCAGCCCCTCACGCTGTCGCGTGCCTTGGCGACGTACTTGTCGAAGTCGATGCCATCCTTTTCGAGGAGGGGGCGCACCTCGTCGAGCTTCCAATCCCGGACGAGGACCTTGTAGTACAGCTCGACGAGGCTATCCCTCGCGATGGCGATGTTGTCGCCGTTCTCGTCAAGAACGACGGCGTCGTCGGGCTCCGCGATGCGCTTGTACTTCATCTCCAGCTCCTGCTGGAGCGCATCGTCGTGCTTGAAGCCGACTTCGGCCAAGAAGCCGCGAATGAAGGCCTCTGAGGGGCAGTTCTCGAAGGCATAGAGGCCGGTGCCGTCAATTGACGCTTCGAGATCGACGAAGTAGTCGTCGATAAGGCCAAGATTGACCTCGTCAACGTTTCCATCGTCGATCGTCTTCACCTGAACATAGACGAGCGGATGTCCTGCCGTGTTCACCGTCGTCACCGTGGCGAACTTGTAGGGCGAGCCGTCGAACTTGGTTGGGTCGAAGTCGTCCCTGCCATCGAAGGCGTGGCGATCGCGCTTGAAGACGTGAGCGTCAACCAGCACCTTGCCGTCCGGAGTGATCTTCACGTTGACCCTCGAAATACCGAGGATCGAGTCGCTATTCTGCTCGGCGGCTTGCTCCTCGGAAAGCCTGCCCTCGCGCTTGGCCTGCTCGTACTCTTCCTTGGCGCGCGCCTCCTCGTACTCTGCTTCGGCCCGCTGTTCCTCTGTCATCTGCGACTTGGGGTCATACAGGCCGTGAATTTCGCCGATAGGGCGCTCGTCAGCCAGGGACTGGCGGACGCGATGCGCCTCCATCATTTCGTCGGCACGCTTGACGATCATCCCCTCGGAAAGAAGCTTGACGTTGAACTTCTCGATAAAAGACTGGCGCTGCGCAGCGTCAGTATGCGTTACGATGAGAGGCGTACGCTTCAGCTTGGAAAAGACAGGGTCAAAGAGAACTTCCTCAAAAGATGCGAATTCGGCCGATACGCACAGCGGAAGGTCGGTCGAAACATCCTGAATGAAGGAAGACAATTCATCGAGATCGGAGGCGGCGGCAATCACCGTCTTGGCTTCGTCCCTCAAAAACCCATAGATCATAAAATGCCTCCAAGAGGATGACTTGTAGGCCGACTATGTAATCTGGCTTTCGACGAAACGCAAGGAAATTTCGTTGTCAGAATTTATCAGGTTGAGGACATTAAGAAAATATCCACCAGGTATCAGAGGTCCGCCAATGGTCGGTGGTGTAGTGGGCTCCGTGAACGCATCATACACAGTAACGGCGCCAGCGGGATGACGATCAGGGTGCCAAAACGAAAGAGTAGGAGGAGAATAGAATACGGTCATTCCGATCGGCTCGCGAGAAATCCACGCACGCAGTGAATGATCCTGCTGTCGCCCTACAGGTATCGCATGCATGTCGCAGATCGTCACAGCCTTTCCGGGGCAAAGATGAAATGGAAAGCATACAGCATGCCCTGGCAATAGACGGACGTTGCACACGTTTAACGGCGTGCCTGCGACGGTGTACGGGTAGATCGGCTGTCCGGGGTTGCGAATATACGGTACGGGGTCGGTAATACGGCAATTGCTCATGTGAAAAAGCTCCTCGAAATGGGCTCATTCAGAGCGTGACGTCTGGATCGTGCAGGGAAATGTCCTGGTCCACCGTGACCAAAGGCATAATTGTCGAACAAATTCGAGCCGATCCGACTACGCGGACGATGCCTCGCATAGAGACCTTCGTCATCTCATTCTCAGACACGGGGTCGGACGGAACGGTCTCGACAAGGGAGTAGGAGATCAGCGTCGGAACGCGAACGGGATCAAGCTCCTCGTCGTAAAGGGCGTAGCCAAGAACCGAGGAAACGGAAAGCTGACCGGGTGAGAGAGCCGACGCTGCGGTGATTGAGGCCACGTCGGTGGCGCTGATGTCCAGGAGGCTACGGCCGATGTACGAGCGGACTGTGATTGGATCGGCTCGCTCGTCGAGGAGAGAGAAGGCGACGATGCCCGCAGCCGTCTGTATCTCATTGGGTTGGTCTAGGGCTGTGTGGGCGGTTATGGCCGGTATGCGCAGCGTCGTGAACTCGTCGAGAAGCGTGTAGCCCGACATGCCGACGACAGTGGCAGATGACGGTTCCGCGACGGTTAGGGCTAGGAGACGGGTGAGCGCCGATGACAGGCGCAGGTCGTCAAGGATCGTCAGCACATAGGCTGAATCGACAGCCATGGCCGCGTCAGGGACATCGACCAGGGACGTTGGCTGGAGGGCGGCAACCCGGACATGACCGTCGTCCGGCGATAGGACAGACGAACCCACGAGCGCGGAAACGGTGGTCTCGGGAATGGGAAGATCGGAATCCTGCTGGTCGCCGCTCATGTCATCATTGTCTTGCACGATAAAGTATTTAACGCTTCATGCGTCGAACACGTGGATCGTGTCGAGGTTATCGCTCGGACGGACATGAATGATAGACTGAAATTCGTCGAGACTGGGCTCTTCGAAATTAGCCTTCATGCGCTCAATAACCGCAGATGAAATGTACTTTCCGGTGCGATCACCGCGATCTTTAATGCGCTTGTACAGAAGAGCGTCGTCGCAATGGAACATGACTCCGACGATTTTGTAGTCGCGGGGAACCTGCGAAAGGAATGACGCGCGCGTCTTCTTCGACATGTTGGTGCGGTCGATGATGATCGACTTTCTTTCGGCGATGGCCTTACGGAAGTCGGCCCGCGCCTGCTTGGCGAAATCGTGCAGAGGAGCGATCTTGAAGGCCTCGTTGTACGTAATATTGTTCTGCCAGGCGAAGTTGTCGATCATGTCGTCCTGCGAAATGACGACGAATTCCTCATCGGAGCTGGCGATCGTGTTCTCGCGCCACGTCGTCTTGCCGGAGCCGGGAAGTCCAATGAGCATGTAAACGGTAGGCATGAAATGTCTCCAAATATGCCAATATGAATACGCCGAAACGACTTCTGAGGATGGCCTTCCGAAAGGCAAAGCGAAATCGGATTATTCGGGAATGACTGCCGTCGTCAAACGGATTAAGTATACAACGGCTATATATGGTTTGCGAAGCAAATTTTGTTTGACGAAATCAGATCCCGATCTACAACGGTCGAGGAAGGGAGGCTCGAATGCGCAAGCTTCTGATTCTCGGATTTTTGCTCGCCCCCTCGGTTGCCCTTGCGGCTATGGCCGAAGAGCCCGTGTGGGATTTCGTCCCGAGCTCTGGCGCTCTCATTTACGGTATTCCATTCACGGATGCCGTTGGGGTTACCATCACGTGCGCCTCGGAGCCCAAGACTTATGAGATTGCGACGCCGATGGCCGCAGAGGGCGGCACAATGAAGGACGGGGTGTGGACCATCACGCTTCAGGTCGAGACTGACGAGGGCATGAAGTCATTCACGCTCACCGGGAAGCGGGAGTACGTGGAAGATGAGATGAACGACCCACATCACACTGCAATCCTGAAGGTGTCGAAGGATTCGGACTTCATTCACGCCATCGATATTGGGAAACGACTGATCAATCCGGCTACCAAGGAATCCATCCCGCTCACGAATATCTTCCACGAACGCGGGCATCTGGAAGGGTACTGTTCGGAAATTTCAGGGTGGGACGGCAGCGAATAAGCGAGGAAACCATCCGGAAGAAAATGGAAAGCGGGGCCGAAGCCCCGCTTTTTTCGATACGATGCCATTACTTCACGTACCCGGCGTTCAAGTACGCCGCATGGTCGTGTGCCTCCTTCGAGAGGGCAGGGAGGTTGTTGGCCGCACAGAACCGAAGGAAGTTCACGCCGACATTATCGACCGGCTCCTTCTGGATTGCGGCGATGATGACGGCGTCCATGCGTTCCTTGACCTCGTCTGGTTGGGCCGTGAGATCGATGAGAAGTCGATTGCGCTCGTACTCGTCAATGACGCGGACCTCCTTCGTCACGGGACTGGAGCCATCAGTCTCTACGAGTTTCTCCCACCGCTGGAGCATGAAGTTGTTCCAGTGGTAGCCACCACTCTTGCGGTCCTCCCAGGCCTCGTGGATGCCGGTCTTCTTGCTCGATCCGTAGTAGCGAACGCCGGGGTAGGCGGACTGGATGCCGTCGCCAACATCGCCACGAATGCATTTCACGAACAGGGCCTTTTTCCACCACTCCTCGTCGGGTGACGGAGGCTCCCACTTGAATTCCTTGGGTTTGTAAGAGGGGTCCTTCTTCTTCGCGTTCTGCTCTGAACGCTTATGCTGGCGCGCAACTTCCTCAACCGTGCCCGCGACCTTGATCTTGCCGCTCGACTGGCAGATCGAAAATACGCACTCCTCGCCCTTGAATGTCTTAACACCGGCGATGGTGATGATGCGCTCGGACACTCCATCGATGATGGTTACGTTCGGCGCCAGAAGCTGGACGAAGTCGGAGTCGCCCGAGAGAATGAAATGCTCATCGTTGGGGTGGAGCTGAATCCAGCGCGCCACGAAATCATCGCCCTCGACGCCGTCGCATTGCAGGACCGTGCAGCGGGTCTTCTCGGCCAGGTACTCCACGAACTGGCGCTGGACCTCGTAGAAGACCTCGTCCTCCTCACGCTCTCGCTCGGACTTGTTCAGGCGGTCCAGACGGCGCTTGGCCTTGTAAGCCGGGTAGTAGTCGTATCGCCACGAGCGGCCTTCCACGCAGAAGACCATGTGATCGACGTTCATTTCCCGATAAAGCTTGCGCAAACTGCGGAAGATGATGTGAAGGGTCATACCAGCCTTTGTAAATGCATCCCCGCGAACGACATGCTGAGCGCGGCCAAACAGATTGGCGAGATCAATAATTGCAAAACGCATCAAAGGATATCCTGTGAAGAAATGTACCGGAATATACGATATTGATCATGATCCGGGAAATCTGTTCTTGAGGCGCCAACTGGAGCTTTGCAGTTTGTCCATTTCCCCGTTTGGCCTTTCCCATTCGCCGTTGTCAGCGACGAAGAGTATGGCGTTCGCTGCCATGTCTATGAGACTGGCTACGTCCTGAGTATGAATCCCGTTCAGCACAGCCGTGGAATCGTCATCCATGGCCGCATCGAGCTTCTCCCGCACGATGCGAACAACGGCTTCTACCCTGAGGGAACGGTCGAGTTTGGAAATATCGTCAAAGGAATAGGTCACGGCAATCCTCACATATAGTCGGTGCTACCATCGCCACGTGAGGCGCTCTGGACAAACTGATTTCGCGGAGGGATGGGGCCACCAAATCGGACGTTCTCGGACGTGATCGAGCGGCAGACATCTGCAAACCATTGGTCCACGATCTCTTCATCCGAGTTGCCCGTGTAGCCGTTGATCTTCAAGAACTCGATCCAGTATTCGTTCCAGTCGAGTTCGATACCGAAACCATTGATACCGAGGTTCGGGTTGTACTCTTGATCGATGACACCAACCCACGGCTCCATTCTTGCTGTGGCAATGCGCTTGTTCATCTCGTGCTCGGTGATGTCACCAAATTCATAGGCAAGCCGGGTGAGCGCGATTTCCTTCTCAACATCGTCCTCACATTCCATTTCGATTACGCGAGTGCGATATTCCCTCTCGGTTATGTGGCCGTGCTCGTAATCGAGTTCGAGCAGAGACCTCATGAGTTCGTTATCGTTCTTGGCAAATTCCGTGATAACGATTTTCTCATAGTCGTATTTGCTGATCACGCCATGACGATAATCGACATCGGCCTTGGCAATACGATCATTATCCTTGCCGTCCAGGCGAAGAAGCTCGCACTCGTAATGGTACTTGTCGATCCGATTATTGACGAAATCCCGGCGCAGTCGCTCGCGTTCCCTCTCGACCGGGTCTGGATACTCAAGCTCCAGCAGGCGGCGCTCGCGCTCCTCGCCATCGTAATAGTAGCGGACCCGCTCTTTCTCACGTTCCAAGCCGGTCAGAGACCAGTGGGATGGCAAAAATCCGAAAGGAATAAGACGAAATCGCTTCATGAAAGTCTCCATAAAATGACGGGGAGAGTAGACCGTCTACTCTCCCCCGTCCGGCGAAGGACAAGCGCGGTGGCCGTCCCTCTTCCCCACCCGCAATACGATTATTATCACCTCCAAATCTGAATATCAGGCAGAGTGGGGCGATTTTGACTATCAACGCGACGCGCGCAGATAGTAGCGATAGACGCCGATTTCCGTCTCGATTTCGGTCGAAATGATACCGCGAGCGGAAACACGGACGGTGGCATCCTCGGCTGAGAGCTTGAGCGTCTGAAGGAACGGCCCGACCTCCCAAGAGTAACCTGGGGTGAGTGCACCGTCAGGCGCATCAACGCCCTCGGCGAACACGACGGTCGCATAGTGTGTGGACGACGTGTCCTGACCGAAGGAGAAGATAAGGTTGCCGTCCTGGATGAAGGCACCGAAGGTCTTATCAACCTCCGAGATCAGCGACGACATCTGCTGGAACTCGGCAACCTTGGACTTCGAGGGAACGACGGAGACGGTCCAGTTGATATTGGCGGCAAGGCCCGAGCCAGCGACCTGATCGGGGCTCATGCAGCGCATGACGGCCCGACCTCCCTTGCCGTCCCGGAACTCGAAGTGCTCGACCGTTTCTCCGCCCGACCACGGACGGTGCTTCACGGTGAGACTTGCGGACTCGCTCCGGTAGCTCGGGAAGTCCAGGAGACCCTTGAGCAGGCCGAGGTTGGAGATGCCAAACTCTCCGCGCAGTTCTGGAGCGGGGACCTTGATGGTGCCGCTCAGGAACTGGACCTGCTTCTTGTCCTTCGCAAGAAGTGTTGTCTCCTTCTCGGAGCCAATGATCTTGATAACGTCAAACAGGCCGTAAGAATGCTTTACAATATCCGAAAGAACGTCTCGCATAAGTCTGAACCCTGAATGTGCCAATAATACTTCTCGGCAGTCCCAAAATCAAATTATGTTTGTCATTCGAGGAAAATAAGTTCGTCGTCGCCGACCAAATCCTTCGACGGAGTCAAGTCCCAGTCGAGAACACCGACAAGATTGAGAATCTTGTTGTCGATGATGGTCGCCTCCATCGCCGCGTGGTCGAAAGGCAGTTCCTTGAACCATTTCGGGAGGTGCGGTTCATCGATGGGATAGGCCACCGAGTCCATGTTGAAGACGTTCGGTTTCAGCTTGCACACGATGACCTTCGAGCCGTCGCCGATGCGCATGCTGTAGAGGTCGTTGTGGATGTCGAGGAGCTTGTTCCAGTTGATGGACGCCCTGACATGGCCTGGCATGTCGATCCTGGACTTCTCACCCTTGCGCAGGGCCTTGAGGAGCATGGCCTTGTTCTCGGTGGCCTCCTGCCTGTCGGCGTAGTCAGAAAGCGCTTTCACGCCCTTGGGTGTGCCCTTCTCCCAACCGGGGCGGGCGGCGAACGCGCGGCGGAATTCCTTAAGACGCGCGTTGAGTTCGTCACGGCTCAGGCCGGTCAGCAAGCCCAGGAGAAACTCGTTCAGGAACGTCTGCATGAACTTCGGTGTGTCGGCCCGCTTGAGATCGAGGCCCATGGCCTTGATTTCTCCGGGCTTGCCGTCACGGTCCTTGCGCTTGCCCTCCTTGTCGTAAACGAGACAGGCGTATTTCTTCTTCTTGATGAAGAGTGCCTTCGTGGCGACGATCTCACGACCGGCCTTGATGTAGGAACCGCGTTCGAACGTCGTGTTGAAGGTGCGCATCATGAACTCGGGAAACGAGGCATTCGCCACCTCGGTGATCGCGTCGTAAAGCTCGATCACGTTCTCCTTGGTCCATGTGAAATTTGCATAGGCCGGATCGTCCTTCATGGCCTCGTAGACCGAGAAGTAACAGCTGTCGGTGTCGGCATACTGGATGGCTGCGCCCTTGTAATCATAGACGCCGGTGATCACCTCGTTGATCTTGGCGTTCATGTGCCGGACGATGCTTCGGCCACTGAGCGTCGTGGACTGTCCGAGCCGCTTGTCGAAGAACCTCAGGCCCTTGTTGAGGAGGGCACCGTAGAGAGAGTTGAGCAGGATTTTTCTCGCCAGCTGGCGGCGGTTCCAGAAGCCCGTCAGGTACTTGTACTCGCCCTTGGTCTCCTCGTCCTGCGGGAGGATGCGACCGTCCTGAATGACGAGCTTGTTCGCCTTCATGAACGTGGCGATCTCCACCGGATCACCACGTTCGACGATCTCACTCAGACGGTCACTTGAAGCCGTATCACCAGGGGTTGCGGCGGCGACTTCAGCTGCCAGCTCGTCGGAGATGGACACGCCGTAATATAGGTCCTCGTAAAATTTCTCCCGGTACTGCATGGCCTTGCGGTCGGCATACCACCGCGTGAGCAGGGCCGGGATGATCCCATCCCTATCGGTGCGGAAGAGCGTACCGTTGGCCGTAATGCAGAGGTGGCTGTCCGGATTGAAGATGTGGTCGTGCCACTCGGCCCCGGTGCGCGTCTCCTCGCGCCCATCCTCCCAGTCGATGGTGATGAGCTTGTCGGTCCGGTCGAGGATCGCGCTGAATTCCAAAGACGCGAAGATGCCGTCCCACGCGTCAGCGGGCTTCACTCCCTTGGCGAGAAGGCCGTTGATATACTCGTCGGTGTAGACCGGCCGACACTGGCCCACGATTGTCTCGGGGCTCATGTTCAGCGCACGGATCGTCGAGGGGTACAGGGAGTTGATATCGGCCGCTCCGACCCAGTCGCGCAGCCCTACCTTAGGCACGGCGACATAGGCGCCAACGACGGCCTTCGGGATGGGGTCACCATCCTCGTCGTATTCGAGCTCCTCTTCTTCCTCTGGCTGTTCCTCCCGATCAGGACGATCCGGGACCACAAATCCCATGTCGTGCATCTCGTTGATGATCGCCTGCTCGACGAGGGCAACCGACCCCATGGTGGTCTTCAGAAGGACCGAGTTCGCATGGGCGATCTGGTTGGACAGCTCGATGTACTTCTTGTTCTGGTCGATCTTGTGCAGCAGGAGGGTGTCCTGCCTGTTATAGGCGATGAACTTTTCGAAATCCTCCCTGTAAAGCTGGTCGAGCGTACCGTGGTACGGGACCTTGTTCTCGCCGACTTCGACCTCTCCCACGTAGTCGAGGCGATAGGAGTGAAGCTGTTGAGTGTTGTGCTTCTGGTAGAGCAGCAGATAGTCCAGATGCACGCGCCCCACGAGATCGTACGTCGTGTGCTTTTTCTTGAACTTCTCATACTCGCGAGACCGGGGAAGCTGATTCCACAGGCAGAGTTCGCGGGTGGCATCTTCGCCCAGCACGCGCGCGATGCGATTGACGATGTAGGGAATATCGTACCCTTCCGAGTTCCAGCCGCTGAGAACGTCCGCGTCCTGGATCACGTTGAGGAAGGCCTTCAGGAGCTGTGACTCATCCGCGAAGATGATCGTGTTCTCAAACTTGGCACCAATGGCCTCGGCTTCCGCCATGGAGAGAGTCGGAGGGCAGAGCGCCAGCGTGAACAGGGTACCGAGCCAGTTCGCGTAAATCGAAATGGCGTTGATCGAATTGAACGGATCGTTGGGTGGCGCGTATCCTCGCTCCGGGTCGAAGTTCACCTCGATATCGAAGAAGGCCACATGCAGGTTCGGTGCTTCGCATCCCTTGTAATGCTTTGCGAGGGCGCGGAAGACCGGGTTGATGTCACTCTCGAATACGCGAACGGGTTTGCCAACCTTGGGCTCTTTCTTCCGCATGAGTTCCTGACGGAACTTGCCGGGGTTGTTCGTCACAAAGCGCTTGCAGGTGTCACCGAAAATGGAGCGATGGCCACCGGCGGGGTGCTCATAGTAAAATACATATTCGGCCGGGACATCGTTGAAAACCCGTTTGCCATTAATTCGCTCAACAATTCGGATGGTGTTGGAATAGCGATCATGAATTGCATCTACGTACATTAATCTGCTCTATCTTCTAGGAAATAAAAAGTACAACGCTCCTGAAGTGGGTCTTCGGATATGATTATGTCCTGAAATGTTAACTTGAAGGCCAGGGCGTCCGTATAGCTTCTGAAGTACACCGCCATCGAATGAGTATCGAACCGGTATCCTTCCTCGCAGTTGTCCTTCAGCCAAGACCGGATCGCGTCACGCTGCGACTTGAATAGTAATTTCTTGGAAAGTATGAAAGAATGGTCGTACGGTCGAAGGTATGTCTTCATGATCGTTGGAGAACACAAAGAAAGAGGGGCGGCCAAGGCCGCCCCTGAACAGTCAAAGGCGACCAGTCGCCTCAAGGATCGTCTCGACCGCCTGGACCTTCTCGACCTCTTCGTGGATGTTCGCCTTGTAGGCGTGCCGGAGGGTCTTCATCAGCAGGGAAGGTTTCACATCGAGGTGCTCGGCAAGCTCAGAAGCAAGGTCCTTCAGGCTGCCCTTCAGGTCGTCGATCTCCTGAAGCGTCTTGATACCCGCATCCATGAACTCGGTGAGCTTGGTCTTGTCGGCGGTCGAGAGATGTTCAAAAGACATATGCAATCCCTTTGTTTAAAACGAATAACAATATGAACCGGCAATGGCCGGATGCTTAGAAAGTACGCATCTCACCCCTCGAATGTCAAAATCTTTTCGATGGGGTGTGGATCAAAGCTTTTCGCCGGGTACGGTGCCGCGAAAGCCCCGAAAGCGCGGGAAGCGCAGGGAATGGACGCTGGCGCCCTGCTCAAGCGTCAGTGCATCGGCCCTGATTTCCACGATCATTCCAAGATAGGCTTCCTTGTTGCGCCAGATTTGATCGCGCAGCTCGTCGGTGAGGCCAGACCCGACATTGGTTTCAATTTCGACATCCATGTCATGGCCGCGACAGACGAGGGCACCAAGAGTACCTGCATACTTTCCGTCTGGATCGCCCTCTTCGAAGCCAACAATCGATAACGACACCTCAATGAAGGGCTTTTTCTTCAACCAGTGCGGACGGCGTCTTCCCGGCTCATAGGGAGCGTCCGGGTCTTTGTACATGACCGCCTCATGAAATCCTGCACGAATTGCTTCTTCTGTCAGACGCGCAGCTTCCTGTCGGCCTTCCTCGGTGTCCAGATCAACGAGGACCTTGGGCAACACGAAGACACGGCCATCCGTCTCCTTCTGAAGAAGGCCGCTGACCTCCAACTCAACAAGCATCTTGTGCCGATCCATCTGAGAGATGGGACAGTACCCGGCCATGAAATCGGAAAGTGGAATGATATCAAACAGCGCGAGGCGGCAGGTCGAGGTGTCGAGATCGGTGGTACGGCTGATCTGCTGCATCAATTCCTGAAAAGAACCGGCAACGACTTCGCCATCAAGAACCACCGAACCGGGCAGGTGAGGGATGATCCTCTCAAGGCCCTGCCTGATTTCAGTGAAGCGGTCGTTGGGTGAGCCGTTGCGTCCGGTGAGCTGGGTGACCACCCCGGATTCCTTGTCGAGGATGCTGAGCAGGCGGACGCCATCGAGCTTGGTGTCGATGAGTTTCTTCCCCTTGAGGAGCTTGGCGTTCCTGCCGGAACCGTCCTCGGCGAGCTGGGCTGTGAGGACGGGGATCATGAATTGCTTCGCGTCTGGGTCATTCTTGGCAATGGGGCCAAGGATGCTGTTATAGGTTTTGGCCTCCACTCCGATCCGGAGGTCCTTGCGAAGGATGCGGCGGTAGAAGTCATTCCACATCCCAATGTGGCAACGACAGGCAGCGTCGAGGATGGCTTCCCTGGCGGCGTTTCCGGTCAGTTCGCGACGCCTGAGCTTCTCTGCCAGAGCCAGGAAATCCTCGAACGTGAAAGTACCGGGGTCGTTTTCGTCACCTTCCTCGATGAATGGAACCTTCTGGACGCCGAAAGTGATGAGGGGGTCATACGCAAGACGGCATGCGTAGAAGAACTCCCGGTTACCTGCGTGGTAGGCTTCTGTGATCAGCTCGGCCTTTGCGTTGCGACTATTCGTGGATTCGAGACTATGAATCAAATCAATGGTTTGCATGTTGGTATCTTCCTAACAGGCAACATTATATTTGGCGGGCAGCAATATGCAAAAATTTTCGCTTGACGATTCGCCGAATCGAGGTAAAAAATGAGGACATAAAGAATTTCACGAGACATAAAAAGGAGCGACGAGATGGCTTTCCTTTCGCGCGAGATGTATATCCCGAAGGGCGCTACCAAGGTGGAGGATGAAGCCACCGGCGCGGTCGCCTATTACATCAGTGAGGGCAACTCGCATATTGCCCTTGGCTTCAAGGGGCGCGCGAGCAAGCCGAGCTTCCACTACCGTTTCCAGTCCCGCGAGAAGATGGACAAGTACATTGCCGACTTCTTCAGCAACGTTCGCGCGCAGAAGGAGGCCGCTGTCGCTCGCCGCAAGGAGCGATACGCCCCGCACAATGTCGTTGTCGGTGACATCTTCGGCTGCTCCTGGGGGTGGGAGCAAACCAACGTTGACTGGTATCAGGTCGTGGATGTGCGCGGGAAGAACAGCGTCTACGTCCGCCAGATCAAGGGAAGTACGCGGGAGTCGGGTTTCATGAGCGGCTACAGCTCGCCGATTCCCAATGCCTTCATCGATGACACGGTGATTATGTGCCGCGTCAACATGCAGAATGGTACCCCTTGCATCAAGATCAAAGGTCACTACGCGTTCCGTGGCACTGAGCCGCGCTACGTGAGCTGGTATGCCTAAGAGGAAGTTTCCGATGAACGCTCTCAGCTATGAACAGGCGAAGGCTCTGATCGCGGAGGCCGAGCGGACAATGTTTGAAGCTAGCGCTCGACTGAATTCCATTCCCGGCGTCGGGTCAGGATATGCGGGATTGACGCCGGAGCACGTCCGGTGCTCACCCCAGTACCGCAAGGCAAAAATGGAATTTGACGCGGCATTCGCGAACCTCCGAGAACTGAATAGCTGGTTCGTCGAAAATTTCGCGAAGGAAATTCGAGCGGAGCGTCGCCGGAAGATGAACATCACGACCGCAGGAGTCTGATAAGACTATCCAGCTCTCCTTTTGTGATCACGGCATACCCCTGGTCGTTCAGGAAATCGAGAACGACCTGGGGGGTTTTCTCATCCGGAATACGCAACTTCTCGGGAAGTTGCTCCCACGGCCGCATGAGGGGATGTGTTTTCTCCTTGATCGAGAACTCCGGCCCATAGCGCCAACCAGCCTTTTCCCGCTCTGCCATCCATCGGGCATGCTCGGCCTGGGCAATGCGGAGACACAGATTCCGGTAATCGTCGCGATCCACTTCAACAACATCGGAGCGCTCGATGGTCTCGACATCGACAGCCGAGGCGCGAATGGTGAAGTCTAGGTCCTCGTGCTCCTCACTGAATGCGGTGACGATGATCTCGATCTCCGCAGCATTGAGTTCGCGCGACAATGGAATGATGTAGTGGTGGCTCCCGTCCTGTTTCTCGCGATGGATAAGTGAAACGCTTCTCGGGACGCCGTCACCGTCAGGAATAGTGATAGACCAGCGCGTCCCGGTCGGTGAATAGGTGTCCACGCATTTGAACCAATCGGAGACGACTTCCTGCGGAAGCTCGTCCTGCGTCACGAGAGTTATATGGCGATCTATGGCGACAGGTCGGTTCATTTTACCATAACCTCAACAAAACCTTGTTCGCCGTCGAAGTCCTCAAGAGCAATGCCAATCACCGCGAGCGGTGAGGGGGAAGTGGCCGCCATGGCGTGACCTGGCACGTTGCTGGTGACAAGGAAGTCACCCCGCCGAACACGGCCGACCACCTTGCAGGGCACGCGGCCCTTGAGGGCAAGCGGAGGATGCGTATCGTCAGTCCCGACCGGGTCATTCATCACAAGCCCGGCTTTTCTTGAGACGATGCCAGCCACGCGCTCATTGGCGATCTGGTCGGTCACCGTGACCTCGCAGCGGCCACCAATCACGAGCACGTCTCCGGCTTCGTAGACGGCGTCGGCGTGATAGCGTTCAGCGATGTCGGCACCGGTCGAGTAATAGACCCCGGCATTGATGGAGCCATCGGCGTTGAACCGCTGCCTGTTCGTTCCCTGATGCGTGAACGTCAGGCTGGAGCCGTTGGAGGAGATTTCCCAGTCCGCGCCGATTTTCGTCCTGACTGTCTCCACCCGACCGGTGAACGAGGCATCCTTGCCGTGGAGCCAGTTGCTGATGTTGGCGGTCGCCGCTTGGAGAGCGCTTGCCTGGAAGACATCTGCCTTGGCGGTTCCGGTACCGCTGATGGAAAGCCTGGAGGCTCCACCGAAGCGGAAGTTGAGACCGCTGCTACCTTCTTCCAGATACCACTCGTCGCCGAAATACCAACGCTCCATGGCGAGACGCGATGCCTCAAGCGTGCCATCGGGATAGACCGTCAGACGAGGGGTGTTTTCGAAGGACAGAACGAGGGAATTGTTCGGAAGGTGGCTGGCGGTCCAGGTCTTTCCCTGGGTGGTCAGGATGATCTGGGAGGCCAGGTTGGGATCGGCCAATGCGACATCGTCTGGAAGAACGTCGATCTGGGATGTCGAAAGGCGCTGGGAATTGACCACATCGGCTTCCAGGACATCGATCCGGCCTGAGGTAATGGCAATTTCATCCGCGTGGAACCGGTCAGCCGAAAACACTTCTGCCGAGATCGAGCGGGTCTTGATAGGCTCGAAGAATTCGAACCCGGTCGGGTGAGCGGTTGCCAGATGGATGCCCATGGCGGAGAAACGCATGCCGCCCGCCTCATCGACGGAAAGACCGGTGCCTGGCTTCGTTTCGAAGGTGATAGACGGCTCTTCGACGGTGCCGTTGTCGGCTTGAAGATCGCCGCCGCGCATGACGAGGTCGCCGGTCATGATGCCGCCGCTCGACATGACAAAGTCACTCGTACCGCGCGAAACGCCTACCTTCTCCCACGCCCAGTCATTACCGTTGGGGAGATAGACCTCGACAGCATCCGTGCCGGGGTTGTAACGAATTGATCCGACAAGAGGTTCGATGCCGGGAATGATGCCTTCAGAATCGGACGGAAGTGTCAGGTAATTTCCGAGAATGACAAGGCCGCCATCCGTGTCGCGCAGATCAATAACCTTCGCCATGAAGCAGTAAACCTTAATATTTCGATTATTTATGCACCGTGAGACCTGCTGAAAAAGAAAAGGCGGCCCGAAGGCCGCCCCTTCCTGAGTTACGATCGAATTACGCAGCGATGTACTCGATCATGACGGTGGCCAAACCGACCGTTCCGGTTGCGGTCGCGATGATCTGAGTAGCGTTCGCGTAGTTCACGACACCCTCGACCACGTACATGCCAGTGGCGGTCTCGTCGATGTCGGCCGCAGCGACGACTGCGTCGCTGACGACGGCGTCACCGACGACGAGCTGACCGTCAAAGGCAGTAGTGATGACGACCTTGGTGCGCAGGATGGTGCCCTTGATCTCCTCGCCGACATTGGTGGTCTTTCCGGCCTCCACGGTGGCGACGACGGTGCGCACCGCGCCAACCTGAGAAGCGCCGACAGAAGCGGCAACGGCATCGAGCTGGGACTTGTTGACCGCATCGGTCGGCTCGACACCCTCGGCGACGTTGGTGATGCGGGCCGACGAGACATCAACCGTGCCCTCTCCCTTCGGAGCAAGCTTCAGGGTGACATCCTCCTCGGTACCCTCACCGGCGAAGACAACGGCGCCTTCCTCCTTGGTGACCTTGACGGTCACGGCCTCCTCGGCGTCACCACCGATGTAGATGGCACCGTAGGTCTGTCCGACACCGGCCTTCAGGATGAGGTCACCAGCGACACCAGCCGCATTGTCACCACCGGCCAGGACGAGTGCATAGCCGTCGTCAGCCTGGATGACACCGTTCGAGCCGGTCTCGCCGACGATGACCTGGCCATTGCCCTGGGGGACAAGGCGGATGTCAACGTCCGTGGCAGTCTCGGAAATGGCCTCAAAGCGGACCTCACCAGCCGTGCTGAGGTCGATCTCGAATGCGGAGTCCGTCGCCTCACCACCGACGATGGAGCCAACCTGGGTGCGGATGCCATCAACGTTGACCTTGAACTGAACGCCGGTGTTGTCGGCGCGCACCGAGGTCAGGCCGTCGAGCGAGACGATCTCGTCCTGGGTCAAGCCAGCGAGGTCGTCGGCGACCTCCTTAAGGGCTTCGTCGAGGAGTCCGATTGCGGACTTCAGCGAGGTCGCGGAATCGACATAGTTGCTGCCCTCGAACGCGGCGAATGAGCCATCTTCCTCAAGGCCAGCTCCGGTCAGCGCAGCGGCAACGGTCGTCTCAAGGTCGGTGACGCGCTCCTTGAACGCCTCATCGAGATCAACGACAAAGCCGGTGTCGGATGATCCGGAGACGGTGATGAAGCCCTCCGTACCGGAGACAACCGAGTTGGTGTTGTCGATGATATCGACACCGCCCGAGGTATTGAAGACAAGGCCGTCATTGCTGTTGGCATAGAACGGCGTGCCTTCCTCGCCGACCTTGAAGTAGCCACCGGTCGCGACCTTGTAGTAGGCACCCGAGTTGGTGGTGGCCAGGGTCGAAAGGTCAAAAGCCTCCTCCTCGGACTCACCACCGGCAACGGTGCCGACGTAAGCAAAGGCGTTACCGAGGTTCTGGATGGCGGTATCGACATAGAGCTTGGTCGCAGCGTCCGTGTCATCGACCGGGGCGCCAAGGTTTGTCAGGCGATAACCACCCATCGACTGGTCGCCAGTGAAGGCAACCGAACCGTCGTGGAGGATGGCCTTACCGAACTCGGTCTTGAGCGCAGCGTCGATCAGGGCGAGCGCGCTGGCAACCGAAGTGGCGTCATCGAGGTAGTTGGTCTCCGAGAAAGGGATGAATTCACCGTTCTCCGACAGACCAACGGCGGTGTTGATGTTGTCGATCAGGCCAGACAGGCGAGTGTCGAGAGCATCCAGCTGGCCAAACGTGGCAACGTCGTTGGCTCCAACGCCGTCAGCCACCTGAAGGCGCATCAGCTCGTTCTGAGCGCTGATGAGCTTAAACAGACCCTCCTCGCTGACGACGCGGCCACCATTTTTACCAAATTGAACGTCAGAACCGACGCCAATAAGGCCGAAATTCTTGATAAAAGCCATATAAAACGCTCCTTATGTTATGTGTTGTGCAAAAAGCGGCAATGCAGACTAGAAAAATCGCGTGACGAACAAACGCCACGCGATTAGAGGATATGTCTGCCCGCCGATAATATTTACGTGCCAGTCTGAGACATTAAAATATGTTATCTCAGCTGTAGCTTATAGAGATCAAAGCTCGACCGGTTGTTGCTGTTGTCTGCAAACTGTATTCGACATTTATGTCGGCCATTCGCGTGAATACGTGTGACGGGGTGGTCGTGTATTCTCCAACCACCGACAGGTCGTTCTGATCCTCGGGCATCAGTACAAAGCCATCGTCGGAAAGGACTGAAAGGGTCGTATCCGCATCGAACGGCTCGATCACCGAGACAACCACGCGATTGACGCGAGTGTTTCCGCTGATCTCCCCGATAATACCGGTCGGGTCGGAATCGTGTGCGATTTCGATGCTGATCGTCTTGGCGTCCGTTCTTGCAGACTCCTCGGTCGAAACGATCTCCCAGTTACTACCGTCGAACAGGAAAAGACCCCACTCGCCATCGCCCTTGTCGAGAACGAAAGCCATGTCTCCAATGACCGGGGCAAGCGCCTCCATGTTCGCGATGCTCGGAAGTACCGTCGTGCTGGCGGAGCGAAGGCCCTGCTCTATGTAGAGAGCCGCCGCCTTGGTGCCGTTTTCGGCCGAGACGAGGCCAAAGTCGGTGGTCACCGTGCCAGTCACGTCGAGCAGATTGATTGCCCGAGCATCGATGGCCGTCAGCAAGACCTTTCCACCCGTCGAGGCGGGCGTGGACAGCGGTAGACCGGAGCCGGAGTTTGGACCGGCGAACGGGATGCCGTCTATGTCCGGGGTGACGTTGACGATGGTGATTGGGCCGCCCGTAGCGTGCGTCAGAACAAGGCGGTTGGTCTCGGTGGAGGCTGTGATGCCTGGGATGTTGGCCGCGTTGATGTCCGCAGCCATATCTTCTTCAAGAGCATAGGGAGCGCCATAGAGAGCCATGCCTCTGGTGTTCGTCGCGAAGGTGACGGACACGCCGTTGATAGTCGCGACGGCATACGGGCCGCCGCTGGGGGCATTCAGGGCAGGCTCACCGAGAGCCATGGAGAGGCTCGTCTTGACCACCGTAGGAGAGGGAAGGGACGAGGCCGTGACGCCATGAAACGATGTCCCGGCATTCACCGCGTCGATGAGATCGTTCGTGGAACCGGAGCCGCCCACCGTCACCGGTACGCCATTGATTTTGAAGACGCTTCCCGGCGTTGTCGTCGCATCCACAACAGTCGATTCAACCCAGGACTGGGTATACTCGCGCAGCTTGATCATGACGGGCTTTCCACCCGGCGTTGTCGTCAGGCCACCGGGGACGGAGTCGTCTGAGTAGATGATGCTGCCGACCCTGCCGACCAGGCTGTCAAAGTTGATCACCTTCTGGAGTGGATTGATCGCGAAGCTGTGGGGGCTGTTCACATGTGAAACGGTCCCGACGATGTACGGATCGCGAGCCGTCGTCAGGGTGAACTTTCCCGTCTCGGCATCTACCGAGACGAGCTGATCGACGGAGAACCCGTGGTTTTCCTGTTCCAGGAAAAAAGCAACGCTTTGCTCTTGGTTCTGGAAACGGGACATCAGGTTGGCGAAGAAGGCCGCACCGACGCCATCGGCCGGGATCGGATCAACGACAGGAAGGCCAGATTCGTTGAGGTTGAAGATCAGAGCATTGGCCGGTGTCGGGAAGATACCTGAACCAAACCCGGTCTGATCGCGGTGTGTGTTGTAGCGCAGGAAATCCTCCACCACACAGGTGATGCTCGTCTCCGTCTTCGCCAGCACCTGAACGATCTTCAGAGCCACGCCCGTCTGTTGGTGGGCAATCCAGTCTCCTGGGTGCACATCGAGACCGTTGAAGACGTACGGCTGCCGCGTCCGATGATTGGAATGGCCTTGAGGGGTCACAGTGGCGGTCAACACCCATTGATAATCGACGGGTGAGGCGCCACCGGACCAGAAGGGGTCGCCCGTGCCGTCGTCGTGCGGCCACTTGGAGTGGCCGACGACACTGCTAACGGCGCAGAACAGGACCTTAGCCGGTAGATCAAGGTATCTCATCGGCCATCACCACTTGAAGATGATGGCGCAATGAGCACGCTGGCCGAGACCGGCCCCCGCTCCGGTGTCCTCCATACGGAGCTGGATTGTGTAGTCCGTGAACTCCGTCATAAAGGTCGGGTTGTCGGCCGTGCCTCCACCAGAGAACTTCGTGGTGGCAAAAAGACCAGTCACGACGTTCTTGTAGATGAACTGGTTCGTCTGGTAGTGCTGGCCCATGACAGCAATGGAGGACGGCGGACGCGTCTTGCCCGTGAAGTTGAACTTCACGATGCAGTTGTCGCCATCGAGGACTTCGACTTCGACGCCAGGAGTCTTCGACTTGACATTGTCTCCGCTGCTGAAGTTGCCGGACGCTCCAGGAGAGTAACGGAAGACGACGATTTCCTCGTTGGAGTCGCCACCAGGGATGTTGACGGTCGCCACCCCGCTCTCGTTCGTGACGGTCACACCGGGACCGGTGAAGTTGATGGCTGTTGGAGCCGCAACGACCTGGGTGCCGTCCTTCTCGACCGGGGTGGAAGCGCCACCGGAGCCACCGGCAGCCGCGATGGTGATCTCATCGGCGGTCTCGGAGATCGTAACGTTGGCACCTGCCCGGATCGTCTTGAACCGGAGATCGGCACCCACCTTCTCGGAGAAGACATGACCCTCGCCGGAACCGACGTTGGACGCCGTGGTGGTCTCGCCAGCCTCGGGGGCGTCGATCCAGGCGAATCCAGTACCGGTTTCATTCATCGCCATGACCTGGCCCGCCAAACCAAGGGGGATGGCATCCTGCTTGGTGGAGAGAGCCGAGGTCAGCTCGGGATGCGTCACAAAGTCAGAGTCGTCCACCAGATCACTGATGGCGCCGGGGATCATCGGCTTGTCCGTGAGGTCGTTGTACGAGCCGCTTGTGGCAACCGGCGCAAGACCAGTGATGTCCGAGGCCGAGGCCTGTTCGCCAGCGATCACGCGGCCGTGGGCATCGACCATGACCTTGCTGTAGCTACCAGCCGACACGCCGGTCTCTGACAGGGCGATAGAGAATGTGCCGCTCTCGGTGACCGGCGAGCCCGTGATGACGAAGTCGCTCGTGCCGACAAGACCGACAGAGGTGACCGTGCCAGAGCCACCACCGCTGACCGGGGCGCCGTTCGACGCCGAGGTGATGCGGCCGAACTCGTCAACCGTGATGGTGGCATAGGAGTAGGTTCCGGCGACGACGCCAGTTTCCTCAAGTTCGGTGTTGATCTGAACGTCCTGCGAGCCATCGAACGTGACGGAGCCAGACACTGGACCGGCGAGCGTGATGGTGTGGGCCGTCGTGAGCTTTTCGGCCTCGCTCGCCGTGCCAGCCAGTTTGCCGTAGAAGGTGTCAGCCTCCACGTCACCGAGGACGAGCGAGCCTTCCTCTCCCACGTATGAGCCCCAGCGGTTGTTGTTCGTATTGTAGAACCAGTTGGCGGTAAGGCTCTCAGTCGGAACCTGCATACCGATGAAATCGGTCTCCTCGCCGGTGACAGTCAGAAGACCGTTGACGACCGTATCGTCGTTGAAGGTCTTCTTGCCGTTGACAATCTGATCCGTTGTCAGATCGACGTAGTCATTTGGCATGATCGGCTTGTTGATGAGGTCGTTGTAATCACCCGAGAACGCGATATCTGCGAAGTTGAGCTTCTCTCCAGCGGTGACACGACCCTTGGCATCAACCACAACCGAATTGTACTCGCCGGGGACAACGCCGGTGTCGGTCAGCGCCAGGCCAATTGTGCCGTTCTCTGTGATAGGCGAACCTGTGACCTCGATGTCGGCTGACCCCTCGACAGCGATAGAGGTGACCGTGCCCGCACCAGCCGTGTTGCTGGAAATGGCCGTAACGCGTCCCGTCTCATCGACAGTGACAGTCGCATAGTGATACTCACCGGGTGTGACGCCGGAGGCACTGGCCTTGATCCTGATCTGGTCGGCTTCCTCAGTGATGTCGATGCCGTCTCCAGCAACGAGGCTGCGCAGCTTGATCTCGCCCGCTTCAGTCTCCTTGTAGACGCCAGCACCGGAGCCGACGTTGACGAAAACGTCCGAGGTGGCCGTCCCGGTGGACGCAGCGATGACGCGACCATGGGCATCGACCGTGATGGTCGCATTCGTGTAGGTACCAGCCGCGACTCCGGTCTCGTCGAGCGAGACCGTCACAACATCGGTTCCCTGCGTGACGACAACGCCGTTGTTGCCGTCGATCGAGCGGAAGTTGAACTCTTCGCCGGTCTTGTCGCGATAGACGTGGGCACCCGAGCCGACGTTCTTGGCTGTGACCGGGCTGGAGGAGATTGCGGTGATACGACCGAACTCATCGACTGTGACAACCGCAGACGAATAGGTACCAGCGCTGACGCCGGTCGTTTCGAGGCCGATCACGAACTGGCCGCTATCGACAATCGGGCCACCGGATACGGTAATGCCGTTTTCACCGACAGCATCGACCATCGTAACCGTGCCGTTGCCAGGCTGAGAGGCACCGGGGACAAGGCCAACGATGCGACCGAACTCGTCGATGGTGATGGAGGCAGGCGAGTAGCTACCAGCCGTGACACCAGACGGGGCAAGGGCAACGTTCACGACACCGCCATCGGTCGTGACGGCGATACCTTCGCCAGCCTCGATCGCAGTGATGGCGTCAGAGCTGATCACGACCTCGTCCGTACCCTGGGTGACAGTGACGGCACCCTCGCCACGGAGGCTGCGGACCTGGAGCGTGGTTCCGACCTTTCCCTTGTAGATGCTCGCGCCGGTGCCGACCGAGGACAGTGTGTTGGCCTCTCCGAGCACGTTCGAGGTGATCGAGGTGATACGACCGGTCGAGTCAACGAAGATGGTCGGAGCCGTGTAGGTACCTGGGGTGATACCAGTATCTGACAGGCGGACAATGAATTCACCGGTGGAGGTGATCGGGCCACCGGTCGCGATGATGCCGTTCTGACCGCTGATGCCGATGCTGGTGACGGCGTTGCCGCTCAGAATGATCTCGTTGTCATTGGAGGTGACGGTGACAACGCCCGAGCCACGGATGCTCTTGAAGCGGAGACCGTCGCCCAGCACGTCCTTGAACACGCCATGACCGGCGCCGAGGTTGATACCGCCAGAGACAGTTGAGCCGCTGAGACCGATGGTGACGTTGTCGTTGCCGTCGGTCGTGACCGAGAACTTGTCGTCGAATGTGATCGACTTCACGCTCTCCGAAACCGCGTTGATGGCGTGAGCCGAAAAGATGGCCGGGTTGAGAGCCGTGATGACGACCTCATCGACTTCTTCGCCCTGCGCAACTGTCGCATTCGACACCTTGATGGTGTTCACGCCTTCGATGGACGTGGAGCCATCAGTGACAGCGAGCCTCGACGGAGGATCGATAGTGATGACGGCACCGCCATTTGGGGCCTCCTCGACCGTCGCACCCACGATGTCGAGGTAGTTGACCTCTGTGGCGACTTCCGTGCCATTCGAGAGAACCGAGAGAGGCGAGGGGACCTCGATGTCGATGGAGACGCGACCGGCTCCATCAACGGTCAGGCTGCCATTGGTGAAGGTGATCTCGCGGGCAGACGCCAGGGCGCCGTCCTTGTCGCGGACCCGCATCTCAGGGATGTTGACCACCGCCTTGCGGTCGTCTCCATCCGGGTGGGTGACATCAACGTTGCCGGTGAAGACGAAGTCCTTGGCGTTCTGGACGACAGCGCCGTTCTCGTCATGGACGGCAATGGGGTCTGCGACGCCAGGCGCCAGCGAAATATCGACTGTCCCGGCGACGGCAGAGTTGACCGCGAACTGGTTGCCGAAGCGGATTTCGGCCGTGCCATTGAACTGCTGCGGGACATCGACGTTGTCCTCGTTGAAGCCGGACACGGAGAGAGGCGAAGTAGCCTCGATGGTGATGGTGTTGTCGTCCTCGGTGATGGTGATGTTGTCACCGGCGACGATGGAGCGGAACTCAAGAACGTCACCCGTCTTGCCAGCGTAGACTCCCGCGCCGTTGCCCAGGTTGTTGCCCGTGTTGACCTCGCCTACCGAGCCGTTCGAGGCGGCAATAATGCGGCCCTGCTCGTCAACAGTGATGGTGGCAGCGGTGTAGGTTCCGGCGACAACACCAGTGTCGCTCAAGGAAATGTCGAACGTACCGGAGTTGGTTATCGGGCCGCCCGTGACGACGACACCCTTGCTACCAACGGCGTTCACGCTGGACACATATGGCGTGGACGAGATGACCACCTCACTCGGGGTCGAGGTGATCTGGATGCCACCAGAGCCGACAATGGTTTTGAAGCGAAGATCGGTTCCTTCCTTGCGGGCGAAGAGACCTTCGCCGATGCCGATATTGGACGCGGTATTGGCCTCACCCCACGGCTCCATCGAGGCGGCGACGACACGGCCGAACTCGTCAACCTGCACGAAGTTGTAGGAACCGGCGGCAACGCCGGTCGGCGCAAGGGCAATGTTGTAGGAGCCGGACGAAGTAATGGGCGTTCCTGACAGGGAGATACCTGGACCTGCCGTCAGCTCGACATGTGTGACTGCATCGGCGCGGATGGTGATCTCGTCATCTGTCGAGGAAATCGTGGCGACACCCTCGGCCTTGATCGTCTTGAACTGGAAATCAACTCCGTCCTTCTTGGCGAAGACGGGCTCTCCGTCGCCGAGGTTGGAGGCAGTATTCGTCTCGCCGACCGGAGTGGACGAGGCAGAGGTGATACGACCCGTGGAATCAACGGTGATCGTCGCGGCGGTGTAGGTACCGGGAGTGACGCCAGTATCGATGAGCGAGACCGTGACGGTTCCGGTCTCGGTGATCGGGGCGCCGGTGGCGAGGATTCCGTTCTCACCGACGACATTGACGGAACGGACCGTACCCTGGGAGATCGTCCGCCACTCCAGGTTCACGCCGTTAAAGACGAGCACGGAGTTCTGGACGGTCGGGGCATAGAGGAACTCAAGACGGCCGTCATGGGTACCCATGAGCAGGCCATTTCCGACGATGCGATCCGGCGCCTCGGAGAGTTGCAGGAAAGACATCGTCTGGGTGTTGGAATTAGAGATGATGGTGATCGTATCGAGGTCCTCGATGAACTCGATACCAGGACCGGCGATAAGCGAGCGGAACTCCAGAACCACGTCCGAAGAGCCGTTGACGCCGGAATAGAGACCAGAGCCCGTGCCGATATTGCGACCCTGCACGGTCATGACACCGTATTGCGGCTGCGTCGTAGTGGAGGACTGACCCGACCCAGCGACAACGCCGGTGTTGATCTCCTCTCCCTTGAGGTAAACCTTACCTGTTCCTTCCTGGACGCGCCCGTTCTCAATGCTTGGCATAGCAATCACCCCAAAAATAGTTTGAGGTATTTATCGGGCTATGCGGAAAGTAATATACTAGTAACCGATCCTGTACGATTCTGCTTTGAGTGGTTGGATAGGCTTCCTCTTGGTGCAACTACGGCGCTAATAAACGTGAAATTTCCCTCGAACGTAAGACCGACACAGCACTCTTTCGGAGAATCCGGTTTTATCGGGAAGTGGAAAGGATCAATCACATCGAACCAGTCGTGTTCGGCCGGTTCGAGTACTAGCGTTCCTTGAATGCGTATGATCCCAGAAAAGGATGCTGTCCGCACCGAGACTGCAAATAGATGGCGACCCGTCACCATTACGGGATCGGTGCGGAGGAATTCGGCTGTCGAGCCTTTGGAAAGAAGGTTTACGGGAAACCCGGCCATGAAATTATTTATCCGACCGGGCAGTGTGCTATAAGGTCGATTTTCGAGGAGCTATACTGATGATCGAAATTGACATTTCAGACAGAGGACATCTTTTCCCTGTCCGGTTCGTCAGACGGATAGCGCAACGATTTCAATTCGGGGATGAAAAAAGAGGGCCGTGGATTGCCGGTGGCATAGCCCGAGACATCTATCTAAACGCGAACACGATCCGGGGTGACATCGATATTTTCGTCACGAACCCCGATGATATGGATCGTCTGGAAGAAGTTCTCGGCAATCCGTTCCGCACGAATACGGAAACAAAGCGCTTGTTCTACGATGACGGCCAGATTATCCAGGTCACTCATTTCGCAGGTGTGGTCGATCTGGAGGGCCTTTTCCGGTCGTTCGACTTCAACGTCGCGAAGGTAGAGACCGACGGATACAGGCTGAGGATGCATCCACGGGCCAAGGAGTCCCTGGACCAGTTACGCCTCGATATTGAATATGACGAGTGTGCGAAACTTCCGAGTCTATACCGTGTTATGAAGTATTTGCGCTACGGTTTCAATCCAGAGCCGGGTCTCATTGACAGGATTGTTGAAGTCATTGACGAAGAGAATGACGATTATTGAAAATCTGGTTTCGCTGCGGCTTGCTGGTAAAATCGATCCCAGACCGAATGCTCTTGCGTTCAAATATGGGGACACCGTCGAGATTGTTGTCTCCATTGAAGGTAAGCTGTTCCTGAGGCGCGACGCCCTGTATGCGGGTTTGCAGTCATCCTTTTACCCTAAGGAGCCCTGCGACGCGGGCGTAAGACATCGGGTCATTCGCCTGAACTCAGCAAAAGAATTCGTCGGGGATGCGCCGCTCAACATAAGCGCATTGAAATTCAATGACGTATTACTCACAGGCGAAAATATGCGCGATGACAGGAGTCTCTTCACAGAATGGTACAGTAGTATTGAGAAGAGCTGCATGGAAAGCCTGAAGGACCCGATCATAACGCACGATGTAATGAGACTTCATCGGCTCTCATTGGAAAATATTACTGCGTTACCAGCCGCCTTGAGCGCCGTTCTGTGGCCGTATTCATAAATAACGCGGGATATATTTCGGAGAGAGCCACATGGCCAAGATTGTGGAAGAGACGTTCATCGTGACGGTTTCCGTGCTTCGACCTGACCATGCGGAGGATGCCCGTGTCGTCAGTGACGAATTCCCGGCCATTCTGGAGAGTCTCGCCCAGGAGGTCGTCAAGGACCAGGGCGGTGGCGTCCTCGTCGAGGTAGTTCGCGCGAACTGACCGGAAGACGAAAGACATGAAAAAAGGCGCCGAGAGGCGCCTTTCTTCATGCCGTGGTTTGTGCCTTGGGCTGCACCCGTTTTGGTCTGCGACCGCGCTTCGGAGGAGGGGTAATTGTCTCCCCGGTCGGGGAAATCTGATGTGTCTGGGCGAAGCGCTCGGGGGTCATGCCGTCTATGCGGTAGATCATCGTTCCCTTGATGGTGCGAATACGACCGTCATAGGAATCGGCGCACTTCATAATGTAATCTCCGGTCTTCGAGCGGAGGATGTCGATGACAATGAGAGTGCCATGCGCCCGCACGAGCGGATTTCCCGCCATATCATCCGCCCGGTAGAAAGCGTCGATCTCCGTTCGGTGTTTGATGCAACCGCGTCGAACAAGAGCATCAAGCAGCTTTGGATTGATAAGACAATTCATTCCGAAGTATCCGCTGTTGAATATGGTTCTTGAAATGGCCAAAAGTGAAAAGAAATACGTCAAGAGCCAAGTAGTTAACAAGATACAGACGGCGCGGAGTTGAATAAACGAAACGGAAGTCATCCTCCGGCGTCAGTTGAATGGACAGGACTTCCTGTGCTTCCGCTAGCTCGTCGTCCGAGACACTTCCTCGAATGACAACACAGTAACGGTACTTGTTCCAGAACAAGTAAGGCGCAAACTCCGTCTTCTCGATCCCGCCGGGTTTGAGGAGTTCCATCTCCTCCTCCGTGGCTGGCCCAACCACTTCCGTAATTGCCTCGGGGAAGTCGGTGACAAGACTGGCCACGGCGCTTGCATCGGATAGGTAGATGTAGGTACAGAATTTCCCTTTCCGAAGCATGATTTCGCCTGGAAGAGTTTCTAGTTTCTCTTCGAGGGTCTCTCTCCATGAGGATGCGGTGAAGAGTATCCGGAAAAAGTATTTCTTAAAATATACAGATTGAATGGGGCGAAATGTCACTTGATGCTTGTGCACCAGTCTTCTCAAATCAACCACTTTTGAAATCCATTCTCATGAACCTGAATATTTTCGTAATGCTCTGGACGCAGCCAACCGAGGAACACGGTGCCGTGTGGAAGTTGCGTGACGATGAGAACGCGACCGTGCAAATCGCCAATGACGACTCCACAGAGGTCATCGCTCGGGATTTCAAATCCGGATGGATGCCTCACGTAGCCGTGTGTGAAGCGTATCCATTTCCCTATCATCGGGCCATCACCGAGTGGCCCATAGAGAAACGGATCAGGCGAAAGAACACGCTCGTCGTAGAACAGTTGTGATTGCGGTTGTACTTCCGCCCTGGCGTACGCATTCTGAATAAGTTCTCTCGCATACTGCGCGTACTGCGCCGAATTTTCAACTTCGTACATGAATGAAATATTTGAAAATGAGCATCGTGGGCGTGGATTATACCACGCCCAGCAATTATCATTCAACACAAAGAGCGCCGTCCTTCACGGAAACGACCGCTTCGCCGCCATCCTTGAGACGACCGAGGATCATGAGGCGCGAAAGAGGAACCTTGATGTTTTCGTGGATCGTGCGAGCGAGCGGCCGGGCACCCATAGTCGAGTTGTAGCCCTTATCGGCAAGCCAGTCCTTCGCCTCGTCAGTGACCATGATGGTAACCTGCCGGGACGCGGTCTGTTCCGCCAGTTCGGCGAGGAACTTGTCCACCACGCGGCGGATGCCGTCCTTGGTGAGGGACTGGAACTGCACGATTGCATCGAGACGGTTTCGAAACTCCGGCGAAAAGGTGTTGTCGATCTCCGGCTTGCATTCTTCCGTGACCTCAAGGGGTCCGAAGCCGACCCGATTGCGCTTGCGCTTGTTCTCAGCCCCGACATTGGAAGTCATGATCAGGACCACGTTCCGGAAGCTGACCTCCTTGCCCGTAGAGCCGGTGAGCTTCCCGTCATCCATGACCTGCAACAGTATGTTGAAGATCGACGGATGGGCCTTCTCGATCTCGTCGAGCAGCAGGACACAATGGGGGTGCGTATCGATATCCGTGATCAGCTTCCCCTGACCGGTACCTGAATCCCCGAAGCCGACGTAGCCGGGAGGGGCTCCGATCAGCTTGGAAACGGAATGTTGTTCCATGTACTCGGACATGTCGTACTTGATCAGGGGAACGCCGAGGGTCTTGGCGAGCTGACGGGCGACCTCAGTCTTGCCGACACCGGTGGGACCCGCGAACAGGAACGAACCCGACGGCTTGTTGGTGGCGCGCAGGCCTGCACGGGAGACCATGACGGCGTTCGTCAAACAGGTGATGGCCTCATCCTGCTCGAAGATCGCCGCCCGAAGGTCGTCCTCCAGACGGGCCAGCCTATCGGTCTCCTCCTCGGACACCTCGCGAAGCGGAATCTTGGCAACCTTGGCCACCTCGGCGTTGATCTCGTTTACACCGATGACCTTCCGGCGCTTGCGCTCGGGAAGCGTGCGCTGCGTGGCTCCCGCCGCATCGATGATGTCGATGGCCTTGTCGGGGAGGTGAGCGTTCGTCACGTAGCGAGCCGTCAGCTCAACGGCGGCCGAAATCGCTTCCGCACTGTACGAGACGCCGTGGAACTCCTCGTAGTAGGGCTTGAGACCCGTCAGGATCGCTTTGGCGTCCTCGATGGACGGCTCCTCGACCACGACGCGCTTGAAGCGGCGCATCAGGGCGCGGTCCTTCTCGAAGTGCTTCCGGAACTCCTCAATCGTGGTCGAGCCGATGCAGCGCAGTTTGCCGCGCGCCAGGGCGGGTTTGAGGAGGTTCGCTACGTCGAGCGAACTCTGCGACCCGGCGCCTGCACCCATGATCATATGGATTTCGTCGATGAATAGGATGGCGTCGTCGATGAACTCCAGCGCGTCGAGGATGCCCTTCATGCGCTCCTCGAAGTCACCACGGTACTTCGTACCGGCAACGAGGCGGCCGAGATCGAGCGAGTAGACGACGCTCTTGGAAATGACTTCCGGAACTTCCTTGCGGACGATCTTGAGCGCGAGGCCCTCCGCGATGGCGGTCTTGCCGACGCCGGGTTCGCCGACGAGGATCACGTTGTTCTTCGTGCGGCGGGCAACGATCTGGACGATCTGCGCAACCTCTTCGGCACGACCAATCAGCGGATCAATTTTCGAGGTCTTGGCCTGCTCGTTGAGATTATAGCAGTACTGGTCCAGGAACTGCTCGGCCTGCTCGCGACTGGTGAACGCGGCGTGAGTGCCGGAGGCACCGTCAACGGTCTCCGTGGTGCGCGGGCGACGGGCCGACAGGTAGTTCTTGACCCGCTCGGCCGTTACAGAGCGCCACCGGAGATAGGCGAGCGTGAAACTCGATTCGGGCGACATATCGAGGGCCGCAGCCAGCCAGTGGCAACCACCGGTCTCCTGGGTGGCCGAGAACGAGTAGGCAAGGCAGCGGGCAATGACCTCGTTGAGGCTGACCGTGAGTGTCACGACCCTGCGGTCCGGTCCCTTGTTGACCGGCATGATGCTAGGGTTCTCGAAAACGTTCGTCTGGATGTACTCCGCAACCTCGGTATGGTCGATGGCGAGCGACTTGAGAAAATCGCGCACATCCTGACGTTCGAGAAGGACGTACACGAAGTGATCGATTGCGACGTGGCTGTGCCCGTACTTGATGGCAACATCGACGGCGTCCTTGGTGACGCGCTGGATATCTTCTTTCGCTGCTGGATTACGCCCGCTCATAAATTCCTCGAAAAAAGTAGTTCAAGAATGGAAACGGAGTTTCTCGCTCGTATGGAGCCAATGTCGGTGACGGAGACACGCTTGTCAACATTTTCGTTCGCAAAAAACGAAAACGGTGTGGATCAGGTCGCCTGTATCTCAGCGCGGGCCTTCTCAAGAAGTTCCTTGGCCGTATCTGGAATGCGCGTAGGAACTGTCACATTGACAATCAGGATAAGATCGCCTCTCGCATGAGGAGCGGCAATTACGGGCATTCCCATCCCCGCAATCCGCAGGCGCTGACCATTCTGAATTCCTGCCGGGACCTTAACGACAATTTCTTTCTTGTCGATGCTTTCGATCACGACACTCGTGCCAAGGATGGCATCTATGGCACTAACCTCCAGCTCGGCTGTGAGATTCTGGGCGACCCGGTCAAAGTAGGGATGATCATCCACCTCGACAGTGATGTAGATATCGCCGGGAGGGGAGGAGGAGAACACGTCATCTCCCGAGCCCGGCACTCGCAGTCTGCTTCCGGTATCGACCCCAGGCGGGATGTTGACGATGATCGTGCGCGTCCTGCCCGAGGAGAGGGTGACGTTGACCGACTTCTCGACGCCGTAGAAGGCTTCTTCCAGCGTGATGCGGCACTGGACGTGAACGTCGGCATTGCGGGGTCGCTGCTTGAAGGCCCGGTGCACGTTCCGCAGAATGCTGTCGAAGTCGGTTGGCTGGTCGAAGCTGAAGGGGTCGTGGAATTCAAAATCGAACCGGGCGTAGCGGCCTGCACTGCGCGCCTGGGCGGCCGCCCTTCGTTCGGGGTCTTTCAGCTCCTCGTAAGCTGCGTTGACTTGCTTGAATCTCTCTTCGGCGGCGGCGTCACCCGGATTGCGGTCCGGGTGATATTGCATCGCGAGCTTCCTGAAGGCCGTCTTGATCTGATCTTCCGTCGCGTCCCGAGGGATGCCGAGTACTTCAAAAGGATCACTCATTAGTATCGGTTGAAACTGCCTCAGACCGATTATCCAGGGTCTTCTTCAGGAATGCAATAATTTCCTTCTGGTCCTTGATGTATCGTTCGAGTTCGATGATATTCGTTGAGAGGTTTTCATAGCCCTTAGGTGTGAGGGCTATCAGAACGAATTCCTCGTCTGGATTCTGCTTCAGCTCTTCAACGAGCTTTTCAAGCTCGTCGGCGTTGTAAACCTTCCAGATCACTTCCCGCATGTGGACAGGATGCGCAGTTGGCACAGCAACGCGCGGGTACTCGACGACAACAGGTGTCGGACCGGTCGTCTGACAGGCGGCCAAGAGGAAGCAAAAGGGGATCAGGATGAAAGGTCTCATTGGCGTGTCACCTGTTCAATGCGCTTGAATGTATCTTTCGTGGCCTTGTTGATGCGGTTTTCGAGGAGAGTAGGCTTCCTTGAACCGATTTTCCTGAGGTCGTGATCGGCGAAGACCTTCTTTCTCTCCTCAGCCTCGCTGTGGTTGGCCTGGAGGCTCTGGTAGAGGATGTCGAGGTTGAGGCTCAGCGCGGCGGCATCGTCTCTCAATTTCTTTTCGACCAGCTCCAGTTGCTTGATACGCAGGGCCTGGGTGGCGTTCTCACGGGTCAGCTCGGCCTTGGTCCGTTCGCTGATCCAGACGTAGATGCCGCCGACGATGATGAGCGCGAGGAAAACCAGCGCGACGATGATCTTCCACTTGTGTTCGTAAGCAAACCGGAGAATGTAGGCCATGCCCCTATTTAGTCATGGCATAAGATATTGACATGAAGCATGTGTTCGATGTATAAATAGGTTCACCATGATCGATATCCGGACCATCAATTCTTCTGCGCAACAAGCCCAATCACAGTCCCGATCGCGGGGCGGTGAGGCTGTGTGGGTTGAGGAGGCTCGGTAACGGGCCGTCCGGAGATCAGACGAGCTTCATGCCCCGGTTCGCAAAGCTGACCGGGGCTTTTCATTTGCCTGATGGTGTAATAGGCAGCACGCCTCGCTCTGAACGAGGAAATGCAGGTTCGAACCCTGCTCGGGCATCCAGTTGCGCACGGCGCGGGTCGCCTTTGCGGAGAATTGGCAGAGCCTGGTTGAATGCGCCCGTCTTGAAAACGGGAGAACCGAGAGGTTCCGGGGGTTCGAATCCCTCATTCTCCGCAAAGGTGATCTGGATGCCGTTCACGGTGGGGTGGGTGAGTGGTCTAAACCATCTCGTTGGAAGCGAGACGCGCCCTACGGGGCGCCGCGAGTTCGAATCTCGCCCCCACCGCCGTCTGCCGCGTCGTCTAATGGTAGGACAAGAGGTTTTGGCCCTCTGAATACAGGTTCGAGCCCTGTCGCGGCATCCATACCGAGCGCCGAATTGGGCGTAAAACATTGTAGTAATTAGCCAAACCAGATCATCCCCCGAATTCACATAACGAATTCTGGGGCTGGCGCGCGCATCCACGTTATTATTGACTCAGTGATTCTCTGGCGTGGAGTGGGCGATGGACATACTCGACTGGGAGCTTTACTCGGACCGCCTGCGGCGTGAGCAGGGGCAAATGCCGGATGTTTACATATACGATGATCTTCCGAAAAAGCTCCGCGTACAAATAACTCATATTATCCGTGATAGCTTTGGGAGGCATGCGTCTTCAATATATGACGAAGTTTTAAGATTGCTCCTTCACCATTTCGGAGAACTAAGGCTTAATAATTATCGTACGGCCGAGGACCAGATCGCTGTATTCATTTTGGAAGAGCAGGATCCAATTCGCGTACTGGATGCAATAGAGGCGTGTTTTAAGTATCTTGTAAGCGTAATAGCCAACGACAGCACCTATTCATTGGCGCATGGTCCAGCCCTTTACTCCTGGCAGGCGGTTAGATTGCTAAACAAAAGATTAGAACAGAATGGTGTCGGTTATCGTTTTGAGAGAGATAAGGTTATTAGAGTAGATTCACAGCTGGTTCATCAAGAGACTGTGAGGCCCGCTCTCGTTCTGTTAAGTCAGCCGGGGTTCGAGGGGGCGAATGAAGAGTTTCTAAAGGCGCATGAACATTATCGGCATGGTAGGTATAAGGAGACCCTGCTCGAAGCGGCAAAATCTTTCGAAAGCACATTGAAGATTATCTGCGATCTCCGTGGCTGGTCGTATGGGTCTGGAGACACCGCAAGACACCTGATCAAGATATGCCTCGATAATGGGCTTCTCCCGCCATATCTTGAAACGCAGTTGAACACTATCCGCAGCCTTCTTGAGAGTGGTCTCCCTACCATGCGCAACAAAACTTCAGCGCACGGCCAAGGACCGTCTCCTGTCGAAGCACCACGCCATTTGGCCGCCTACGGTCTTCACTTGGCGGCGGCGAATATCCTTTTCGTGGTCAACGCACACATGGCGACAGCGCAAAACGGGTAACGCCATCAAACGGTCAGGAGGAGCCATGGCAGTCACAAGAGCCGCGCGGATTTGCCTCAATGGTCACATGATATCCCTGGAATATTTCGAGGTCAGAAATAAAAGCAAATTCTGTTTCCGCTGTGGGGATAAAACGATAACGCACTGTGAAAATTGCGGCGCGCAAATTAGAGCCGTTTTCCGACAGGAGTTTTTTCCATTAGAGCACGGTAATGTCGGAGAAATGCGCGGCTATTTCAATCCAAATTTTTGCCCCAATTGCGGTCAGGCATACCCTTGGACTTGGCGGGCCATCAATAGCGTTGTTGAAATTGTCCAGACGGAGGTGAAACTCTCCGACGCCGAGATCGATCAGATCAAGACCGATTTGACCGAGCTGACCAAAGACAGCCCTAAGGCAAAACCGGCGGCACTTCGCTTCAAGGAATTGATGAAGAAGATGGGTGAGGGGACGGTACAATCCGTGCGAGAAATAGCGACGCAGGTTCTGACGGAAGCGGCCAAGCGAACGATCTGGGGCGCCTAGCTACCTCTCAGGGGTCCGCCGTTCTTCATCATCGTCATGGCGACGATGATCATGGCTGCGCTCTTCCTCCTCATCATCGGCAGGGGAGGCGAGCAGATCATCGAGCGTCGTGGGGTAGGGCATACCGGCCGCCTCGAACAGGTCGGCCAGGATGGCATCCTCGTCCAAATCCCTAGGCTCCGGCTTCTTATTGTTGCTTTGCACTTTGACGGCCTTCCGCGCCCGCGTACCTGGCGAAAGGTGTCATCAAGGGAGTTAAAAAATTCTGATGAACCGGCAAGCCCGCCACGGACAGCTCGGTGGGCTGTTAGGGGGACTGAGACCGGGCCGACTTTCGAGACAGCACGGCATATATCGCTTTCTTGTGGCTGGTGGCGTCGGGGAGGGAAGAGAAATCCATTTGACGGAAACCACAACCTCGCTACCATCAGTTTGGGGAAATGGAAGAGGTTCTTTTTATAGCGGCGACGATACCTCTACGCTTCCCCATAGGGTCGCATCCAACTCCCCTTACCTCCCTCGCGGAGGTTTTCTTTTTTCGAGAATGAAGAACTAAAATATTGAAATCGAACGAGGGGGATCGGATATTTCCTTACATCAAGGTGATGTCTCGGTTCCTTCTAACAAGATGTGTTTGTGGACATTAGCTACCGAGCGGCTTTCCTTGATAGGAGCGGAGGGCTTGTCCCTCCGTTTTTATTGCCAAAGAAAAGCAGATATAACGGGTCATTATGTAAATCTCCGGTGATTTGAAATGGATCAAGAAATTCTCCGCAACAGATTCATCAATATTCCGCACGTCAGAGACTTTAACGCAGACCCAGCGAGTATCGGAACGATCCTTTCAAATCTCGCAAGCTACGGATACACGCTAGACAAGAAGGCCTACGATGCTTTGTGCAGCTGCGCTGATCTTGCCGCGTGGTGGCAGGAGGTCGAGCCGGTCCTGAAAAGGATCACTGGTGCCGACCGGAACATGGGCCGCTTCGTCGTCTACAAGAACTTCCCGAGAGAGGTTCTGGAGATGACAGAGACCGAGCTCATCCTGAAGCAGGTCCTGATCTACCTCGGTGTCTCGCAGGATGTGCTCACTGAGGAGGAACAGGAGAGGCCACCGCTTGGTGATATGACCAAACTCAAGGTGCTGTCGTGCGACGCACCCGGCAACCTCCTCTCCAAACTGATGGCGGCCCCCTATCGCTGGTCTGACAATCAGATGGAGTGGGCGCGGAGCCTCACGAAGGAAGTGGACGGTATCAATCTGAGCGAATTCGCCTTCAAGGAGAACGGCGTCAGGCTAGTCATCGCGCACTTCGATGATCACGGCCTGGGCAAGGTCACCGCATCGAGTGCGACGGACGTGTTGTGCCTGGCCGCAGGCATGTCGGGGTGCGACATCTCCCTGCGGGAGAAGGTGTGGTTCCGCAAATTCAAGCGGGCCGAGCGTAGATACTTCCTCTCGATCCTCGACACGATGCCGAACCTTGTCGAGGACATGGGAGCTCGCCCCGAGATGTGGAAGCGCTTCATGCAGCGCCTGCATCCCGGTGATTATGGCTGGAAGAATGTCAGCGAGGCGGATGACCGTCTCTACAAGGGTCAGGCGAAGTCGTTCAGTGCCAATATCGAGCGGACGACCAGCGACGTGCTGGAGACCGCTGCGACGCGGCCGGGTGAGTACCTGCGGCGTTTCCACCGGTTCTACAGCCCCTTCGGTGAGGAGGCAGTCAGACGGTTTCTGCCGATCATGCCGCAGCTGACGACCCGCCAGCTGGTGTCGCTGCGAGCCTATCTGCGCACGATCAACGGTCGTGCCAACCTCATGTACCCGCCACGGTCAAAATGGTCGAAGGTCCAGGTCGCGCCGAACGAGAAGGTCAAGATCGCAGATGAGCACCGTGCTGTGATCGACGCCCGCATCTCGGAAATCCTTTGCGAACGGTTGGCCAGGGCCTTCCCAGAGGGACTGCGGGTCGATCCGCGCGTGAAGAACATCAAGTTCCAGACCAACGACCAGAAGCTCGCCGAGTATGGGCGGGGCACGACCTTCAACATCCCGGAGGGCATCACGTTCATCCGGTCGGCCTCATACTGGATGCACGGAGGGATGAGAACCACGTGGTTCGACAACAGCTGGAACTTCTTCGGCGAGCAATGGAGACCTCTGGGAAGCTGCGGGTGGTACGAGCAACGGTTCCACGACGCTGCCATTTTCTCTGGGGACCCGGTAAATCGCTTTGAGCTGGAGGGGAGGGCCCGTCAGATGGAGGACCTCTACATCGACCGGCTTGTCGAGCGGGGCGTTCGCTATGCTGTCTGGAACATCCTCTGCTACGGCGGAGTGAAGTTCTCGGATGCTGAGGAGGTCCTTGCGACTCTTCAGTTCGGGGAGGAGCCCGAGAGCGGCAGGCTCTACGAGCCTGCGCGCGCCCAGATGGTGTTCCAGCTCAAGTCGCCAACGCTGTCGAGCTACGTCGCCTACCTCGACCTTGTGGAGCGCAAGCTGGTCTACATGGACGTGGCCTTCCCGGCCGACGTGCGCAGGGCTGAGTACAACTCCGTGAAGCTGACCACCCTGATGCCCGCTTACCTGGAGTACCTCGACGCCCTTCCCGGTATCGACGACCTGGTAAAGGACGCGCCCGATGGGAAGATGCCGGTGCTCTACAGCGACGCTGAGACGGAAATCACCGAGGGTAGAGCGTTCGTGTTCCGCCCAGAGAACCCGAAGAATTCGTTTGATCTCCTTGATCGACCTCATCGATGTCGAGTGACTTCCGACAAGAGACCGCCAGCCAAGGACCGCTTGAATGAAAAGCCGCGCGTTCAGCGCGGCTTTTTCCTGTTCCTTCCTCCTGTAAAGGCGCCAGAAAAGGCTGAGCCGCCCAACTAGGAGCGGCTCAACAAGTTCAGGCGGCGTTCTTCGCCGGTTCGTTGTTCGTTTTCTGATTCAGGGAAAAGCTCAACAGAATATCCAGCAACTGCTTGTAACTCTTTTCGATTTTTGATGCTCGCCGAATGGCAATGACCGCCGAGACAACGGAAAGAAAGGCCACTGTATAGAAAGTATCGGAGAACGGTGTTTCGAGCGAGTGCGCGAGAACTGCGGTAATGAAAATGTAAGCAACGATAGCCATAGCGAGCCCTGCGAGCCCCGCACCGACGCACGCCATGAAGAACATTCCGACAGAACCGAGTACACCGCAAATAGGAAAGCCACCGATCAACGCATGGGTATCTCCGAACGTCCAACCGGAATCGGTCGTGTGGTTGGCCAGACCGCACCATTGCGATTTCTTGCCACGTTCGGCCAAAATCAAACTGACTTTGTCTCCAACCGCCACATCGACGCACCCTGGAACATCCACGCTCGACCGAGTTCCGTCATCGAACCGGATGCGGAGACGATTGATATGGTTGGTCGTCGTCGTAACAGTTGTGCCGCTGACAAACCCGCCGTATGGGGTAAGCCACCCACCACCACCAGAGACATTCACGTCCTGTTCGGTGCGAGTCTGAATTTCTTGCACTTCGCCATGATGAAAGCTGAACGAAATGTCTTTCCGAGCGAGCGTGAACGTTGGCTTCATGTCAGTATCCGCTTTCAGAATGTGCTCCGGTATTCAGTCCGGAATGCTCCATGATGGGCGATAGACCAGAAAACCACAGGTTTGCGCCCGTAGCGTTCTGCCGGTTCTGTTTCGACAAAAGGGTTTACTTATGTAGATGACGACTCATGTACTGGTTCAGGTCATCGTAAAACCTTTTCTTCATCTTCTTGAGTATTGAACTGGAATAGAAGTAAGCAACAATAGAAAGAATCGAAACAAATAGACAGGCCGGGGCAAACTCCTCTCTAAAAAACATCATAACCAAAGACAGTGCGGCGCCGCCGAAAGAAAGCAGCATGAAGAACAGGGTAATGTTTTCGGCTTTCTCTGTTGCGGATTTGTGCGCCTCGGGCAGTCGGAAGCCTTCTTTGACGGTGTGATTGACGAATCCAACAAAATGCCCGTCGTGGACGTTTTTCTCATTGGCCACAATGGCGGAGACTTCATCGCCGACAGAGACGCCAATATTAACCGGAAGGACGATGTTTTGCTGGCGACCACCCTCCCAACGGATGCGGGCTCGTTTGATCTCCTCGGGGCGGGTATGGTTATGGGACGAACGGATTGTTCCACCATGCTGAGGGTGAGCCCACCCACCTTCACCAGGGACAGCAACCCCACGCTCGACATCGAGGACAGTCCCGGAAATGGATGAGAATTCGATCGGAAAGGCCAGCATTACACTTCAATTCCTATTGAAAACCGTAGGACGGTTACTCAGTTCGGACAGGCTGTCGCGATGTAATAGGTAGTCTTACGTGCTTATGCGCGAACTCGCCCACGAGACTGTTCTGCTCGACGTACGGGGATGGTGAAGGTCGAAGCGACCGGAGCCCAGTCCCAGAGCATTCCAGGGTTCGCTCCTGACCATCCGGGCCTGCTCTTGATGGCAAATGTGATGGCGGCCCTGCTCGTTTCGCTCTACCGGCATGGCCTTGAGAGCGGCGCTGCTTCGATCACATCTCGCGGCCCTGGGCTTGTCTCCGAGAGTCGCCATCAAAGTCCCCCAACCCCAACGAACGGGTTGGACCGTATCATCAAAACGTAATTCGTCAACAAAAAACATGTCGTTTTCCAACATTCGCCTCGCGTCACCCTGTTTCATAAAATTTGAAGAAAAACGAGCTGATACAGTGGCTTATCGGAAGTTTACGGTAGCGCCGCTACAATGGTCAGGTTCTGAGGCAGTATGTAAGTAAACGAAATTTGGTGATTGTTAAGATTGTTGGCGGAAGACGGGCGGCGCGGAAGCGAAGCAATTTAGTATAGACGGAAGTATTGGTATTTCCCGGATTATTTCCTTCGCGAAGGAGTGACTATCTACTCTCAGGGGCACCTCGCCGCCAGCGCTGCGGATTTATAAAACTGAAGAATAGGCACGGCAAGGACCTTGCCGTGGCATTCATTTTAGTGACGGCCGCATGAGCGAGCCGCGCTGGCTTGTTAACGAGACACTGATGTGCGTTCCAAGCGGTTGCGAATACCAGTGTAATTCGAAAGGCAAATTTGCGTTTTGGTTCCGAATGAAGCGAAAAGACGCCTTTGAAAGCGCTTCTGTCCCTTGGTTTGCTTGACATCGAAAGCGAAAAAGAACGAAACTCATTTCATTCAAAACAGAGGGGGTTGGGTTGTTATGGCTGACGAAAATAGGAACACGAGTAGCGATATTGCGGACGCGCGTGAAATCGCGGTAGTCGGGAATTCGAAGAGCGTCGCGAGTACGCCACCGCACCCTCTCGACAAAAGCTGGTTCATGCACGTCGATGGCCAGAACTATGGTCCATTCACCGGGCACCAGCTCCGTGATTTTGTCGATGACGGAAGGCTTCACCCTGAGACCGATGTATGCAGGGAAGGTGGAGACGCCTGGATCAAGGCGAAAGACGATCCTGTCCTGGCCACGCTGTTTCAGTCACCAAAGTTCCCGATGGTCCCTGCAACTGGCCCCGTGGCGCCAAGCCAGGGCAACGTCTCGGCCGAGAAGGGCGCAACCATCGTTCAGGTAACCAATCACATCGCACAGCCGCAGGAGCCCCGGCCAACCATCATCCTTGAGGAAGGGGTGGCCATGAAGAAGTCTCCTGGCACCGCCCTCGTGCTGTCCATTCTCTGGGTGGGGCTCGGGCAGATTTACAACGGGCAGGTCGGCAAGGGATTTCTCATGATGTTCCTTTGCGTGCTCTTGTGGTTTGTCCTGCTCGGCTGGATCATCAACATCTGGTCGTGGTTCGACGCCTACCACACGGCCAAGGCAATGAACGAGCGTTACGAACGCCGTAGGGCGGCGGGAGTTGTGTTGTGAGCAGCGTCGCGCGAAGACACGCCCCGACACTACGCTGTCCGAGATGCTCGTTCGTGATCGGCAGGAACACGTCGGTCTGCGAGAATTGCGGAAGCTGGGTTCCGCTCGAAGCCGCCAGCGACAGCAGCAGCCAGTTCTTCCGGATGATCTTCGGAAAGAGACTGAACGAGATGGCGATCCACGACATCGCCCTTTATCTGTCGATAATCCCGCTGTTGTTAGGACCACCGGTCGCAGCGATCATCATCGCAGGCGTGAAAATCCTTCAGGATCGCTCGCGCCTGCACATGCCTGAATGGCAGAGGCCGCTCCTTTTCGCGGCGGTCAACATCATCCTTAGCCTGATCATCTGGAAATTCGCGGCGACGAACGTCCTGGATACGATCAAGGATGTTATCTATTGGCTTCGGGATTTCGCCAATCCCGCATCGTCGCGATTGACACCAATCTAGAAGCTCTGGCTGCCCGCCTCGGAGTTTCGTTCGAGGAGCTTATCGCGGCGCTCTAAGTAGAGTGACTATACCGAGAGGACGGCCCTACGGGGCCGC
>ERZ777003.734-NODE-734-length-60382-cov-17.952094_pt1 | contig 60382 bp, 49 predicted proteins | sample MGYA00374956_ERZ777003 | MGnify/ENA primary metagenome ERZ777003 (study PRJEB29302, sample SAMN06268252) | bioreactor metagenome | isolation source: Joint BioEnergy Institute, California, USA | place: USA:Joint BioEnergy Institute, California, USA | collected...
AAGTGTGTATGGAAAGGATGGTTGCAAACGCTCCGGCTCGCTATTTCTGCCGCTTGAGGTGGCTGTACATTCTCCGCGGGAATATGACGTCGAGCATGGCAGGACGCGGCATGGAACAGCGATCGATGATCGTCGATAGTTTGTGATGCGGCGACGCGCAAAGTTTTCGTCGCTGGTGTAATCGTTACGTTGGCTGCGATCACCATAACGCGTGCGTTTGTCGCCCTGCGACGCGCCGTTGGACGATCAAGGCCGCGGCGGTCGAAACCAAAGGAGGAGTGTGCCGCGCGCGATGTGCGGTCAGATTCACGCTTCAGGGGCGCCAAAGAAGACAAGCGGCCAAGAGACACGTGTCGCCCATCAGGTGCGATTGGCGGCACTGAGGACCCCGGCCGGTTTTGTCATCGCCAGGTGTACGGAAACGCCATGCCCGCCAAACCACAAGTTGCCAGCCGCCGTTTGCTGGCCGATATGCCGAAGTATCTGCGCGATTCGCGGCAGCCCCTGGCGAGCTTGCTCTTCATTGCTCCGCCACTGGTGCTGTATGAGGCAGGCGTGCTGTATTGGGCGGAAACCGCCAGTCGTAACGGAGCTGACGTCTGGCTCCGCGACTGCCTGGATCAGATCGGCGTGGCTCCGCCCTATGTGTTGCCGCTGCTGACGGCGCTGGGCCTGTTGGCCTGGCACTTTGTCGCCAGGGCATCGTGGCGGTGGACGCCCGGCATCCTATGCAGCATGTGGGTGGAGTGCCTGGCGCTGGCCGCGGCCTTGGTGATGATCGCCGAAGTGCAAGGAGCGGTTGTCCAGTCGATCACCGGTGAACTGCGGCCAGTGATTTCGTTGCAATTGCCCCGGTCGCGATACGACTCGGTGCCCGAGCCGATCCCCCTGCCGCCCCCGACATCCCCTGAATGGAACGTGCGCGTGGGGTGGGCGGATCGTCATGGCCTGGCGACGCCGCCGGTCACCTGGGGTCATGCGCCGGTGAACCTGCCGCCACTGGTTGAGGAAGCGCTTGAGGCCGACCTGGTTGAATCGGTCGCAACGACGCCGGCCAGCAGCTTGCTGGTTGCCTACCTTGGCGCCGGCATCTACGAAGAAACGTTGTTCCGGTTGCTTTGCTTGCCGCTGCTGTGGGCGGTTGGCTGGGGGCTGGGCTTAAGTCGTGGTTGGAGCCTGGCTTTGGCCGCGGTGGCCACCAGTTGCCTGTTCTCCGCCGCGCATCATTGGGGCCCGCACGGCGAGCCGTTCAGTTGGTACTGCTTTGGCTTTCGCACCGCGGCCGGGCTGTGCTTCGCCGCCATCTTTATCTTCCGCGGGTTTGGCATCGCCGCCGGCACCCACGCGCTGTACGACATCCTCGTGGTCTTCATTTGAAGCGGCGGTGAGCGCCTGCCGCCACGCGATGGGGCCTTATCTTGGAGCGGTTGCGGCTGCGCAAAGCCGCCCCGCGCCGCATGCAGAATTCTTCGCCCGTGGACGCTTTGTGACAGCAAGTCGTAGCCCATTGGAACGGTCGCGACGCACCCTTTTGGCGGCGGCTCCGTCGGCAGAAGAAGCACCGTTTCGCAGTTGTCAAGACGAAGTTGAACGCGACCCAAGAGGTTGGCAGAATCCCTCTTTGTTGTTGGCAATCGCAAGTCCTATAATGCCGCAGGTGGTGAGCGACCGGTCACCACTTTGGCAAAGCCGATAAGCTCCCCCTTGGAGCTTTGCTATAACGGTGAGGGCTCAAACGCCGTGTTGTCCGCTCGTCCGAAAGTTGCAGAGTTGGTCTTCCAGCTGTACGGTCGACCGTTGCACCCGGAACTCTTCCAAATCTGCTGCTCACGGACGGTTGAGCGCGGTGAGTATCAGGCCCAAATCAGCATCACCAGCGCCGGTCACTTGATCACCTGGCGCTATCACGGCATGACCCTGACCGAGGTGGCTGCGGCCGCCAACCACCCGCTGCCCCAGAAGCGGCGGTTGTTGTCGTACCGGCTCAAGGGTGAACGCAGCGACCGTGTGGAGTGTCGCGGTGGTGCCGTCTACCAGGTGAGCTTCCAACTTGAGCCGGTCGATCCGGAGATCTTCTGGACCTTCCAGCAGGAACTCGCCAACGACAGCCAGCGCAAAGGCATGTTCCACAGCTTTGCCCCCAACGACCGCATGGCGATGGGCGCGCTGAGCTACATCAATGTCGAGACCCGCAACAGCAGCATGCTGGTGCAGGCCTTCCACACCTTTCCGGACGATCACGCGATCGTTAAAAGCCAGTCGCTGTTCGAGATTCCCAAGAAGCCCCGCAGCTAAGCGGAGCTACCGCGGCGGCCGCCTGCGTCGCCGACGCTGCCCTTTGTCTTTTGAACGCTCATTATCGCTCGTGCGGCCGATGGCCGCGTGAGGCTTGTCCCGATTGGTTAACCGGCCCGGCGCAGCGTCGCCAGCTTGGGCTTGTTGGCCGCGGCTGAGCTGCTGCGGCTCTCATCGATCACGCGGTGGACATACGCCAACAACTCGGCGTCGAATCGGGCTTTGTTGAAACGTTCAGCTTGGGCCCTGGCCTTGATGGAGCAGAACGCATCGAGGTGTTCTTCCGCCCAGGTGATGGCTGCCATCAGCGACTCGGGCGTTTGCTCGGCAAAGAAGCGGCCGGTTCCGGGCGCCTCCTCCGTGGCGGGCAGCACCGTTTCGGTGGCGCCGCCGGCGGCGTAGGCGATCACCGGCGCACCGCAAGCCTGGGCTTCCAGCGGTACGATGCCGAAGTCCTCGCAGCCGGGGAACAGTAGCGCCTGGCAGCATTGCAGGTACTGCCGGATCACTTCGTTGGACTGCCAGCCAAGGAATTGGACCTTCGTCCCTCGGGCAAGTTTCTTGAGCCTATTGGCTTCTGGCCCGGTGCCGATCACGACCAGTTTGCGGTCTAGACGCCGGCACGCCTCGATTGCCAGGTCGATCCGCTTGTACGGCACCAGGGCCGAGACCACCAGGTAGAACGGCACGCGGGGAACGTCATCGGGCTGGTAGAAGTCGGTGTCGACCGGCGGATAGATGATCGTGCTGGTGCGCCCATAGCAATCGGCGATGCGGTCGGCCACGGTCTGGCTGATCGCCACAAAGTGGGTGACGCGGTCGCTGGCTGCACGATCCCATTCGCGAATGCGGTTCAAAAGCCCGTCGCGGATAGCCGCCAGCGGATTCAAACGCCGCAGGCCGCGCCGCTGTCCGAAGTATGCTTCGCGCATGTGCCAGGCATACCGCATCGGCGAAAAGCAGTAGCAGATGTGCGGTACGCCCGGTGGCGGAATCACCCGGCCGGCCACCGCATGGCTGAAGCTCACCACTGCCTGGATGTCGCTCGGCAGCCGCAGCCGCTCAACTGCCCTGGGCATCAGCGGCAGCAGGTACCGGTAGTACCGCTGCACGCCCGGCAGCCGCTGCAGCATGCTGGTGTGGATCGGCCGATCCTCGATGATTGCCGACACGCTGCCGCGACGGTGCAGAAGCGTGTACAGGGGCGCGTCGGGAAATGCGGTAGCAAGCGACTCCAGGCATTTCTCGCCGCCGCGCATCCCTGTCAGCCAGTCGTGCACCAGAGCGATCTGAGCAGGCATGGTGTACTCGCAAAGGAGCGAACCGCCACCGCAGGGAAAACGCGGCACGGCGCGCAAACTTCCCTGGGGGCAATCGCGCAGGCTGGGTGCAGTGGGCCACAGGTAGCCGGCGCGGCCCCGATTGGCCGCGCTAGCTCCTCCTGGGTCGTAGCCGAACGGTTCCGGCTGAGGTTAGCGAGGCAGGTTGGGCGTGGATGCCGCCGGCTGACGCGAAGGCCGATAGAAACCGATGCCTTCCAGAGCTTTGTATACCTCTTCGAGCGTCTTCTCGCCGAAGTTGGAGATCGAGAGCAGGTCTTCGCGGCGGCAGTTGAGCAGGTCGCGAACGGTGAAGATGCCCCGCTCTTCGAGGCAGTTGGTGGTGCGCACCGAGAGGCCGATTTCGGCCGTGCTCATCTCAAGACGCTGCTGCAGGCTCTTGGCTTCGCCTTCGGCCTGATTCAGGCGGATGCGTGTACGCGCCATCGCAGTACCCTCCTTGGCAATGAAGATGGTGATGAGAGATTGTCGTCGTATTCGCTTCCGCGAACTCTTCTTCGCGGATGGTGAGCCAGCAGTATACCAAGCTCGCCGCCATTACCAAGTATTTGCCGCACTCTTTTGCTGCTGGTGCTAGCAAGGGGCCGGAGACAACAAAGGCTCGCAAAAATGCGGCAATTTGTCGGTAATTGCCGCAGTGGACGCCAGGCACTGCTCTATCCCCACCGGGGGAACTATGGCACAATCCTCCGCGCCCCAGTAAGCGCTTTTGCGCCTCCTTCGCCTTGGCACCGCGAGCGTCAGCCCGCAGACGCGCAACGTGGAACGTTGCCGGTGCCGTGCGAGGTCCCAGTTCCGCACGGAAAAGGAGTTCTCGATGCGAACGCTTCTTTGCCTGATCGTCTGCTTGACGATGTTTCAGGCGGCACGCGGCCAAGAGGCCACTGCCCCGGCTGGCCCGGCCGTCACCAGCGGTCCGCAGTTGATTCCTGCGTTGCCGGGTAGTCCTGGCGAGCAGCAGCCGCCCATCCGCGAGGCACGGCTGCCCCGCGTGGAACCTACCGTAGTGGTGCCTGCCGCCGCGGCGCCCACGGGCGACGACGTGCGTCGAGCCGATCACGTGGAGCCGGCCGAGCTGTCGGCCGCGTGCCAAGGCGACCAGGTTGGGCGGGCGCTGACGATCGGTCTGCCGGGCGGATTCGGCGTGAGCCTGGCGGAGTCGTCCGGCGAAACCGGCAAGTGCTGCTGCGGCCCTCAGTGGGCACAGTGGTGGTTGGATCGAGTGACGTCGTACCTGGGCGGCAAGGAGCCGACGCAGCCGTTGGCGACCGGCGCCTGCGGGTGTGCCGATGCCTGCAAGTGCGCCGGCAAGTGCGGCTGCAGCTTGAGTAAGCGTTGCACGTCGAGCTGCCCTTGCGACGGAAAGCAAACGGTTCAAGCCCCGTCGGCCGATGAGACCGCCGGCGACTTGCTTCCACCGTGTGGCCGGTTGTGTCACGTCGAAACCGCGGGCGGGAACTACTTTGGCCGGCTGCGTTCGCTGACGGCCGATTGGATCGTGCTCGATGATGAACCCAACGAGACGTGCCACTGGATTCCGCGCACCACGCTCCATTGTTTGAGCGTTTATCCACAGATCAACATCGAGGTCGAAGCCACCGACGACGAAATTCCCAAGCCCGATGCGGTGACGTTCCGCGGCGAGCAGCGCAGAAGCAACCGCCGGCAAACCGCCCCCGGTGGCGAAATGACGGCTACCTACGAGACGATTCCGCAGCCGGAACCGCTGCCGCTACACACCAAGGTGGTTTACGCCCAAGGCACCGCGGCGGGGCAGCGCTCCAGCAGTCGTACCCCTGCCGCGCAGGCTGCGGTCGACGTGCCCCAGGGCAAGCGACTGTTCACACTTGGATTCCCCTGGAACCGCGTGATGCAGCTTGAGCCGGGCGATCGGCTCGATCTGATTACCGTGCTGACCGTGCATACGGCCAGCGGCTATCCGCAGGTGGTTTCGCGCACGTTCGCACAGAATGTTGAAGTGGCCGATATCGCGGCGGGCGACGGCGAAGATGCCGTGCTCACGTTGTTGCTCACGCCCCAGCAGTGCGACCTGGCAGCCGTGGCTGCGGTGAGCGGCGAGATTCTGTTCAGCAAGCGTGGTCCCGGCGAATCGGAAAGCGGCCGCGAGAGTAAAGGCGCCACGCTACGGCAACTGCTGGGGGCGGCCATTGATCAATTGGATACGGGCGAGCAATCGCCGCTGTTTGCCGTTCCCCGAATGGGCGCACCCGGACAGCCGCTGGTGCCAATGCTGGGCGGACCGGACGTGATGGCGATGGCTCCTCCGATTGCCCCGCCACATCCGGGCGAGTTTGGGACGGGCTTTGCGGGGCCGCCGGTGCCGGGTTGCGTCGGTCCCGAGTGCATGGGACCGGCCGCAGGCGTGCCTCCCTACGCCGCCATGCCACATGGATTCATGCCGCCCAGCGCTGGCGGACCAATGCCGTTTGGACCGCCGCCGGCGATGCCGACGTTTGCGCCTTCGCAGATCCCGGCTCCGGAACTGCCAGCGCACGATCCGGATGCCCCGCGGCTGGAGCCCAGCCATCCGACCGCGCCAGGCTTGCCGGCTCCCAAGACCGTGTATCTGTCGGAGCCGCCGGCCAAAGGCAAGTCGAAGCCAACCGGCCCGGCCGCTGGATGGGAGCGCAAGCAAGCCGAACCGACGTTTGAACCGATTGAGCCTGCGGAAGCCAAGCCGCTGAAAACGTCGCAGGCGTTGCCGGGCGGCCGCATGATTCGGCCCGTGGCCGGCGATGTGGTGTTGTTCGCCGTTCCGCCGGCGCCACCTGCTGAAGATGTCGTCCGGCTGGCCGTGGCCAACGCGCCGGCGGTTCCCGCGTTGACGGCGAAGACTCGGTACCAGTTGCGTTGCGTGGTGGAAATGGCCAACGACAGCCAACCCTTGGTGCTTACGGAGTCGATTGCCGAAACCGCCGATGAGGCCACGACCACGATCGGTGAGCTCGAGTTCAAGTTCCGCGTGCAACCGTTGGAGCGGCGCGAAGTGCAGCTCACGTTTCGCGATCCCCGAGGGATGCTGCAAGTGGTGCGGGCTCGCGAAGGCGAGACGCTTACGCTGCCGTGGCAGAGCGAAACGGCTGGTCGCCACGGTGAGGTGCGCGTGTGCGTGGATCGCGTGACGCAGACGGCCGGAGAGGTTGCCGCGGTAGCCTATCGCGAACCGGTGACGAGGAATGAGGAACTGCAAGTTCGCTTGTACGATGCGGCTGATCTGATCGGCGCCCGTACTTCGTCGGTACCGGTTCTTGCCCGCTCGCTGTATGCCAGCCGTTTGCTCGATGATGGCCCCAAGACTAGCGACGAAGCCCACGCCGGGCTGCTCAATCTGGTGCGCGCGGTCGATCCCGATTCGTGGCAGCCGCACGGTGCAGGAAGTGTGGAGTATCTGGCGGAGACCATGAGTTTGTTGGTCCGGCAAGTGCCGGAGAACCATGAGCGAATCGCCGAGTTGTTCGACCAGTTGCGCGCCCAGGTAATGCCGACCAGCGGCCATACCGGCGTTCAGACCACTGGTACGAAGGATAAGCCGCGGCAAAGCAGCCGCCGCCACGTGACTCGTTAATTCGCCACGCCGTGCTCACGCCGTTGGCAGGGTGTGCCGCGGCGTATAAACTGGCGTTTATGTTGGAGTGGATTCGATTCGTCGTCGATTCGGGCCGCCGGGGGCAAATACGTACTGCTCGCGGCGGTTCTCGCGGTGCGGTAGATGGTCATCGCACTGGCAGCGGGCTGTCCGCGCCATGGTCGGGCGTGATTCCTGGCCGCCGCGAAGTGCTCCGGTTGGGAGCCTTCGCAGGCATTGCCGGGTTGTCCGCCCTGGCGAATACGGCCTTGGGGGCACGCAGCGGCAAACAACCCCAACGCACGGTGCCTGGCTTTGGCCGCGCCAAGTCGGTGATCCTGATCTTTGTCAACGGTGGGCAAAGCCACATTGACACCTGGGATCCCAAGCCCGAGGCGCCCGAACAAGTCCGCGGCGACTTCGGTACGATCGCAACCGCCGTGCCTGGTACCACGGTTTGCGAACACTTGCCGCGGCTGGCCGCGCTGGCCGACCGTTATGCTATCGTTCGTAGTGTTTCGCACGATGACCTGGACCACGGTTCGGCCACGTACTTGGCGTTGACCGGGCAGTTTCATCCCCGCAAGTCGTCCAACCCGCCGCCTCGCCCGACCGACTTTCCGACGTATGGCTCGGTCTTGAAACGCGTGCGGCCGGCCGAGCGGTTCCCTTATACCGCGGTCCACATCAACGGTCCGGCGATGGTGCCAAAGTACGCGGCACCAGGCCAGTCGGGCGGCTTCCTGGGCCGTGACTTCGATCCCCTGCTGATCGGCGATGTCTCGGCGGGCGAGGTGCCGGCGCTGCCGGGCCTTGATCCGCGGCCTGATGTGCCGGAGGTGCGCCTGCAAGCACGCCGCCGATTGCTCGACAGCATCGACTCGGCCATGCGGCAGTGGGAGCAATACGACGGTCCGGCGGCCACCTCGCTGCATTATCGTCAGGCGTTTGAAGTGCTGGCCTCGCCGCATTGCCGGCGGGCGTTTGATCTCTCGCAAGAGCCGGACGAACTGCGGGATCGGTATGGACGGTATCGCTCGGGCCAGGCTTGTCTGCTTGCGCGGCGATTGGTTGAGGCCGGCGTGCCCTGGATCACGGTGATGTTCAATCACACCAATCGAGGGCAGGACATCGCCCCGGATAATCCCGAAGAATGGGGCTGGGACACGCACAACGACATCTTTGTGGCCCTGCGCGAATATCTGCTGCCCAAGTTCGACCAGAGCGTATCGACGCTGCTGATCGACCTGGAGGAACGAGGGCTGCTGGACGAAACCCTGGTGGTGGTCATGGGCGAGTTCGGCCGGGCTCCGTTGGTGGCCCTGGAACGCAACTTTGCCGGAAGCTCGCCAGGCCGCAAACACTGGGCGGCAGCCTACTCGATCCAGTTGGCCGGAGCAGGCGTTCTGCCGGGGCTCGTGTACGGCAAGACCGACCGGCTGGGCGGCCACGTGGTGGATGGTTTGGTCCAGCCCGGCGACGTGGTGGCCACGATGTTTTCTGCCCTGGGCGTGGATCCCACGCAGCATTACCACGATGCATTGGAACGCCCGTTCCCCATCGCCACCGGCAGGCCGATTACGGGGCTCTATACGGCGTGATCTCGCCAGAGGGCGGCCGTAATGCTGCCTGGCGACGGAGTCTTACTCATGCCGCTGCGTGACGTGCTCAGGCGGTACGATTGCCGGCGCACGGCGGTACAGCGCGCCGCTTTCTGCCCTGCGCACCAATTCCCAGCCTGGAGCTTGTGCCAGATAGCGGTCTAACGGCGAGCCGGCATGCACCAGCGCGGCGTCGAAACCGTATTGCTGGTCCCAAGCTTCCAGCAGCTCTCCCCTGCCCTGCTCGGCCTCAACGTATCGCGAGAGAAACTCCGTTCCGTACAGTTCGCAGCGGTCGTCGATGAAGGTCTTCAAGTTCGGCGTGTAATAGATAAGAAATCCGCCGTAATCGAGGGCGTTGAACAACCGCAGCGGCGCGCCGCTGACCGGTAGCCCTGCTGCCAACGCCGCGTTGCGGCGTGCGATCGCTTCGGCTTCCAGATCCTTGAGCTCGGGAAGCAGTGCCACCGGCCACCGGGCACCTTCAAGTCTGGCCCAGTTGGCGCCCAGCACAGGCATCAGCACGCGCAGGTGTTGCAGGATTAACGCCAAGATGACCAGGCCAACGGGAATCACGCTTGCCTGGCAGAATGCGGCGGTCTTGAAAACCGCTGTACGGGCCGGCGGCTGGGCCTGCATGGGTTTGCGTTGGTCCCCCGCTTCTCCCTGAGCGGCCGCGGTGAACAGGTCAAATTGTGCGAGCCACGTCGCCAGGCGGCTGTACGGCAACAGCTCTGCGAAGGCGATGGCTCCGACGGCGGCAAACAGCGGCCCATGCCGGATGCGGCTCCACGCCAAGAGCAACCAGACCAACGGCAACAGCCACGTGATGCGGGCGTACTGCCAGCCGCGGTGCCGGAGCGTATCGATCAGCAGAGCCGCGTAGGCCAAGCCCAGGGCGGCGGTGAGGATGCCAACGGGCGACGTGATGGCGAGCGGCCGATGTTCAACGATCAGACCGGTCAGCGGCATCCGCAGGATGGTGAGCCAGGCCTCGAGCATCGCCGTGCCGTAAGGATTGACGAGCATCGCCGCCGCGCAGGTAGCGACGACCAGCCACGCCAGAACCAGTTGCCCTGGGCTGGTCAGCGGCGAAGGGAACGCACCGCCAGGTGCCAGCCAGCCTCTGCGGCGGGATATGGCGCTGGCGGCTTGCCACGCCGTCCAGCCGGCAACAACAAGGCCGAGCGAAGCCACCCCGGCCAGCACGCCGCCATGCACATTGGTCCAAAGCACGAACAGCGGCACCAGCCAAAGCATGCGCACAGGTCGCACGCGGCCGGCTTCCACATCGCACAACAGGCCAAACGTGAGGCCCAGAAAGATGATCGAGCCCAGGTGCGGCCGCGCGTGGAAGTGATGGCTACTGGCGGCGATCGTCGTCAGCACGGCTGCCGATGCGAGCAGCGGATGAAGACCGCAGCGTGTCAATCGGGCACCGAGCCACGTATAGAAGGCCGCCAGCAGGGTGGCCGTGGCGAGCAGCATCGTATCCCAGCCGCCCCAAGCGTGAGCAGCGGCCATGCCCCACTCGGCCAGCCATTGCAGCGAGAGCCACGGCTGGCCCGCGTAGGTATAGCTGAACGTGTCGCGCGTGGTGAGGTGCAAGCCGTTCAGGACGTCGCTGCCCAGCACGGTATGCCAGAACACGCCCGGGTCGGCAAACAGCGAGGCCCTGCCCACGATCAGTAGCCCGATCCATAGGATCAGAAACAGCAGCACGGGATAGGGCAGGTATCGCCGCATGGCCGGTGGGAAAAACTGGGGGAACGATTCCGGGCGGGGGCCGCGCGCAGGGGGCGGCGGCTATGGAAACTGTACGTTGAGCGGAGACGCCCTGGACGTTGACTTATCGATAGGCCCCCCTCCCAGGTTGGATCGCACTGGCTGCAGGACCGGCGCTTTTGTGGCATTCGTTCCAGGCGGCCCACCGTGGCAACGAATCGTCGAGCCGTTACAATGGCCCCATCGCCGGGGGCAAAGCCGCCCCCCGCCGCAGGCGGCTGGGGAATGCACGCCGCCTCCGACGCAGCACCGAACACTACCTACGACAGCGTCCGCAGCCGGACCACGTCGCGAATGTCTCAAGCCGTCTAAGGAATTCACTCATGCCGCTGGATCTGGTGGAAACGCTGCGGGAACTGGTTGCCATTCCCAGCGTGAATCCCATGGGCCGCCCGGTTTCCGGGCCGGAGTATTACGAGTGCCGCGTGACCGATTACCTCCAGGGCCTGTTCGAGCGGCTGGGATTGCCCTGGCAGCGGCAGCCGGTTGATACCAAGCGGGAGAACATTTTTGTCCGGGTCGATGGCGAAGTTCCACCGACCGAGGGTGGAACGCTGATCTTGCTCGAAGCGCACCAGGACACGGTGCCGGTCGACAACATGATCATCGATCCGTGGGATCCCGTGGTGCGCGACGGCCGCGTGTATGGACGCGGTTCGTGCGACATCAAGGGTGGCATGACGGCCATGCTGGGCGCGATCGTCCGCCTGGCCGCCGAGCCGCGCGAAGGCCGTCCCACGGTGGTGCTGGCCTGTACCGTGAACGAGGAACACGGCTACACCGGCGCGCTGGCCCTGGAAAAGATGTGGAACCAGCCCGGCACGATCATTCCCCGCAAGCCCGACGTGGCCGTGGTGGCCGAGCCCACCAGCCTGCACGTGGTGCGGGCGCACAAGGCGGCAGCCCGGTGGAAGTGCCGCACCAAGGGGCGGGCGTCGCACAGCTCGCGGCCGCAGCTTGGCGACAATGCCATCTATCGCATGTGCCGCGTGGTGGCGGCGCTCGAGGCGTACCAGAACGAGTTCATCCCTACCTTACCGGTGCATCCGCGCTGCGGTGCCGCCACGATCAGCGTGGGTACCATTTCCGGCGGCATCAGCGTGAACACGGTGCCGGACGAATGCGTGATCGAGATCGATCGCCGCGTGTTGCCCGGCGAAGAAGGCCGCGCGGTCTACAACCAGGTGATCAAGTTCGTTGCCGAGCGGCTGGGCAGCGACGATCTCGAAAAGGTGATTCACGACGAGCCGTACAGCCTGAGCATGGCCCTGGGCGATGAGAACAACGGCGAACTCGCCGCCCGGCTGCAAGAATCGGCCAAGACCGTGTTCCCCGACAGCGACCAGGTGGGCGTGCCCTACGGCACCGACGCCTCGGTGATCTCGTCGTTCGGCGTACCGGCGGTTGTATTCGGGCCCGGCTCAATCGACCAGGCCCACACCGCGGACGAGTGGCTGGAAATCTCGCAACTGGAGCAGGCCAGCGAGATTCTCTTCCGCTTCCTCAAGAGCTGGTAACGTAGCTGCCGGCGCCGAGCCGGTGGGCAGCGGCGCAAGGCCCGCGAACCAACCTTAAGCCGCACGCGAATGCCTGGTCGAGCCTGACCGCTCGGCCAGGCATTCTTCATAAACCGCCAGCATTTCGCGCAGGTTCTGTTCCAGCGAATGCTGCTGAGCCAATTGCCACGCGGCCTGCCCCATGCGTTCGCGCCGATCGGCGTCGAGCAGGTCGGCGATTTGTGCGGCCAGCGTCGCGTCGTCGGCCGGGTCCTCGAGGATGGTGCCTTCAAGGCCCGGCGTGATCAGCTCACCGGCCCCGTTGAATTGCGAGGTGATCACCGGCAGACCGCAGGCCAGCGCTTCCAGCACCACCAGGCTGCACGGATCGTAGAAGGTGGGCTGGGCATAAATGTCGGCGGCTGCATAGTACGGCCGCGGGTCGGCGCTTGGGCCCAGGAAGAGCACTTCGTCGGCCACGCCATGCCGGCGAGCCATCTGCTGATACGGCCGTTGCGACTTGCCGCCCACCACGGCGACTTTGACCGGCGTACCGGCGGCCTTCAAGCGACCGGCGGCGCGGATCAAGCACGGCACGCCTTTGAGAACGAAGTTCTGCGCCACGATCAGCACCAGCACATCGTCGGGCTTCAGGCCCAGGCGTGCTCGGGTGGCCTCGCGAAACTGCGGCTTAAGCTTCGGCGTGAACCGCTTAAGGTCGACCCCGTTGTAGACGATGCGAATCTGCTGCTGGTCCAAGCCGTAGTACTTGTGTAAATCGCGGGCGACCATCTTGGAGAGGGCGATCATGCGTGCCGGTCGCCGGGCAAATTGCCGCCGCTCGATCTCGGCAAACTGCCGGTACCGCGGCAGCAGCGGCGCCACGCTCCGCTTGATGGGGCGCAGCCAGGACGGCATCAGCAGCAGGTTCTGTTCAAACGACGCCCGACGTGCCCCGCCGTGCGGCTGAAACACGTCGCACGCCCAGCCGAGCCCCATCTCGTGGACGATGTCGACGTTGAGCCCCTCAACCACTTCGGCCGCGGCTTCGGCCAGGCGAAAGCGGTTGGAGATCGCAGGCAATGGGTGTCGCACGACTTCCAGTTCGTCGGCTTCCGGTCCGAACGACTTGGCCACCACGTGCAGGCAATGCCCTGCCGCGCGGAGCAGTCGGGCAAACTGGCAGGTCCAATGTTCGGCACCGCCCAATCGGGCGTCGAACGCCGGAATGACCAAGGCAATGTTCACGAACGATCTCCCAATCGGGCGTGGCAGTGTTTCGTGGCGGCGGCTTTCGCCGTGTGTGGAGCAGGGATCGCCCGGGCTTTTTCGCGTTTGCGTACCTGGGCATCGATCCAGCGCTGCTTGGCCAGGATCTTGCGAATGAACCGCTTATCGCAGGGCCGCAACCGCTGCACGCCCAGGTAGCGTTTGATGAACGCCATCTTGTGCGTGCGCGTGATGCGGTCGGTTTGAGCCGAGTAAGCAAGTTGCCCCAGGTCTTTGACCAGCCAGCGCGAACGGAAGTGCCGGCGATACTCCACACGCTGCAGGTCGATCAAGTTGACTTTGAACTCGCCCGGCTCCGTTTCCTTGATGAAGAAGTGGCAGCAGTACAGGTCGCGGTGGTTGTAGCCCAGGCGGTGGAACTTGGCTGCCACCGAAGCCACTTCGGCAATCAGCGTCATCAGGTGTGGATCGCGTGGCGTGGCGCGATCGCCCCGCAGCGGCGGAAAACGCCGCTCCAGAAAGTGATCCAACTGGGTATAACCCTGCAGTTCTTCCGTAAGAACGAAGCTTTCGAGCAGGCCGTCGGCGTGCAACTTCTCGCCATAGGCGATCAGCTTCATGGCGGCGATACCGCTGCGAGCCAGCCGGGCGATGTTCTGGGCTTCCATCCGGCCGGCGGTCATGCCGCCGCCGGCATGGGCCAGGGCGCGAACGCGCGTCCGCGGTGTACGAATATGGTGTTTCTTCAGGTAGGCACCCCGTGTACCGCCCTCGGGCAGGCGCAGATCGAGCCGCCAGTTTTCGCGGTCAGCTAGGCGCCGCAGCAACTTACCGTCGACCGTGTTCATCATCCGGTCGAAACTGGCCAGGCCGCAGTGTTCGAGCGTTGCGCGGTACTCTGGATCGATCCACATCTGGCCTTTTTCGACCGACTCCAGCGGCCGCACCGAGCGGTGCTCCTCGGTATCGCTCTCGCGAATCTCCCAGATGTGGCGATTGGTGAGCAGCCGTTCGACCTGCCGGCCGACCGCCTGGGGCAGCGCCATGCCGCGATGGTCCAGGTCGGCAACGGCCAGGTAGGCATCAAACAGGATTTCTCGTTCGCGCACGCTGGCCAGTCGCCCCGGCAGTGTCGCCAACAGAGCCGCCAGCCCTGCGACGCGGTATGAAAACGGCAGCGGTTGGCACCGGATCGCCTGACGGAATCCCCAGAAGCCAATGACTGGCGTGTCGTTCTCGTCGGCCGCTGCATCGGCCAGGTAAATCTTGGTGGAGAAAAGCCGCGGCTGATGCACACCGCTGTTGTGCAGCCGCGCCAGTTCGCGACCGAGCTGCGCGAAGAGCTGTTCGCGTTGCCGCGGACCGGCATCGCGCAAGGTAGTCGCCAGGTAGTGGTTGAGCGTGACCGCCGAGGGAACCGCTTCCAGGATCAAACACCCCTGGCCGCGCCAGCCCAGCCGCTGCACACAGGCCACGGGGCGAGGCACGGCTACGCCGGCAGCAGCCAGGTGTAATAGGGTTTCCAATTCAGTGCGGGCAGGTGTCCAGAGACTCTGCCGGTACCGGAGTTGGCGTGCCAGGTAACGCCAGCGAACGTCCCAATCGCGTTTGAGGTAAAGCGTGGTCAGCCGGCCGGAGCGGTCCGGCAGTTCGAGCCTGACGATGTCGCGGCGGCGATGGTGCGGCGAAACGGGCGTGCCGTCGTCGCGGGCCAACAGCGCATTCAGGTCGCCGAGCTGATGCTGAGCAGCCAGCTCTCGAAACTCCGGATGAATCCAACAAAAACCGGCCATGCTCCCCCTCGCTTTCTAGGCCGCCGACCGGCTGCGCTGTTGTTCCAGTTGCGCGGCAACGGCTGCCGCTACGCGCTCGACGGTCAGGTCGCGCATGCAGCGATGATGGCCCAAGGGGCAGACGCGGCGGTGGCAGCCAAAGCAGTCGAGGTCGCTCAGCTCCAGCGCCGTTTCGCGCGCCGTGGGGTTGGCACCCCAGACGGCCGGAGTGGGACCAAAGATCGACACCAGCGGCATGCCGAACGCGACCCCGAAATGACGCGGCCCGCTGTCGGTAGTCACCATCAACCGGCTGCGGCGGACGCACGCCTTGCTTAGCCCAATGCTGAGTGGCTGATCGGCCAGGCTGAACACCCGGGGGTGATTGGCGCCGGTAACGATCTGCCGGGCAATCTCGCGTTCCTTGGGGCCGCACAGTACCAGGACATCGTAATCGAGCGTTCCGGCCACATACCTGGCCAGTTCGGCAAAGTATTCGGTGGGCCACAACTTGGCCGCGCCAAACGCGCCGCTGGAGTTGAACACCACCACGCGTTCGCCGTCGCGCAGTCCCAGTTGACGCCACAGCAGGTCGGCAGCCTGTTCGTCTTCTGGCGTGGTGGCCAGTTCGAGCCGGGGCGACTCGGGCGGGCAGCCGGCGGCGGCCGCCAGGCCCAGGTAGTAGTCGACCATCGGGTACTTGATCGGCTTGCCGTTCAAGTGCGGTGGGACCAGTTTATCGGTCAGCAGCGGGCCGCGGCCGTAGCGCACGTAGCCAATGCGCCGTTTCGCGCCGGAGAAGTATGCCAATAAGCCCGTCCGCAGCGAGTTGGTCATCAGCACCGCCATGTCGGGGCGGCGGCTGCGAAGCTGACGTATCAGGTGGAAGCTTCCCAGTTGCCGATCGCGGCTGTGGGGATCGTAGAAGAGCTGCTCATCCAGCCAATGGGTGCCGGCGAGAACATCTGCGACGTAGGGCCGCATGACGCCCACCAGGGTGGCGTCCGGGCCTGCGAATTGCCGCAAGGCTCGGAGCGCAGGGGTCGCCATCACCACGTCTCCGACCCAGTTGGGCAGAAAGATTGCTAGCGTACTTGGCCTCATGAGCTGCCTGCTCGATCAGCGGAGGGGCCGGCCGCACCGACATCGGGCATCCTGCCCTGCATGTCGACGGGCACCGACACTCCGTGCTAGGAACTCCTTTTCCAATCGCCACGAAGGCCAGGGAAATATAGGGTTTTCTGCCAGGGCAACAAACGGCAGTTCGCATGCAGCGCCGCAGCGGCTGGTTTAGCCAGGGCTGGCGAAACGGCGAGGCAGCGAAGTTTGCGCGGACTAGGCCAGATGCTGTCTTTGGCAGATGGTGAACAGTGCAAGAAAGGCAAACAGAAGCCCTCCGAGGGGCTGCAAGCAAGTTCGCTGCTTGTCGTATTCGACGCTGTTTGTGGGCGGGCGTCACCTACAGGCCACGGCGTGAACCGTTATACTGGTGAACTTTCACAAGCCGCGGCGTGCCGGGGCTGCTGAAGCCGCCTGCTCGCCCCGCCTTTGCTGGTCGAATCCATGACACCCGCCACCGCCCGCCTGGTCCTGCTCGTCTCGTGTGCCCACTTCCTGGTGCACGTGTACGAACTGGCGTTTCCCAGTGTCGAGACGCTCATCGCCGCCGAGTACTTTCCGGACCATCCCGAGCAGGGCAAACGGGTGATGGGCTACATGGGAAGCTGCTGGCGGATCCCCTTTGGTTTGGGGGCGCTGCTAGCAGGCTGGCTCGTCGACAAGTTCGGGGCCAAGTGGTTGCTGGTAGGCTATCTGCTCGGCTGTGCCGCCACCAGCATCCTGGCCTGGGCGGCTCCCGACCTGGCGGTGCTGTTCGTGGCCATGTTTGCCATGGGATCGGCCGCCAGCATCTATCATCCCGCCGGTTTATCGCTAATCTCGCGCGAAACCTTGCCGCAGGATCGAACCCGGGCCCTGGGATACCACGGCATCTTTGGCTCTCTGGGGCTGGCAACGGCTCCGCTCTTGGCGGGCGTGGTGCTGGAAGTGCTCGACTGGCGACAGTATTACCTGGTGCTTGCGGTGCCGGGCGTGCTGCTTGCGGTGCTGATCGCCTTGTTCCTCGTGGAGCATCACCGGATCGCTGCCCGCAATGGCGCCGCTCCTCCCCCGTCGGCCCCGGCGAACTGGAAGGCATTCTTTATCCTCACCGTGGCTGGCACACTGGCGGGGCTCGTCTATTCGGCATTGATGAACTTTCTGCCCCGCTACCTGGAAGGAGTGGACCTGGCGTTCACCGAGCTGGCCGGGCGGAGCCGCCGGAACTTTTTCGCTGGCGGAGTGCTGCTCGTGGGGGCAGCGGGGCAATACCTGGCGGGCAAGATTGGCCGGGTCGACCGCCTGGAACGCCAGTTGGCCATGGTGTTCTTTGGCACGCTGCCGCTGCTGGTGGCGATGGGCTTTGCCGAAGGAAACCAGCGGTTGTGGGCCGTGGGTGCCGTGAGTTTTGTGCTGTTCATGCAGCAGCCGCTCTACAACAGCCTGGTGGCGCAGTACGTGCCGCTGCATCGCCGCAGTCTCAGCTACGGATTCAGCCATACCGTTGCCTTTGGCGTGGGCGGACTGGGCTCGGCGTACGCCGGGCTGTTTACCAGCGATCGCTTTGTGTACAGCAGCCTGGCTGCCTTCTTGTGCGTCTCGGGGTTAATCGCGCTCTGGCTGGATCGCCGCAAACGCCACCAACAGGCTGATTAAACCGATCAGACCTCGGACATGGCGGCCGCCTGGGATGAAGAGCCACCATCAATGACGCGCCCGGCGCGTGGGGCATCTGGCATGCTGCGCCACGGCAAGGGAAACTAGATGCCGCTGCGAGACTTGCGCGGTTCTCGGCAACGGGACCGCGCCCTGGCCCAGGGCTTTCCGCTCATCCACAAGGGTTGATTATGTGGACTGTGGAACTGATCGTCATCGCGGTGATGATCGCGTTTAATGCCGTGTTTGCTGCGTACGAAATCGCGCTGGCTTCGGTGGGGCCAGGGCGACTGCACGCCCTGGTGCAGGAAGGACGTCGCGGCGCCGCCGCGGCCCTGCGGATGAAGCAAAGCATGGAAGCCAGCCTGGCCGTGGTTCAACTGGGCATCACGCTGGTGGGCGTGGTGGCGGCGGCCACCGGTGGTGCAGGTGCGGAAGAAGCCTTGGTGCCCGTGCTGCGCGCCTGGGGCTGGCCACCTGGTGTTGCTCAGTTCTTGGCGCTGGCGCTCGTGGTGGCTCCCCTGACCCTGCTGACGATCATCGTGGGCGAGCTGGTGCCGAAGGTCTTTGCCCTGCGGCACAAGGAATGGGTCTGCCTGAGGCTCTCGCCGCCGATGGAGTGGTTTTCGTACAGCGTATGGCCGGCGGTCTGGCTACTGGAAAGCACCGTCAAGCTGCTCGTTCGCCTAATTGGGCAAGGGATGCGCGCGCCGTTGGGCGAAGGGGCCGAGGAATCGCCCATCCAGGAGTTGCGGGGAGCCGCAGCCATGGCCCGCATGTCTCGCCTCATCGGCCATCGCGAAGAAGGGATCATCGTCAGCGCATCGCGGCTGGCGGCCACGCCGCTGCGGAAGATCATGCTTCCGGCTGAATACATCGGCATGTTGTCGGCGAGCCAGCCGTTATCCGAGGCGTTGATTGCCGCGCACCAGGAGATGCATACGCGGTTTCCGGTTACGGAAGAAGCCGGCAATCCGCAGAAGATCATCGGCTATGTGAACTTCAAGGACATCGTGGCGGCGCTACGGTTGTCGCCGCACGCGCCATCGCTGCGCAGCCTGGTCCGGCGGATCGAAACCTTTGATCAGGAAGTTTCCGTAGCCGACTGCCTGGAACACCTGATGCGCAATCGCAGCCACATCGCGCTGGTTCGCGACGGAACCGGCAAGATCGTCGGGCTGGTCACGCTAGAGGACATCGTCGAGGAACTCGTCGGTGAAATCCACGACGAGTTCGACCGTATGCCGGCCTACCTCACCCCGCTGGGCGAAGGCTGGATCGCCGGCGGCTTCGTTTCGCTGACGCAGCTGCGCGAGCAGACCGGCATCGATCTGCAGCCGCTCAACGAGAAGCCGATCTACACGCTCAACGATTGGATCGTAGAACGGCTCGGACGCCCGCCACGCGGCGGCGACGTTATAGAAACCGAAGATTGCCGGGTCTTGGTGCGCAAGACCCGGCATATTCTGGTTCAAGAAGCGTTTGTTGCCGCGGTTCGACCGCCCGAGCCGGCGGACGAAACCGACGCGGATTCATAGCATCGTGTAACGGCGATTTACCGCCACTCGTGCACACGCGTAGGCGCTGGAGCGGTGTGCCGATTGTCGCGGTGCAGGTCCAAGTGAGGACCATCCACACGCTGCCAGCCGCCCCGCAATTTGAGATCGTCGGAGGCACTTGGCTGATCGGCCGCGGCTTGGTCACGCGGCGCTTCGCTACGCGGCGGCGTTTGGGGACCGCGTTTGCCAAGCTGCTCGATCCAGGCCCAGCTTCGTCCGAGGAGGCTGCCTGCCGCCGACAGGACGTGGGGCCACTGGGCGCAGCAGTCGACCGCCACCTGGCACGGGTGATAGGCTTTGGCGAAGAAGCCAATCTGATCGGCATGCCGGAGGAAGAAACGTTCGGCATACAGGCCGTGCTTGAGGCCACGGCCTCGCGGCGTTTCGCGGGCCAGCAGAATCGAATCTTCGGCAACGGCCGTGGTCCAGCCGGCAGCGTGCAGACGCAGCAGCAGATCAGCATCGGCCCAATCGCCGAGGTCTTCGGCCAGGCCGCCGACTTGTTCCAGCGCTTCGCGCAGGTAAAAGCCGCCGTGCAACACCGGGCCAATGAGGTTGCGCCGCGGCGCTTCCTGGGCCAGCCGCCGGGCACCCCGGCAAATGCTGACGCCTTGCATCAGGCGGCGCTCGGGCTGCTGACTGTGGTGAATGGCCGGAGCAACAGCGGCGATACGCGGTTCGTCGAAGACCGCCAGCGCCGCATCGGCCCAGCCGGCGGTCGCTTCGACGCCGCAGCCCAATAGGTGTACGAATTCGCCTTGGGCGGCGCGCAGGCCCGCATTGAACGCGGCGGCACGGTTCGCCCCGGGGGCGTTCACAAAGCGGACTTCATCCTGGAGGTCGTAGGGATCGTCATATGGGCCGTCTAACACCACCAGCACCTCTGCGTCAGAGGGCCGGTTCTCCAGCACGGTGACCAATCCTTCCTCCAGCAGCCTGGAGTTCCTCTCCAGCGGGATAATGATCGAGAGGCGCAGCACAATGTAGATCCTGACTGGCGCGGGTGGGACTGGAATCGCCGCAGGCCACAAATTCGGGCGTGCCCGGCGACGCAGCGGTCCTCTTGAGCAGGACGTGCAAGTGCGACGGAATGTTCCTCGCGTTCGGTTTATTCGGCTTCGCTGGGGCGCCGAGTTTACAACAAGCAGCCGCCTTTGCTTCCCAGGTCCGTAACCGATCGGCCAGGTGACGCAGTTTGCCTGGCTTGACAGGCGACTGCCGGGAAAGCGACCCGCGGCGTGGGCTCCCTGCTGTTGCTCTGAGGCTACAAGGAGCGTTCTGAAAGGCGCGCATTGCCCGGTTTCTAAGTGGCAATCCCCGCATCGGTACGATGCAAAAAATCCTCGCAATGCCACCAGGCCGTATCTATACTCGATGCTAGCAAGGACTGCCGGAACGCCTTCGCCAAGAAAGGTTGCACCTCGCCCGAGGCCCTAGCCTGGCTAGGGGCGGCTGCCAACAGGGGCGCAGTCTGCAATGGGCACGGTTGTGGCCGCTCAACTCATTGCGAGTGCCGGGCTTAGAGCATGGCGATCGGCGTGTAAATCGCCGTGCGATGCAGTTGTAACGGTCGCCGCGCGGTGCTCTTGGCGATGTCGGCGGTCCTTGCGGCTCAGAACGATCGGAACGCCCCCTGTTGCCTGAAGGAGCAGCCCCCTATGCGGTGGATGTTTTCATTGAGTTGCGTTGGACTGTTGTTGATCTCAGGCTGCGGTGATTCGGACGCGCAGCCTGTGGCCGAGAACGGCGCCTCGCAGACCGCCGACCCGTTGAATCCCTCGGATAACCCCAGCCCGCTGGCGAATGCCGCGGCCGAAACCGTGGGGGTCGCGGTCGGTGAAACTCCGCCGCCGGCTCAACCGATGCCGCCGATGGATAACACCGAGCCGCCGAAGAAGGAGCTGGTCGAAGCCACGGCCGACACCGTCGGCACCAAGGGCAAGGAATACGGCGGTGGCATCATCACCGAGCCCATCCACCAGTACTTCCGTCTGCAAGACAAGCTCAAGCTCGACCAGATCGAATACGGCCTCAAGCTCTACCACGCCGAGCATGGCCGTTACCCGGCTACGATGCAGGAGTTTGTCGACCAGATTCTCACGCCGCAGCAAGTGAAGCTGCCGGAACTTCCGCCTGGACGCAAGTTCGTGTACGACCCGCAGCAGGGCAAGCTGTTCGTGCAGAGCGAGCAGTAAATCAGCCCTGAAGTGCGGGGCATTCCGCAGGCGCGTCGCGCGTTGCAGCCGCGCGCCTGGTTGTCCTGATTCCTCCCGCTTTTCGACAGTGCTCACGATCGGCTCTGCCGGCGCATGCTGTACCGCCTCCATCTGGCGGCCGGTGCGGTGACGGCAGACGCCCGGTGGTTTGCTGTCCGCAACTCACATGACGATGTCCATGCGTCCTGAATCGATTGTTGTACCGCGTGCACGGCGTAGCGCTTACCTTTTCCGCCTCGCCGCCATCGCGGGCTTGGTCTGGATCCTCCTGGCTACCTGGTGTGTCGCCGGCGATCCAGCCCAGGGGCAAAGCTGGATGTTTCGCCGGTCCTATTACAGTCACTATCCCGTTCAACGGGTTGATGTTGGCGCACCGACCAACACCCGGCTGCGCTACCCCGAACCGGTGGGCGCTTACGTACGCTGGGGCTGGCGGAACTCCAACATGTCGGGCAACATTCGCTCCTCGTACGACAACTTCCGCGTCTACGAATCGTGGATTCAGAGCGGTGCCCAGTACTAACTCTAGGTCACGTTTGGGCAGGCTGTCGGGAATTTAGCGATTGTGGCCGGATTCTGCGCCGCAAGGGTACCCGGGCGATGGTTCCCGCGACGCCCAGTGCCCCGGTGACACCGTTTGCCCTGCGCGTTGCCGTCCCGCCAATGTGGTTTGCGGGGGACGCTGCGGGTCGGCGCGATTGGACGCAAGTTATTGCCATCTGGTAGCTTGCCGCCCCCTTAACAGGGGTGGTTCCATGGCTTGGCCCAGGGCGGCAATCGTTTAGAATCAAGGACCTTCGGGGCCGTAGCTCAACGGTTAGAGCAGCAGACTCATAATCTGTTGGTTCCGGGTTCGAATCCCGGCGGCCCTATTCGACTTACGTCGATTTCTCATCAAGCGGCACGTCCACCCCGCGGTTCACGGTGCGCGGTCGCCGTGCAATTACCGCTTCAAGCAGCATAGAGTGTACTTGCGTCTCGCGAAGGTGCCTGAATTGCCGCCCGTTTGATCGCTATTGCCGTTAACCTCGGCATGTTCTTGGGGAGGGGGCTTACCGGCGCGGCACCATGCACGACGTATCGCTCTCCTACGGGCGCCCCATCAAGAAAACGCGGCCTATTTTTGACCAGCCTGTCGAGGGGGGTATTCTAAGAGCTGCGTTCACCGCATTGGGGGGGCGGCCATGAGACAGTCGATACTCACGGTGGCGGCGGCAACTTTGCTGGTAGCCGGGGTGATGTCTTCGGCGATGTACCTGCCGACCCAGGCATGGTTGCTGTCGGATGGGCCGCGCGGGTATCTGCTGCCGCAGGACTGCCCGATTTGCTGCCAGGACTATCGCCGCGGCGTGGTGTCCGAGCCGCATGGCCATGTCGTGTTCTATATCGAACCGGCCGACAAACTGCGACGCGACGGCGATGTCTGGCGGTTCAAGTGGATGGGCAGGGATTCCGCCGCCGGTAACAAAGCCGTGTTCTTCTTGCCGTCGAATCAGCCGCCTCATCCGGCCTACGTGGCCGTGAAGGAAGGGCGGATCCACGAGTATGAAGACGTGCTGTTTGGGCCTTGATCGATTTTGTTGCCGCGGGCGGAGCGACTATATCATCTCGTTTTGAGCATTCCTGCCGGAACGCGCGAAAAGCGTGTTGGTAGTCTCAGGAGTAAGGGCGTTTGACGCCGCGATCACGACATCAAACGCCCTACCATTTTGCAGAAGAGATATCGTGTCCTTGATGCGGCGCCGTTTGCGCGGCGCTGCATCGGCGCAACCGCCCTGATCTTGCGGCTTGGCTACTCCTGAAGCTCGACGTTCCAGTACGCTTCGCTCAGGAACCGCGACCAGTTCTCCACGCGGATATCGTGCGCTGCGTACATGGGGCGCCATGTCGGCTTGGTCGGCTTCTTCTTGAGCCTCATGCCGGCTTCTTCCGGTGTGCGGTCGGCTTTGCGATGGTTGCAGGCCACACAAGCCAGCACGCAGTTGGTCCAGCTCGATACGCCGCCACGGCTGCGCGGAATCACGTGGTCGATCGTCAACTCGCTGGCTCCCGGCTGGCAGCCGCAGTATTGACACATGTACCGGTCGCGCTTGAACAGGTTACGTCGGCTGAACGGCACGTGCTGCGACGGCAGCTTATCGTACTCGACCAGCGCCACCACTTCCGGGACACGCAGGCGGATGGTAACAGCCTGGATGTACGGTTCGCCATCGATCGGCCGCATCATCGACCAATCGTTCCAGTCGTAGGTTTGAAAGTCGCGGGGATCGACGACCCGGGCTGAATCCTTCCAGACCATCAGCAGTGCCCGAGCCACCGTAGCAACGCGGACAGGCTGCCAGCTGCGGTTGAGGACCAGTGTCGGTCGCTGGAGGACCGAACCTTGAACCATGATCGACTCCTGTGCTCCTGGGCAAACTCACCGCCGGGATGGGCGTCGCAGCCCTGGGCGTGGCGGCCGTGCTGTCCAAACCCTGCAACGCGCGTCCCCCGCAACGGGTGACATACCTCAGGGTAGCAGATTCAGTGGGACATGGCGAAAAGTGCCGGAGTTTTGCCCTGCAGGCATCCGGGGCTTCCCGCTGACGGGAGGAAGCCAACAAAGTCTATGCCCCGTGTGCCTGTAAGACCACTGTTGCCCTGATGGCCGTTGCCTGTTGGGACACAGAGTCGCCGCAACAGGTTCTGCCGGACCGAAGGCAAATGCCCGTGATCGATCGCGGCGGGCAAGTCGGCGCCACCCCAAGCACAGCAGTCCGCCGCTGATGGCGAAGTCGGTATCAACGCAGATTGAAGGTGGGAATCAGATTATCGCCCGGCTTGACGGTCGCTTTCAGGCCCGAGGTATCGGGGGCCTGGTACTTCGCCGGCAGTTGCTCGGGCGGTTGATTGGCGCCGGCTCCAGCGCCGCCGGGCCTGTTCCACGAGACGGTCACGCGATACTCGCCTACCGGTAGCCCCGGCATGGGCGAGTCGATTTCGTAGGTGCCGTCCGGACCGGTGCGACCGTGGGGCGGTGTGGTTGAATCGCCGCTTGGATATTGAACTGGCATCCCCGGCGGATCGGAGGACGATGCCGCAAAGAACGTCACGATGGCCCCGCTGAGCGGCCTGCCGTTGAGGTACACCTTGCCGGCCACCGGATGCCGTTCGTGGGGATGTTCCAAGACAAACTGCTGGTCGAGATCGGTACCACAGCTGGCGAGTGAGGTTCCCAGCAGAATAATGATGCCGAGCCAACCCAGCGGCTTGCGGCGGCTTTCCATACGGTTCATGCCACACCTTCATCAATACGCGAATTACAAGAGACGGAAACCGGTCATCGCCGCCTGTTGTGCCAACGGTTGATTAACGGCGTATGAAGATGGGCTTCAGAATGCGCGCGGCGCCACGGAGAATTCGGCTGCGACTGAGGAATGTTCGCGCCGGTTGGTGAGAGGCCGCAGTTGTGGTTTGGCGGCCGCCGACGTCGCGTTCAGAAACGGCAGAAGAGGTTCAAGCTGCATCGATGCCGGCCGCGTAGCGGCGGATGACTCCCCCGCCCTGCTGCGGCCGCGCAAAAGATAAACCGCCCGGGCGAAGCGATCGTCGCCCGGGCGGCGGCTGAACTCAGATAGCTGGTTCGCGGAGGCGAGTGGATTAACGGCCGCCGTTGTGGCGACGGTCATCCGCGAAGTCGAGGAACCACCAGCCGTCATCCCATTCGAGGGTCACTTTCCGCCAGCCCAGCGGCACCTGCGGATACGGATAGAACGGGCCGATGTACGGCCAGGCGGTCGGCGAGTACTGCTTGGGATAGGTCAACGCGGCGTAGTTGGGGTACGCGGCGTACGACGGCCAGGCGTACGGCGGCATGTACGGTTGGTCGTACATGGCCGGAGCCGGAGCGCCACCGACCGGGGCATACTCAGGGACCGGGCCGCCGGGAATGGCGCCATTGGGCATCGCCGGAGGCGCGGGCTGCCGCATCGCGGTCCGCTGCACGCCATGCTGAATCGGTTGGAGCTGGTGCGGCGCGGCGGCCATCTGCGGCGCCTGCTGCCAACCCTGCTGGCCCTGCACGGAACGCTGCGGATAGGCCTGCTGCGGCACCGGACGGAGCTGCTGGCCGGCCGCCTGCTGGGCAGGATTGGCACCGCGATGAGCCACGGGTTGGACCGTCGGCATGGTTTCCTGGATCTGCAGGCGGTTGATCACGCGTTCCACCTGCGGAGTCCGCCCGGCGATCGCCAGGGCCTCATCCATTTGTTTTTGATCGCGGACCCAGCCCTCCAGGCGGGCGGTGCCCTCGCGATACTTTACGGTGATTTCGTAGCCTGAGAGGTTCTCGGCACTCCTCAGGTTGGTGGCAATCTGGTCGGCCACCATCTGGTCGTTGCTGTTTTGGGCAGAGGCGGGCGACGGGACGGTCGCCGCGACAAGCGCCGCTGCCAAAAGAAATCTGCGCATGGTTCCCTCCTAGAACTGAATCCAGCCGACGTCTCGCGGTGTCCTTCGCGATTTGCGGGCGGCTGCCTTGGCCTCAGCGGGTGGGCCCAAGGCCATTTCCGGCGATGCTGCTGTTACACGGGCTGGGGTACGCACGGGTGCACGGCGAGCCGGTCAGGGGGTTGCTACCACCCGCGGTGGCTCGCTCCCCAATGGCCAGTCAAACGGCATCCGCCGGGCATGCAGGAGGGAAGACGTAGAACGATCGCTTCGGCACGCTCCGCAAGTTTCCCCCCTGGCGCAACGGTTGCCGAATATCTGCCTGACTATCCTTTTCGGTTCCCAGTTGTGCTGAAGGCAAGACTTTTTTGGATTTTGACGATGCACGCAGCGAAGCCCCTGCTCTTGGGCGTGCGGCACCGGCGGCGGGCGCGGGGGCGCCGCGCCCCGCGGCGGCTTGCGAAGGCGCAGGGCTCGCCTTATAAAACGGTCAAAATCCGGGCGCTTTGCCGCCCGGGGCGGGGGGATACGAGCAAGCTGCCGCAGGTTACGCCACAGCCTTTTGGGCCATGCTTGCGCTCGTTTGCAGCCTGTGGAAATACCGCAGGCAAACGCCCTTGCAGCCAGCCCGATTTTTTGGACTTACGACCCCTGGGGAGTGTGTCGCCGCCATGACGGATTCGAAAGTCGTCAAGAAGGACAACGTCGCGAGGATTCTGGATCGTGCTCTGGATGCTGGCGGCGGCCTGCTGCGGCTCACGCCCACCTGGGTGCCTCGTAGCTTTTTGCATCCGGGCAAGCGGATCAAGCTGGTGCCGGGCGATTACTATGCCTACGGCGCCGAACGGGGCGGGATCGACGAACGCTGGTTTGCCAGCACCACAGAAGCCGCCAATGAAGGCCGCGTGTGGCACGAAGGGCTCAGCTTCTGCACCTTCGAGGGCCAGCACTTCCTGCTCCGCGACGCCGTGGACGAAGCCGGTAACCGCCTGATCGGCGAGAAGATCTTCGGTAAGTACAAGCGCTGGCCGGTGTACTCGAAGTTCTTCGACAACATGGGGCCGATTCCCCACCACATGCACCAGGGCTTCGAGCACGCCAAGCTGACCAACCAGGAAGGCAAGCCCGAGAGCTATTACTTCCCGCCGCAGTACAACAACTGCGATAACAACTTCCCGTACACGTTCATGGGGTTAGAGCCAGGCACCACCAAGGACCAGGTGCGCAAGTGCCTGGAGAACTGGAACCGCGGCGACAACGGCATCCTGCACCTCTCCAAGGCCTACAAGCTCAAGCGGGGCAGCGGCTGGCTCATCCCGCCGGGCGTGCTCCACGCCCCGGGCTCGCTGTGCACCTACGAGCCGCAGTGGGGCAGCGACGTTTTTGGCATGTTCCAGAACATTGTCGAAGGCCGGTACGTGCCCTGGTCGCTGTTGGTGAAGGACGTGCCGCCCGATAAGCACCAGGATCTGGACTTCATCATCGACCAGCTCGACTGGGAGAAGAACGTCGATCCTTACTTCATGGATCACAACTATTTGGAGCCGATCGTCGACGAGGCCAACAGTGGTCCCGGCTACACCGATCGCTGGATCGTGTACGGCACCGTCGACGGGGCCCAACTGTTCAGCGCCAAGGAATTGACCGTTGAACCCGGCGTGAAGTTTACGCTTAAGGATCCGGGGGCCAGCGGCTGGATCACCGTCCAGGGCAAGGGCCGTATCGGCAAGTTGGCGCTGCAAACGCCGGCCATGATTCACTTTGGCCAAGAAACCGAAGACGAGGTGTTCATCACGCACGAGGCCGCCACGGCCGGCGTCGAGATCGAGAACACCGGCAGCGAGCCGCTGGTCAGCCTCCGGTACTTCGGCCCCGACGTCCACGCCAGCCTGCCGGCCGTGGGTGATCACAAGAAGTTCAAGTAAGCGCCGCAAGCCGGGGCGGTGCCCGCGCCGGCCGGCCTGCGGACATTGACGCGCCGCAACCGTTTGTACTGTTGTCGACGGCGATTGCGGCCGATGGATGCTCAAATGGCTTGATGCCGGCCGTGAATCGACGTGGCGACGCTCTATCCCCGCTTGGCGGGGAGCGGGTAGCTTGCCCCAGGCCTGTTTGAGGGGGCGGTTGCGACAAACTGGCAGTTGAAACGCCGCGGCCAACGCTGCCGCGGAACGTTCACCCAATAAAAAGGAAACACACTGATGGGCTTGATGGACGGTAAACGCGGATTGATTACCGGCGTGTTCAACAACATGTCGATCGCCTGGTCAATTGCCGACAAGGTGATGGCCGAAGGCGGCGAGTGCGGATTCACGTACATGCCGGACAAGCCCGATGACGAGCGGCAGAAGAACCGCGGGCGGCTTGAGAAGCTGATCAATGACCGCCCGCAGGCCAAGTTCATGGTGCCGATGGATGTCACCAGCGACGATGACATCAAGAACGCCATGGCGACCACGGCCCAGCACTTCGGCAAGATCGACTTCTTGCTGCACTCCATTGCCTTCGCTCCGCCGGAAGACCTGCGGCGCGAAACGATCTCCACCAGCCGTGAAGGCTTCAAGTTGGCCATGGAGATCAGCGCCTACAGCCTGCTCGCCCTGGCTCGCGAGGCCCGCGATAGCGGTGTGCTGGCCGACAACGGCTCGATCGTCACGCTCACTTACTTTGGCGGCGAGAAGGCCGTGCCCGGCTACAACGTGATGGGCGTCTGCAAGGCGGCCCTCGACTCGTGCGTGAAGTATCTCGCCTATGACTTGGGCCCCAAGGGCGTGCGGGTGAACGCCATCAGCGCTGGCCCGCTCAAGACCGTTTCGATGCGCGGCGTGGGCGATCCCGATGGCATGCTCAAGCTCTACGAGTCGATTGCCCCGCTGCAGCGTAACGTCACGCACGACGAGGTCGGCCGGATCGGCATGTTCCTGCTGTCGGACCTCTCCAACGGCATCACCGGCGAGATCATGCACGTCGATGGCGGTTACAACATCATGGGCTCGCCGGGCCGGATGATCGAAAAGTATCGCGATCAGGTGGATGCCCCGGCCGAGGGCTAAGCCGCGACACTGGGGGAGGCAACTAGCCTTCCTGTAGTGACCGCGGCGTGTGCTGAACGTGTTTCGCGGTGCGCTGCGCCGTTGTACGCCGCCTGCGTGCGGTGTTGGCTGGTATCACTGGATAGATTCGCAAAGGGCGCTGTACCGCAATGCGTTGGCGGAACCAGCGCCCTTGCCATTTTGGCGGCTGGCGCCGCCGCGTGGCCTGAAGGGTAACGCGGCATCGTGTCTGGCCACTTGTCTCTCGAATCGAAAAAGGGGGAGCGATGGACCCAACCAGCCAGGGCGAGTTGCCGTTGGTGGTCGCCGATGGTCCGCTGGCGCCGGCGATCTTGGAGCGGTTGGCCGGTAAGGTGGCGTTGCTCCCTTGGCGCGTCGCTGAGGACGGCGTCCAGGAACAGGTGACCGGCATGTACACCTACGGCCATCCGCAGGTGGACGGGGAACTGCTGGATCTGTTCCCGCGGCTGAAGGTGATCAGCAACTACGGCGTGGGTGTGGATCACATCAACCTGGAAGCCGCGCGGCAGCGCGGAATCCCGGTCGGCAACACGCCCGGCGTGCTCGATGGCGCCACGGCCGACATGGCGTTTGCCCTGCTCCTGGCATCGGCTCGTCGGGTGGTCGAAGGCGACCGCTATGCCCGCAGCCCCGAGTTTACGGTCTACGATCCCGGCTACATGCTCGGCCGCGAAGTGCACCACGCCACGATAGGCATCGTCGGTATGGGGCGCATCGGCCTGGAGATCGCCAAGCGAGCGGCCGGTTTCGACATGCGGATCTTGTACCACAACCGCCGCGAGCGGGCCGACCTGCCGCCATGGTTGAAGGCCGAGTACGTCAGTTTCGAGGATCTGCTGCGGCAAGCGGATTACGTGGTGCTCTCGGTGCCGCTGACCAGCGAAACGCGAGGGCTGATCGACGCCGGCGCATTTGCAAAAATGAAACGGACGGCCACGCTGGTGAACGTGTCGCGCGGGCCCGTGGTGCTGACCGACGATCTGGTAGCGGCCTTGGAGAGCAAGCAGATTGCTGCCGCGGCTCTCGATGTGACCGATCCGGAGCCCCTGCCCCGCGACCACCCGTTACTGACGATGGACAACGTGGTGTTGACTCCCCATCTGGGCAGCGCGACGGTTCAAACCCGGGAACAGATGGCCGAGATGTCTGTCGCCAACCTGCTGGCGGGTTTGAACGATCAGCCGCTCCCGTGGCGGATCGCGTGAGAGGTGTCGTCGATGCTGTCCGCAGAAGGCACCATCTGGCTAGCGCGAGCAATTCTCGCCGCGGCGGCCTGCCTGCCGCTGGTGATGTTCGTCTGGGGCTGGAAACGCACCCACTACACGTTCATCCAGTTTCTGTACTACATCCCCAACCGGCTGATCACGCAGTGGTTGTGGAATCTGCGTATCACGGGCCGGATCACGCTTCCGCCCGGCCAGGGGGCGGTAGTAATCAGTAACCACCTCGCCGGGGTGGACCCCGCGTACATCATTGTTGCCACGCGGCGGATGATGCACTGGATGGTCGCCCGCGAGTATGTCGAAGCCCCGCCGCTGCGCACCTTCTTCCGGCACATGGAGGTGATTCCCGTCAATCGCGGGGGCGTAGATACCAAGAGCACCAAGGCCGCCATCCGCCTGGCTGCCGAAGGCCGCCTGGTCGGCATGTTCCCGGAAGGACGGATCAACCAGACGAAAGAGCTGCTGCTGCCGGGCCGAGCCGGCGCGGCGATGGTGGCCCTCAAGGCTCGCGTGCCGGTGATCCCCTGCTACCTGGAAGGGGTGCCATATGCGGGCACGTACTACAGCAGCCTGCTCATGCCAGCGCACGTGCGGCTGCGCGTGGGCAAGCCGATTGATGTGAGCCCCTACTACGGTCGGGAAGGCGACAAAGAGGTGCTGGCCACTCTCACGCTGCACTTCATGCGCGAGATTGCCCGATTGGCAGGGCAGCCCGATTACCCAGTGCGCCTGGCCGGGCGTGAATGGAGACTAGGCGGCGATTGAACTTGCGCCGCGCGCAACGGTCGCTACCACGTTCACGCCCTTGGAATGCGCGAAGCAAAAAAACGGCGCGGCTATCCCCCTTGGTTGGGACGACGGCCGCGCCGCATGGCTTGGTACTCGCGGCGCTTTGGGGCGCCGTTGGTGTGTTGTGGACCTACTCGGTCAGGGGGAAGAAGTCGCTGAGCGAGCTGGGCGAGTCGTCCGAGCCGAAGTCCACGACACGCGACCAGTCGCCGCCTTCGTCGTCGGCGATCAGGCCTTCTTCGATCATCCGCTGCGCTTCGATCGTGGTCGTGGCGTACGGCAGGGCTTGCAACCGGGCAAGCGGAATCGGCTTGCCGGTGATCTCGCAGATGCCGTAAGTGCCGTTGGCGATCCGTTCTAGCGCTTCTTCGATCAGTTGCAGCTCGCGGCTTTCGACCGCGGCCAACTGGTAGTTGATTTCGTCGTTGGCCGAGTCCAGCGCCAGATCGACCACGTCGCCGCCGTAATGCTTTTGCAGGTCGCGAAGTGCCGAATCGTCGCCGGCTAGGGCCTTACGCAACGCATCGCGACGCTCCAGCAGAATCTTCTCGAGCTTTTCGATCTCTTCCTTGCGCGACATGGCGTTCTGTCCCTTCTGTGGAACTGAACCGCAGGCGACGCTTGCGCATCAGGCATCGATGCGTCGTACCGATGAGTCGCCGCGGATGTGCGAATTGCCGTGGAGGTTGGATGAGACTTGCAATGGTCGCTCAATCGGTCCGCGGGGCGCCGAATCTTTAACGAATGTGTGGCGCGCGTCGGCTAACCCACCAGCGCGTGGCACTACCAGCGTGTGGTAGCGCTACGGAAACCTAGGGCCAGTTACAGCTCCCAAACCCGATATGTCCAGCCTTGGGGGCGGTCTCCAAAGTATCTGTCCGGCAAAGGGTTGGAGAGGCTGCCCGGCAGAAATATGACCGCCTGCACCGTTTTCGGAAGATGCTGGACATGGCGATTCTTTGCTTTTGTTCGAGTTTGCCGATCAATCCGTCGATATGGATTCTGCTGCCACCGTACCGCGCAAGGCGGACGGTCCGCTGTCGGGCGAGAAGCTGCAACTCTTTTTGCCAAAAGGAGTTGTGGTAAGTGTCTGGCCGGCGGCGGCAGCTCTGCTCTTTGACAAGTGAAGACGGAACGGCCTATAAGTCACGGCTGGAGCATCCCGCAAATGGTGGGTGTCCACCCGGCGCCGCTGCTTGGATCCGGCCCGGCTCGAGTGCTTTTGCTTGACTCTAAGTCTTATCACTCCTACACTTGGAGCGTGAGCCGGGGTAGGGTTCGCCGCGGTGGCTGCCGATCGTTCACCCTGTCTTCAGGGAGCCGAGTCGTGACAAAGAAAGAGATTGTTAACTCCATTTCGGGCAAGACCGGGCTGACCCAATTGCGGACGAAGGAAATCGTGCAGATGACCTTCGACGCCATTATCGAAACGCTCGTCCAGGAGGGACGCATTGAATTGCGGAACTTCGGAGTGTTCGAGGTCAAGCAGCGGAAGGCCCGCAAGGCGCGTAACCCTCGTACGGGGGCCAAGGTCGACGTCGCCGCCAAGTACGTGGTTACGTTCAAGCCTGGCAAGGAAATGGAGGAGAGCGTCGAGAAGGTCCACCAAGCGCTGGAGCAACTGGACGACCAGGAGCGCCAGGTGATGCTGTGGATGGTCTACGATCGTTCTTCCGGGGCCAAGCTCGTGCAGGACGTTGCCAAGGCGCACAACGTCAAGAGCAACGAAATCCCGATCGAGCAAGCAGTTGCCGAGCGGCTGGGCATTTCGCAGGCTTCGGTCAAAGAGATCTACCAGCGTAGCCGCAACAAGATCCAGCAGATGATCGCCGGCAGCGGGCCCACGCAGGACCTGCCGGCCAGTCCGCACGCTGGCAGTCCCAACGGCAACGACGGGGCCATGCACACGTCGCCCACCGCGGTTGGCGCCGGCTGGCAGCATAGCAGCGAAGGCCAGCAGTAGCCCCTAACCGTGGTACCCGGTGCGAGTTAGCGCCGGACACTTCTCCAATATCTCGCCACAGTCATCAGCACTCGCCGTCCCCCGAAAAATGGGACGGCGAAGCTATTTGACTTTACGGTTCGCACGGCCTTTGCCGATCAAAGCGGACGCGTTCTCGCAATGGTGATCGTATCACCCCGCGCTATCGCCGGTGTGGGCACTGCTGTCGCATGGCCGCCGCACGGATAACGCCAGGTCTGGGTACGCTCCCGCCGCCACCAAGCCATCGTTTGCCGGTTCCGTCTTCCACTTGCGGAGCGGCAGCGATGCAGCCGTGACGGGGAGTTGAACACGATCCACGAGAAAACAACGCTTCGGGGAGAAACGCCGGGGGGCCAGCCGGGCCAGCCGCGGCTGGAAGGGACGCCCCTGGGAGCGGCGTGTGCGACCCAACAGCGAGCCACGCCCAAGGACGGTACAACCCAGGAGGCCCTTGCGACCTCTCGCCGAGGACCGCTTCTTTTCAGGGAGGAGAAAAGGCAATGCGTAAATTGCTGTGCACGTTGATGCTGGGCATGACGCTCAGCACCTCGGTCGGGTGCATCATTCCGATCTACTCGGCCGATCCCGTGCGGCGTACTCGGCAGTTGATCTTCACCTCGGAAGATCTCCGCTCGATCCTCGACACCTGGGAACGGATCTGGTTCCTGGATCAGCCTAGCCACTTGAAGCCGTTCCGTACCCACGGCGGCATCATCTAGGCTTGCGGGGGACCGGCGTCGCCCAACTGGGCGAAAGCGTGGCCTGCTGCGTATGGCGTCCCCCGTTCGCAGGATGCTCCAGCGGTGCCCGGCGCGTTCCCGCCGCGACGGTACCGCTGCGCAGCGTCGCTGGGGTGGGCGCCTCGTGACAACCAGGCCCCTCTTGAGCTAAGATGGTCCTTAGCGGCTGGTATGTGGTAGGCGTGCCGTGGCGGCTGGCTGCCAGACGCCTAAAGTGCGTCTGGCTCGCGGCACGATAAAGGCTTACGACAGCTAGCTGGGGGCCCTTGTCGGCTCGCCGATTTCCGATTATCTTTACCGCTTTGCGGCACCGGTTGTCGGACAAGCACCCGGCGGTTGGAGTCGCAAACTGGACAGGTAGCTCAGTTGGTAGAGCACAGGACTGAAAATCCTGGTGTCGCCGGTTCGATCCCGGCCCTGTCCACTTCACTCCGCTCAGGCTCAGTGCGGTAGCTGCGCTGGCCTGTTTTTTTTGCGCTTTCGCGGCCGGACCGGTTCGCTCTTCCCAGCCCTCTCTGGCCTGCCGCCAAGGACCAGGCAGCAGTATCCTTCAGCCGGCTCAGCGGTGATCACGGTTGCCGCAAGTCGTCCCGCTGGCCTGGGACTTGTGCATCCTGGGGCGCGTTCTGCGCCGTGCAACCGCGGACACTGCGTTTCTACCGTTATGCCTCCATTCATGCGATCGCATGGTAGGCGTCGCGCATGGGGTGCGGAGTGTGTTTTTGAAGGTTTCTAAGAGCCGTTCTCTGCCGGGAGGATTACCCCCTGCCCGCTGGCATTTCCGCCCCCGGTTCCGTACGTTGGAGCTTCACCACGGGGCTGGCGGGTGAAACGCCGGCCGGGTTCACGCACTGCCAAGAAGCATGAAGGGATGTCGCCATGAAACGGGTTGCCGTTGCGCTGGCTGTGGCTGCGCTGTCGATCTCACCGGCCTGGGCTCAAGACAAGTCGTTGGTCAAGCCTGGGGCCAAGGTGGAGAAGCTGGCCGGCGATTTCGCCTTTACCGAAGGGCCCGCCGTCGACGCCAGGGGGAACGTGTATTTCTCCGATATCCCCAACGACCGTATTCACCGCTGGGGCACCGACGGCAGACTCACCACGTTTCGCGAGGATAGCGGCGGAGCCAACGGCCTGTTCTTCGATCGCGACGGCAACCTGCTGGCCTGCGAAGGCAGGGCACGCCGCATCACCTCGATCAGCCCCAGCGGTCAGGTCACCGTGCTGGCCGATGCCTACAACGGCAAGAAGCTCAACAGTCCCAACGACCTGTGGGTGGATCCGCAGGGCGGCGTGTACTTCACCGATCCGCGGTACGGCAACATGGACGGGCTGGAGCAGGACGGCTTCCACGTCTACTACATCTCGCCCGATCGCAAGACGGTCACCCGCGTGATCAACGACCTGGTGAAGCCCAACGGCGTGCTGGGCACGGCCGATGGCAAGTTGCTTTACGTGGCTGATCCAGGCGACCAGAAGACCTACGTGTACCAGATTCTCGGGCCCGGCAAGCTTTCGGAGAAGAAGCGGTTTGCCAACCAGGGCTCCGACGGTATGACGCTCGACCAGCACGGCAATCTGTATCTCACCGGCGCCGGCATCAACATCTATAGCCCTGATGGTAAGCTGATTGAAACGATCGAAGTGCCCGAGCGTCCGGCCAACATGTGCTTCGGCGGCCCGGATAACAAGACGCTGTTCATCACTGCGCGGAGGTCGCTGTACGCGGTTCCGATGAACGTGGAAGGGATGAAGCAGACCGTGCAGCTTCAAGGTGACAAGCAGTAAACCTTGCCGGTCACCCTCAAGGCGGAAGGCTGCACGACTGCGTCGCACGCCCAGCGGTATCGCCGGAGATACGCTCCGGCGGTGCCGGCTGGGTAACGCGGTTACTTGATCGTAACTACTGCACGGGGCGCTGATCTTCCGGTCCGTAACGGCCGCGGTACTGCTCCACCGGGTATTTGATGGCGTTCTTGACCATCTTTTTACGGACGGTGGTGGCGATATCGATGCCCAGTTCGTTGGCCAGTGCGATGGTGTAGCCGAACACGTCGGCGATCTCTTCGGCCACGGCAGCCAGCTTTTCAGGCTGGTTGGCGATCTCGCGCGATTCTTCGATGGTGAGCCACTGGAAGTGTTCCATCAGTTCGGCCACTTCCACGGCCAGGGCCATGCAGATGTTCTTGGGGGCGTGGAAAGTCTGCCAGTTGCGCTCTTCGACGAACCGCCGCATGTTCTCCCGCAGTTCGGCGATCGGCGTTTCGGCGTCAGTTCGTTCCATGTTCTACGACCATCGGGGAATCTGGAGCATCGAAGCCCGGCAGGAGCTGTTGCCGGGGCGGCGTTTGACGCTCACGATACCGCCGGCGGTAACAGTCCGCCAGCCGGGTAATCACCTCCAGCCCCAGCAGGTCGGCCCGATTGAACACGTGCCGGCTGCTGCGATTGCCCAGGCCGGCGAGTGTGTCTTCCAGCACGTAGAGGTGCAACTGCAAAAGCTGACGACCGGAGACGCCCGCGGTGGCCAGCAGCTCGGCCAATTGCGAAACCTCGCGCCGCAGGTGCCCCGAACCCATGATCACGTACGCCCGGAGCAGTTGCTGGTAATGCGTGATCAGTTCGTCGGGCAGCGGCCGTTCGTCCTCGGCATTGAACACTTCGCCGTCTTCGCCCCGCGTGAGCTCAGTGAGTTCGCCCAACAGACGCCGGGCTTCCGAGTGTTCGGCCGCCAGACGTGACTCTTCGGCCTGGGACAGCCGGCGAACCTGACGGATGAGTTGCTGCCGTTCGGCCGCCCTGGCGAGAACCCAAACCAGATGATTGGGCGTGGCGGCCGGCTCGCACACGTAGGCATCGGCTCCGGCTTCATAGCAGGCGACCGCCATTTGGGCTTCGCTCACCCAGCCCAGCACGATTACCGCTTCTTCGGCCCCGCCGGCGCGCATCGCCTGGGTGAACGCCAGGGCGTCCAGTTCTTCCGGCTCGTGGGCAACCAACACGGCGTCGAAGATCTCGTCGCGCAGCCGGGCCATGCCAGCGGCCACGCTGTGCACCTCCTCGAACAACACGCCTGCCCCTTCGGTCCTCGCGACGATGTCGACGAGTTCGCCGCCGAGCCGGTGTGCCGTCACGTACAATACCCGCAAACGCGTTTGCAAACACGATGCGCGGTGCGGCGCAGCCGCTGCGGCCGACGTGCTACGAGGACGACTCAGGTTTAACGCAGGAGCCATGTTTCACGAAGGTGCAACGTAGGAGCGTTGGCCAAGAGTCCCATCAGCCGGGAAGGCAAGTGAAGAGGGCGGGACTGTACCTGAGCCTGCCTTACGCGGCAAGGCAAAGTGGAGAAGGCAGCCGGGAAAGCCGCCCGAAAGAGCCAGGCCGCTTGCGCCCAGTTGCTAGCCTTGCCGCCAACCGCGACGCTGCTTCTTTGCCAGCATCGCGCGGGTTTGTGCGGCCACGTGGCGCCAGAGCGTTTTCCAATCGCGATCGTGGCCGAGCGCCGCCAGGTAGGCCCGAAGGAACCGTACCCGGTGACTGTTTCGTACCGATGGATGCAGCACCAGCGAGGAAGCAAAACGGGCCAGGTTGCGGATACGTTCCTTCTGACCGAGCCAGCGGCGAATCCGCAGGGCGTCGGCATCGATCAGGGCGGTTTCCACGTGCTCGCCGCGTTGCACCGCCAGCAGGTTTCCCCACTTGAGATCGCGGTGCGCGAGCCGCCAGCGATGCAGGCTGCCGAGCAATTGCCCCAGGCTTTCGGCGGTTGCCCGGGCAAGCGGTTCGCCTTGCTGCCGCGGGAGCTCCGCGATGCGCCAGGCGAACAGGTGCAGGTTCTCGGCGCCATCGAGCCATTGCATGGCCACGTAGCTGTCGCGGCCCGGCGGATCGATGACGCACAGCGGTCGTGCGGTGGCGATGCCTCGTTGCCACAACGCCTGGCCGTTGTACCAGGTGGCCATTGCGCGTGAACGCCGTAAGGGGGCAAGCCAGCGTTTCCAGCCACTGACGCGGCACCGCTTCCAGGCGACTTTCTGGCTGGCACCACCGATCGGCAGTTCGGCCTGCACCACCACGCTGGTGTGCGACAGTTTCAGGGGATGGTGCTGAAACTGTTCGATCAACATCGTCGGATTGGCGGCGAGACTGCGCAGCACGTCGCGGTCGAGCTCGCGAACAGCATGAACGCGCGTGCGGCCAAGGCGCAGCCGCTGGAAGTCGCGATTGTTGCGCAGGCTGCGGCGATCGCGTCCGCGCATGTTGCGGCAGGCGAATGCCACGGCCTCGGCGGCAACTTCGGCGGCGGCCTGACGCGGACAGGGCAATCGCAAATCGGTACGCTCGGCAAGGTAGGCACGCCAGAACCGCCAGCGATCGGTGCGGCTGGTCACGCCGGCCATACCAGCCTGAAGCATCACCAGATTGTCGCGCGAGCTGCGCCACGAAAGCGGCCGCGAAAACCGAACCCCAGGCAGGTCGATCAGGTGCAGCCGAGGCCACGGTAGCGCGGTATTACCGGCACGTTGGGCAGCGCTACGTGAGGCGTGGTTGGCCTGATACTCGTCGGGCCGCTGTTCCCAGACCACCAGCAGGTTGCCGGCGTGCAGGTCATCCTGGACCACGCCGTGCGAATGCAGCCGGGCACAAAGCTGGGCCACGGCGTACGTGAGGCGGTGACGCAGCACCGCCCGTTGCCGCGGTGCAAAACGCGGCAGGTACTCCTGAAGGCACTCATCCAGGGGAATGGCGCCGTCGAGGGCCTCGGTGACAAAGTAGTTGTCGAGCACCAGCCCATGGCGGCGCATTTCACCAAAGCCGATGGGGTGCGCAGTAGGCACTTGCCGGCGGGAGACTTCCTGCATCTTGCGGAACTCGCGCCGGGCGGCACTGGCGCGGACGAGCGTCCGCCCTGCCCTGGCCAACGACGTGCAGCGGTAATGCTTGACGTAGACTGCTCGGTCCGGCAGATCGACGCGGTAAACCGTACGGTGTTCACCGTTTTTGACAATGGAGGCCTGGCCGCTTTCCAGCCATTGCTTGAGCGGCAAGCTACCCTGGTTCAGCAGGCGCGTCGCCCAGTCTGGCTGTAAGTGCCAGTCAATTGCGCCATGTTGCCCAGCGCCGCCGCTCACACGTGCTCCTTCCTGCTGCCGCCGCCGCTAGCTTCCACGCCTGGTGCTTTTTGGAAACCGAGCGCGAAGGCTAGCAGCCGCGGCCCCCGGCGACAAGCCCAGGTGTGCTCGCCGTGACAGCACCCCGGTCTCATGCCGGAGCAAAGCTGATCGAACGAAAGCAAGTGAGTCACCGACCGTGGCTGCCGCTGCTGGCGTCGAGCGAGGTCAGCATTTAGCCTGCGGTGCGTTTCAAGTCCCCCAGCACGTTGACGAGTTTTTCGATCATTTCCGGCGTATGGCCGGCGGTCAGGCAGAGACGCAGACAAGCCTCGCCGGGCCGGACCGAGGGCGGCCGAATGGCTGGAACCCACAACCCACGCTCGCGCAAGGCGGCCGACAGGTCCAATGCCTGCTGGCTATCGCCGATCACCAGCGGCAGGATTTGGGTGGACGATTGCCCCAGGTTCCAGCCCTGGCGGCGGAGCTGTTCGGCCACATCGGCCGCCGTAGCCAGCAGGCGTTCGCGCCGCTGCGGCTCCTCGCGCACGATGGCTAGCGCCGCCATGGCCGCCGCGCTGTTGGCCGGCGGGGCCGCGGTGGAAAAGATGTATGGCCTTGCCCGATTGATCAGCCACTGGATCAACTCGCGGCAACCGGTCACGAATCCGCCGCTACAGCCCAAGGCTTTGCTGAGTGTGCCGACGCGGATATGTACCGCATCTTCCATGCCGGCCGCTTCGCACAGGCCACGGCCCCTTGCGCCAAACACGCCCGTGGCGTGGGCCTCGTCGACCATCAGCATCGCGTTGTAGCGCTGGGCCAGCTCCGCGAGTTGCGGCAGCGGCGCGACATCGCCGTGCATACTGAACAGCGTATCAGTGACGATCAAGCGACGCCGTGCATCGCGCGATGCGGCCAATTGCGTTTCCAATTCGGCCAAGTCGCCGTGCGGATAGATATGCACCGTAGCCCGGGAAAGCCGGCAGCCATCGACGATGCTGGCGTGGTTGAGCTCGTCGCTGAAGACGGCATCGCCGCGTTCGACCAGCGAGCAGATCGTGCCCACGTTGGCGGCGTACCCAGAGCCGAAGACGAGGGCGGCTTCCGCCCCTTCAAACTCGGCCAAGGCGCGTTCCAGGTCGGCGTGCCACGAGGTATAGCCTACCACCAGTGGGCTGGCTCCGGCTCCCCAGCCGGCCTGCCGCATGGCGGCTTCGGCGGCGGCTGTTAGCCGGGGATCGACCGACAGCCCCAGGTAATCGTTCGAAGCGAAGTTGAGCCATGTCTGGCCGCCGCGCGTCAATTGCCCAGGCCCTGCACCGGCGCGGGCGTACAGGTGCCGCCGCAGATGCTGCCGGTCAAGGTTTTCTAGCGCCTCGGGCAGCCAGGCCAGCGGATTGGGAAGGGACGACACGGCGGTACCTGCGACAACTTGAACGGATGAACGCGGTGGAAGGAGCGACTGCGAACCAGCAGCCGCGCCGCGTTACGATTCGCGGCAGGCGATCTGCTTCCACTTTTCAATCAAGTTGAGCGCGGCCAGTGGTGTCAAGCTATTGATGTCCAGTTGCCGCAATTCATCCAGCAACGGGTGCTCCATCGGTTCAAACAGCGAGAGCTGTATGGCGCCGCTGCGCTGCCGCTTGGGTTCAGGGCTGACGCGCCGGGCTCCCTCCAGGTGCTGGCCTTCCAATTGCCAGAGTACGTCTTTGGCGCGATCGAGCACTTCGCGCGGCACGCCAGCCAGCCGGGCCACATGAATGCCGTAGCTCTTGTCCGCGGCTCCCGGCACGATCTTGTGCAGAAAGACGATTTCGTCTTCCCACTCGCGCACCGCCACGTTGTAGTTTTTGAGCCGCGGCAGGCTTTTTTGCAGTTCGGTCAGCTCGTGGTAATGCGTGGCAAACAGCGTGCGGCAGCCGATCGCGTTGTGCAGGTGCTCGGTCACGCTCCATGCCAGCGACACACCGTCATAGGTGCTGGTGCCTCGGCCGATCTCGTCCAAAATTACTAGGCTGCGAGGCGTGGCCGTATTGAGGATCCGCGCCGTTTCGGTCATTTCGACCATGAACGTACTGCGGCCCCGGGCCAGTTCGTCGCTGGCGCCCACGCGGGCAAAGATGCGATCGGCAATGCCGATGGTGGCCGAGGCCGCCGGCACAAAGCTGCCCATCTGCGCCATCAGCGTGAGCAGCGCCACTTGGCGAATGTACGTGCTCTTACCGGCCATGTTGGGGCCGGTGATCAGCAGCAGCGTGCCTTCCTCGCCGCCCAGGTGGATGTCGTTGGGGACGAAGGTGCCTTCCGGCTCGGTCACATCGAGCACCGGATGCCGCCCTTCCTCGATGTGCAGTACCGGCTCCTCGGTCATCTTGGGGCGGCAATAGCCGCGGAGCCTCGCCTGCTCGGCCAGCGCGCACAGCACGTCGATCTGTGCCAACACGTCGGCCGAAATCTGCATTCGGTGAACGGCCGCTTCGACTTCCGCCCGCAGTTCCAGAAACAGCTTGTGCTCCAGCGCCTTGGCCTGGTCGTCGGCCGTGAGAACTTTTTCTTCGTATTCTTTCAGCTCGGGCGTGATGTACCGCTCGGCGTTCTTGATGGTTTGCTTGCGGATGTAGTCGGCGGGAATTTTCTCGCGGTGGACGTTGGTCACTTCCAGGTAGTAACCAAAGACCTTGTTGAAGCCGACCTTGAGCGTGGGGATGCCGGTGCGCTCGATCTCCTGCTTCTGATAGTTGGCGATCCACTGCTTGCCGCCGTGCGCCAGTTCGCGGAGGTTATCGAGTTCCTCCAAGTAGCCGGCGCGGATGAAGCCGCCCTCGGTGCTGCTCAATGGGCAGTCGGCTTCCAAGGCCGCATCCAATCGGCCCGCGACCTCCGGGCAGAGATCTAGCTGCTCTTGCAGTTGGTTCAGCAGCGCACTCTTGCGAGCGGTGAGCTTGGCCTTGATCGCCGGCAGGCGTTTAAGGGTGCGGCCGATGAAGCTCAAGTCGCGAGGGCTGGCACGTCCGGTCGTCACGCGAGCGAGCAGACGCTGCAAGTCGTAAACTTCGCCAAGCTGTTCACGCAGTTCGCTGCACAAACGGTTGTCGCGAAGCAGTTCTTCGACCGCTTCGTGCCGCGCGGTGATGGCCTCCAGGTTGGTGAGTGGCGCGGCCAGCCAGTCGGCCAGCCGACGCGAGCCCATGGCGGTAATGGTTTTATCGAGGACGCCCAGCAGTGCGCCTTCGCGACGGCCTTCGCGGATGGTGGCCGTGATCTCGAGGCTGCGGCGCGAGGCCTCGTCAATTTCCAATGCATCGCCCGGCCGGTACGGTATCAGACGGTCGATGTGGCTGAGCTGGGTCTTCTGGGTTTCGGACAGGTAGTCGAGGATGGCCCCGGCCGCGGCCAGCGCGGGAGCTTCCTCCTCCTCGAACCCAAAGCCGCCCATGTCTTTGGTGCCGAAATGGTCGGCCAGCTTGCGGGCAGCCTCGACCTGGGAGAACGCCCAATCGGGCCGCCGCGTGATCAGCATGTGCTGCGGCAACAGCTCCGGCGGCAGCGACTCGTTAAGGTTGATGCTGTCGGCGATCAGGCACTCTGAAGGCGACAGCCGGGCCAGTTCGTCAATTGCGCGAGACGGCGTGCCGCAGGAGGCAAAGAATGCTCCGGTGGACAGTTCGACCCAGGCCAGCCCCAGGCGGTCGCCCTTGGTGAACGCCAGCGCCGCCAGGAAGTTGCTCTGGCGCGGGTCCAGCAGCGCATCGTCGGTGACGGTGCCGGGGGTTACGATCCGCGTCACCTCGCGGCGGACCAGCCCTTTGGCTTCCTTAGGATCTTCGACCTGTTCGCAGATGGCCGCCCGATAGCCGGCCGCAATCAGCTTGGCCAGGTAGCTTTCCAACTGATGGTGCGGAAAGCCGGCCATGGGGATTGGGTTTTCGCCCTTGTCGCGGCTGGTGAGCGTGAGCCCCAAGACCTTGGCCGCCAGCTTGGCATCATCGTGGAACAGTTCGTAAAAGTCGCCCATGCGAAACAGCAGTAGCGCATCGGGACAGGCGCGTTTGGCCTCGTCGTACTGCCGCATCATGGGGGTGGATGCCATGGGCCTGATTCAAGCAATTGGGGGAATGCGTTGGCTGCGCGGGATGGGGGAATAGCCGGCGGCGTTCGCGCCGCACCGGGGGGAGCGCAGCCAAGGGTAATCGGGGCAAGCCGTCTACAAGGGGCGCATGCTAGCAAACACCGCCCGCGACCCTCAAGGGTGCGAGCAACGCCGATGGGCGTGCGCGGCCGGAGCGCCGTGCGTGCCGGCGCGGCTGGGTAATAGATGCTGCTTGAGGTAAAGGCGGCAGATTGTCTATACTGCCCAAGCGGCAAAGACGGTGCTTAAGGTGCCCGTCGGCTTAGTGATACAGGATGTCATGACCCGGAGCACGGAATCATGTCGATGGCAACGCTTCCTTCCGCCGTGGCTCGCATTGGTGAGACGGCCGGCCAGGTGTGGCACCATCTCAATGAGCATGGGCCGCAATCGATCTCGAAGCTCGTGAAGGACATCGATGCCCCCCGTGATCTCGTGATGCAGGCCCTGGGCTGGCTGGCGCGGGAGGATAAAGTTGCGATCGACGAAGAGAACCGCAGCCGCATCGTGTCGCTCAAGTAAAATCGAGTTGCTCAAGTAAGCTGCGGCCAGCGACTACAATGCACTTTCAAGCAAACCGACCGTAAACAAACGCGGCCGGCGCCAAGGGAGTTGCCCCTTGGGACCGGCCGTTTGGTTTGCGCGGAGCGTTGTGCGGGTGCCCGACTCAGACGGCTTCGACCGTTTCGCTCTCTTCGGCGGCTGAAGGCTGCTTGGGGGCGTCAATTTCTTCCAGCGGCGTACCGCCTTCGTTGACGGTGGTCACCTTTCGTCCTGCCCAGCGTAAGTGCTTGGGGGGAATGATGTTGGTGGCCAGCCCCAGCTTCTCCATGACCTTGATGAAGTAGTAGTTCAGGTCGAACTCCCACCAGCGGTGCTGCACCGTGCAGGAAGCCTGGTCGAAGTGGTGGTTGTTGTGCCAGCCTTCGCCGCCGGTGATCACCGCCACGAACCAGTTGTTGCGGCTGCCTTCGTCGGTGCAGTAGTTGCGATATCCAAACAGGTGGGTCAGTGAGTTCACCGCCCAGGTGATATGCCACACGTACACGGTGCGGGCAACGATCCCCCAGATAGTACAGCTCCAGGCCATCTGCCAAGCTGTTTCCATGCCGCCCCAGGCGTAACCAATCCCGAAGCCGCCCCAGAAGAACAACAGCGCGTGAGCGAGGTAAATCGTCGCCCAAACCCAGCGGTGCTTTTCCAGGAACAGGTAGAACGGATCGGAGAGGATGTCGCGGGCGTAGCGGTGATACGCGGCAATGTCGTGGGTGCCGCGGTTCTCGACCAGCAGCCAGCCGATGTGCGACCAGAAGAAGTTCACAAACGGGCTGTGCGGATCTTCTTGGTGGTCGGAATGGTTGTGGTGGATGCGGTGCCACGCAACCCATTTTGCCGGTGTGTCTTGAGCGCAGCACAAAGCATTGATCACAAAGCACCGTTCAACCCACTTGGGCGTGCGGAAGCTCTTATGGGTCAGCTGGCGATGGTAGCAGATCGGAATGCCGAGCTGGCCGAAGAAGTTGATCCCAAACAGAAACAACGCCACGCCGGTCCAACTGAAGAAGTACGGCACAAAGATCAGTAGCGCCGCCAGATGCATGATGATGAAGGGGATTGCGTACACCCAGAGGATCTTCCCCTTCACCACTGTGGAGGGGTATGGTAAACGCGTAGGACCCGCATTTGGGGCAGAATGCGAATCCGAGTTGCCTGGAACGGTCACTGCTTGGCTCATATTCGCACTCGAAGAGAGTTCCTGAAGAGGGGCCGCGCGGTACGAGCTGCGCGGTTGGACCGAGAACGTAGGATAGGTAAAAATGGGGGGTGGGGCAACAATCCCGATCAGGTTTTCCCCCCTGTCGCAGGTGTCGAAGCTACGGAACTCTCAGCGGGCAGGTGCCTGCGATGTTACATTCTCACCCTTGGGCGGTGCCGCGATTCAGTGGACCGGTCAAGCGCGAGCCGACCGCCGCAACGTTGTCCCCTCGGACGAGGTGGCTTTAGCGTTGATCGACGGCATCCCTCGGGCGGATTACCTCGTTCGGGCTGTTTCCGATTCTACCGGATGTAACACCACAGAGGTAGCAGGTGGCCGGATCGCACCCGCCCCTCGTTTCGCAACATCGGCAATGAAAATTAAGCGGCGGGCCGGCAACTAAGCCGGATGCGCTAGAGGACAAGCCAGGGCTACCTTGGCGATGGCGGCCGCCACGCGGTCGATGGTTGCGGCCGGCTCCAGCAGCACCGGATGGTGCAGCACCATCATCCGCTGTGCTGCAGCCTGGCTGTGGGGCAAGTCGCCTGCCTTGCGGCATCGCCGCGCCCCGCGGAGCGCAAAGCCGCGGAAGCCCTCGTGCAGCGCTACGCCTTCAGCCTGCACGGCAGCCAGAAAGTCGGCCCTCGTGGTGCCGCCGAGCGCCGCCGCGTCGTACCAGATGCCCAACTTGTAGTAGGCAGGCTGTGACGCTTCGTTGCCGCCCAGAGGCGACGTGATGGGCGTCACGCCGGGCACCTCATGGAGGGTCGCTGCCAGTCGCGCGGCCGATTCGGCTCGGCGTAGCGTGTCCTCAGGCAGCCGCTTGAGCTGTGGGCGGAGCACGGCGGCCTGCAGTTCGCTCAGCGGGAACGCCTGATTCCCCCGCTCTGAGAAAACTTTGATCCGCTGATGAATGGCAGGATCGGAAGTCACCACGGCCCCGCCGCGTCCAGCCGTGAGCAGCTTGCTGCCGCCGAAGCTGAACACGCCTGCGTCGCCCCAGGTGCCCGCCATGCGGCCGTCGATTCGCGCGCCGGGGGCCTGGCAGGCGTCTTCGACGATGGCCACACGGTTCGCGCGGGCCCAATTCATAAGCTGCCGCATCGGTACCAACCCGCCGTGCAGGTGCGAAACGATGACGGCCTTGGTGGCTGGGCTTTGGGCGGCCTGGAGGAGGTTGAGATCGACTCCCAGCGTGCGGGGATCGATATCTACCAGCACGACCTGGGCTCCCACGGCTTCGATCGCCCGGAAATTGCCGGGGAAGTCGTAGCCGGCCAGGATCACTTCGTCGCCCGGACCGATACCCAGCCCTCGCAGTGCCAACTCGACGGCCACGGTGCCTGATGAGCAAAGCGTCACGTGCAGCGGCTCGCCCGGCGGCTGCAATGCCGCCGCCAGTTCTTCAGCCAGAGCTGCACATTGCCGCCCATGGTATCGGCCCCAATCGCCGGACGCGTACACGGCCAGTAACGCTTCGTGCACGGTTTCATCGCTACGCGGCCAGCCGGGCGGGCCCTCCGGGAGAACCGGTTCACCGCCATAGCACGCCAGCAGCTTGCTTGAGCCGAAGGCGGCCTGGTTGGCCGTTCGATCTGGTTGGGCCGGATCGTTCAAGGGGGCAATTACAAGCAACTACGGGGGTAGAAAACCGCTGCAAACTAGCGGCGGCAAAACCATCAACTCCAGTTTCCTTCCCGCTGACAGCGCGTGCAATGGAACGTGGCCCGCTGGGCTTGGACGGTTCGCACGATGGAGTTGTGGCCGCAGCGAGGGCAGTCCTTGCCAGCCCGGGCGTACACCCGGTGATGATTCTGGTAGCTGCCTTGCTGATTTAGGGCGTTGCGGTACGTACCATCGCCCAGCGTGGAACCCTCGTAGCGAATGGCTTCTTCCAGAACTTCCTGCATGGCCGCGTGCAGCTTGAGCCATTCACTCTTGCGCAGCGTATGGCACGGTCGCCGGGGATGGATCCGGGCCAGGAACAAGATCTCCGAAGCGTACAGGTTGCCGATCCCGGCCACAGCCTTCTGGTCCAGCAGGGCCACCTTGATCTCGCGGCGGCTGCTGCCCAGCCTCGCACGCAGCTCGTCAATCGAGATTTCCAACGCGTCAGGCCCGAGCATGCCGTCGCTGTACCGGCGGTGCAGTTCATCCACCGCGAATAGCCGCACGGAACCCAGCCCGCGGCGGTCCCAGTACATCAGCGAGAGGGTTGCGCCGGTCTGAAGCGCCGAGCCGTTGGACGCGGCATCGGCCGTGAGGTGGAGGCACAACCGCAGATGCTCGCGATTGGGTGGATCGGCCAGCAGCACCAGCCCGGTCATGCGAGGCTCGAGGACGATGACTTCTTCGCCTTCGAGATACACCAGCACGCGTTTGCCGAGCCGGCCCACTCGCTCGATCCGCTTGCCTACGGCGCGGCGGCGAAACTGCGGCAGTTCGGGCTCGATGGCGATCGGCTTGAGGCGGCAGCGTGGGCGTTCTACGGCGGTGATCCGGTAGCCGACCACCGGGGCGATTCCCCGCCGCATGGTTTCAACTTCGGGTAGCTCAGGCATATCCAGTCAATCGTGCCGGGCGGCGCCTTACGACTCCTTGAGCTTGGCCAATTCTGCCTCGGCCTCGGCAACCTGCTTCTGCAACCGGCTCACTTCCTCCGGGTCATCCATCTGCTTCTTGGCCCCGGCCAGTTGCTGGCGGAGCTTTTGCAGCTTCTGCTGCAACACGTCGATCTTCTTCTTGGCCTTCTTGTCCATGCGAAATCCATTGCAAGGGGAGGATAGTTCGGCGGGCAGCAAGAGCCCGCCAACGAGCCAGCACGCCGCCGCTTACTTGCCGCGGCAGCTCGGGTACTGCGAACATACCCAAACGTAGCGAGCGATACCACGGCCTGTCGCCGGCTTCACCAGCATGGGTGAGCCGCAGCGGGGACAATAAACGTCCTCGTCGAGGTTGGCGGCCCCCGTTTCGTCGCGCCGTTGGCAGGCGGTACACAACCGGGCGTCGGGGAAAATCTCTAATCGCTCGGGATGAATGGGGGCGTTGCACTCCTCGCACAACCTGGCTTCGGGCCAATCGTCGTCGCTGCCCACGGTATCGGCCGCTTCCTCCAGCAGTCCAACGCGGCCACAATCGGGGCATGCCAAACGCGGCAACGCGGCGGTCAGCAGTTCGCTGACTTCCTCCAGCGAAGGATCGCTATTGCGGCGCAGCATGCCCGCGGCCATCAGATGCTCGATGGCTTCGGTGGGGCCACACCGCTGCGTCCAGTTGCAATCGGGGCATCGCAGTCGCGTAGGTAACATCGGCTGCCGCTAGGTATACGTGATGGATCAGGCAACGCCGAAAAGGTTCATGGTTTGCATGCCCCGCGAGGGAAACCCGTGATGAACGCTCAGCCGCCAGGTGTTCCCCGCCCTCAGTTGATCATATCGGGCGGCCAGACAGGCGTCGACCGGGCCGCCCTCGATGCGGCACTGGCACTTGGCATTGAGCATGGCGGTTGGTGTCCGCTGGGCCGCTGGGCTGAAGATGGCCGCATCCCCGAGCGCTATCGCCTGCGCGAAACCAACTCGCCGGATTACGCAGTCCGCACTTGTCGCAACGTGGACGAAGCCGATGCCACGCTGATCGTCGCCCCGGCCCCATTGATCGGCGGCACGCGCCTGACCTACGAGTACGCGGTTCAAACCGGTAAGCCGTGCCTGGTGATTGATCCGGCCGACGTGAGCGCCGTGGATCAGGCGAGAACGTGGCTGGCCCACTTACCAGCCGCGGCAACTGGCGGTTACACCCTCAATATTGCGGGACCACGCGAAAGCCAAGTGCCAGGCATCGGCGAGATTGCCCGGCACCTGTTGCAAGCGATCTTTGAATGACGTTCTGCTCCGACGACGTCAGACGCCGCGCGGCCGCTTACAGCAGTTCTTCAATCGGGCGGCCGGCATCCAACAGATACTGCGGGCGGCCGGTCGGATCGGTGAGCGTAGTCCGCGAGGAATCGATGCCGATCACGTGGTATAGCGTCGCCAGCACGTCCTGGAAGTGAACGGGACGGTTGCGCACTTCTGAGGCGGTGCGATCGGTGGAGCCGATGACCTGGCCCATCTTCAGGCCACCACCGATGACCATGGCGGGGCTCACCGCGGGCCAGTGGTGGCGGCCGCCCGTCTTGGCGTCGATCTTGGGCGTACGACCAAACTCACCCCAGGCCACGATCACCACGTCGTCGAACATGCCGCGTTCCTGCAGATCGTCGATCAGGGCCGAAAGCCCAAAGTCGATCATCGGCAGCAGCAGTTCCAGCCGCGGGAAATTGTTCGAGTGCGTATCAAAATCGCTGAACGATACGCTCACGCAGCGCACGCCGGCTTCGACCAGACGCCGGGCCAGAAGCAGCTTCTGCACGGCGCGTGGTTCGTCGCTGGTGGTATGTCGGGCGATGATGACGCCCTCGGGCACGGTGTACCGGGCCAGCGTGCGGGGATCTTCCAGGCTGAGATCCAGCGCATCGGCAAAGCGGCCCGACGTAAGGATGCCTACGGCCTGCTGCGTGAACTGGTCCATGGCGTCCATCATGCCGGAAGCATCGATGTCGCGCCGGACGCCGTCCAGTTGCCCCAGCAGATCCATGCGGTTGGCCAACCGCCGCTCGCTCAACGCGGCAATCAGCTTCAGTTCGGTGGTGTGGTGCTCGCCTTTGCGGGCCAGCTCGGTCACCATGCCCGGCTCCAGTTCTCGGCGGAACATGGCGTTCATATCGGGCCGGAACGGCCGATAGGCCGGGCCGAGGAAGCCGGGCCGCGCGCTGTTGCGCACCAGCGGGCGGCCCTGCATCAGGTCGACGAACGACGGCGGCACGTCCTGCGGGGTGCCGCGGAGCTTGGCCACGACGGAGCCCATCGCCGGGCGGCCGCCTAGCGATTGAAGATCGGAAGCCCGGAAACCCGATTGGCACTGGAATCCATCGTGTTGACCGGCGGAACCTACCAGGCTGCGGATGAACGCCACGTGCTGAGCCCTGGCCGCCAACCGCGGCATCAGGTGGCTCATTTGCAACTCGGGCAAGGCGGTCGAGATCGGATGGCACTCGCCGCGAATCTCAACCGGAGCCGACGGCTTCAGGTCGAACATGTCCATGTGTGGCGGTCCGCCGTCGAGATGGATGTTGATCACCGCTTTCTCGCGAGCTGGTTTCTTGCCGGATTCGTTGGCCCAGGCCTGTGCCCGCAGCAATTGGGCCAGTGTCAGACCGCCTACGCCCAGGGCCCCGGCCGTCAAGAAGTGTCGCCGCGTGGGCTTGCCGTGCGAATCCCTGCTCGCCTGATAGAGCGTGAACATCGTGACGCATCCTGTGGGTGATCGCAGCGCGAGGACGCAGAACGGCCCTGGCATCGCTTGCAACCGCGTGATGGGGGGGCTGCCAATCGGGCAGGAAGACCGTTCCCTCGACAGATCAAAAGACTTGGATGCGAGTGTAGCGGGCGGGGGCCCCCCTGTCGAGAGGGGGCTGCGGGGGAAGAAAGGCCGGCGGGCTGGGCGAATCGGCGCGCGATCAGTCCCAGGATTGAATCTCGGGAAAGCCGGCAGCGTGGAAGTTGCTGGACGGACCTTCCAGCAGTTCGACCACGCGACGCTGGACGCTTGGGTAGCGGGCGGCCCAGCTGTGCAGCACGCCGTCGATTGTGGATGTGGCTTCCGTCGGCAAGCCGCCCAGGGCGCTGCGAACGCTCACGGCCCCGTCATGCGGGCGGCCACGGAAGATGCCCTCGCACAGCAGTCGCACGGCATCGTCTTGCAGGGCCGCTAGCTGTTGATCATCGGGCTCCGACGGTTCGTGGCCAGCAAAGGCCATCAACAGCCTGGCCATGACGCCGGTCTTCAGCCGGTCGTGCCGGGATACAAACTCCACGATCTTTTGGGCCATCTCGGGCTGCCGCATTTTTTCGTGCCGGAACGTGGCTTCCCACACATTGCTGGGCACGAAGCAGTACATCGCCAAGAAGGTCCAACGATAGATTGCCCGAAAGTTGGCAAAGTCGTCCGGCGAGGCCGTGCAGGCGATGGCGTGCGCGGGAACTTTGGTCGCCCCCAGCGCTTGCAGGGCGGCGCTCTCCGGCTCCTGATCCAGGATCGCGCCGCTGGAGAAGCTGAATACCGAGTTGATCAGTGCGAACAGGTTGGCCGCCTGCTGCACTTCCTGCGGCGATAGTTTCTTGCAGACGTCGCCGTAGCAGACAAACAGGCGAACCAGGTCACTGCCCGCATGCGGCGTACAGAGCGTGATCAGCCGCCGCACGTCGCCCCGGTGAAAATTGTCGTCGCGCAGATACCACGACTTGGCTTGGGCCGGCGGATCGGACTGGGCCACCTCGTCATCGGAGGGCAGCGGGTAACCACGGATATACGCTCGAGTGAGCAACCCGCCCATGCTATGGCCGACGACGTCGACCTGCGTGCAGGCGATGCCCTCCGCCCGGAGCGTGCTCAGCGCCTCCCGGATTCCGCCCGGGTTGGACCACAGCACCCGCTGGTTATCACGCAGCCGCGATGGCCCGTTGTATTTGCCGTTGGTTTTCTCGTAATCGACCATGAACACGCGGAAGCCGTGCGACTCCAGTGCCTGCTGCATCGTGGTCTTGCCGATGTGCTCGGGCGGCGGAGTCTGCCAGGCCAGACGCGGGTTGTGGTGCAAGCCGTGGATCAGCACGACTGGCGGGCGGACCAGTTGCAACTCGTATTGAACGTGCTGCGGATGCGAGGGATCGCTCGCCGGGTAGAACAGCCCATCGATGGTGAGCTCTCGGCTGTCGAACGTGGGCATGCTTCGCACGGCAACGTTTTCCCCCGAGTCGCCCGATTGCTGGTTCGCGAGGGTTGCCTGATCGGGCTTCCGCTGCCCCTCGGCTTCTTGCGGAAAATCGGCCGGCGGAACATACACGGCAAACGCCACGTGCTCTCTTGAGGCAGCGGCGGTTTCAATCCCTACGGCGGGGCGAGCCAAATCGTCGGCACGGACCAGTTTGCCCGGCGAACCCGGCGTCAGGCGGAACGTCCACTGGCCGGCTTCAGGCGAAGTGGCTTTGATCAGGATGAGGCTCACGCCGTCGGCGGCCACGCCTTGACGAGGCGCGCCCTGATCGGCCAGATGCTTGGAGCATGCCGCCGCTTCTTGAGCATCTAGCGGCAGATCGTTGCCGAACAGAAAAGCCGGATTGCCGTCGTACGCCGCCAGATGCAGGACCTTGGAGTCCGCGGCCAGGGCCGCCCGGCCGACGAGTGACAGCAGCACAACAAGGCTCAAGAGGCTCCACACCCGGTACGTACGACAGGTGGCGAACCACGGTACGTAGGGGTAAGAGGCTCGAACCTGGTTCTGCGGCATCAATGGTCCTCCGGGTTGCATTTGCGGACCGGCCAGCGTGCGTCTTGCACGCCGCCCTCTGGCTTTGATCGCGATCGGCTTTTTGCCCCTTTTCTCTTGCGGAGTCGGGGTGTGGAATTCGGTACTTAGTTATATGCGGCAACCTTGCTAGCTGTGAAGCGATGCCAGCATCTCCGCCACGTGGGCGGGGTTGTTGTGCTTCCCCAAACGGCGGGGGCGAGACTTGGCGACTAGGCAGGCTCGTCGCCTTCGTCGGCCGGTTCCAGGCCTTCGAACAGAGCCGAGCCGATGCGGACCATTGTGGCCCCGGCGGCAATTGCCAGATCGAAATCGCCGCTCATGCCCATCGACAGCTCGGTCAGAGAAACGCCGGCTGGGCACAGCGGCGCCAGACGGTCGCGGAGTGCCCGCAGGTCCAAGAAGTTCTGCCTGGCAACTTCGCGGCCGCCGTACAGGCTGGCCATGCCCATCAGGCCGACCACGTGGAGATGGGAAAACTCTGCCAGACGCGGGACCAGGTCCGGCAGGTCTTGCGGCGCGAAACCGCCCTTGTTTTCGTCGCCGGAGATGTTGACCTCGATGAGCAGACGCAGTTTATCGGCGGTGCCGTCTTGCTCGGCCAGACGCGAGGCTTCGGCGTCCAAGGCTTCCAGCACCCGCCAACTGTCGGCCGAGTGCAGACACCAGATGTGCGGCAGCGTGCGGCGGATCTTATTGCGCTGCATGTGGCCGATGAAATGCCAGCGGATACCGCGGCCCGCGAATAACTCGGCCCGCCGCCACAGGTTTTGCGGACGGCTCTCGGCCAGGTCGCAGCAGCCGCAAGCCAGCAGGGCTTCGACCTGTTCATCGGTGGCGTACTTTACCGCGGCAACCAGGCGAATCTCACTGGGATCGCGGTCGGCCGCCCGGGCTGCGGCGGCGATCTGCTGCTGAACCCGGGTTACATTCTCAGCAATTTGTGCAGCTAACGCAGCGTTCATGGGACAGGGACTTCAGCACGGCCGCCCGCCCCGCGTTCGCCCAGCGGGGTACGCGTCCACACCTGCAGGAACCGCTCGCGATCGGCCGGTTTATTGAATCGATACCAGGGAACGTAATTGACCGCCCGGCGAAAGACCAGGGCCCGCAGGCCGTGTTCTTCAGGCTCCAAGCCGCGACGTTTCAGGAACAGGGCCGCCGCACAAGCGCCCAGCGTCGCGTCCCACTCGCTTTTGTCCTCGACCGAGTAACGCGACAGCTGCAGCTCCGAGGCCGCTTGCTCCAGCAGCCAGGCATCGAGGTTTTCCCAAGGATCGCGGGCAGCAATTGCCAGCAGCGCCGCCCATTCCATCCGTTCCTCCCCCACCGCCGGCGGCAAGAAACGCTCCTTTTCGATGGCTTTCAACAGGCCAGCAGCCGCCTCGCGCGTGCCGATATTGCCCAGCACAACGCACAGCTTGGCAAAGTGGCGGGTGTCGTCGGGAAAGAACCCTTCGGCCGCGACTTCTGAGCGACGGTCGTCCACTGCCAGAAAATATTCGCCGATCCGTTCCGAAACCGTCTTCGCATCGAGCGCTCCCAGCAGCAGAATCTGCCTCTCGTTGATCGACTTGCGAGCGACGATCCAGTTCGTCAACGTGCGGGCGGTGATCTCCCGGAGCCGCTCTTCCTCGCTTTGTGATTGCAGGCGATAGCGATACGCCATCTGCCGCCGCGGGTTCGGCGTGTTGGTGAGATGGAACATCGGGCCAGGACTGCTGGGGTGCGGAATCGCTTCCATCACCGGATAGTCGCCCGGCTGAAGCGAATTGCCGCTGACGCAGTGGGCCTTCTTGTCGTCGACCTTATCGAACAGGGTGACGTTGGCGGCGCCAAAGGGATGCTGCGGTACGCCCACCTGCAAGAGCTGGATGGTGACGAGCGAGCGATCACTCCAGACCTCGGCCACCAGGCTGGGGATGCACCATTCCTTCAGTTCGTTCAGACGATTGATCGCCTGACGCGATAGCTTGCCCATTTGCAGCTTCTCTTCGATGAGCGATCGGATGTCGTCGACCAGTTCATCGCGCATCAGGTGGTCGAGCAGTTCACGTCGCGCGGTGCGAATGGCGGAAGCGTTCCGCTCGTTTTCTGTGCTCGCGAGTGTATTGACCCAGCCGGCCAACTGCTCGCGCGTAACTTCCGGATGCTTCCACTTGGCCGGATCGCTCATTACCCAGGTGCGCCGTGCCAGGTGGTGCAGATGATCAAGCTGACGGCGCACGTCGAAGTTGAGCCGCTCATCGGCGAGGTAACGCCGAAGTTCGTCGACCAGCAGGCAAATGGCGGGCGGACCGAGTTGCGTCCAGCGTTCGATCTGCCACTGGGCCACGTGGCGAATGCCAGGGGCCTCCGGAGTTGGCTCGGCCGACAGGGCGGCTACCGCCGCGGCGATTTGCTCCGCCGTGAGAGCTTCCACCGGTGCTGCCTTGGGCGGAGCCGGAAGTTTGGCCAGAAATCCTTCGATCTCGTGGCGAACATCGAGTGCCCAGCGTGGATTGCCCAACTGTTGCTCAAGCTCTGCCGCGGCTTGCCGGGCCGGTTGCGTTTCAATCCACTGCTGCAAACGATCCTTGGCGGCTTTGCGCTGGAAGTACGATTCGGCTTGCAGGCCTGTCAGCAGCGCATCCAGCGATTGCATGGGAGTTGCGGCGGCGTTGCCGTCGAGCGGCTGTTCCTTTGCTGATTGTTGTGCCGCGACTTGGCTGACGAGTAGCGCCGTGGTGACACCTACCGATAGGGCGCAAAGCAGCCATCGAGGGGACGATGCGGCAGACAAGACGAGTTGCCACCCGTTCTCGACCGGTCGATCGGCACGGCGAGCGACACTATCCCGGCGATGGCGTTGAGAATGCGTCATGATGCCCGGCTTCCTCTGGGCGGACGACAAGGGTGGCTTTCGCGGTTTGGGAGGATAACGCGACTCTGCTCAGACCAGCTCCATCATATCCGCGTAGGTCCCTGCCTGCCATGGCGTGCCCGGCTGGTGTCACCGCACTTTCTCGGGCGGTGATAGCGAATTTGCCGCGGATAACGCCGGCAAATCACGATGCGACCCGGTTGGCGGTACTACCGGAATAATCGCCTTCATCGTTCTTGCGGCACCACCGGGGCGCATCGGACTGGTGGGAGGCACAAGGGCCACCACTCGACCGAGGCACGCGACCAGCCCGCCCAAGTTGGGGCCCTGGGAGCTATAATGCGCCGTTTTGCCGCTTTGATACTTGCGCCGTACCTGACTGTGACTGCCGAACTGGACGATTACCGCTGGCTCATCAGCCGCGACGCCGAGCCGTACCTGCAAGCCGCAGCGGCGTGCGGCGGTTCGCCGGCCGACGTCGCTCGCTTCCGCCGAGAGCTTACGCCTGCCCGCACTCACCTGGTGCTCGAACAGGCCGAACTGCGCCGCCGCGCTCGCGGTAAGTTTGTCCGGGCGGATGCAATGTTCTTCACCCGGCGAGGTTTGGAGCAGTCGACCGATCAAACCGTGGCGGCGTACAAGGCGGCCCGCCTGGTGCCCCATGCGGCACCGCACGGCCCGGTGGGGGACTTATGCTGCGGTATTGGCGGTGACCTGGTAGCGTTGGCGGCGGCGCTTGCATCGGTAAGCCCCTATGCCAAGGTGATTGGCGTGGATGCCGACCCGGTAGTGGCTCTCCTGGCGGCCGCGAATCTGGCCGTTCACGGCTACGACACATCGTCGGTCCTGGCAACCGACGTGCTTAGCGAGCCCGTTCAGTCGATGTTGCGCGAGGCTGCTGCCTGGCATATCGATCCGGACCGCCGTCCGACGGGCGAGCGGCGCACCCGATTGGAGGCGTTCTCGCCGTCGCTCGAGCAGTTGCAGCAACTGCTGCAATTGAACCCCGCCGTGGCCATCAAGCTGGCCCCGGCGAGTGAACTGCCGGCCAAGTGGATCGGCCACATGGAACGGGAATGGATCGGGTTTCAAGGTGAATGCCGTCAGCAAATGGCTTGGAGCGAGCCGCTCGCCCGGTTTCCCGGCTGCCGCGTGGCCACGGTGCTGGACGCAGCCAGCCCTCGCACGGTGGTTGGTCCGCCGGATGAACCAGCACCCGTACCGGTCGCCGGCGCGGCTTCGCAATATCTGTATGAGCCCCACGCGGCCGTATTGGCCGCCGGCCTGGCCGATGTGTTGGCTGCCGAACATGGTCTGAAGCGGCTGACGGCGAACGTGGCATACTTCACCGGCGAACAGCCTGTGCGTGACCCGGCAGTTACTACATTTGAGCTGATCGAAGTCTTGTCGCTACGGCCTAAGGAGATCGCTCCCTGGCTGGCCGCCCGGGACCTGGGCCGCGTGGAAGTCAAAAAGCGGGGCGTGGATATCGACCCGCTGAAACTACAGCGGCAGTGGCAGGGACGCGGCGAGGGCGCGGCCACGCTGATCATCGCACCGGTGGCGGGCCGCGTCATGGTACACGTGACGCGCCGGCTCTCGACGCATTAACCCAAAAACGACCAAAATCGTCACTGTCCAGGCGTATTCGTCGGTGGGCCACGGTCGCGTCGCCGCTCGACCATGACAGGGGCAAACTAACAACGAGGCAAGGTCATGACCTACGAGATTCGCGAAACCACATTCGCTCCGCGCACCTACCTGATCTGCCGCAAGGAGATCGACATCGCCAACATCACCGACCAGAGCCTGTGGCAGTCGGCGTTTGCGCAGGTGCACGGCTACGCCCAGCAGAACCAGGTGCAGATCGCCGGGCCGGGCACGGCGCTTTACTTCCGTTGGGATTCCCCGCCTGGCAAGGCCGAGTTGGGCATTGGCAACCCGGTGACGGGCGTGAGTCGGGTGAACGGTAGCGGACTGTCGCTCGTGCAGGTTGATGAAACTCGTGCCCTGCATGTGCTGGTTCGCGGCGATTATGCCCAACTCCACGACGCGCACCGTCAGTTGATGGAGTATGTCGTGCAGAAAGGGGTGAACAGCACGCTCACGGTGGAAGAGTACACCGTGATGGGCCTGGACAAGCCTGACCCCAAGGATTGGGAAACCAATATCTACTATCTGCTCCAGTAGCTGTCGTTCGACCGCCGCGATCTCCAACATTAAGTTCGACAATGTTGTGGTGTGGGACCACGGCAGCGGCAGCGCCGGGCACAACGGCGTGTTGAGCTTTTTGAACAGCATGGCCCGCACGCTCCCGCCCATGATGCAGGTGATGATGGGCATCGGCGGCATGGAGTTCTCCGAGTCGTTGATCAAGTTCACCCAGCCGAAGGAACCTGCCAGGTTGGCTGCTGCCGGTGCCCAGGCGAATGACGCGCGGACAACGCCACTGGAGGACGATGACGTGGGGAGTCACAACTGAACGCCAGCAAGATGCTAGATCACGTGTTCCCGCAGCAGCGGAACCAGGTCTTCCGATAAGCCGTAGGCGCGGAGCACCAGGAGATCGAGTTGAGCGGTCAGCGCGGCCGGACAATCGCCGCGCTCGACCGCTTGTTCGATTTGCTCGACCACCGTTTCGAGCCGACGCATGAGCATGTCACCATCGGCTGCCAGCGCCGCCAGCGGCGGACACGGCAGGCTGTGCAGGTGCTTGATTTTGACCTGGGGAAAGGCCCTTTGGCCGGGGTCTTTGAACCGTGCCTGATGCAAGAACGCGTACAGGCTGGAATTCAAAAAGCCCACCAAGACGCGATCGGGGATATTCGGCAGGCCATGGCACGCCAGCACGCTATTGCGGAAGTACGCCGGTTGCACGTGCCGTGCGGCAATGGGGCGATTGGCGGTTTGCCGCAGCAGAATCGGGGTCGCGCGGTACGAGCCGCCATCGCGGATGCGGCAATACTCGCCGTCGGCCAACTGCGGATCCACCCAAACCCACTTGCGCGGCGGGGCCAGGTGAAACGCGGTTATATCCTTGCCTTCGCGGACCGGCTCCAGGCGGCCGCAGGGAACCTCGCAGGGCTCGATCAGGATGATCTTGCGTGAGACGTTGCCGGTATGCACGCCGGGATCGCTGAACGTCCGGCCAGGAAACGTGGGTTGGTTTTCAGCCCAGGCCAGTAGGGATATCAGTGGCGCCGGCAATGCCGGTGCGGCTCTGTGGATGGAGGCTGCACGGCCGTCGTCCAGGTGATGCCGCTCAATGGGCCAGTAGCTTTCGCCCGAGCCGCTGCGTGCGAAGCAGTACAACGCCACGGGCTGGGTCACCCCTTCGAAGGCATCCTCGCCCACATCGCGCACGTTGCCGATCAGCCGCATATCGGTGGCCAATGATTTCCGGACGGGGGCAAAGCTGTCCAGGTCGGCCAGTTGACGCGGTAGCACCAGCCCACATCGTCCGCCCTGGCGGAGCACGTCACGCGCAAGCAGCAGAAACGCCGCATGGGCACATGGCCAGCGGCTGATGGCCGGAAACCGCGTGGTTAGAAATGCCAAGTACGATGGCATGATCGCCACCTTCTGGCGGCCGGTGTACGACAGCCACGGCGGGTTGCCCAGCACGACATCAAAGCCGCCGCCCGCGAAGACCTCGGGAAACTCAAGCAGCCAGTGGAAGAATCTTTGCTGGCTGGCAAGCAGTTGGACACGTTCGCGCCACGGCTGATCCCCTGCCTTGCCTTCGAGACATTGGGCTACGGCTGTTGTGATGTTTGTAGACTTGTCGTTGTGACGCGGCTCAAAGAACGCGGCAGTCCACAGGTCGCAGGCTTGCCGCAGCGATTGGACGCGTGTTCGTTCGGGCTGGCCGTTCTGGCGTGCGAGCGCGGCATCGTGCGGCGGCCTGCCTGGCAGGACACCAAGGTCGTGCACACCGACCAGGGCATCTCCGCAGCGAATGTGGCGAGTCAGCGACGTGGAGACTGTCGCAGACGCGTGCGCTTCCAGCCACAAAGCAGTCCGGCACAGGCCGACCGCGAACGGATCGCGATCGACGCCGTAAATGCAACGGGTGATGACGTCGGCCGTGGCGTTGCGTACCGCGTGATCGGGTGGTTCATCGCTACCGGTGCGAACACGGGCGAGTTCCCGCCCTAACCATCGGGCCGCCGCCAGCAGAAAATGCCCTGCGCCGCAGGCAGGATCGCAAACGCGGATATTCAGAATGGCTTGTTCAGCCGCGGCTTGCGAGGCGTCTTGAGCCATTCGCCGGGCGGTCGCCAGTCGTTCTTCCACCAATGGCTTGAGCGTCGATTGAATCAGTTCCTCGATCAGTTCCGGCGGCGTGTAGTAAGAACCGGAATGTTTGCGCTGCGACCCGGCGACCAGCTCCAACCGTGGTTCTTGCCCTGGGCCGGCACCGGCTCCGTCCACAATCACGGGACGCAGTTCGAGCAGGCTTTCGTAGGCGGAGCCAAGTTCCTCGATATCGAGCGAGGTGTAATCCAGCGGCCCGTTCTCGTCCTCACCATGCCAGGTGATATGCGCCAACGCTTCCAGCCAGTCGCTGTTGTGGATTGGGCACTGTTCCAGCGGCAGCGACGGCAACCGTGAGTCGTTCCCTGCGGACGCATCGAGGAGCGATATGCCTGAGGAGGGCTCCGTGCCAGACTCCCTACCGCTCGTCGGATGCGACCACAGCGCGCGCACCTTTGGCCAAAGGTCACCCCGTTCTTCGAATCGGTCCGGGGCGTTGAGCAATTGCGGCAACCGGCTGAGGCGGGCAGGTCGCAGGCCGCGACCCTCGCACACCAGCAGAATCAGCTGCTGGTACACCAGCGCCAAGAGCTCGCGATAGAACGCGTCGGCCGGAGAATAGTTAACCTCAGAAGAAGCTGCCGAGACCAAGCGGCGCAGCTCGCCGTTGGCCGGATGTCGCAAGAAGCCGCTTCCCAGTTGCTTGAGACAGGCCTCCAAACGTCCACGCAGTTGACGCCGCGGCCGGCTAGGTTGTGTGCTGGCAGGCTTACCGTCGCGGGCTTGCAATGCGACAACTCTCGGGAACGTTCAGTAGTGGCACGGAACAGATCAGAGCGGGGCTGACGGGTGAAACGCCCACATCGCTCGGCCGGCACACGATCAATGACGACGCCGGCTCGCAGTCGCATCTGCGATCATCATCGCAGCCATCGTAAGCACCCCCGGCAGGATTCGAACCTGCGACCTGCGGATTAGAAGTCCGC
>ERZ777003.735-NODE-735-length-60347-cov-42.532625_pt1 | contig 60347 bp, 53 predicted proteins | sample MGYA00374956_ERZ777003 | MGnify/ENA primary metagenome ERZ777003 (study PRJEB29302, sample SAMN06268252) | bioreactor metagenome | isolation source: Joint BioEnergy Institute, California, USA | place: USA:Joint BioEnergy Institute, California, USA | collected...
CGTGTTTGCGGGTTGGTTTTTCTTGCTGGTTTCGGGTGGGGTTTCCCCTTCCGGGGTTTGTTTCGGCACGGGCCCGGGCGCTCGATGATCGTCTGCTCCTCCAAGCCACGGGCAGAGCTTCGGGAATGGTCATGGCCCCTGGAGCATGGCACTATGAACGAGAGAGCGTTTTGTTGTTTCCGTGCAGATCGACGCCGTCGTTGCGGCGAACACCGGTGGTCACCGCGAGGGGGAAGGCCATGCAGGACCAGGAACGCGCCCACCAGTCTCCTTTGATCGACCTGTCGGGGCTGACATTGAATCACCTCCAGAAGCTGGACGACGGGCAAGGTGACTCACCCTTCTTCGCAGAGCTTCGGGAGGCCCTCGCCCTAATGTCGTCGGTGGTCTCGTCAGCGGGCTTCGACTCAGTCATGGAACCTGAGCACCCTCACACCGCCTCCTGAGACTTGATCAACGGCGTCTCCTCGCGCACGAGGGACGCGCCGCCTTCTGCGTAGAAGATGCCCCTGATCCGGGTATGTCCCCTGCGCACGGCCGCCGGATAGGCCGTCACCGCCAGTGGCGACACGGGACATGGATGACCGACGAGTGCTTGCGGCGGCCCACTCCCTTGATCATGCTATGGCCAAGGGCAAGGCCGCCGATGGCACTGGAATTCTCGGCGTCCGGAAGCCGGAAACCACCGCCAAGGCTTCAGCCTCGAACCCTACGCGCAGCCGTGCTCTACGGTTGGTCGTGACTGGCGCCGCAACACCGCCAAGAACTACCGGCACTCCCCTGCAGGCACAGTGAAGGCTTTCTCAACGAAAGTCACCGCCAGACGTTGTTCAAGACCAGTGCGGCTTGGACGATGGCGCCGATCCGGCTCGGGTCAAGGTGACATGACGCAGGGCACGCCGGCGTTGCTTGAGGCGCGCGGCGGCCGTTCGCCCCGGACGCGCAGGCCGCGCACAGCCGGTTAGCGGAGCACGGGCCTGCCCCGGCAGCCGGTTCGGCCTCTCTGCTCGAAGCCGGTGGCCGGTGGGAGTGGGGCGGTGCGAGCCGCACTCGGCTCAAGACAACCGGTGGCAACCGGCTCGGAGGTTCCGTTCAAAGGCCGGCGCTCGGCCGGAACGAGCCGTTGCGCTCCGCACCCGGCTCAGGTCACCGGCAATCTCCTTTGGGGACTCTGCTTGAAGCGGCGTCCACTGGAGCGAGCCTGGCGCAAGGCGCCGCTCTCAACCGGCGTGGCGGCTTCGCCGGGAACCGATGTTCGGCCGGAGCGGGTCTTCGTGCACCGCGCCCGGCTTTGATGTCGCCGGCGGCCGGAAGGGGCGGGATCAGATGTCCTCGCCGGCCAGGACGGCCTCGGCGTCGACGATGCGGTAGGCGTAGCCCTGTTCGGCCAGGAAACGCTGGCGGTGGGCGGCGTACTCCTGGTCGAGGGTGTCGCGGGCGACGACGGCGTAGAAGCGGGCGCCCTTGCCGGAGGACTTGGGACGCAGCACCCGGCCCAGGCGCTGCGCCTCCTCCTGGCGGGAGCCGTAGGCGCCGGAGACCTGGATGGCCACGGACGCCTCGGGCAGGTCGATGGAGAAGTTGGCGACCTTGGAGACCACCAGCACCGGCAGCTCCCCGGAGCGGAAGGACGCAAAGAGACGCTCGCGTTCCCGGATGCGGGTGTCGCCCTTGACGACGGGGGCGTCCAGCAGCGCCGACAGCTCGTCCAGCTGGTCGATGTACTGGCCGATGACCAGGATCTGCTCGCCGCGGTGCCGCGCCACCAGGGACTCGATGACGCGGGTCTTGGTGTGGGCGGTGGCGCACAGGCGGTAGCGGTCCTCCGGCTCGGCGGTCGCGTACGCCAGCCGCTCGGACTCGGTCAGCGTCACCCGGACCTCGACGCAGTCGGCGGGGGCGATCCAGCCCTGGGCCTCCATCTCCTTCCACGGCGCGTCGTAGCGCTTGGGGCCGATGAGGGAGAACACATCGTCCTCCCGGCCGTCCTCGCGCACCAGGGTGGCGGTCAGGCCGAGGCGGCGGCGGGCCTGCAGCTCGGCGGTCATCCGGAAGATCGGCGCGGGCAGCAGGTGCACCTCGTCGTAGATCACCAGGCCCCAGTCGCGGGCGTCCAGCAGCTCCAGATGCGGGTAGGCGCCTTTGCGGCGGGTGGTCATGATCTGGTAGGTGGCGATGGTGACCGGGCGGATCTCCTTGCGGGCGCCGCTGTATTCGCCGATCTCGTCCTCGGTCAGGGACGTGCGGCGCAGCAGCTCCTGCTTCCACTGGTGGGCGGAGACGGTGTTGGTCACCAGGATCAGCGTGGTGGCCCGGGCGCGGGCCATGGCGGCGGCGCCGACGATGGTCTTGCCCGCCCCGCAGGGCAGCACCACCACGCCCGAGCCGCCGTGCCAGAACGCGTCGGCCGCCTCCCGCTGGTAGGGGCGCAGCGCCCAGCCGTCCTCGACCAGCGTCACCGGGTGGGCCTCGCCGTCGACGTACCCGGCCAGGTCCTCGGCGGGCCAGCCCAGCTTCAGCAGCGCCTGCTTGAGGTGGCCGCGCTGGCTGGGGTGGACGATGACGGTGTCCTCGTCGATGCGCGCCCCCAGCATCGGCTTGACCTTCTTGGAGCGCAGCACCTCCTCCAGGACCGACCGGTCGGTGGAGGTCAGCACCAGGCCGTGCGCCGGGTCCTTCTCCAGCCGCAGCCGCCCGTAGCGGGACATGGTGTCGGCGACGTCGACCAGCAGCGCGTGCGGCACCGGGTAGCGCGAGTAGCGCAGCAGCACGTCCACGACCTGCTCGGCGTCGTGGCCGGCGGCGCGGGCGTTCCACAGCGCCAGCGGGGTGATCCGGTAGGTGTGGACGTGCTCGGGCGCCCGTTCCAGTTCGGCGAACGGGGCGATGTCCCGGCGGCAGTCGTCGGCCTGCTCGTGGCCGACTTCCAGCAGCAGGGTCTTGTCGGACTGGACGATGAGCGGACCGTCGGTCACGGGCAACCTCGTAGCGGCTGGTCGGGCGGAGTGCGTTCAGTGTGCAACAAGCTTGAGCGGACGGTGTCTTCCCTCCGGTCAGACACTGCCGGAAGGAGCGTCGTCGTTTTCGAAGAAGCCCTGCTCCACCAGGAAGATGAGGGCGATGACCTGCAGGGCGACGGACGCGATGAGGATCGCCCAGCTCCATTTCGCCAGGTTCTGGGATTCCTCGGGGTCGGTGTGCGCGCTGCCCAGCGCCAGGGCCGCGGTGACGATGCCGCCGATGCACAGCACGTTGCAGCAGATCAGCGTGGCGATGCCGTTGCAGACCAGCGCCGTGAGGGGGAGGGAGTGGTCGACGGGCACCCGCGGCACGCCCGGCGGGCCGTAGCCGTAGTCGTGGCCGGGTGTTTCGTGTGCGGACGGCTGCCGGGGGGACAGGGGAGCCCAGTCCCGCTTCGGCTGTGTCGGGAGATCCTGGCCGCCTCGGGGGAGGTGCGGGGCGGGCCGGCCCTCCGGTGACTCGTTCCCGTGGCCACTCATGCGGGTCCTCCTGTGCGGCGGCGCCGACGGGGCTGATCCAGCCGTTTCCCGTCTCTGGTCCGCCACCGTATCCGGAAGTTTCGCCGTCGCCGGCCACTGGACGATCCGCAGGGCCCGGGCGTGCTCGGCACGCCTCTTTCAACGCGCCGTCTTCGCAGGTCGAGGCGGGCGCATCGCGCGGGCCTGAGCCCTGAGACCTCGGGCCATGCGCCCGCCTTGGGCGCTGAAGAGCGCGTGCCGAAGGAGGGTCAGCCGGCCGGCGGTGCTTCGGCGAGCATCTGCCGCAGCCGTTTGCGGTCGGTCTTGAAGACGCTGGTCATCGGGATCGCGTCGATCACGTGGACCTCCCGGGGGTACTTGATCTTGCCGATCCGGTCGCGGGTCCAGGCGATCAGCTCCTGCGGGGTGGCCGTCGCACCGGGGACCAGGGAGACGAAGGCGACGACCTCCTCGCCGAGGCGGGGGTCGGGACGGCCGACCACGCCGGCCTTGGCGACCGCCGGGTGCTCCATCAGGGCGTCCTCCACATCGCGGGGGAACACGTTGAAACCGCCCCGGATGATCAGGTCCTTCTTGCGGTCCACGATGAACAGGAAGCCGTCGGAGTCCAGGTGGCCGATGTCGCCGGTGCGCAGCTCGCCGTCGATCAGGGCGCCGGCCGTGGCCTCTGCCGCCCGCCAGTAGCCCTTCATCAGGCACCCGGCCCGCACGCAGATCTCGCCGTCGCGGCCGGGCGGCAGCGCGTTGCCGTCCTCGTCGCGGATGGTGATCTCATAGCCGGGCAGCGGGCGGCCCACGCTGCCGGCCTTCCTGGCCCCGGGCCGGTTGACCGCGCAGACCGCGCTGGTCTCGGTCATCCCGTAGCCCTCCATGATCTGCACGCCGGGCACCCGCCGTTCGAACTCCTCCAGGGATTCGCGGGGCAGCGGGGCCGAACCGCAGGTGATGTAGCGCAGGTCCGGCAGCGGGGTGGCCTCCAGGGCGGGTTCGGCCAGCAGCATGCCGATCATGGCGGGGACCAGCGGGGCGAGCTGGGCGCGGTGCGCGGAGGCCAGGCGCAGCCACTCCTTGGCGTCGAACCAGCGCAGCAGCACGGTGCTGCGGGGCACCTGCGACTGCAGCCCGATCAGCGTCACGATCATCCCGTAGGCGTGTGAGAGCGGCAGCGGGACGATCACCCGGTTCACGTGCTGGGCGGTGCTGGCCTCCCAGGAGGCCAGGGAGGCGGCGTACAGGCCGGCGTGGGTGAGCATGACGCCCTTGGCGCGGCCGGTGGTGCCGCCGGTGTACATCAGCGCCGCCAGGTCTTGTTCGTCCCGGTCGATCAGCGGCAGCTCGTCGGCCCGCGCCAGCTCCTCATAAGGGACGGTGCCCTCTGCCGTCGTCTCGCCGACCAGGACGATCTGCACGTCCAGGTCGTGGGCGGCCTTTTGGACGGTGGGCAGCACCTCGGCGGTGGTCACGACGACCCGGGCGCCGCTGTCGGTGAGGATGTGCCGCAGCTCCTCGGGCGAGACCAGGAACACCACCGGGGTGACCACGGCTCCGGCCCGCCACAGCGCCTGGTAGGTGATCCCCACCTCCGGGCAGTTGGCCATCATCACCACGACCCGGTCGCCGGGCCGCACGCCCAGGTCGGTCAGTCCCCCGGCCACCCGGCGGGTCCGCTCGGCCAGTTCCCGGCTGCGGTACCAGCGGCCCTCGAAGAACAGCGCGTCATAGTCGTCGAACCGCTCCCAGGCCCGCTCGGACAGCCTGCCGAGAGTCCGCTTCATCCGGTGCCCCTTTCACCGCGTGACCACCGGACCTGCGCCACGCCCGCACCGCGTGACCTGCGCCGGGGCCGGGTGCGGGCCGTGTTGGCAAGATCCCCTCCGGTTCAGAGGACCGTTTTCCGGTGCGGGCGTCAATATCGCCGCCCCCAATGCGGCGTCCCCGGCGTTGGGCCGTGATCACAACCGGGTCTTTTCGGTGCATCCTCCCCCAAGCGCCCCGGCCAGCGTGCCCTCGCCCGCGCACCGCACGCCACCGGCGCGAACACATGTGCGAAATGTCTGGTTGTGGCCGGAGTGGCGCTGCATGCGGGTACGTCGCAGTCTGGACGGTCCCATGGTCTGGGACGCCACGCACGGAGCGCCGTCGCGGCTTCCGTCCCCGAGCCTTCGGGGCATCCGTTGGGGAAGACGCGGGCGCGCCCGTCTCCGGCGGGGCGCCGCCGGAGACGGGCTGCTTCAAAACGGCCAGTCGGCCTTCTGGCCGCGCTCCAGGAGGGGGATCATCGCGAACGCGGCGTCCGACAGGCCGCCGAAGGTGTGCCGGGTGCCGGTGCCGGACGGGCCGTGGCCGTACTGGTAGCCCACCAGGTTCCAGGTGTAGACCGGGACCTGCTCGGGCACCGCGGCGGTGGGCTCGGCGCCGTGCGGGCCCGCCCAGGCCTGCTCGTCGGTCACGATGACCACCCGGTCGTGGCCGCGGTAGTGGGCGCGCACCGCCTCGGCGGTGTCGGTGCCGCCCAGCCAGTCGAACCGCTCGACCACCTTGAGCACCGGCTCGCCGCGCCGGAAGGGCACCGCCTGGTGCGTGGTGCCGAACTGCACCAGGTCGGCGTGCTCGGCGCGCAGCGCCAGGGCGGTGCCGAAGACGGCGGCGGCGTCGGCCTGGGTGATCTTGCTGCGTGCCGACATCGGCGTGAACATCGAACCCGACCGGTCCACCAGCACCAGCGTGCGGCCCGGCAGGCGCGGCACGTTCGCCAGCGAGGCGTCCAGCGCCCGCTGCAGCGGCCACGCCCAGCGCGGCGACGGCGCCTGCCGGTAGGCGGCCAGGAACCGGATCGGCAGCAGCTTGGAGCGGCGGACCTGCGCGGGGTCGGCCAGCCGGGCGGCGACCGCCTCGGCGGCCTGCTCGCCGATGCCCGCCCGGTCGAAGTTGCGCAGGTTGCGCAGCAGGGCGAAGAGGCCCATGGACGGGATGATCGCCTCCCAGAAGCGCGCGGTCAGCGGGCCCTGCACCCAGCCGGCCAGCGACTCCCAGGTCATCCCGGCCGCCGCCAGCACCTGCGGGGCGTCCGGCCGCTCCAGCAGCGCGCGCCGCTCGCCCACCGGCAGCGCCAGCAGCTCGGCGCGGGCCCGCAGCACGGTCAGCGAGCGGGGGATGTCCCGGCCGCGGCCGTGCCGCCGGTCGATGGCGTGCTTGAACAGGTCGCCCTGCCAGGGCGCCACCGGCGCCGGGTGGGTCAGCTCCAGGACGTCGCCGAAACGGACCTCGCCGCTGTCGTACTTGATCAGCGACCGCTCGTCGTAAAGCCGGCGGACCGCGTCGGCGATGCCGCGCTTGACCGGCTGCGGCAGCGCCCGCCCGTACCGGCCGTGCCAGTAGGCGATCAGCTCACCGGGCTCGTCGGCGCGCTGCAGCGCCGCGTCGATGAGCCGCCGGTTGCCGCCGGCGGCCGACGCGCACAGCCGGGACATCACGCCCTCGGCCGCGGCCACCACGCTCGCCGAGCGCATGCCGGCCTCGTTGCGCAGCCAGCCGATCATGCGGGTCAGCCAGCCCGGGTCGTGCAGCGCCACCTCGCCGACCAGGGTGCGGAAGCGGGCGTCCCGCGCCGAGGCGCCCTCGTAGAAGGTCTGCTCGCCGACCATGTTCGACACCGCGAGCAGGAAGAGCTCGCTCTTGGTGTCCCGCAGGTGGCCCGGCGCGCCCTCGTGGGTGCGGCCGGTCGCGCGGTCGGCGGTCTTGATCGGGCTGGTGGCGCCCTTGCGGCGCACGCGGTTGAACTTCGCCATCTGTCGCTGCCCTCCTGGGGCGGTGGCCTCCCGAGGTCGAGCCGTCCGAAGTGTTTTCAGTCCCTGTGCGGGACCGTTTCAGGAGTCGAACCCGATATCCACCGAAGTAACTCCGGACTGCGCACCGGGAGGGGATTTTCGAGGCGCCCGAGATTAAATCGGCTGCGGTGCAAAGTGCTCTGACCACTGAGCTACCGCCCGGGGAGTCGGGCGGATGGGAATCGAACCCATGACCTCTCCGTTATAAGCGGAAGTAACCGCTGCCTGCGCATCGGGCGCGCATTCGGATGCTTCCTCCCGAGCTTTGGGGTCCGCTCTTTCAGGTGAGCTGAAAGACCGGGCCCGTGGCGGGGGCGTCGGGAGGTGAGAATCGGGTTGAGCCTTTTTGGGGTCTGGGGCGGGCATCCGTCGCCGGGCCGTCCAGGTCACCGGTCCTGACCTGGGGAGATGGTGTTCTGGTGCGTCGGGCGCCGAGGTCGGGTGCGGCGGGGGTGAACCGAATCCGTCAGGATGGGGAAGTAACCCTCGCCTGCGCACCGGCGCCCGGACGATCGTCGCAGGGGCCCTTTTCCGGCCGGCGGGACGTCCGCCGTGCCGTGCGGGGCGGTGCACCTTTTTCACCACATGGCCCATGGCCTGCGCGGCGAGCCGCCTGCCGAAGGGGACGCCGCGAGGAGGCGAGGCGGATGCGGAAAAAGGCTCAAAGTCTGCGCCGTCCCGGCTCCGCTGGTCGGAGAACACAGCGGCCGCCGTGCGTGCGGCGGGTATTTCGCCGCGGTGGAGCCGGCATGGTGTCCTCCTTTCCGTCAGCGGGGCCGTGCGGACGGCTTCCACTGTGCCGTGTCCGGGAAAACGGCGCAACGCTATTTATTCGCCGTCTTCGAGCTCGGCGACGCCGGTGATGCGGTGCAGCGCGAAACGGTGCACCGCGGCCCTGGTGGCGTCGTATCCGGTCAGGAAACCGCCGTCGACGCTGATCGGCTCCACGATGCGGCTGGAGGCCCGGCCTTCCTGGTCGAGGTAGCCGATCCACACGCGAACGCCCCGCTTGGCGGCCTGCCGCAGCTCCTCCACCGTGGTCATGGACGGGGAGCGCGGCGGCTCGCCCGCGGGTGCGCTGAGGCGGGCCGCCGCGTCGCCGGCGCGCAACGCCCGCACCGCGGCGTCGATCACCGCCGGGTCGCACTCGTCCGCCGCAAAGGTGCGGACCGGGCCGGCGTCGGCGGGGGTGTCGGCCCGGTAGGAGTCGGGCCGGGTGATGACCACGCCGCCCTCGGGGGATTCGGCGACCGGCGACAGCCCCAGCCCGCGCAGCGCCTCCAGCAGCTCGGCCCGCGGCAGCGGAGAGGCCAGCACGGTCGGGGCCAGCCGGTGCAGCGGCAGCGCCTGGGCCCGCCGGTCGGCCAGCACCTCCTCCAGCAGGGCCGGGTCGTCGGCGCGCACATAAGAGCTCATGGCGCCCACCCGCAGCCGGCCGTGCCGCCGCGCCACGTCCTCGATCAGATAGGTCAGCGGCTGCGGCAGCGGGGTGGCCGAGTGCCGGGTCAGCAGTTCGATCAGCTCGGCGGCCGAGCGTCCGGCGTCCAGGGCGCGGCGCACCGACGCCTCGGTGAAGCGGTAGACGGTGGCGCCGCCGGTGGACTCCACGTCGGCGGTCAGCGCCAGCTCCCGGGCCAGTTCCGGAACCAGCGGCCCGGGCGCCACGGCGGTCAGATCGGCCTGGATGAGGATCTCCGCCACCGGCGTGGGCAGGTGCTCGGCCAGCGCGGCGGCCACCTCGGGAAGGCCGGCGCCCTCCAGCAGCGGGCGGGCATGGGGGGCCGGGGCGCCGAAGGCGGTCAGGCCCAGCAGCTCGGCCTCCCGCAGCGTCCAGTCCACCAGCCGGTCGCGCAGCGCGCCGCGGCGGCGGGGCTGCTCCCAGGCCAGCCGGTCACGGATCTGCTCGGCCGGCAGCGCCCCGCCGGCCTGCACCAGCACCGCCAGCACCGCCCGGCGGAGCTGCGGGGCGGCCGGGCGCACCGGCTCTGCGCCCAGCGCGTTGATCACCCGGTCGCGTTCGTCGCGCTCGCCGACCAGGCCCGCCACCCGGTCGCTGTGCAGCCAGGCGGCGGCCAGCTCGCTCCAGCGGTCGGCGTTCTCGCGCAGCCGCCACAGGTCGAAGGCGCGGGTGGGCAGCCACTCGCCGTCCACCCCCTGGTCGCTGGAGCGTGCCAGCAGCCCGGCACTGTGAGCGGTCTCGATGAGCAGCGCGGCCTGCCATTCGGCCACGTCCAGCGCCTCGGCGGCGGCGCGCAGGTCCCGGACTCCCAGCCCGCCGCTGCGCAGCACGGCCGGCGGTCGCAGGCCCCACCGCTCCAGCAGGTCCTCGGTCAGCCGCACGACGGTCAGCGCCTGGCCGGCGGCGGTGCGGGCCACCAGCTCCGCCGGGTGCGGCATCGCCGCCCGCGTCGCCGGCGGGCGTGCGGTGAGGTCCCGGAACAGCCTGCCGCCGCGCAGGTACAAGGCGACCTCGCGGGGCAGCGTGACGGTGTGGTCGTCGGTGGCGGCCAGCAGCCCGCGGGCCAGCAGGTGCTCGATGGGGGTCTGGGCGGTGGCGGCGCGCACGGCGCGGCGGGCCTCGGCGACCCGTCCCACCGGCGGTCCCCAGGCCAGCTGCTCCAGCGCGGCGCGCGCCTGCGGCCCGGCCTGCTCGAGCAGCTCGCCCGGGTCGGTCAGCCGCGCGACCAGCGTCTCGATCAGGGCGGCGGTGTCGGGGAAGCCGCGCGGGCCGTGGCCGCCGGTGTCGGCGACCAGCTCCAAGAGCCGTTCCAGGGGGTAGGCGGCCAGCAGCTCGGCGGCGGGCGGGCCGAGCCCGGCCGGGTGCGGCAGTGCCCGGCGCAGGCCGGGGGCGGTGCGCAGCGGGCCGTCGGCGTCGCCGTCGTCCCAGACCAGGCCGCAGGTGCGCAGCCGCTCCAGCACTTCGGTGACGTCGTCGGCGGTGGCGTCGGTGCAGGCGGTCAGCTCCCGCACGACCGCCTCCCGCGGGGCCGGCTGGGGGAGGACCAGCAGCGTCTCCAGCACCGCCAGGGCGAAGCGGTCCAGGCGGTCCAGCGCTCGGGCGATGGCCGCGGGCGTGGCCGCCCGTGCGCCGAGGGCGGTCAGATCCGCCGGTACGGGGGTGATCAGCTCAGGCCGTGCGGCGAGCAGCGCGCGCAGTTGTGCGTCGTCGCGGGCGCGCAGCCAGTCGGCGTAGCTGTCCATCTCTCCCACCGTAGTGGGAGGCGCCGAGGGGGCCGGGCGCCGCCGGACGGGTCAGGCGGGGCTGCGCTCGTTGGTGACCAGGCCGAGCGCCAGGCGGGCCCAGGCCTCGACGAAGCGGCTCTCATCGACGCGGGTGGGCGACTCGTGCAGCGACTCGGTCGACAGCCAGTAGTTGACCACCGCGCCGCCGAGCACCGTGGCGATCGCCGGCCAGTCGGCGTCCGCATCGGCGTACTCCGGCTGGGCCGACAGCCAGGTGGCGATGCTGTCGTACAGCGGCTTGACCAGGCCCTCGCGCATCTCGGCGATCAGGTTGGGGAACTGGTCCAGGTCGCGGAACAGCACCCGGATCAGGTCCTGTTCCTCGCGCATTTTGGCCAGCCCCGTCTTGCAGGCCATCTTCAGCCGGGTCTCCAGCGGCAGATCGGAGTGCTCGGCGGCGATCTCCATGACGGTGGCGATCTGCTCGCGGGTACGGGTGATGTGCTCGCGGATCGCGGCGGCCAGCACCTCTTCCTTGGAACGGAAGTGGCGGTACAGGCCGCCCGCGCCCGGAGACAGCCCGGCCGCGGCCTCGATCTCGGCAACAGATGTCGCGGCGTAACCGCGGTCGGCGAAAAGCCGAAGCGATTCGGCCACGATCCGCTCGCGCGTGGATAGCGTCATGTGAGTCCTCCGCCAGAACAGTAGGGCATCGGGGCGGGGCGCGTGCACGCACTCGGGCGCTGCACGTCCGAAAAAGTGATGGCGCCCACCTTCCCGGCCCGGCGCACTAGGCTGCGGGAACACGCTGCGGCAAGGAGGCCGTGATCGCGCCTGGAACGTCTATGGAAGGGGTCGAGGTGGCCTTCGTGCCCGATGACTTCGTCGTGCCCACCCTGGTCGCCGGGCAGCGCTTCCGGATCCGCCCGATCGGCGTGCACGATGTGGTCAAGGACTACGACGCGGTCATGAGCAGCCGGGAGCGGCTGTGGGAGCGCTTCGGCGCCCACTTCGGCTGGCCGGCCCCCGGCTACGACTTCGAGCAGGCCCTGGTGGATCTGGGCTGGCTGCAGAAGGAGGGCCAGCTGCGGCGGTCGTTCACCTTCGCGGTGCTGACCGCCGATGAGGAGCGGCTGCTGGGCCGGGTGCACATCGCCCCGCCGCCCCGTTCGCTGCCGGAGGTGGACGCCGGCGTGGTGTTCTGGGTGCGTTCGGATGAGGCCGGCACCGGCCTGGAGCGGGAACTGGCCGAGTTCGTCCATGAATGGGCCACGGTGACCTGGCCGTTCAAGAATGTGCGGTATCCCGGCCAGGACATCTCCTGGGAGGAGTGGTGCGCCGGCTGACCGGGCGCTCCAAGGTCTTCGTTTGCACCGCTCAAGCCCATGTGATTGAAAAAGCGCATTTGGCCGGGCCGGGACGGGCATGGTTGAGCGGTGGGGCGGCGGGTATGGACGCCGATGCCGAACGCTGGTTTCGGACGTACGGAACACCTGATTGCGGGCGGTTGACATTTCGCACAGCTCCCGCGCCCTCCCGCTCGGATCCCGTCGCATCGCCACTACCGGGAGGGCGCGGGCTTGCGGACGCCGGCGCCCGGCGGATCGACCCGCCCTTTGCATACGCTGGGGATGTGCCGGATCTCCACCTGCCTGTGACCGCCCCGCTGACCGTCGGGTTCGACCTTGACCTGACCCTGGCCGACACCCGGGAGGGCATCGCCGCCACCTACCGGGCGCTGGCGGCCGAGACGGGGGTGTTCATCGACGTCCCCACCGTGATCGCCCGCCTGGGCCCGCCGCTGGAGCGGGAGCTGGCGCACTGGTTCCCGCCCGCGCAGATCCCCGCCGCCGCGGCGCGCTACCGGCAGCTGTACGGCGACATCGCGGTGCCCGTCAGCACCCCGATGCCCGGGGCGCTGCAGGCGGTGCAGGCGGTGCGGGAGCACTCCGGGCGTGCGATCGTGGTGACCGCCAAGAGCCAGCGGCATGCCGAGGCGACCGTGGCGGCCCTGGGCCTGCCGGTCGATGCGGTCATCGGCGGTCTGTTCGGCACCGAGAAGGGAGAGGCGCTGCGTGAGCACGGCGCAGGCGTCTATGTCGGCGACCACCTGGCGGACGTGGACGCGGCCCGCGCCGCCGGGGCGCGCAGCGTGGCGGTCGCCACCGGCCCCTTCGACGCCGCGGCACTGCGCGCCCACGGCGCCGACGTGGTGCTGGAGGATCTGGCCGCATTCCCCGCCTGGCTCGCCGGGACGGTCCCCGCCGCCCGGTGACCTGGGCCGCTCGATCGCGGCCACCGGTATATGTGTTCACCCGTTTGCGGTGAGGCATTACTCTTGAGCCCAATTCGTAGCGAGAGCTGGATGAGGTCACCTGTGCCCACTGGCAAGGTCAAGTGGTACGACGCCGGTAAAGGATTCGGCTTCCTCACCCGCGACGACGGCGGTGAGGTCTTCGTGCATTCCTCCGCATTGCCGAGCGGCGTCACCTCGCTGAAAACCGGCCAGCGCGTGGAGTTCGGAGTGGTCGAGGGCCGGCGGGGGCAGCAGGCGCTGTCGGTGCGGACGCTCGATCCCCTGCCCTCGGTGGAGCGGTCGGTGGCCAAGGCCCGGCGCAAGAAGCCCGACGAGATGGTGCCGATCATCGAGGACCTGATCAAGCTGCTGGACGGCATCTCCAACACCTACCGGCGGGGCAAGCACCCCTCCCCGGCCGAGTCCAAGAAGATCGCCACGGTGCTGCGCGCCCTCGCCGACGATCTGCATCCCTGAGCCCTCCCGCACGCCGCACCCGCCCGTCCCCGGGCCTTGGGGCCGCGCGGCGGGGAAGGTTCGTTGACACCGGGTCCCGTCGGTCCTCCGGGTGGGGGCCGACGGGCGCTTCCGGCTTTTCGGGACGCATGACGCCATGGGCCGTCCGGCTCTGATGGTCGCTTGAACGCCCAGGTCATCGGGGTTTGCGGGACCTTGCCCGCCGCGGGGGCGGGCCGGGTGCGCCGCCGGTGAGGATCGACGGCGCCGCCGCCGTCCTTGACGATCCGGGATGCCGGGCCATACCGGCTGATGGGAGAGAATCGAGGGGTGAGCCCTCTGCGTCAACCCAGATCGACCTCGACCGGTGCGACGCGTTCGCGCCGGACCCGTACCCCCGCCGTCGACCCTGCGTGCGCGGAGGCGGTGGATCTCGCCCGCCGGGCCGCCGAGGAGACCGCCCACCCCACTCCCGTGGGCGAGCACCTGGGGATGCAGGCCGAGGGCGACCGAGTGCTCACCCACTACTTCGCCTGCCTGGACCCCGCCTACAAGGGATGGCGGTGGGCGGTCACCGTGGTCCGCGCGGCCCGCGCCAAGGTGGTGACGGTCAACGAGTGCGTGCTGGTCCCCGGCGAGGGGGCGCTGATGCCGCCGCCGTGGGTGCCGTGGATCGAACGGCTGCGCCCCGGCGACCTGGGCCCCGGCGACCTGCTGCCCACCCCCGCCGACGACCCCCGGCTGGCCCCCGGCTACACCGAGACCTCCGATGAGGCCGAACGGCAGGTGCAGTGGGAGCTGGGGCTGGGACGGGTCCGGGTGCTGTCGGCCGAGGGACGCGCCCAGGCCGCCGCCCGCTGGTATGAGGGGACGGCCGGGCCGCGCACCCCGATCGCCGCCTCCGCCCCCGCCCAGTGCTCCACCTGCGGGTTCTACGTGCCGCTGTCGGGGGAGCTGCGGCAGATGTTCGGGGTGTGCGCCAACGAGTACGCCCCCGACGACGGCCGGGTGGTCTCCGCCGACCACGGCTGCGGAGCCCACTCGGAGGCGGTGGTGGTGCCGCCCGCCTCCGAGGCGCCGCCGCCGATCGTCGACGAGATGGGTTATGACCTGATGCCGGTGTCCGCGCTGACCGAGGAGACGGACGAGCAGGCGGGCGATGAGGCGGCCGGCGAAGGGGCCGCCGAGCGCCGTTGAACGGCGCGCCGGCCCCCGGCCCCGCCGATGATCCCTACGGCACGGCGGAGATCCGGCGGCGGGTGCTGCAGGCCTGGGAGTCCTCCCCGGCCCGCTTCCGGGAGGACGCCAACGCCGAGGAGGACCACGCCCTCGGCGGCTACCGCGACCGGGTGATCGTCGAGCTGGCGCAGAACGCCGCCGACGCCGCGCTGCGCGCCGGCGTCGGCGGCCGGCTGCGGCTGCGCCTGTCGGGAGGCGTGCTGACGGCCGCCAACACCGGGGCGCCGCTGGATGCCGCCGGGGTCGAGGCGCTGTCGACGCTGCGGGCCTCGGCCAAACGGGACGAGCCCGGCGCGGTGGGACGGTTCGGCGTGGGGTTCGCCGCCGTGGCCGCGGTCAGCGACGAGCCGTGCATCGGCCCCGCCGCCGGCGGGCCCGCGGTGGCCTGGTCGGCGCGGCGCACCCGGGAACTGGTGGCGGGCGTCCCGGCGCTGGCCGGCGAACTGGACCGCCGCGGCGGCCATGTGCCGCTGCTGCGGCTGCCGTTCCCGGCCCGCCTGCCCGAGCCCGAGGCCGGCTTCGACACCGTGGTGCGCCTGCCGCTGCGCGACGCCGCGGCCGAGGCCCTGGTGCGACGGCAGCTGGAAGAGGTGGGGCCGGCGCTGATGCTGGCGCTGCCCAGCCTGCGGGCGGTGGAGATCGACCTGGAGGGGGCCACTCGGACGATCACCGCCGAGCACCGGCCGGACGGCACCGTGGACATCGACGGCGTGCGGTGGCGGACGGTCCTGGCGGAGGGGACGCTCGATGCCGCCCTGCTGGCCGACCGGCCCACCGAGGAACGCGCCCGGCCCTTTTGGCAGGTCCGCTGGGCCGTCCCCGACCCGGCGGAGCCGCAGCAGGGGGCGGGCGCCCCGGCCCTGGACCTCCTCGGCCCCCACCGGGGGGCGGGGTCGCCGCGGCTGCCCGAGGGCGTGCCCCAGGTGCTGCACGCACCCACCCCCAGCGACGAGCGGCTGAGCGTTCCCGCGCTGCTGATCGCCACGTTCCCGCTGGCCCCCGACCGGCGGCATGTGGCCTCCGGGCCGCTGACCGACTTCCTGATCGAACAGGCCGCTGCGGCCTATGTCCGGCTGCTGCGCGAGCTGCCCGCCACCCCCCGCCTGCTGTCGCTGGTCCCCGGCGGGCTGCCGGCCGGGGAGCTGGACGCGCGGCTGCGCCGGGAGATCGCAAAGCGGCTGCCGCAGGCCCCGCTGCTGCCCGTGGCCGTGCCCGGCCCCGCCGGCGAGGCGGAAGAGCCGGTGCGCGCCCGCGGCCGGGACGTGGTGGCCGTGGACGGCACCGCCGGGCTGCTGGACCTGCTCGCCGAGGTGCTGCCCGGCCTGCTGCCGGCCGGCTGGCCCGCCGGGCATCCGGCGCTGCAGACGCTGGGCGTGCGGCACCTGCCCCTGGCCGACGTGGTCGACCTGCTGGCCGGCCTGGAGCGGGAACCGGCCTGGTGGCGGCGGCTGTATGCGGAGCTGGCCGCGGCGCGCTGCGACGCCGACGCGCTGGGGGCGCTGCCGGTGCCGCTGGCCGACGGCCGCACGGTGCGCGGCCCCCGCGGCCTGCTGATCGCCTCCGCCGACCTGGACCCCGAGCCGCTGCAGGTGCTGGGGCTGCGGTTCGTCCACCCCGAGGCCGTCCACCCGCTGCTGGTGCGGCTGGGAGCGGTGGAGGCCGGGCCGCGCCGGGTGCTCGCCGAGCCGGCGGTGCGGGCGGCGGTGGCCGGCTCCTTCGACGCCGACGACCCCGAGCCGATCGCCGAGGCCGTCTTGGGGCTGGTGGCGGCGGCCGGGCTGCGGGCGGGGGAGGAGCCCTGGCTGGCGGAGCTGACGCTGACCGGCGCGGACGGGGAGTTCTACCCGGCCGGGGAGCTGCTGCTGCCCGGCAGCCCGCTGCACCAGATCATGGCCGCCGACGCCCCGTTCGGCACCGTCGCCCCCGGCCTGGTCGAACGCTGGGGGGAGCAGACCTTGGAGGCGGCCGGGGTGCTGCGCGGCTTCGCCGTGGCCCGCGCCGAGGACGTCGATGTGGCGGCCCTGGCCGACGAACCGCTGCTGGAGCTGGACGGCGAGGAGGAGTGGGCCCGCTACGTGCTGGACCTGCTCGGCCCGCAGGAGCTGCCGCCGCAGCTGCCGGAACTGGTGGCCGTCCGCGACCTGGAACTGGTGGAGGACTGGCCGGCGGCGCTGCGGCTGCTGGCCGAGCCCCCGCTGCGGGCGGCCGTGGTCGATCCCGCGCATGTGGTGCTCGGCGACGGACGCCGGGTGGCGGTGCCCTCCTACACGGCCTGGTGGCTGCGGGGGCGGCCGGTCCTGGGCGGGCGGCGCCCCGGCGAGCTGCGCGCCCGCGAGGCCGGCGAGCTGGCCGGGCTGTACGATCCGGCGCCCGCCGGGCTGGACCCGCGGCTGGCGCGGGCGCTGGGCGTGCGGGGCTCGCTGGAGGAGCTGCTGGCCGAGCCCGGCGGCGCCGCCGACCTGCTGGACCGGCTGGCCGACCCGGCCCGCGCGGTGCCTCGCCCCCTGCTGCGCCGGCTGTGGGCGGCGCTGGCGGAGTGGGCGGCCCGAGGGGACGCACCGCTCGCCGAGCCGCCCGAGCGGGTCCGGGCCTTGGTGGCGGGCGTGCCGGAGGTCGTGCCGGCCGAGGACGCCATGGTCGTGGACACCCCCGCGCTGCTCCCGCTGGTCGCCGACCAGCCCCTGGTGATCGCCCCTTACGACCGGGCGGTGGCGCTGGCCGAGGCGCTGGAGCTGGCCCTGGCCAGTGAGGAGATGCCCGCCGCGGTGGAGTCGGCGGGCACGCCGCGCAAGGTCCCGCCGGAGGTCTGGGAGGTCTGGGGGGAGGCGGACCTTCCCGAGGAGTACCTGGCCCACGACCCGCTGGTCGTCTCCGGCCGTCCGGTGCCGTGGTGGTATGAGGAGGACACCGGCATCGTGCACGCCTCCGGTCCCGCCGGGCTGGCCCGCGCACTGGCCTGGGCCGCCGGACGCTGGCGGGACCGCCTGCTGCTGGAGGCGGTGCTGCGCGACCCCGCGGCCCTCCCCGTCGTCCTGGCCGAACGGGACCTGGAGCCCTGACCGGGGACGCTCAGGCCCGGTCCTCGGGCGCCCGGTGGGCGGCGGCCCGGGACGCCTCGGTGGCCCCGGGAGGGGCGGCGGGCACGGCCCGGCCCTGGCCCTCCCTGAGTGCGCGGCGTTCGAGGGCGGCGGCGCGGGCGCGGTGCAGGCGGGGCAGGTACCAGTAGCCGAAGATCCCCGTGGCGACGCCGACCACGCACACCCAAAGCCACCAGCGGGCGTCCTCCGGCAAGTCCACGATCAGCAGCACCACCAGGGCGATCGCCCAGGCCACGGTGCCCACCGCCGCCACCAGCCGGTCGTCGGTCCGCAGCGGAGGGGGATCCGGACGCCGTGGACGTGTCATGAAGCTCAGGCTACGAGATGCGCGGTGGTCGTTTCCCGAGTGGGAGCATGGTTTGCGTCCCAGCAGACCACGGGTGAGCGGGGAGGGAAGCCGAAGTCACATTCCCGGCCGGCGCGCGGGCGGAATAGCCGGCCGCCCATAGTCGTTAGCCGAGGTAATGACTTCTGCTAATGAACATGAACACGCACCAGGACCCACAGCCCGTCGAGCCGCCTCCCGGACTGGCCGAGGAGCTGCGCATCTCCATCGCGCGCCTGTCGCGAAGACTGCGCTCGGTGAGCGCCACCGAAGGGACCGGCCCGCACGGCTCGCCCCGGCAGCCCCGGCTCACGATCTCCCAGCACGCCGCGCTGGCGGCGCTGGAGCGGCACCGGGCCATGACCCCGCGCGAGCTCGCCGACCACGAGAAGGTGCAGCCCCCTTCCATGACCCGGGTGATCGCCGCCCTGGAGGAGCAGGGGCTGGTGGAACGCAGCCCGCACCCGACCGACGGCCGCCAGGTGGTGCTGCGCGTGACCCAGCGGGGAGTGGACCTGCTGCGGGAGGAACGCCGCCGCAAGGAGGCCTGGCTGTCGCGGCGCCTGAGCGAACTGACCCCCCGGGAGCGGGAGATCCTGCGCCAGGCGGCGCCGATCCTGGACCGGCTCAGCAAGTCCTGACGCCCCCGGCCGGGCGCACCCGCCAGAAGATCCCCCCTGAACCGGACGAACCGGAACAGGACGGGGAGCGGGGCGGGATGTTCCGCTCGCTGCGCGTCCGCAACTACCGGCTGTTCGCCTCCGGACAGGTCGTCTCCAACACCGGCACCTGGATGCAGCGGGTCGCCCAGGACTGGCTGGTGCTGGAACTCACCCACGGCAGCGGCACCGCCCTGGGCATCACCACCGGCCTGCAGTTCTTGCCGCTGCTGCTGTTCGGGCTGTGGGGCGGGGTGCTGGCCGACCGCTACCCCAAGCGGCGCATCCTGCTGGCCACCCAGGCCGCCATGGGCCTGCTGGCGCTGGTGCTGGGGGTGCTGGCGCTCACCGGCACCGCCCAGGTGTGGCACGTGTACGCGCTGGCCTTCGGGCTGGGCATGGCCACCGTGATCGACAACCCGGCCCGCCAGTCGTTCGTGATCGAGATGGTGGGACGGCGGGACCTGCCCAACGCGATCGCCCTCAACAGCGCCACCTTCAACGGCGCCCGCGTGGTGGGCCCCGCGGCGGCCGGGGTGCTGATCGCCTGGATCGGCACCGGCCCGGTGTTCTTGCTCAACGCCCTGTCCTTCGGGGCGGTGATCTTCGGGCTGCTGGCGATGCGCACCGCCGAGCTGCACCCGGCCGAGCAGGTGCCGCGCGCCAAGGGCCAGCTGCGCGAGGGCCTGCGCTATGTGCGCGGGCGCCGGGACCTGCTGCTGGTGCTGGTGCTGATCGGGTTCGTGGCCACCTTCGGCATGAACTTCCAGGTCACCATGGCCCTGGTCACCCGCGAGGTGTTCGGCGTCGGCGCCTCCTCCTTCGGGCTGGCCTCGACGATGCTGGCGGTCGGCTCGGTCACCGGCGCGCTGCTGGCCGCCCGCCGCACCCGGCCCCGGATGCGGCTGCTGCTGTCGGCGGCGCTGCTGTTCGGGCTGCTGGAGATCGCCACCGGGCTGATGCCGACCTACTGGTCGTTCCTGATCCTGCTGGTGCCCACCGGCCTGGCCCTGATGACGGTCACCACCACCGCCAACGCCACCATGCAGCTGAACGTGGCGCCGGAGATGCGCGGCCGGGTGATGGGCCTGTACATGTTCGTCTTCCTGGGCACCAACCCGCTGGGCGCCCCGCTGATCGGGTGGCTGGCCGAGCACTTCGGCCCGCGCATGGGCATCGTCGCCGGCGGCGTCGTGGCGCTCCTGGCCGCCCTGGCGGTGACCGTCCTGGCCGTCCCGCGCGGCAGGCTCCGGGACGAGGTCAAAGCCGGCCTCGAGCGCTCCCTGTGGAGGAACCTCCGCAGGAGCACGGCCTGAAACCCGGGCGCCGGTCCCCGCCCGGTGGCCGCATCCGGCCGGGCGGTGCCTCGCTCGAAGGGGAACCGAAAGCCCAGACCTGCCGTTGACTGGAATAGACGCGGCCGAGCCGTTCGGCTTCCGCGCGAGCACGGCCCGCCCGCGGTGGTCCCATGCGGCGCGGCGTCCGGGCGAGCGGAGACGACCGGTTCGGGACAGTGAATCCGGATGGCGAAATCCGGATGACGAATCCGGGTGACAGCGACCGGCGCAGGCTGACAGGCTTGGACTGCCCTCCCCGTCCGGGGCGCCGGTCGGGACCGCGAGGGTGGGACCGGACGGCGGAGCAAGAAGCGAGGAGGCGACGGGCGTGACCGTCTCGATGGTGAAGGGCCAGCGGATCTCACTGGAGAAGCCCGGGGGCACACTGAGCATGGTCCGGATGGGCCTGGGCTGGGACGCGGTCAAAAAGCGGGGCTTCTTCGGCTCCCGCGAACGGGAGATCGACCTGGACGCCTCCTGCCTGCTGTTCGCCGACGGCCAGCTGGCGGACGTGGTCTACTTCGGCAAGCTCACCAGCAGCGACGGGTCGGTGCGGCACACCGGTGACAACCTCACCGGCGTCGGCGACGGCGACGACGAGTCGGTGATCGTGGACCTGACCAGGGTGCCGGTGCACGTGACCTCGCTGGTGTTCACCGTCAGCTCCTTCAACGGGCAGACCTTCAACGAGGTGGAGAACGCCTTCTGCCGGCTGGTGGACGAGACCACCGGCGCCGAGCTGGCCCGCTACACCCTCACCGGCGGCGGCGCCCACACCGGCATGGTGATGGCCAAGCTGTACCGGCACGGGGGCGGCTGGAAGATGAACGCCATCGGCGAGCCCGCCCAGGGCCGCACCTTCCAGGACATGCTCCCGGCCATCGCCGCCCACGCTTAAGACGCATGACGGAACTGCCGCGCGGGGCCAACGCACCCCTGCCCGCCCGCCGGGTCACCGCCACCGTCTCCTGCGCGGTGCCGGTCGACGTCAGCGCCCTGACCGTGGACGCCGACCTGCAGGCGCGCTCCGACGCCGACCTGGTGTTCTACAACGCCCCCGAGGGCGCCGGAGTGCGCTGGTCGCAGGTCGGCGGCGGGCAGCGCATCGAGCTGGACCTGGAGGCGGTGCCGGCCGACGCGCAGGCGGTCGTCATCGTGGTGAGCCTGACCGGCCGGACCTCCTTCGGCGCGGTGCCGCCGCCGCGGCTGCAGCTCACCGCCGCCGACGGCACCCCGCTGGCGGGCTTCACCGTCACGGACCTGGGCCCCGAGCGGGCCATCTTGGGCCTGGAGGTGTACCGGCACGGCACCGGCTGGAAGGTGCGGGCGCTCGGGCAGGGGTACACCGGCGGCCTGGCCGAGCTGCTGACCGCCCACGGCATCGAGGTCGACGACCCCGGCGAGGACCAGCCGGCCGCCGCCCCGCCGCCCGAGCCGGCCATGGGCGTCCCGCCTCCCCGGCCCGCCGAGCCGGCGCCCCCCGCCGAGCCCGGCCCGCAGCCGGCGGCGGGGCCCTCCCGCTCGGAGGTGGGGTACGTCGAACGATGCTGGCTGGTGTGGGAGGACGCCAGCCGCTCCCTGGCCGCCTACCGGGCGGCCACCGAGCACGCCCTGCGGCTGCGCGACGACGAGCTCGCCGGACGGGCGCCCGCCGGGCGCCATCAGGAGCTGATGGCCGCCGCGGCCGACCGGCTGAGCGCCGACGCCGCCCAGCTGGCCGGGGAGCTGGCCGGGGTGGAACCCCACGTCGGCGCCGAGGCCGCGAGCTTCGCCGCGGCGACCTGGCTGACCTGGCAGCCCCGGTCGGACGTCGCCGAGGGCATCCTGCTCGGCACGCTGACCGCCGCCGAGCTGCCCGGCCTGCGCATCCCGCTGGTGCTGCGGATGCCCTGGCGGCGCGGGGTGTGGATCTCCCGCGGCGCGCTGCCCGGCGACTCGGCCGCCTACGCCTGGTCGCTGATCACCCGTTTCCTGGCCGCGGTCCCGCCCGGCCTGGTGGGCCTGGAGGTCATCGACGCCTCCGGGCTGTCGGGGGCGTCCTGGCTGAGCGGCTTCGACCCGCTCACCGTGCAGACCCTGCTCGGCGGCGGGGTGGCCACCGGCCCGGCCGCCGGCGAGCGGCTGCGCCGCCTGCTGGACCTGGTCGACCTGCGCGGGATCGGCGGCGACGCCGAACTGCCCCCTGGGCTGGCCCCCGGCCCCCCGGTGCGGCTGGTGGTGGTCATGGACGCCGGTGCCGCCCTGGACGGCGAGGACGCCCACCGCCTGATGCGCCTGGTCGAGGACGGCCCCCTGGTGGGCGTGCCGGTGCTGCTGGTGGAGACCGACACCCCCGCCGCCGAATCGGTGCGGGCGCTGCGCGTCCGCCAAAGCTGCAACAACCTGCCGTCGGCGGAGGGCGCCATCGCCGACTCGTGGGTGGGCGCCGACTGGACGCTGACCCCGGACGTGCTGCCCGACGCCGGGGACGGCACCCGCCCGCCCAGCCTGTTCGCCCACGTGCTCGGCGCGCACGCCCGGGCGATCGCCTCATACGGCTGACGACCCGGCAGGAGATCCGCCCATGAGACTGTTCGTGGCACTGATCCCGCCGTCGGCCGTCCTGGACGAGCTCGACCGGCTGCTGGTGCCCTACCGGGCGGACTGGCCGGACCTGAAGTGGGTCGCCCGCGACAAGATGCACATCACGCTGGCCTTCCTGGGGGAGACCGACGAGCGCGCCCTGGAACGCCTGCTGCCCCGCCTGGAGCGCGCCGCCGGCCGCCACCCCAGGATCGAGCTGTCCTTCGCCGGGGCCGGGGCGTTCCCCGGCGGCGGCGCCCACGCCCGCGTCCTGTGGACGGGCGTGTACGGCGACCGCGGCGTGCTGGCCCGGCTGGCCGCCTCGGTGAACGCCGCCGGACGCCGCGCCGGGATCGCGGTGGGCGAGCACAGGGCCTTCCGCCCCCACCTGACCTTGGCCCGCAGCCGCCGCCCCACCGACATGCGCCCGCTGATCGAAGGGCTGTCGGCCTATGCCGGGACGACCTGGACGGCCGACACCGTCCACCTGGTCCGCAGCCACCTGCCGGGCAAGGGCCGGCCCGGCCTCCGCTATGAGACCATCCGCGACTGGCCCCTGCGCTGAAGCCGGACGCCGCACGGCCGCCGCCTGCGGGCCGCTTTTTGTCACCCCCTCCTGCCAGGCTGGTGGATCTGTCGGCATCGCAGCCCGGGGGAGGATGACATGGCCACCTGGCAGGAGGTCACCGAATCGGCGCCCGAGTTCGCCCGGCGGGTGCGCGAACTGATGGACGCCCACAAGCACAAGACCATCGCCACGCTGCGCAGCGACGGCGCACCGCGCATCAGCGGCATCGAGGCCGACTTCGCCTGCGGCCAGCTGTGGTTCGGCTCCATGCCCGGCGCCCGCAAGGCCCGCGACCTGCAACGCGACCCCAGATTCGCGCTGCACAGCGCCTCGGTCGTCCCCAATGAGGACGACCCGTCCTCCTGGCCCGGCGACGCCAAGTTCTCCGGCCGCGCCATCGAGGTCACCGACCCCGGCGAACTGCGCGCCTACTTCCGGGAGCGGGGCCTGAACGCATCCGACTTCGGCGGCGCCCACTTCTTCAAGGCCGACATCACCGAGGTCGTCCTCACCCGCGTCAACGGCGACCACCTGGAGATCGACCTCTGGCGCCCCGCCGAGGGCCTGCGCCGCTTCGAACGCAAGTGACGCGAGCAAACCCCGCGTGTCCCGTCGCCTTGGGCCGCCGTACCGGTCCTGGGCATCGCCCCACCGAGCCTTTTCAACACGCCGTTCCCACAGGTCACATGTGGGGACGGCGCGGTTGAGACAGTGCCGTGCCCTGCAAGCCATGGCCTCGAAGACCGCCCGGCTTCTGTCTCGGCCCGCCAAGCGCGCGGCCCGGTGAATCTCCGCCGGGAAACCGGGCGGCCTCTCGCCGAGTGCCATAGGCGTACACCAGATGGTCAGGCACGCTCCTGCCCATCCGTCTCGGAGGCGCCCTCCTCGTCGGCGAGTTCGGCCAGCAGGTCCGCGCGAGTGACCCGTTCGGCACCGGGTGGCATTTCACCGCGGGCAAGGTGCTCGGAGGCTTCACGCATCCGCCGCTCGATCTCGGCGCGGCGCAGCCGTTGCAGCTCTTCGTAGGCGCTGTACGGCATGACCACAACGGGATCACCGCCATGGCGGGTGATCCGGGTGACGACACCGGCATGGGAGGCGGCCAAGCAGATTTTGCCAAGGCGGTTGCGCGCTTCGCGGAGTGGAACGGACTCCATGGGCAGCCCCTATCTCAATTGTGCACATTGTGTACACAATTTGTGAGATCCGTAGTGACGGGGCGGTCACAGCTCCGGGGGCGGCAGGGCCCGGCGGTCGGCGTCCGGGGGACCCCAGGGCAGGCCGTAGCGTTCGCAGGCGCGGCGCAGCTCGGCCAGGTCGGGCGGGAAGGAGAGGCGGCGCAGGACGCGGCCGGCGGGGCTCCAGACCACCAGGCGGGGGGCCTGGTCGGTGGAGTCGTCGATGCCGACGCCGCCCACGGTGCCGCGGGCCAGGTTCCAGGCGACCTTGCCGCGCCGGCTGACCACGGCGATGCCGGCGGGGGAGATGTGCAGCTGGTCGCGGTTGCGGTCATACAGCCAGTAGCCGACCAGGCCGGTCAGCAGCCCGGCGGGGACCGCCCACAGCAGGGTCTGCCGGGCGCCGCCCAGGGCGTCGCCCAGCCACAGGGCGCCCAGCACCGCGGCGGTCTCGCACATCACCATGCTCGCCAGGTAGGTGCTGATCCGGGAGCGCCGGGTGGCGTCCACCGTCACCACCGGGCCGTCCTCGGGCGGGGGCGCCGCGTCGGCCTCCGGCTCGGACGGGGCGGACAGGGCCGCCACGGCGCTGTGAAAGGCGGCCGACAGGTAGGCGTCGTACTCGGCGTCGGAGACCGGCAGGCCGGCTTTGCGGGCCTGCTCGCGCAGATCGGTGCGGGAGATCCGGAGCACCGCCAGCGGGGCGGCGAAGAACTCCTCGCCGTCGGAGCCGTGCAGCCGCAGCCAGGCCCGCCCGTCGATGGTCAGCAGCTCGATCCCGCCGATGCGGTCGGCCGGCATCCGCAGCACCACGTCCCCGGCCGCATCCGCCCAGCCCAGCCCGTCGTCGGTGACCACCAGCCGGCCCCCGGGCACCTGGGCGAAGACCTCCGGCAGCCCGTCCAGCCCGTAGACGGAGGGGCGGGGGGTGTTCGCCCCCGGCGTGATCACCCGCCAGCCGTGTTCGTGCAGCTCGTGGACCAGCTGGAACTCATCCAGCCCATCGGCCGGCAGCCGGGCCAGCAGCCCCATCCGGTGGTCGAAGGCCAGCACCGACAGCCGGCAGGGGCCGGGCCGGCCGCTGATCGGGTCCACCCGCACGCCGGGGCCGACCACCAGCGCGGCGGTGTCCCCGGCGTGCACCCGCAGCTCCCGGGACCGGCGCCGCCGGCCGCGCCCGCGGCGCACCACCAGCCGCCCGGTGGTGATCGTCCAGCGGACCGGCCGTTCGCGCAGCAGCCTGCGGTGCACCGCGTGCAGGGCCGCCTGGCCGACCAGCACCCACCCGGCGGCCGCCATCCGCGACAGCAGCGGGACGAGGTCGGGGAACTGCACCGCCATCCGGGCCACCATCAGCGCGCCGAGCAGGGCGACCAGCGCCCCCAGCGCCAAGACGCGCAGCCGCCCGGGGTTTTCGGCCGGGGCGCTCAGCCGGGCCGGCTCGCGGCGTTCGGCCGGCAGCGGGCGGGGCTCGTGCGCGGCGGCCAGCAGCTCGGCCTCCTGCGCCAGCAGCCGCGCCTCGGCGGTGTGGTCGGGCACCGGCCGTCCCGGAGGCGCCAGCCCGCCGTCCGACAGCCGCCCGACGTCGCCGTCCAGCACCCGCATCGGCAGCCCCAGCCGCCGCGCGGTCACATAGAACGCCAGCGGCTCAAAGCCCATCCACGACAGCTCACCCACCGGGGCGCGGCCGAACTTGTGGAAGACCGTCAGGTAGCCGTCCTCGGCGGTGAGCGCCAGCTCCTCGATGCGCTCGCGCGCATACCCGGTGATGACCCGCCCGTCCGGGCCGATCTGCTGCAGGCCGTCCGCCGACAGCCGCCAATAGGGGTGGGGGCGGCGCGGCCGCAGCACGCCGATCAGCCAGGGCATCGCCACGGCGACGGCGATCAGGGCCGCCCACAGCCAGGCGGGACGGATCGGCAGCAGCGCCACCACCAAGGCCGCCAGTGTGAACGGCACGCCGCCGACCGGGCGCCGCCGTCCCGCGGCCCCCGTCCAGGACTGGCCGACGAGCTCTGGTTGCACAGTCCCCGATCCTGACATGTGTGACGCCGCTCCCGCCGCTGACTCGGTGGTCGAATACCTCACTGGCCCGCCGGTCAGGACCGCCGGCGCAGGATGCCGTAGCCGACCGCCAGCGCGATCCCGACCGCCAGGACCACGCCCACGTTGCGGTCGTCCGGCTCCCGCCGCTGCGACTCCCGCCGCCCGGACTCGGTGGGGGCGGGGGTGGGGTCGGGCCGGACCCGCTCGGGCAGCGGCACCCGCCATATCGGCTGGGCGACGCCCTCCGAACCGGCCAGCAGCGCCCGCCCGTCGGGCGTGTAGGTGATCGACTCGCCCTGCTCCTGGCGCGGCAGCCGGATGCTGCGCAGCGGTTTGATCTTCTCCTCGGCGTTCTCATCGAAGGAGTAGATACGGGCGGACGAGTAGGTGCGGATCACCAGTGACCGCCCGTCGGGCGCGAACGCCCCGTCGGTGGCCAGCAGCGGCGCCCTGCCGACCTTGCGCAGGATGTTGTAGCCGTCGGTGCGCAGCCGGGCCGGGGCCTCATACAGCCCGCCGGAGAGCTGCTTGCTGGCGATGTAGATCCGGTTGGTCCGCGGGTTGATCATGAAGGTCTCGGCGTTGCGCGGCCCGTCGGCGTACCGGAAGCGGAACGCGGTCGCCCGCAGCGTCTGGCTGCGCAGCTCGGACGGCTCGGGGATGCGGTAGACGGTGACGTGCGGCCAGATCCCGCCGTGGTTGTCGCCGATGTCGGCGACGAACAGCGCCGGCCGGCCCTGCTCGTCCTTCCCGATCGCCATGCCCTCCCAGTCGCGGGCACCGGCGCCCGCCAGCGTGAGCGTGGCCAGCGTCCGCCCGTCGGGGCCGATCGCGAAGATCTGGGGGGCGCCGCCGGAGTCGTTGTGGGTGTAGAGCACCCCCGGATGCCGTCTGCTGGCCGCCAGCCCGCTGGATTCGGAGATCCGCGGGTCGCGGATCGTCAGCAGGCGGGTGGCCTCCTCGTCCCGGGCACTTCCCTCGGCCGCTCCGGCCCAGGCGCACGCCAGCAGGCAGGCGAGCGGAATCGCCGCGGCCCGTATGCGCAAACTCGTCCTCCCGTTTCCCTCGGCATCGATCATCGCCGATCGCCGGCGGGAGGGCATCCTCCGCGGGGACGAGCCCGGCGCCGCCGCAAGGCCGGATGACCCTGGCCGGCACGCCTCCCCGGGAGCGCGGCGTCCGGAGGCCGGGGACCGCATCGCCCCGTCGGCTCCGTCCCGGCCCGCCAGGAGGTGACATGCCGGGAAGGGAACGAAAAGGCGGCGGGCGGCCCGGCCGGGCGGGTCAGCCGATCAGCGAACCGATGATCACGATGAGGACCAGCACGGTCAGGACGGTCGGCAGCAGCCATCGGGGCGAACGGTTCACTTTTGCAAGCCTATTTGCCCTCCGATGGTGCCGCGCCCCGGGGATCGGCGCCTCCGATGAACCGCGGGCGCCGCGGCGGCGTCTCAACTGGCATGTGCGGACTGTTCGGGCTGCTGCGCTCCCCTGCCGCGGCGCACCCTGAAAAGGCCTCCGACGCCTTCGTGGTGCTCGGCATGCTGGCCGAGGAACGGGGCGACGACTCCGCCGGAGTGGCGTTGTTCACCGGGCGGCCGGTGACCCGCGACGCCCCCGTGCCCCTGGAGGCCGGTGACATCAGCGTCGACGGCTGCCGGATCGTCAAGGGACGGGGCCGGTTCAGCCGGGTGTGGCGCCCGGACCTGCTGCTGCCGCTGCTGGACTGCGCCCCCGTGGCGATCGGCCACACCCGCCGGGCCACCCAGGGCGGACGGGAGCGGCTGGCCGACGCCGGCCCGCTGGCGGTGCCCGGCCCCGGCGCGGGGATCGTGGGCGCCCACAACGGGGACGTCGAGGCCGCCGCGCTGCGCGAGCGCTTCGCCCTGCCGCGGGGACGGGGCGGCAGCGACAGTGAGGCGATCTTGCAGGCGCTGGCCGGCCGGCGGGAGGTGGCCGCGGTCGTCGAGGTGCTGCAGGCGCTGGTCGGCCGGGCCGCGCTGGCGTGGGTGGACCGGGCCCGTCCCGACCGGGTGCACCTGGCCCGCGCCGCGCTGAGCCCGCTGGTGGTGGCGATCGACACCGAGCAGAACATGTACTGGGCCTCCAACCCCCGCTGGTTCCGCGAGGTGCGGCGGTGCACCAGCGTGGAGTTCGCCTCCGCGGTCATGCTGCGCGAGGGCACCTACCTGGAGATCTCGTGCACCCCCGTCCCGCACATCAGTGCCCGCGCCGAGTTCGTGCCCACCGCGCGGCCCTGCGACCTGGAGGAGGGGGTCTGGGAGGGGTTCACCGCGGCCGACCGCGACCGGGACCGCGCCGAGCTGCGGCACGCCGTGCGCAAAAGCGGCACCGGAGGCTTTCCCGCCCTGAGGTGACCTCCCCGTGGACCGGGGGCGGTACCGGACGGGCCGCCCCCACGGACGCCTGAGGGCCGCAGGATGCGGCCCCTGCGGCCCTCAGGTTCACCCGGGCGTCTTGTGCGCCTTGGGGACGCCTACAGGCGCTCGACCACGTAATCGATGCAGGCGGTCAGCGCCTCGACGTCGGCCGGGTCGACGGCCGGGAACATGCCGATGCGCAGCTGGTTGCGGCCCAGCTTGCGGTAGGGCTCGGTGTCGACGATGCCGTTGGCCCGCAGCGTCTTGGCCACCGCGGCGGCGTCCACGGAGTCGACGAAGTCGATGGTGCCCACCACCTGGGAGCGCTGCGCCGGGTCGGCCACGAACGGGGTGGCGTAAGAGGACTTCTCCGCCCACGTGTACAGCCGCTGCGCCGAGTCGGCGGTGCGCGCGGTGGTCCAGGCCAGGCCGCCCTGGGCGTTCATCCACTCGATCTGCTCGGCGAACAGCAGCAGCGTGGCCACCGCGGGCGTGTTGTAGGTCTGGTCCTTGGCGGAGTTGTCGATGACCGTCTTGAGGTTGAAGAACTCCGGGATGTAGCGGTCGGAGGAGGCGATCTGCTCGATCCGCTCCAGCGCGGCCGGGGAGACCAGCGCCACCCACAGCCCGCCGTCGGAGGCGAAGCACTTTTGCGGCGCGAAGTAGTAGACGTCGGCCTGGGTGATGTCCACCGGCAGGCCGCCGGCCCCGGAGGTGGCGTCCACCAGCACCAGCGAGTCCTCCCCGCCCACCCGCTGAATGGGCATCGCCACGCCGGTGGAGGTCTCGTTGTGGGTCAGCGCGTAGACGTCCACGCCGTCCTCGGCCCGCGGCAGCGGGTGGGAGCCGGGCTCGGCGGAGATCAGCGACGGCTCCTCCAGCCACGGGGCCGCCTTGGCGACCTTGGCGAACTTGCTGGAGAACTCCCCGAAGGTCAGGTGCTGGGACTTGCGGCGGATCAACCCGAAGGCGGCGGCGTCCCAGAAGGCGGTGGTGCCGCCGTTGCTGAGCAGCACCCGGTAGCCCTCCGGCAGGGAGAACAGCTCCGCCAGTCCCTCGCGGACCCGGCGCACCAGCGACTTGACCGGCGCCTGCCGGTGCGAGGTGCCCAGGTAGGCGGCACCCGACTCGGCGAGCGCGCGCAACTGCTCGGGACGGACCTTGGACGGGCCGCATCCGAAACGGCCGTCGGCTGGCTTGAGGTCTGCGGGGATGACGATTTCAGTCACGTGAACACCTTAGATGAGCTGGGAGATCGAACTCGCAGCCGTCCAGATCCTGAGATGAACCTCTCATCTGCGGCGCAGCGCGCGGATTCCCACCGCCAGCAGCCAGAGCAGCCCGAGCGCCGCCGCGACGGCCACCGCGGCGTGCTCGCCCCACGGGTCGCCGGCGGAGACCGCCCGCCGCAGCGCCCGGACCGAGTCGTGCAGCAGCAGCGCCAGCGCCGCCGCCACGATCCAGCCGACCACCTTGCGCGAGACCGCGTCCCGGCGGCGCCGCCTGGCCCGGCGTTCGGCCTCCTGCCGCCGCAGCTCCTCCAGCACCGCCTGGGGGCGCGCTGCCTCCGGCTCGTCGAACTCCTCTAGCTCGTCGAAGTCGCCGGCGGAGCGCGGGGCCGGCTCCCGGCTCCCGGCGCGTTCACCGGGGGCGGCGAGGCCGTCGGCGTCGTGGGGGCGGGAGTGCGTCACACGCCCCATGATGACAAACCCGGCCCGATGGCCGTGAGGTCCTTTGGGACCGGCCGGACGGGAGGGGCAACCTGGCCGAAATCGTCTCCGTGGCCTGGATCACGTGATAAAAAACACGTGGAGAAAGAAGCGGCCCGCCGGAGCGCGCTCCGGCGGGCTCCTATGAGCCGAAGCTCACTGGGCTGGGCCGAAGGTCACTCGGCGTTGCGCTTGAGAGCGGCGTCGGCACCGGCGACCTCGGTGATGGGACGCGGGCCGGGCCCCACGTACCGGGCGCTGGGGCGGACCAGGCGGCCGGTGCGCTTTTGCTCCAGGACGTGCGCCGCCCACCCGGCGGTGCGGGCGCAGGTGAACATGGCGGGCATCATCGCGGGAGGAACCTCGGCGAAGTCCAAGATCACCGCGGCCCAGAACTCGACGTTGGTCTCGATGGCGCGGTCGGGACGGCGCTCGCGCAGGATCGACAGGGCTGCGTCCTCCAACGCCTTGGCCGCCTCGTAGCGGGGGGCACCCAGCTCCTTGGCGGTGCGGCGGAGCACCCGGGCGCGCGGGTCCTCGGCCCGGTAGACCCGGTGGCCGAAGCCCATCAGGCGCTCCCCGGCGTCCAGGATGTCGGTGACGACCTTGCGGGCGTCCCCGATCTGCTCCACCTTCTGGATCATCGGCAGCACCCGGGCGGGGGCGCCGCCGTGCAGCGGACCGGACATGGCGCCGATCGCTCCGGCGAAGCTGGCCGCCACGTCGGCGCCGGTGGAGGCGATGACGCGGGCGGTGAAGGTGGAGGCGTTCATGCCGTGCTCGGCGGCCGAGACCCAGTAGGCGTCGATGGCCTTGACGTGGCGGGGGTCGGGCTCACCGCGCCACTGGATCATGAAACGCTCGGTGATGTTGCGTCCCTCGTCGATGCGGCGCTGTGGGACCATGGGCAGGCCGGCGCCGCGGGCCGACTGGGCCGCGAACGACAGCACCAGCGCCGATACTCGGGCCAGGTCGGCACGGGCCTCCTCGTCGCTGATGTCCAGCAGCGGACGCATCCCGTAGGCGGTGGCCAGGGCCGGCAGCGCGCCCTGCACGTCCACGCGGACGTCGCCGGAGCGGTGCGGCAGGACGTGCGGCTCGGCCGGAGCCAGGCCCGGGTCGAAGCTGTTGTCCACCAGCAGGCCCCAGGCGTCGCCGAAGGAGACGCGGCCGACGAGATCTTCGATGTCGACGCCCCGGTACCGCAGGGCGCCGCCCTCCTTGTCCGGTTCGGCGATCTCGGTCTCGAAGGCCACGACCCCCTCAAGACCGGGTTTGAAGTCGGACATGTTCGTCCTGCCTTTCGTCCCCAAGAGTGATAAGGCGGTGAAGGTTCATTGAACCCTGTCGCTGTTACCGCTTAGTACCCAGGTCCCCACATGACGCATTCCGCCCAGGTGAGAGGCTCAGGCACTGTGCGACAACACCCTGATCCGGCCCGGCTCCGCAGCGCGTACGAAAGCGACGGGACGGTGCGCTCCTCCTTCCCGGACGACCTTCCCCGCGACCCGGTCGACCTGTTCGCCGCCTGGTTCACCGACGCGCTGGCGTCCGGACTGCCCGAACCCAACGCGATGGTGCTGGCCACCGCCTCGCCCGAGGGGGTGCCCAGCGCGCGGACCGTTCTCCTCAAAGGGTACGGAACCGATGGATTCAGGTTCTTCACCAACCACACTTCGCGAAAGGGGCGAGAGCTGGCGGCCAACCCGGTGGCCGCACTGGTGTTCCCCTGGCACGCCATCCACCGCCAGGTCCGGATCTGCGGGCCGGTGCGGCGGCTGCCGGAGGAGGAGTCGGCCGCCTACTTCCGCAGCCGGCCCCACGGCTCGCAGATCGGCGCCTGGGCCAGCCGCCAGTCCTCGGTGATCGGCTCGCGGGAGGAACTGGACGCCCGGTACGCCGAGCTGGCCGCGCGCTGGCCGGACCCCGATGAGGTGCCGGGCGCCCCAAAGGTGCCGGTGCCGCCCTTCTGGGGCGGCTACCTGGTGGTCCCCCAGGAGATCGAGTTCTGGCAGGGCCGGCCCAACCGCATGCACGACCGCATCCGCTACCGCCGCGTGCCGCCCCTTGGGACCGGCGATGCGGAGGGGACCGCCGAAGCGCGCGAGTGGGTCATCGAGAGACTGTGCCCGTGACAACGGAACAGCACTCCAAACCCTCCGAGACGGCCGCATCCTCCCGGCGGCGGCTGACGATCGACACCCGGCCGCTGGCGCATCCGGCCTTCCGCCGGCTGTGGCTCGGCCAGAGCGTGTCCTTCCTGGGCTTTCAGGTGACCGCCGTGGCGGTGCCGGTGCAGGTCTACGACATGACCCGCGCCTCGCTGTGGGTGGGGGTGCTCGGCCTGGTCAACCTGGTGCCGCTGATCGCCTTCGGCCTGTGGGGCGGCGCCGTGGCCGACCACATGGACCGGCGCAGGCTGCTGTTCCTGGCCTCCTGCGTGATGTGGGTCTCCACCCTGCTGCTGCTGGTGCAGGCGCTGCTGGAGCTGGACAGCCTGGCGCTGATCATGGCCCTGGTGGCGGTGCAGGCCTCCGGGTTCGCGGTGGCCTCGCCCACCCGCGGCGCGATCATCCCCCGCCTGCTGGAGAAACGGCTGGTGCCCGCCGCCAACACCCTCAACTTCACCGCCAGCCAGGTGGGGATGATGGCCGGGCCGCTGCTGGCCGGGTTCGTGCTGGCCCGCTGGGACTACGCCGTCGCCTACGCCCTGGACGCGGTGCTGTTCACCGCCGTGCTGTATGCGGCGCTGCGGCTGCCGCCCATCCCGCCGCTGGGCGAGCGCACCGGCAGCCCCGGCCTGCGCTCGGTGGCCGAGGGCCTGCGGTACCTGGCCACCCAGCCGGTGCTGCTGATGTCGTTCGTGGTGGACATCATCGCGATGAGCATCGCCATGCCCCGGGCGCTGTTCCCCGAGCTGGCCGAGACCCGCTTCGGCGGCGAGGAGGCGGTGGGCTGGCTGTTCGGCGCCATCTCCATCGGCGCGGTGCTGGGCGGGCTGCTGTCGGGGTGGATGGAGCGCGTCCACCGCCAGGGCGTGGCGCTGGTGGTCTCGATCGCGGTGTGGGGCCTGGCGGTGGCCGCCGCCGGGCTGGCCCACAGCCTGTGGCTAGCGGTGGTGCTGCTGGCCGTCGGCGGGGCCGCCGACCTGGTGTCGGCGGTGTTCCGGCAGACGATCCTGCAGACCTACGCCCCCGACGAGATGCGCGGGCGCATGCAGGGCGTCTTCGTCGTCGTGGTCGCCGGCGGGCCCCGCCTCGGCGACCTGCGCGCCGGGGCCACCGCGGCGGTCACCGGGGCCACCGCCTCCTGGGTGGGCGGGGGCCTGGCCTGCGCGGTCTTGGTGGTGGTTGTGTCGCTGTGCGTGCCGGCCTTCCTGCGCTACGACACCCGCCGCCAGGGGCCGGTGCCCGAGCACCTGCCAAAGCCCCAGGACGTTCCGGAGCCCAAGACGGACGAGTGATCCGGCGGGCCGGGCCGCCCGCCGTCGTGGCGCGCGGGTGGGGGCCACCGTCATGGGAAGGTCCGAGGCTCATCATGCGTTGTCGTTATCCCGTGCGGCATTCGTTACTTCGGGAATGCGCACGGTCACGTCAACGCACGCCTGTGCCGGGCCCCGACGAAGTAGACTTGGAGCTTCAAGAGCGGAGGGAGCCTTGACCTCACATGGCCTGATCGACACGACGGAGATGTATCTCCGTACGGTGTTCGAGCTCGAAGAGGAGGGGATCGTTCCCCTGCGCGCGCGGATCGCCGAGCGCCTGTCCCAAAGCGGCCCGACGGTGAGCCAGACGGTCGCCCGGATGGAGCGCGACGGCCTGCTGCGGGTCGAGGGAGACCGGCACCTTGAGCTCACCCCGTCCGGCCGGGGACTGGCCACCCGGGTGATGCGCAAGCACCGGCTCGCCGAGTGCCTGCTGGTGAACATCATCGGGCTGCCCTGGGAGGACGTCCACATCGAGGCGTGCCGCTGGGAGCACGTGATGAGCGAGCAGGTCGAGCGGCGCCTGGTGGTGCTGCTGGGGTACCCCACCCACTGCCCGCACGGCAACCCCATCCCCGGTCTGGAGGAGCTCGGCGTCACCGAGGAGGGCGAGGAGACCGGCCCGCTGAACGTGATGACCGAGGTCGCCACCCCGGAGGGCACCCCCGCGGTGGTCCGGCGGATCAGCGAGCAGGTGCAAAACGACAGCGACCTGATGCTCATCCTCAAGCGGCTGGGCATCCAACCGGGACGCGAGGTGATGCTGGAGAGCAGTCCGGACGGCGTTCGGGTGAGCTGTGAGGGCGAGCCGGACGGCACCGCCGAGCTGCCGCGCCGCCTGGCCGAGCACGTGTTCGTCACCAAGCGCTGAATATCTTGCCGGTGACCTCCCCGCCCTGTACCGAAGATCTCCTCAGTGAGAAGCTGTACCCGCGTATCCGGAACGTGTTTTTGTCGTTCAATACCAAGGAGGCGTGTACGGCGTCCATGAGGGGGCAGGTCGTGCTCGCTGCTGTAACCGGGGAAGCAGAGGTCCGATGAAGCGGTGGGGTGAGTCCTCCTTCGAGGCGCAACTGCCGCCGCAGACCGTCCTCGACCAGATGGAGATGGCGGTCATCGTCTGCGACCGCTTCAGCAACATCATCTACAGCAACGAGTACGCCCAGCGGCTGTTCGGCTTCCGGGGCGAGGAGTCCATCGGGCGGTCGGTGCTGGATCTGGGCATCGCCGAGGAGGACCGCGACCAGGCCACCGAGCTGGCCCGGCACGTTCTCAAGGGCGGTGTGTGGGAGGGCACCTTCTGCAACATCCGGGCTGATGGGACCACCTTCTACACCCGCGCTCAGGCCGTCCCGCTGCGCCATCCCTCCGGCTCGGTGGACGGGACCGTCATCTTCGCCCGCGAGGCCTTCCGCAGCAACCAGCGCGACCGGGAGCGCTTCGGGCTGCTGGAGCGCATCGGCGAGCGGCTGGCCGGGTCGCTGGAGCTGGCCACCACGCTGCGGCAGATGGCCGACACGCTGGTCCCGCAGTTCGCCGACCACTGCTTCATCGACCTGTTCAGCGGCGACCGGCTGATCCGCCGCGTCTCCCGCCACACCGGGGGCTGGACCCCGCCGCCGGGCACCTGGGCCCAGGTCGGCGAGCCGGTGTCCTACCCTCCCGACCACTTCTGCAGCAAGGCCATGGCCCGCCGGGAGGCGGTGCTGGTGGAGGACCTGATGCAGCACCGGTTCTCCGCCCCCAGCACCGCCAGCATGAACCTCAGCCGGGAGGTGGGCGTCACCTCGGTGATCGCCGCCCCGCTGCTGGCCCGCGGCGAGCTGCTGGGCGTGATGAGCCTGGCGTTGTCGGGCCTGGGGAACCGGCCCGACCCGCACTACGACGGCTTCGACCGCGACCTGGTCGGCGCCATCGCCGGCCGGGTGGCGCTGGCGGTCGACAACGCGATGCTGTTCGAGGCCGAGCGCGAGACCGCGCTGGCCTTCCAAAAGGATCTGCTGCCCGGCGACATCCCGCCCCGGCTGGACGGGCTGCAGATCGCCTGGCGCTATGAGCCGGCCCGGCCGCTGGAATCCCACGGGCACGGCATCCAGACCCAGGTCGGCGGCGACTGGTACGACGTGATCCCGCTGTCGGCGGGCCGGGTGGGCCTGGTGATCGGGGACGTGGAGGGCCGGGGCGCCCGCTCGGCCGCGGTCATGGGGCAGCTGCGCGCCGCGCTGCGGGCCTTCGCCCAAGACGACAAGCCGCCCGCGGAGATCCTGCGCAAGCTGGATGAGTGGACCCGGGCGATGAGCAAGTCCCGGCGGCCCCGGCCCGGCGAGGAGCAGCCGCGTCCGACGCTGGTGTCGTGCACCTACTTCGTCTACGACGCCTGGTCGCGGGTGCTGTCGTTCGCCAACGCCGGGCACGATCCGCCGCTGCTGATCCAAGACGGCAAGGTCGGTGAGCTGGAGTTCGACAGCAAGGGCGCCATGCTCGGGGTGCGCGGCTCCGGGGTGGGCGGGGAGATCCTGTTCAACGAGGAGAGCTGCGAGCTCAAGCCCGGCTCCACGCTGGTGCTCTACACCGACGGCCTGATCGACCGGCGGCCCCGCGAGGACGGGACGTACTACAGCCGTGAGGAGTCCCGCCGGATGCTGCGCGAGGCGGTGGCCGCGGTCGCCCACGAGGATGTGGAGACGATCGCCAACGCCGCCTATGAGGCGGTGCCGGGCGACATCGACGACGATGTGGCGATCGTGGTGATCCGCACCTCCGATGAGGAGCTGGCGGTCGAGCAGCGCGTCTTCGCGGCCGAGCCGATCATGGTCTCCGAGGCGCGGCGCATGGCCGCCGACACCTTCGCCGCCTGGGGCGTGGACCCCGAGCAGGCCGAGCTGGCCTGCCTGCTGGTCTCCGAGGTGGTCACCAACGTGGTGCTGCACGCCGCCAGCGCCCCGGCGCCGCGCCGGGAGCCGGTGATGCCCCAGGTGGGCGGGCTGGGCGCGGGGAGCGATGCGCTGCCGTCGCTGGAAGAGGAGCTGTGGGACCTGGGCGTGGAGCTGGGCCGCCGGGAGCCGGCGACCAAGGAGTTCCGGTTGCGGCTGCGCCGCGGCGCCCGTTCGCTGTGGGTGGAGGTCTTCGACTCCGACCTGCGGCTGCCGCGCATCCGCAGCGCCGGGGAGACCGACGAGGGCGGCCGCGGCCTGTACCTGGTGGATCAGCTGGCCACCCGGTGGGGCGCCCGGCCGACCGCCGACGGCAAGGCCGTCTGGTTCGAGCTGCCTTTGGAGCCCGGAGGCCCGGTGGGGGCCTGACCGGAAAGGGGGCCGTGGCCTTCAGCGGCCGTGGGGTTCGGCGGCCAGGTGCGCCCAGGTGTGGGTGACCCACAGCTCGCCGCCGATGACGCGGGGCCGGGCCCCGGTGCACGGCCCGCCGTCCACCTCCTCCAGCAGCGCCTGCCGGATGGCCTCGGCGCACTGGGGGTCCGCGGCGGCCTCCAGCCAGGGCTCCAGGGGCCGTTCCACGTTGAGCCGGTCCAGGCGGCGCACCCGGGCGCCCGCCTGCGTCAGCAGCGTGATGAGCTTCTCCAGCGAGGGCAGGCCCCGGTGTCCGGGGTCGCGCAGCCGCTCCAGCCGGTCGCGCTCGGAGGCGTGCCGGGCGGGCCGCACCTGCTCGGCGATGATCACTTTGCCGCCGCCGCGGCAGACCCGCACCATCTCGCACAGCACCCGCGCCGGGTCATCCAGCCGCTGGATCGAAAAATGCGAGATGACCAGTGTGAAAGCGCCGTCCTGGTAGGGCAGCGCCCCGGCGCCGGCCGCCGTTGGGGCGGCACCCGGCCGCCGGCGGTCGAACAGCACGGTGGGGGTGCGTCCCGCGGGGGCGGCGGCCGGTTGCGGTCCGGTGCCGCCGGAAGCCGGATGCGCCGGGTCGAAGGGGGTGAAGCGCCGGACCAGCGGTTCCAGCGCGGCCGGGAGCGGCCCGTCCCCATGGCAGAGGCCGAGGCAGTCGTCGGCCGATGAGGGCTCGGCGAAGTCCACGAACCGGCCCACGTGCGGGGAGACCGTGCTCCTTGGGGGGCGGGCCTTGGCCGGAGTGGGTGGCACGTCGTCGTCTCCCTTGCCGCGCGGGGAAGCAGCTTTCTCAGCTGAGACGCCGCGGCCGGGGGAGAAGTTCGGACATTGCCCCTATGGAGCTTTTTCACCCCGCGCGCGTCCGGCGGGGTGCGGGATCACAGAGATCTTCCCCACACCGCCAGGACCGCGATCATGACGACGATGATGACCCCGCTGTAGCTGGGGACGGACCAGCGCAGCCGCGCGGCGACGAAGCGCACCAGGTAGGCGCACAGCACCGCGATGAAGAACAGGAGGATGAATCCCGTCATGCGGTCACCTCGGTGATTCAAGGGGCTGTCAGCAGCCTAAGCGTTTGCGGGGCGGTTCGCTCAGGCGCCCGGCGGATCTTTGTTCGACCTGGTGTCGAATACAAGTCGGCGGGGGGATACGCTCCCGCTTGTGACAGATGTGAACGAAGAGCAGCGGCGAGACCGCCTCGACGACCTGATGGTGCGCTTGGCGTACGGCAGGCTGGCGCTGGGGGTGACCTCGTTTCTGGCGCCGGCGGTGGGCGCCCGCCTGATGGGCGCCGGCGGCGGCAGGGACGCCGGACGCGACCTGGTGACCAGGATCTTCGCCTCCCGGGAGATCGCGCTGGGGGCCGGCTACCTGCTGAGCGGCGCCAAGGGCCGGGTGATGTGGGCTCGGCTGGGCCTGATGGTGGACACGCTGGATGCGGTGGCCGGGGTGAAGGCCGGCGTCAAGCGCGACGGCGTCCGCGGGGTCCCGCTGTGGGCGGCGAGCATGTTCACCTCCGTCGCCGCCACGGCCGCCGGCCTCGGCGCCGCCAAGGTCGTCAAGGACCTGACCGGCTGACCCGGTCGCGGTGGCGTGCCGGGCGGTGGAACCCGGTTCGGCGGTGATCCGATGACCAATGGGTATGCCCTGAAATGACGGCCCTTTGCAAACCGGGGGGCCACCGCCCGCGACGCGGCGGGCGGCACCATGTAACCTCGTACTGACGAGTACCGAATCCCGCTCGGTTTCGGTTCCGGGACGGAACCCCTACGCAAAGATCTGGAGGCGTCGTGGCCGAGGCGTACATCGTCGGCGCGGTCCGTACCCCCGTGGGCACCAAGAAGGGTGCCCTCAAGGACGTGCACTCCGCCGACCTCGGGGCCCATGTGCTCAAGGAGCTGATGAACCGCACGGGGGTCGACCCGGCCGCCGTGGAAGACGTGATCATGGGCTGCGTCATGCAGGTCGGCGCGCAGACCCTGGACATCGCCCGTACCGCCTGGCTGTCGGCGGGCCTGCCCGAGCACGTGCCGGGCGTCACCATCGACCGGCAGTGCGGCTCCTCCCAGCAGGCCGTGCACTTCGCCGCCCAGGCCGTGATGTCGGGCACCCAGGACCTGGTGGTCGCGGCCGGCGTGGAGAACATGGCCATGGTGCCGATGGGCTCCTCGGTCCCGATGGGCCCCGAGGGCCCGACCGCCGGCCTCCCGTGGGGCCCGGCCTGGGGCGAGCGGTACGGCCAGCAGGAGATCTCGCAGTTCCGCGGCGCGCAGCTGATGTGCGAGAAGTGGGGCTTCAAGCGCGGTGACCTGGAGCAGTTCGCGCTGGAGAGCCACCGCCGGGCGGCCAACGCCCTGGAGAAGGGCTACTTCGAGCGGGAGATCGCCCCGCTGAACGGGCTGACCCAGGACGAGGGCGTGCGCCCGGACACCACGCTGGAGAAGATGGCCACCCTCAAGCCGCTGCGCGAGGGCTGGGAGCTCACCGCCGCGGTCTCCTCGCAGATCTCGGTGGGCGCCTCGGCCCTGCTGATCGCCTCCGAGGAGGCCGTCAAGCGGCACAACCTCACCCCGCGGGCCCGCATCCACACCCTGGCGGTGGTCGGCTCGGACCCGGTGATCATGCTGGACGGCCCGATCCCGGCCACCCGCAAGGCGCTGGAGAAGAGCGGCCTGAGCATCGACGACATCGACGTCACCGAGATCAACGAGGCGTTCGCCCCGGTCGTGCTGGCCTGGCTGAAGGAGATCGGCGCCGACCCGGCCAAGACCAACCCCAACGGCGGCGCCATCGCGCTGGGCCACCCGCTGGGCGCCACCGGCGGCATCCTGATGACCAAGCTGCTGCACGAGCTGGAGCGCACCGGCGGCCGCTACGGTCTGCAGACCATGTGCGAGGGCGGCGGCCAGGCCAACGCCACCATCATCGAGCGCCTGTGACCTGGTAGCTCGACCGCCGGCGAGGGCGGGACCCGCATGCGGGTCCCGCCCTCGTTCGTTTTCCGCCCCGGATGTTTAAAACTCTGGATGCAGGGAATCTCAAAATCGAGTTGGAAGTTATCTCTAAGCGAAGAGGCAAGTAGTCCACGGAGAGGGAGGTTCCCGGCCATGCTGCTGACGTCCATCGACCCCTTCGTCCAGGAGTTCGAGCGCCAGTTCGACCGGCTGACCCGCCAGTTCACCGGCCAGGCCGAGGCCGTGATGCCGATGGACGGCATCCGCCGCCCCGATGAGGTGCTGCTGCGCTTCGACCTGCCGGGCATCGACCCCGACTCCATCGAGGTCACCGTCGACCGCGGCGTGCTGACCGTCAGCGCCCGCCGCGAGGAGGAGTACGCCGACGACGACCGGGTGTTCGTGCGCGAACGGCCGATGGGCGCCTTCACCCGCCGCGTCTACCTGTCGGAGCACCTGGACGCCGACGGCATCCAGGCCGCCTACGACAACGGCGTCCTGGCCGTGCGGATCCCGGTGCTGGAGCGGGCCCGGCCGCGCAAGGTCGAAGTCCAGCGGCCCAAGGGACGCAAGTCCCTCACCGCCTGACCGCCCGCCGGCCTGCGGCCCGGCGAACGCGGAACCCAGGGTGCGGCGAGCGACGGCCTCGCCGCACCCTGGTGTGTGCGCCGCCGGGCCGTCCCCGTGGACGACGCGGTCGGCGATCTGCCGGAAGAGTGGCCGGATGATGATTGGCTTGAGCCATGAGTTCGCCGTCCGACGATGCCAGGCTGCCGGTGGACGACGCCCACGCCCCCCTGTACTCGGTCGGCCAGGTCGCCTCCATGCTGCGCGTCCAGCAGGCGTTCCTGCGCCGCCTGGACGAGTTCGGAGTCGTCAGCCCCGGCCGCACCCCCGGCGGCCAGCGCCGCTACTCCCGGGTCGAGATCCGCCGCGTCCAGTACGTGGTGGAGCTGGTCAGCGAGGGCATGACGCTGACCGCCATCCGCCGCATCCTGGAGCTGGAGCAGCAGGTCCAGCACCTGCAGGCGGAACTGGAGGCCGCCCGCCGCCGCATCCGCGACCTGGAGTCCGGACGCGGTTAGCCCGCCGGGCCCCTTGCCCGCGGCGGGACGCCCGCAAGGCCCGGAACGCGCAGAGCTCATGGAGGCGGCCTGGAACCGCGGCCGTCCCACAAAGACCGACAACTCCCCGTGGGGGGACGCACCGGCACACGGCCCGAGGCTCTCGCCGATCCCGGCGCCGCCGGGATCGGCGAGAGCGGTCTTCGCGAACCGATCAGAGAATCTTGCGGTGCACGTCCTCGGCCTTGCTGGGGCCGGGGGTGGTGTCGGCGATCCACGGGCCCGGGATGGACGGGTCCAGCACGCCCTCCTCCAGCCAGGTGAACTCACCGGCCATGATCCGCCGGGCGAGCCTGGAGTCCCTGGCGTCGGTGTTGCGCCACAGGGCGTCAAAGAGCGCCTCCACCCGCAGCCGGGCCTGGTCGCAGAACGCACCGGCCAGCTCGTAGGCGCCGGCGCCGGCCGGACCCCGGGCGTCCCTCCTGGCGCGGACGCACACCGCGGTCATCGCGAACAGCTCGGCGCCGATGTCGACCATCCGGCCCAAAAAGCCCTGCTTGCGCTCCAGCGCGCCCTGCCAGCGGGCGGCGGCGTAGAAGACCGACCGGGCCAGCCTGCGCGAGCAGCGTTCCACATAGCGCAGGTGCGGCGCCAGCGGGCCGAACTCGCCGTAGGAGCCGTCGGAGCGGCCGGGCACGCTGACCAGCGTCGGCAGCCAGCGGGCGTAAAAGCCCCCGGCGCGGGCGGCGGCCCGGGCCTTGGCGGCCGGCGTGGCCTCCGGGTCGATGATGTCCCCGGCGACCGCCAGGTGGGCGTCCACCGCCTCCCGGGCGATCAGCAGGTGCATGATCTCGGTGGAGCCCTCGAAGATCCGGTTGATGCGCAGGTCGCGCAGCAGCTGCTCGGCCGGCACCCCCCGTTCGCCCCGGGCGGCCAGCGACTCGGCGGTCTCATAGCCCCGGCCGCCGCGCAGCTGGACCAGCTCGTCGGCGATCCGCCAGGACATCTCCGAGCCGTACAGCTTGGCCAGGGCCGCCTCGATGCGGATGTCGTTGCGCTCGTCGTCGGCCAGCAGGGCGGCCAGATCCACCATCGCCTCCAGGGCGTAGGTGGTCGCGGTGATGAAGGCCAGCTTGCCGGCGATGGCCTCGTGCTCGCCGATCGGCCGGCCCCACTGCACCCGTTCGCGGCACCACTCGCGGGCGATCTTGGCGGCCCACTTGCCGCCGCCCGCGCACAATGCCGGCAGCGACAGCCGGCCGGTGTTGAGCGTGGTCAGCGCGATCTTCAGCCCGGCGCCCTCCCGGCCGATCAGGTTGCGCGCCGGCACCCGCACGTCATGGAAGCGGGTGACGCCGTTCTCGATGCCGCGCAGCCCCATGAACGCGTTGCGGTTCTCCACCGTGATGCCGGGGGAGTCCGCCTCCACCACGAACGCCGAGATGCCGCCGCGGTGCCCCGGGGACTCCGGCACCCGGGCCATCACCACCAGCAGGTCGGCGACCACCCCGTTGGTCGTCCACAGCTTGACCCCGTTGAGCACGTACTCCTCGCCGTCCGGGGTGGGCACCGCCGTGGCGCGCAGCCGGGCCGGGTCGGAGCCCACGTCCGGCTCGGTGAGCAGGAACGCGCTGATTTCGTTGACGCAGCGCGGCAGCCACGTTTCCTTTTGCTCGTCGGTGCCGAACAGCATGACCGGTTGCGGGACGCCGATGGACTGGTGCGCCGATAGCAGCGCCCCCAGCGCCGGGCTGACCGACCCCACCAGCATGAGCGCCCGGCCGTAATAGAACTGGCTCAGCCCCAATCCGCCGTACTTTTCGGGGATCTTCATGCCGAGCGCGCCGATTTCCCGCAGCCCGGCCACCACCTCATCGGGGATGCGGGCCTCGCGCTCGATGCGGACCGGGTCGACCTGCTCGGCGCAGAACTCGCGCAGCTTGGCCAAGAACGCCTCGCCGCGTTCGGTGTCCTGCGCGGAAGGACGCGGATGCGGGTGGACCAGGTCCAGCCGCAATCGCCCCATGAACAGCTGCTTTCCGAAACTGGGCAGCCGCCACTCGGTCTCGCGGGCGGCCTCGGCGACCTTGCGGGCGGTGCGCTCGTCCACCGCGACGGGGGCCTGGGCGGTCATGGTGGAGGTCGGCTCGCGGTTCGCTTCGCTCATCTCGGCTCCTTCGCGCGGTCTGCACTCCGGCCGCCGGACGGCGACCGGATGGGGACCTTTGCCTCCTACCCGGTCCGGCCGCCGGGAGACCGGGCCGCGCCGCCGCCGCCCGAGAAAAGGAGCGTTCCATTTCACTTGTATGCCAAAGAGAATTCAGCGGAATCGTTATACCGGCCGCCGGAAAGGTGATGCAATCGCGGAGGCAGCGGCAAAGTTCTTGACTGGCCGGGTCAGAAAGGGTTCGCTGCCGGTAATGGACGAGACACGGAAACCCACGCTCATCGCCTCGGTGCAGCGGGCACTGCGTCTCATGGAAGCGGTGGCCGTGCACCCCAACGGCGCGCCGGCCAAGCAGCTGGCCCGGGAGGCGCGGCTACCCCTGGCGACCACCTACCACTTGCTGCGCACGCTGGCCCACGAGGGCTACGCCAGGCGCCTGCCCCCCGGGGTGTGGGTGCTGGGCGACCGGGTGCAGGCGCTGCAGGGCCAAAGCCGCCTCCAGCAGGTGCTGAGCCGCATCCGGCCCGCCCTGGCGGCGCTGCGCGACGAACTCGGCGCCGCTTCCTACTTCGGCATGCACATCGACGGTGAAATCCGCGTCATGGACATCGCCGACAGTCCCCGGGCCCCCCGCGTGAACCTGTGGGTGGGGTTCGAGGACGCGGCGCACGCCACCGCGATCGGCAAGTGCGTGCTGCGGCAGCTGGACGAGGAGGCCCGGCTGGACTACCTGGCACGGCACCCCCTCGCCGAGCTGACCCCCAACACCATCACCGACCGCCGGGAATTGCTGCGCGTTCTGCGCGCCCTCGGCGAGCTGTCCTTCGACCGCGAGGAGTACGCCCTGGGCACCGACTGCCTGGCCGTGCCGGTCACCGACGCCGGCGGCACCGTGGCGGGCGCCCTGGCGATCTCCTGCCGCGCCGGCGACCTGCCCCGGCTGCAGACCGCCGTCCCCCGCCTGCGCGCCACCGCCGCCCTCATCCAGCGGGCCTTCACCCTCACCGGGTGAAACCCCGCCTTGTGCCCGGCCGTCCGGAAGTGCGAGAAGTTTCATCCAGTGCCGCGCCCGTTTCCCGGTGCGCCTGTGGATAGACTGAACCGGTCTTCAAAGCCCGAGATCGGCCCGCCTCGGAGCCGCCCGTGCGGCGGCCCTTTCCGCCGATCCGGCGAGAACCGACAAACGAATGCGAGCAGCACATCGGTGGCGGGCCGGGTGGTGCGACCAGCGAGCGGAAACCGATGCAGTCAGCCAAGCAGCGAAAGTCCATTGCCGGCACTCTCGTGAAGCTGCTGGGGAGCAGGCCCCGGCCGGCACCGCCCGTTCCGGGCGAAGGGGAGATCGTCCAGCCCGCGGCCGGAGAGGGCGCTCTGGAGAACCACCTGGGCGGCGACGAGGCCCGCAACTACCGCAAATACGAGTACGACATGGTGGCCCCGCACGTGGGCCGCTCCATGCTGGAGGTGGGCTCGGGCCTGGGCCACTTCTCCGAGCAGTTCGTCGGCCGCCTGGACTACCTGGTGGTCAGCGACAGCGACCCCTACTGCGTGGAGCAGCTGCGCAAACGCCACGCCGGCAACCCCGATGTGGAGGTCATCGAGCTGGCGCTGCCGGCCGCCATCAAGATCAGGCAGCGGGTCGACACCGTCGTCATGATGAACGTCCTGGAGCACATCAAAGACGACGTGCAGGCCCTCAAGGACCTGGCGGCGGTGACCGAGCCCGGCGGCCGCATCATCATCTGGGTGCCCGGCTACATGCAGCTGTACGGCGACTTCGACCGCAAGGTCGGGCACGTCACCCGCTACACCCCGGCCACCTTGACCCGCTCGGTGCGCGCGGCCGGGCTCATCCCCGAGGTGTGCAAGCCGATCAACTTCCTGGGCGGCATCGCCTGGTGGGTGGCGGTGCGCCGGGGCGGCGCCGGCTACCCCGACCCGCGGCTGGTCAAGATCTACGACCGCACGGTCGTCCCGGCCACCCGGCTGATCGAGAAGGTGATCCGCCCGCCGTTCGGGCAGACCGTCTTCTGCGTCGCCCGCGTCCCGCACCGGCCTTAAGGCCGGATCAGTCCGCCAGGCCCAGGCGGTGGGCGGTGGCGGCGGCCTCGCCCCGGGTGGGGACCTGGAGCTTGGCCAGGATGTTGGAGACGTGGACGCTGACGGTCTTGGCCGAAATGAACAGGACCTCGGCGATCTCGCGGTTGGTGCGGCCCTGGGCGACCAGGCGCAGCACCTCCAATTCGCGGGGGGTCAGCCCGTAAGGGGACCGTGCGGCGGACGGCGCCGTGCCGTTCAGGCGGCCCCGGCGGGCCGTCTCCTCCAGACGCCGCACCAGCGGGGCGGCCCGCAGCCGTCCGGCCAGGGCCTCGGCCTCCTGCAGCCGGCGGGCGGCCAGGTCGCGCTCGCCGCCGGCCAAGGCCGCCTCGGCGGCCTCGGCCAGCGCGCGGGCCCGCGCGAACGGCTGGCCGATGCGCTCCCAGGCGGCGGCCGCGGCGTCCCAGGCGGCGAGATCCCGCCGGCCGTGGGCCCGGGCCAGCTGCGCCTCGAAGGTCAGGCGGTGCGCCTCCTGCAAGGGCCCCTGCACGGCCAGCTCGGCCGCCCGTTTCTCGATGCGTTCCAGCATGGCCGCCGCGGCGGCGCGGTCGGACCACTCGCCGCAGGCCCGGGCGCCGATCACCAGCACCGGCCAGGCGTACCGGGCGTCGTCCGACAGGCCCGGGCACTCCAGCACGTTCTCCACCGCCGCCAGCGCCTCGCCGATGCGGCCCTGCGCCAGCCGCAGTGCCGACTCCAGGCGCAGCATCGCGAAGTAGTCCTGGGCCTCGCGCCACTTGATGTCGCCGGCCGGACCCAGGTGCGCCTCGGCCTCGGCCAGATCGCCGCGCGCCAGCGCCACCTCACCGGCCAGCACGTGCAGCGAGGTGCGGACCACGGCCATCGGGTCCTGGTCCAGGGCCTGTTTGAGGCAGCTGAGCGCCTCATCCCAGCGGCCCAGCGACACCAGCGGCTCGGCCAGGTTGACCGACAGCCACGCGCCGTGAGTGCGCGACAGGCCCACCTCGCGGGCCAGTTCCACCCCCTGGCGGGCCACCTCGGCGGCCTCGGCGTGCCGTCCGGCGCCCTCCAGGAAATGCGAGCGCAGCACCGCCACCCGCAGCAGCGGATGCCGTTCGCCCGACCGCTGGACGATCCGCTCGACCTCCTCCAGCTCCGCCAGGCCGCCGCTGTAGTCGATGCCCACGCAAAACAGCGTGAGCAACGCGTTGATCTCGGCGGCGGTGTCGCCGATCCGGCGGGCCAGGGCCAGCGACTCGCGGGCCGCGGCGAGGGCCTCGCCGTCGTTGTTGCGCGGCCGCGCGTAGTGGGCCAAGGAGGCCAGCGCGCGGGCGCGCACCGCGCTGGGCGGATCGGCGGGCAGCCGGGCGGCGGCCGCCCGCAGGTCGTCGATGTATTCCGGCCGTCCCAGCTCATAGGACATCCGGCCGCGCTGCTCCAGCAGGGCGGCGCAGCGGGCGTCGTCGCCCGCCGCCTCGGCCTCGCGCAGCGCGGCGGTGGCGAGCTTGACGCCGCGTTCGTGCTCGCCGGCCAGCTCGGCCGCCAGCGTGGCCTGCTCCAGCACCTCGACATGGCGGGCGCCGATCCGCGCGGCGGCGTCGGGCACCTTGTACCACAGCTCCAGGACGCGTGAGAGCATCGCCAGCTGCTCGGCGTAGGCGGCGGCCTTGCGGGCGTCGTTGGCCGCCCGCCAAGCGCTCACCAGCGCCCAGGTCGGCTCGTGCGCCGAGTACCAGTGGTGCGACAGCAGCACCCACAGCCGCCCCGAGGGCACCAGCGCCGGATCGCGTTCCAAGGCCTCGGCGTAGCGGGCGTGCAGCTGGGTGTGCTCGCCGGGCAGCAGGTCGTCGTGCACGGCCTCGCGGATCAGCGCATGCCGGAAGGCGTACCCGTCGCCGTCCACCACCAGGACGTTGGCCTCCACCGCCGGCCGCAGCACCCGGGCCAGTGCGGCATCGTCCAGCCCGGAGACCGCCGCCAGCAGCGCGTGCTCGATGCGGGTGCCGCCGGCGCTGGCCACCCGCAGCGTCTCGCGGGTCTCCTCGGGCAGTTTCTGGACGGCCGCCAGCAGCAGGTCCCGCAGCGACTCCGGCAGGGCGCGCTCGCCGTCGTCGGCCAGCAGCGCCTCCACGAACAACGGGTTGCCCTCGCTGCGCTCATACACCCGCTCCACCAGCCCGGCCGGCGGCTCGCCCTCCAGCAGCCCGCGCACCAGCTCGCCGACCTCGCCGCGGCTCAGCCGGGTCAGCTCCATGCGGCGCACGCGCTCCACCCGGGTCAGCTCGGCCAGCAGCGGGCGCAGCGGATGGGTGCGGTGCAGCTCGTCGGTGCGGTAGGTCGCCACCACCAGCAGCGGGGCGGCACTGACGTTGCGCGCCAGGAACGCCAGCAGGTCGCGGGTGGAGCGGTCGGCCCAGTGCACGTCCTCGATCACCAGCACGGTGGGGGCGCGCTCGGCCAGCCGTTCCAGCAGGGTGAGCACCAGTTCGAACAGCCGGGCGCGTTCCTCGCCGGAGGCGGTGTCGCTCTCCGGCTCGCCGAACTCCGGCAGCAGCCGGGCCAGCCCGGCGGTGGCCGAGCGCGGCAGCAGCCCCGCCACCCCGTCGATGCCGATCCGGCGCACCAGGGCGCGCAGCACCGCGGTGAACGGGGCGAACGGCAACCCCCCGGCGCCCAGCTCCAGGCAGCCGCCCACCAGCACCTGCGCCCCGCCGGCGCCCGCCCGCTCGGCGAACTCCCGCAGCAGCCGGGTCTTGCCGACCCCGGCCTCCCCGCCGATCAGCATCGCCCCCGGGGCCTCGGCGAGCGCCTCCTGCAGCCGTTCCAGCTCGGTGGATCTGCCGACGAGGACGGGGCTGACCGAACACGCGCTCACACCCCCAGCATGCCACTCGGCCCCGGCCGGATTCGCCTGATTTTTCGGCCCTGCCGCGGGGTGGGACGGAGGCTTGCCGGGCCGTCCCCGAGCGGGCTTTCGCCGGGGACTTCAGGGCACGCGGGCCACGGCGCCCAGCTCGATCCACTCGCTGGACTGCGGCCCGGGGACGTCACCGGGGTCGGGACGCCAGGCGGAGACCTCCACCAGGCCCGGTTCCACCAGCTCCAGCCCCTCCAGCCAGGAGGCGATCTCCTCGGGCCGGCGGACCCGCCCCCAGTTGCCGCCGGTGACGCCGTCCAGGAAGTCCGTCAGCCGCCGCCGCGCCCGCTCGTCCTCGGAGACCAGGTGGCTGAGGACCACCAGGCTGCCCGGGGCCAGCCGGTCGACCACCCGGCGGATGATCCCGGGCGGGTCCCCGGAGTCGGGCACGCAGTGCAGCACCGACACGAACAGGGCGGCGACCGGTTCAGAGAAGTCGATCAGCCGCTTGACGTCCGGATGGTCCAGCACCTGCTCGATCCGCCGCACATCGGCGGTGATCATGGCGGTCTGGGGGCCGTCGGCCAGCAGCGCCCGGCCGTGCGCCAGCACCACCGGGTCGTTGTCGATGTAGACCACGTGGGCGGACGGGTCGTGGCGCTGGGCGATCTGGTGGACGTTGTCGGCGGTGGGCAGGCCCGAACCGTGGTCGAGGAACTGGCGGACGCCCTCCTGCTCCACCGCATGCCGAACGGCACGTTCCAGAAAACGGCGGTTGGCCACGGCCAGCTCCCGGGTGCCCGGGGCCATGGCCAGCAGATGCTCGGCGGCCTGCCGGTCGGCGGCGTAGTTCTCCCGCCCGCCCAGCAGGTAGTTGTACATCCGCGCCACGTTGGCGGTGTGCAGGGGAGATGAGGGGGCCGAGCCTGCCGACGACACCACCGCTCCTACGGACGTCCGTTGTCTGTCGCTTGATCGTACTTGCCGGGGTGAACGTCCCGGGCAGAACGCCACGGCATGGACGAGTGCGCGTTTTGTGCCGCCGCAGGGCATGGGAGATCCTTGGCGGGTGTCGACGGAGACTGCGATGGACGCGCCCGGCAGCAACGCCGAGCTGCGCGCTTTCCTGCACGGACTGCCCGGGGTCGACCAGGTGGGGGCCGAGGAACGGGCCGCCCGGCTGGCCGCCCGCTCGATCAAGACCACCGCCAAGGCCCGCGCCATCGACCTGGCGATCTCCATGGTCGACCTGACCACCCTGGAGGGCGCCGACACCCCCGGCAAGGTCCGCGCCCTGTGCGCCAAGGCGGTGCGGCCCGACCCGGCCGACCCGTCGGTGCCCAAGGTCGCGGCCGTGTGCGTGTACCCCGACCTGGCCGGGGTGGCGGCGGGGGCGCTGGCCGGCTCGGGGGTGGCGGTGGCCAGCGTGGCGACCGCCTTCCCCTCCGGCCGGGCGCCGCTGGAGGCCAAACTGGCCGACACGCGGGCCGCGGTGGCGGCGGGCGCCACCGAGATCGACATGGTGATCGACCGGGGCGCCTTCCTGGCCGGGGACTACCTGGCGGTGTTCGAGGAGATCGCCGAGGTCAAGCGGGCCTGCGGCGAGGCGCACCTGAAGGTGATCTTGGAGACCGGGGAGCTGGCCACCTACGACAACGTGCGCCGCGCCTCCTGGCTGGCGATGCGGGCCGGTGCCGACTTCATCAAGACCTCCACCGGCAAGGTCTCCCCGGCGGCCACACCCGCGGTGACGCTGGTGATGCTGGAGGCGGTCCGCGACTTCCACGCCGCCACCGGCCGGCGGGTCGGCGTCAAACCCGCCGGCGGCATCCGCACCACCAAGGACGCCATCAGGTACCTGGTGCTGGTCAACGAGGTCGCCGGGCCGGACTGGCTCACCCCCCGCCACTTCCGCATCGGCGCCTCCAGCCTGCTCAACGACCTGCTGATGCAGCGGCAGAAACTGACCACCGGCGCCTATGCGGGCCCCGACTACTTCAGCCTGGACTAGGACGGCGATGAGCGACCAGATCTTTTCGTACGCGCCGGCGCCGGAGTCGGCGTCCATCGCCCGCATCAGGCCCTCCTACGGCCTGTTCATCGACGGGGAGTGGACCGACGGCGCCGCCGAGCGCACCTTCAAGACCGTCAACCCCGCCACCGAGGAGGTGCTGGCGGAGGTCACCGAGGCGACCGAGGAGGACGTGGACCGGGCGGTGCGCGCCGCCCGGGACGCCTACGAGCGGGTGTGGGGCCCGATGCCCGGCCGCGAGCGGGCCAAGTACCTGTTCCGCATCGCCCGGCTGCTGCAGGAGCGCTCCCGCGAGCTGGCCGTGCTGGAGACCCTCGACAACGGCAAGCCGATCCGCGAGTCCCGGGATGTGGACCTGCCGCTGGTGGCCGCGCACTTCTTCTACCACGCCGGCTGGGCCGACAAGCTGCCGTACGCCGGATTCGGGCCCGACCCCCGGCCGCTGGGGGTGGCCGCGCAGGTGATCCCGTGGAACTTCCCGCTGCTGATGCTGGCCTGGAAGATCGCCCCCGCGCTGGCCTGCGGCAACACCGTCGTCCTCAAACCGGCCGAGACCACCCCGCTGACCGCCTTGACGTTCGCGGAGATCTGCCGGCAGGCCGAGCTGCCGCCGGGCGTGGTCAACATCGTCACCGGGGCGGCCCGGACCGGGCAGGCACTGGTGCGGCACCCGGGCGTGGACAAGGTCGCCTTCACCGGCTCCACCGAGGTCGGCAGGCAGATCGCCCGCGCCGTGGCCGGCACCCGCAAAAGGCTCACGCTGGAGCTGGGCGGCAAGGCCGCCAACGTGATCTTCGAGGACGCCCCGCTGGACCAGGCCGTCGAGGGCGCGATCAACGGGATCTTCTTCAACCAGGGGCAGGTGTGCTGCGCCGGGTCCCGGCTGCTGGTGCAGGAGTCGATCGCAGGGGAGCTGCTGGAGCGGCTCAAGGCCCGGATGGCCACGCTGCGGGTCGGGGACCCGCTGGACAAGAACACCGACGTCGGCGCGATCAACTCCGCCGGGCAGCTGGAGAAGATCCGCACCCTGGCGCAGGCCGGCGAACAGGAAGGCGCCACCCGCTGGTCGGCGCCGTGCGAGCTGCCGGAGCGCGGCTACTGGTTCGCCCCGACCGTCTTCACCGGCGTGGCCGCCTCGCACCGCATCGCCCGTGAGGAGATCTTCGGCCCGGTGCTGTCGGTGCTGACCTTCCGCACCCCCGCCGAGGCCGTGGAGAAGGCCAACAACACCCCGTATGGGCTGTCGGCGGGGATCTGGACCGAGAAGGGCTCACGCGTGCTGTGGATGGCCCAGCGGCTGCGCGCCGGGGTGGTGTGGGCCAACACCTTCAACAAGTTCGACCCGGCCGCCCCGTTCGGCGGCTACAAGGAGTCGGGTTTCGGCCGCGAGGGCGGCCGTCACGGACTGGAGGCCTACCTCGATGTCTGAACCGGCGCGGCTGGCGGTGCGCAAGACCTACAAGCTGTTCATCGGGGGCGCCTTCCCCCGTTCGGAGTCGGGCAGGACGTACGTGGTCACCGATGCCGGCGGCGAGTTCCTGGCCAACGCCTGCCAGGCCTCCCGCAAGGACGCCCGGGACGCCGTCAGCGCCGCGCGCAAGGCGTTCCCCGGCTGGTCGGCGCGCACCCCCTACAACCGCGGGCAGATCCTCTACCGGATCGCCGAGATGCTGGAGGGGCGGCGCGCCCAGTTCATCGCCGAGCTGCGCCAGGCCGGGCTGGCGGAAGACGCCGCCGTCGCCGAGGTGGACGCCGCCATCGACCGGTGGGTCTGGTATGCGGGCTGGGCCGACAAGCTCGCCGCCGTCACCGGGTCGGTCAACCCCGTCGCCGGGCCGTTCTTCAGCTTCTCCGCCCCCGACCCCACCGGGGTGGTGGCGATCGTGGCGCCGGACTCGCCGCTGCTGGGGCTGGTGTCGGTGATCGCCCCGGTGATCGTGTCCGGCAACACCTGCGTGGTGGTCGCCTCCGAGCCCGCCCCGCTGCCGGCGATCACGTTCGCCGAGGTGCTGGCCACCAGTGACCTGCCCGGCGGCGTGGTCAACGTGCTCACCGGCCGGCGCGCCGAGCTGGCGCCCTGCCTGGCCGCGCACATGGACGTCAACGCCATCGACCTGACGGGGGCGCCGCCGGAGCAGGCGGGGCCGCTGGAGGAGGCCGCCGCCGGGAATCTCAAGCGCGTGCTGCGTCCGGACGCCGGGGAGACCGACTGGCACGCCGATCCGGGAACGGCCCGGATGACCGCCTTCCTGGAGACCAAGACGGTCTGGCACCCGCTCGGCATGTGAGCGTCCCGTTAGGCCGCGGCCGGCCGTGGAATGGAACCCTGCGGCTCACGGCCGTCGGGGACGGCCGGCCGCGGTGGGGCGGCCGGCGCCGCCGGCGGCCCCGGCAGTGGGGGAAGAACATGGACGAGCGGGAGATCCTGGCGCGGATCGGCGATTTCGTGGACGAGGAGCGCCGGCTGCGCGAGATGTACGAGCGGGGCGAGCTGAGCCAGGCCCAGGAGCAGCGGCGCCTGCGGCAACTGGAGGTCGCCCTCGACCAGTGCTGGGACCTGCTGCGGCAGCGGCGGGCCAAGGCCAGGGCCGGGGAGAACCCCGACGAGGCCGGCATCCGGCCCGCCGGCCAGGTCGAGGGCTACATCCAGTGAGCCCGGCCCGGGTGCCGGAGGTTTCCGGTTCCGCCTTGTTCGGACGCGGGGCGTCTCAGGGCGGGGGCGGCAGGTCGCGTCCGGCCTCCTGCTCCGGCGGGACGGGCGGCTCCTGCTCCGGCTTGGTCTCCCGGTCGCTCTTGTCGCCGTGGCGCCACCCGAAGCGGGAGGTGCGCGTGGCGGCGATCTGGTCGCGGATCCGCTCCACGATGCGCCCGGCGGCCAGGTCCTGGGCCAGCAGGCAGGCCGAGGTGATCGCGCGGGCCTGGGAGGCGCCGTGGGCGATGACCACGGTGCCGTTCAGCCCCAGCAGCACCCCGCCGCCGTAGGTTTCGGAGTCCAGCCGGGCCTTGAGCGCCTGCAGGCGGCGGCGCTGCAGCAGGGCGCCCAGCTTGGCGGTGGCGGAGGAGCGGATGGTCTGCTGCAGCTCGGCCATGGCCATGCGGACCGCGCCCTCCATGGTCTTCAGCGCCACGTTGCCGGTGAAGCCGTCGCACACCACCACGTCCACCGCGCCGGTCAGCAGGTCGCCGCCTTCGATGTTGCCGGCGAACTCGATGCCGTGGTGGCCGGAGGACAGCAGCTCATAGGCGCGCCGCACGGCCTTGTTGCCCTTGCCCGGCTCCGATCCGATGTTCAGCAGCCCCACCCGGGGCCGCGGCACGCCGAGCGCGACCTGGGCGTACGCGGTGCCCAGCGCGGCGAACTGCACCAGCACCTCGGGTTTGACGTCCACGCTGGCCCCGGAGTCCAGCAGCACGGTGGGGCGGGGCCGGGTCGGCAGCAGCACCGCGATGGCCGGGCGCAGCACCCCCTGCTGGGCCTTGAGCCGCAGCCGGGCGGTGGCCACCACCCCGGCGGTGGTGCCGGCCGACACCAGCGCCGAGGCCCGCCCGGTCTTGATCAGATGGCAGGCCACCGCCACCGAGGAGCGGGGCTTGCGCCAGCTGGCCAGCGCGCCCTCGTCCATCGCCAGCGCCTCCTCGGCGTGCACGATGGGGATCTCGCCGGTCACGCCGTGGCGTTCCAGCTCGGCGCGCACCCGGGGGGCCTGCCCGACCAGCACCAGCCGGACGCCGTGCTCGCGCACCGCGGCCACCGCACCGGCGACGATCTCTTCGGGCGCGTGATCGCCGCCCATGGTGTCGATCACCACGGGACGGGGGCGCCCGCCCGTGTCATCGCGGGTCATCAACACGGGCTCCAAGGTCGATCGCCGCGGAAGGCGGCGGGGGAGTGGGGGTGACTCACCGAAAGAGGCTCACCGCATGTTAGGTCACCGCGCGCGGTGCCTGAGCACGTGGGGCCGGGCCGTTGCGCCCGGGACGGCCCGGCCCGCGCCGTTCTCAGCCGCCGGCACGGCAGTCGGCGCCCAGGCACGGCGCGTTCTGCACCAGCGGGCGTCCGTCGATCAGGATGGTGAAGTACTCCCGGGCCGCGGCGTGCTCGACCGCCCCGATCACCTGCACCGGCTTGCGGGCGGCGGTGGTGCCCGAGCAGCGCACCCGCAGCTTGTGCTTGTTCCAGCCGGGCAGGTCGGTGCACGTCAGCGGGCCGCTGAGGGGGTGTCCCCGGGCCTGCAGCTCGGCGGCGGCCATGACGGGCAGGGCGGAGCGCAGCGCCGCCTGGGTCTCATAGCGCGGCTTGGGGCCGTCGAAGAACGCGAAATAGGCGGTCACGCCCGCCGCGCCGAGGACGATCGCGGCGGTGACCGCACCTATGAGCACTTTCACACTGGGTAAGATCACCCGCCGGATCTCCGATCATCCGCCGCGGCATGCGGGCTTTCCTGGGAATTGGCCGTCGCCATGCCGGCGCCCGCCTTTGCTCACGCCGGCTGCCCGGCCCGCTCCAGGGCGCCGGTGACGATGCCGGTGACGGCCTCGGCGATGGCGTCGGGCCGGTCGAGCTGCACCAGGTGCAGGGAGTCCGGCAGGTCCAGCTGCCGCCCGTGGGGGCTCATCGCGGCCAGTTCCCGGTGGCCGGCGCTCCAGCTCGCCGCCTTCTGCGGGTCGGTGATGTCGGCCAGCGCGGTCAGCACCACCAGCGGGATCGGCGGGAACGGCAGCCGTTTGCGCAGCGCCAGCACGTCGGCGGCCATCTCGCGGTAGGCGGCGTTCTCGGCCAGCAGGGTGCCCAGCACCGTGCCGCGCCCGTACACCGCGCGCACCGTCCCGTCCGGCACCGGGGGTTTGCGGCGGCTGGTGAACCGCAGCAGCGAGCGGCGGACGTGCGGGGCGGCCAGCCAGGGGATGCCGGTGAGCCCGAAGGCCCGCCCGGCCAGGTAGAGGGCCGGCTGCACCGCCGCGGCGATCCGCACGTCCGACCAGGTGGAGTCCTCGTAGCTGGGGTCGGCCAGCACCAGCCCGCGCACCAGCTCGGGGTGGATGCGCGCCAGCGCCTCGGCCTGGAACCCGGCCATGGAGTGGGCCACCACCGTCACCGGCGGCCCGGCCCAGTCGGCCAGCGCCGCCAGCAGCCGGACCTCGCGGCGCAGGCTGGGACGGCTGAGGGCGGGCGGGCTCAGCCCCGTTCCGGGGCGGTCGAAGCACACCACCCGGTAGCCGGCCAGTTCCTCGATCACCGGCTGCCAGTCGAACCAGGCGCCGCCCAGCCCGGAGGTCAGCAGCACCACGGGGGCGCCGGGCGGGCCGGACTGCACCAGGTGGAGCCGCTCGCCGGACAGATCGACGAACGTCCCGCCCTCCAGCGCGTCCCGGTCCATCGGCCCCCCACTCGGCGATGGTGCGGATCTTTCCGGTGCTCAGGATAGGAAGGCCGGCTCGCGCTCCGGTGGGGTTTCGGCGGCGTGACCACAGAGCGTCACGAACAGCTTGTTAACCGGTTTATACCTATAAGTACCGGTATGTTCAGGAAGTTCAGTATCTTTGCGTGAAGGGGAGGGTATCTATACCCCGATAACGGGGGAGCAAATTCCCGTGCTCTCTCCCCCACGATCACAAGGAGTACAGCCACGTGACCTTGGTCAATGACGCGGCGCCACCTGCTGTGCGATCCACCGGCCGCAAGTTCCGCGCCTACACCGCCAAGCACCTGGACGAGCTCACCGCGCGTGCCGGGCTGTCGGCGGACCAGCGCCTGGCGATCCGGGCGGTCGCCACAGTGCTGCCGTTCCGGACCAACAGCTACGTGGTCGAAGAGCTCATCGACTGGTCCGCCGCTCCCGACGATCCGATCTACCGCCTGGTCTTCCCGCAGGAGGACATGCTCCCGGCCGACGATGTCGCGCACATCGCCGGCCTGCTGCGCCGCCAGGCCCCGCGCCAGGAGATCGAGGCCGCCGCGCACCGGGTGCGGATGCGGCTGAACCCGCACCCGGCCGGTCAGCTGGAGCTCAACGTCCCTAGCTTCGGAGACGGCGTGGTACCGGGGATGCAGCACAAGTACGACGAGACCGTGCTCTACTTCCCCAAACAGGGCCAGACCTGCCACGCCTACTGCACCTACTGTTTCCGCTGGGCCCAGTTCGTCGGGGAGCCGGACCTGAAGCTGGCCGGCGACGACGCCCTGCAGCTGCGCGACTACCTGGTCGCCCACCCCCGCGTGACCAACGTGCTGTTCACCGGCGGGGACGCGATGATCATGGGCGAGCCGGTGCTGCGCCGCTACGTGGAGCCGCTGCTGGAACTGGAGCAGATCGAGTCCATCCGGATCGGCACCAAGTCGCTGGCCTACTGGCCGCAGAAGTTCGTCACCGACCCCGACGCCGACGCCATGCTGCGCCTGTTCGAGCAGGTCGTCAACGCCGGCAAGAGCCTGGCGTTCATGGCGCACTTCTCCCACCCGCGCGAGCTGGAGCCGGCGATGGTGCGCGAGGCGGTGCGCCGCATCCGCGGCACCGGCGCGGTGATCCGCACCCAGGCCCCGCTGATCCGCTCCATCAACGACGACCCCAAGGTCTGGGAGACCATGTGGCGCACCCAGACCCGGATGGGCATGGTGCCCTACTACATGTTCGTCGAGCGCGACACCGGCCCCCGCGACTACTTCGCGGTGCCGCTGGGCCGGGCCTATGAGATCTTCCGCGACGCCTACCGGCACGTCTCCGGCCTGGCGCGCACCGTGCGCGGGCCGTCGATGTCGGCCACCCCCGGCAAGGTCTGCGTGGACGGCGTGCTGGAGCTCGCCGGGGAGAAGGTCTTCGCGCTGCACTTCATCCAGTGCCGCGACTCCGACCTGGTGGGCCGGCCGTTCTTCGCCAAGTACGACCCGGCGGCGGTGTGGCTGGACGACCTCAAGCCCGCCTTCGCCGACCGCTTCCCCTTCGAGGACATGGCCGTGCCCGACCGCCGCTGAAAACGGCTCGGCCCCGCCGCGCTCGGCGCGGCGGGGCCGCACGGGCGCGCCTCTTTACGGCGCGCCCTGGGAGCCTTCCAGACCGCTCAGGACGACTCGTAGATCGGCACGATGGACGCCCGCGCCAGGGTGTGCGCGGTGATGTTGAAGCCCACCGCCCCCGGCATCATGTCCGAGTCGATGCCCAGCGACTCCACGTCCAGGGCGTGCACGGTGAACACGTACCGGTGCGGGGTGCCGGGCGGCGGGGCCGCGCCGCCGTAGGCCTTGATCCCGTAGTCGTTGCGGGACTGGACGCCGAACTTGGAGTCGGCGGCCCCCGCGCCCGAAGGCAGCTCGGTCACGTTCGCCGGGATGTCGAACATCAGCCAGTGCCAGAACCCGCTGCCGGTCGGGGCGTCGGGGTCATAGCAGGTCACCGCGAAGCTCTTGGTCTCCTCCGGGAAGCCCTCCCAGCGCAGGTGCGGGGAGACGTTGCCCCCGGAGAAACCCCAGTCGTTGAAGACGTGCTTGTCGTCCAGCCGCTCGCCGTCGGCGATGTCGTCGCTGGTCACGGTGAACGACGGCACCTGTGGCAAGTACTCGTGCGGAAGCGGCGGCTTCCCGGGCATACGGACCTCCTGTAGCTGGGCGCGTCGGTACTCGGGCCTCCTCCGGCACAGGGCCTTGCACGCCGGGGTGCGGGCGGTGCCCGATCCTGTGCCGCATCAGGTCACAGCATCGTCCCCGACCGCGACCCGCCCGTCCCGGCGCGCGGGGACGGCGTGTCGGAAAAGGCCCACTGCTTATTTACCAATCGCCTCGTTGTAGGCGGCGATGACTTCCTTGGGGTCGCCGTCCATGCGGATCTTGCCCTCGTCCAGCCAGATCACCCGGTTGCAGGTCTCCTCGACCTGGTCGAGGTTGTGGGCGACCAGGAACACCGCGCCGGCGTCCCGCCGCAGCTCGTTGATCTTGGCCTTGCTGCGCTTGCGGAACTTGGCGTCCCCGGTGGCCAGCGCCTCGTCGATGAGGAGCACATCGTGGGTGCGGGCGGCGGCGATGGCAAAGCGCAGCCGGGCGCCCATGCCCGAGGAGTAGGCCGACATCGGGTAGTGGATGAAGCCGGGCTTGAGATCGGCGAACTTGACGATCTCGTCGTACTTGGCCCGCGTCTCCTCCGGGCTCAGCCCCATCGCCAGGCAGCCCAGGATGATGTTGCGCTCGCCCGACAGGTCCCGCATCAGGGCGGCGTTGACGCCCAGCAGGGACGGCCGGCCCTGAGTGTAGACGGCGCCGCGGGCCGGGGGCAGCAGCCCGGCGATCGCCTTCAGCAGGGTGGACTTGCCCGAGCCGTTGGTGCCGATCACGCCGATCGCATCGCCCCGGTAGGCCACGAAGGACACCCCGCGGACGGCGTGGACCTCCTTCATCTGCGGGCGGTTCTGACGCCGCAGAATCCGCATCAGCGCGGTCGCGGCGGTGCCCTTGCCGCCTCCACCGCCGTAGACCCGGTAGATGACGTGCAGGTTGTCCACCACCACGATCGGCTCGCGGGTGTAGTCGATGACCACCGGGGGTGGGGATTCGGTCACCCGAGTCATCTCCTTGACCTTAGCCACGGCCGTACCTCGCCTCCGCGCGGTAGAAGTACCAAAAGCCCCCGATGAAGGCGACCAGCGCCCACGCCAGTGCGTACCACCACAGATGGGCGTATCCCCAGCCGTAGGCGGCCAGGTCCCCCCGGTAGCTGTCGATCAGGGCGATGCGCACCAGCTCGATGTACACCGACGCCGGGTTGGCCTGCAGCAGGTCGCCCACCCACGGGTAGTCCCGCAGGGTGTCGCGCTCGGCCAGGCTCGCCGTCATGAAGAAGATGCCCGAGAAGTACAGCCACGCCCGCGTGATGAACGGCAGCAGCTGCTGAATGTCGCGGACGAAGGCGCCCACCCGCGCGATCGCCAGGCTGATCCCCATGTTGAAGATCAGCTGCAGCGCCAGCGCCGGCACCAGCAGCAGCCAGCGCCAGGTGATCGGCTCGCCGGTGGCCAGCACGATCACCGCCAGCACGGCCATGGAGATCAGCAGCTGCTGCAGCTCCACCAGCACGTGCGCGAACGGCAGCGAGGCGCGCGGGAAGTGCAGCGCGCGGATCAGCGACAGGTTGTTGCCGATCGACCGGGCCCCGGCGGTCAGCGACCGCTGGGTGAAGGTGAAGACGAACACCCCGGTGATCAGGAAGGCCGTGTAGTTGGTGACGCCCTTGTTGACGCCCAGCAGCAGGCCGAAGACCAGGTAGTAGACGGCCGCGTTCAGCAGCGGCGTCAGCACCTGCCACACCTGTCCCAGCCGGGACGAGGTGTACATCGACATGCTCTTGGCGGAGGCGAAGGTCCAGATGAACGTGCGCCGCTGCCACAACTCCCGCACGTAGGTGCGCAGCGGGGGGCGCGCCGCGCTCTGCGTCAGTCCGTGGCGGGCGGCGAATTCGGCCAGGGACTCGGCGCTCTTTCCAGCCAAGGCAGGGGGCTCCGCGATCGTGTCTACCGACTCGCCACCCGGGGGACCGACCCGATCCGGGTGACTCATGGCCCGAAGCCTATTGCAGACGCCGAGGAAGAGTGGACTTTCACCCCCAGGTGACCACTGATTCGTGATCTCTGGCGATTCGGTCCCGCTCGTGCCGGTTCCGCGGGGATGCCGCTCCTTTGGGCGTCCGCCCCGGTGACCGCGCCCGGGTCGCCGGCCGGCCGTCTTCACGTGCGTCCGGGACGTTTGCCCACCGGCAGGTGGGTAGGGGTGCGCTGCGACCTAGTCGGTGTTCCGGTGAGGGAGGGTCCATGGCGATAGGCGTCGAACCCGCGGCGCTCAGCGAGGCCGACCTGATGCGCGAGCTGGGCAGGCTCTACATCACGCGGATGGACACGCTGCGGCACGGCTCCGACCACGCGCTGGCCGAGCACACCCGGCGCACGGCCGAGCTGGAGGCCGAGTACATCCGCCGCCACCCCGGCCGCGAGATCCATCCCGAGCGGCTGCGTTCCGGCGCGCGGGCCAGGACCCTGTCCTCATGA
>ERZ777003.738-NODE-738-length-60167-cov-6.280277_pt1 | contig 60167 bp, 52 predicted proteins | sample MGYA00374956_ERZ777003 | MGnify/ENA primary metagenome ERZ777003 (study PRJEB29302, sample SAMN06268252) | bioreactor metagenome | isolation source: Joint BioEnergy Institute, California, USA | place: USA:Joint BioEnergy Institute, California, USA | collected...
ATGGTACTGCCCGGGCAACCGGGTGGGAGAGTAGGTCCGCGCCGGAAAACTTTTTTGGGCGCCCAGCCAAGGCTGGGCGCTCGTTTTTTGGGGGTTTGCCGAAGGCGATGGGTGTGCCCCTTGGCAGCGAAAGCCGCGTCGTGGTACGATTTTTGGTCGGTGAGGTGATCGCGCATGGCCGGGCATTCGAAATGGGCCAACATCAAGCACAAGAAGGAAAAGGAAGACGCCCGCCGGGGCAAAGTCTTCACGAAGCTTTCGCGGCAGATCACGGTGGCCGCCCGGGAGGGCGGGCCCGATCCGGCGGCCAACGGCAGACTGCGCCTCATCATCGAAAAGGCGCGCGCCGTCAACATGCCGATGGAGAACATCGAGCGCGCCATCAAGCGGGGAACAGGCGAGCTGGACGGCGCAAGCTACGAAGAGATCGTGTACGAGGGCTACGGACCGGGCGGCGTCGCGATTATGATGGAGATCATGACCGACAACCGCAACCGGACGGCCAGCGAGGTGCGGAACATCTTCTCGCGCCACGGAGGGAACTTGGGCGAGACGGGCTGCGTGGCGTGGATGTTTGAGCGGCGTGGCCTGCTCACCATCGAGCGCGGCGCGGTGGCCGACGAGGACGCGCTGATCCTGGCTGCGGCCGAGGCGGGTGCGGACGACGTCACGGGCGAACAGGACCACTTCGCGGTCCAGACGGAGCCCGGTGCCCTCGAGCAGGTCAAGGACTATCTTACGCAAGCCGGCTACGCCATCTCCGCCGCGGAGCTCACCATGGTGCCCAAGTCCACCGTTGCGGTGGGCGCTGAGGACGCGGCGCGCCTTATGAAGCTCTTGAACGCGCTTGAGGATCACGACGACGTGCAGGAAGTCTACGCTAACTTCGACATCCCCGACGAAGTGCTGCAGACCCTCGAGGTATGAGGCTTGCGTGCCCCGCGCGCCGGCCTTGGCTAAATCCCCCCTCATGCGGGAAAGGGTAGAAAGGAAACGTACCCGCAACGGGGGGATGCGTCATGTCCCGCACAGCGCGCCGATGGCTCTTGGCCGCGGCCTGCATGTCGTTTGCCGCGGGCTTCCTTGTGGCTCACGCCACGCTGGAACCGGTTCCCGCTCAGCCCAACGGCGCCATCGAGGTGAGCGATGAGCCGCCGTGTCCCACGGGTGACGGCGGATACGTCGGCTTGCATGAAGGCAAGGTCGCGGTGTTCGCCGGCGAGCCCGGCGGGTGCCAGCGTCTTGTGGAGGCTACGTCGATCGACGCCGCGCAGTTGCCGTCGTTTCAACTGCGGGAGCTAGAGGCCGGCGTCCCCTACGCGGACAGCTCGGAGCTGTTTCAGATCCTTGAAGGCCTAAGGAGCCCGTAAACGACTGCACCCGGCGAATCCCCGAAAACGTGTCGCTCCCCGCCGCCGCGCATCTCGCGCGAAGGGCCGTCGTCCCGGTGTGCCGCGGGTAGGGGCAAAGCTGTTCGGCAGGAACGGTTGGAACGGGCAGCGAAACCGGAACAAGGTAAGCTCTGGGAGGCGTTCCCGTGAGAATCCTGGGCATTGATCCGGGCACGGCGGTGACCGGCTTTGGCGTCATCGAGGGCGGCGCCGATCCGCAGGCCCTGCACCACGGGGCGATTCGCACGCCGGCCGGGATGCAGGAAGCGGAGCGTCTCGTCCTGATCCACGCCCGGGTGCGGGAACTCATCCAGGCCGCCTCGCCGGACGTGCTCGCGGTCGAGCAGGTATTCTTCAACAAGAACACCCGGAGCGCTCTCGCGGTCGGCCAGGCCCGGGGAGTTGTGCTGCTCGCGGCCGCGCAGGCCGGCATCCCCGTGCATGAGTACACGCCGCTGGAAGTGAAGCTGGCGGTCACGGGCCACGGGCGTGCCGACAAGCGGCAGGTCGGGTATATGATCCAGACGCTTCTGCGGCTGACGACGGTGCCCCGCCCCGATGACGTGGCGGACGCGCTGGCCGTCGCCTTGACGTGTTGGCAGACTCTCTCGACACGGCGCCGGTGGCAGGCGGGCGTACAGCCGGAGGTGCCCGGATGATCGGCATGCTGCGGGGCCGGCTCTGGCAACGGGGAGCCGATTGGGTGATTGTCGATGTGGGCGGCGTCGGCTACCGGGTATCGGTTCCGACCGGCGTCCTGGCCCGGCTGCCGGCCGCCGGCGGCGACGTGACGCTGCACGTGCATACGCACGTCCGGGAGGACGCCCTGGCCCTTTTTGGTTTCCTCAGCGAGGAGGAGCTGCGCCTGTTTGAGGAGATGATGGCGGTTTCCGGGGTGGGGCCGCGGCTCGCCCTGACGGCCCTGTCGACGCTGCCGCCGGAGCAGCTGCGCCGGGCGGTACTGGATGAGGATGTCGGGACGCTGACGCGCATCCCCGGGATCGGCCGCAAGACGGCCCAGCGCCTCATCCTGGAGCTGAAAGGGCGCCTGAGCCGCACCGCCGGAGCGGAGGCCGCCGCCGGCGTCGACACGCCGGATGTGGACGCTCTGGCGGCCCTCGTCAGCCTCGGCTACAGCCAGAGCGAGGCCGCGCAGGCGCTGGTGGCGGTCCGGCGCGAGCTGGACGGGCAGCCGGCGGACACCGCATGGCTGGTGCGGGCGGCGCTGCGGCATCTCGCCGGCTAGAGAGGGGAGCTAGGTGAGCGCGCAGGAGGAACGGATTGTCAGCGCCCGTCGCCGGGCGGAGGACGCGGAGGTTGAGGCGGGCTTGCGGCCCCGCCGGCTGGCCGCCTACATCGGCCAGGAGCAGATCAAGCAAAACCTGGCCATCTTCATTCAGGCCGCCAAAGAGCGGGGAGAAGCCCTGGACCACGTGCTCTTGTACGGGCCGCCGGGCCTGGGCAAGACGACCCTCGCGGGCGTCATCGCGAACGAGCTCGGCGTCGGACTGCGCATGACGTCCGGGCCGGCCATCGAGCGCCAGGGCGATCTGGTGGCGATCTTGACCAACCTGGAGCCCCGGGATGTGCTTTTCATCGACGAAATCCACCGCCTGAACCGGATGGTGGAGGAAGTCCTCTACCCGGCGATGGAGGACTTTGCCGTCGACATCGTCATCGGCAAAGGCCCCAGCGCCCGCTCCTTGCGCCTGGAGCTCCCGCCTTTTACCCTCATCGGCGCTACGACGCGGGCGGGAATGCTTACATCGCCACTGCGGGATCGGTTTGGCGTCCATTTCCGGCTCGAGTTCTACAGCCAGCAGGATCTCGTCGCCATCGTCGAACGGGCGGCGGGGGTGCTAGGGGTGGCGCTGTCGCCGGAAGGCGCGGCGGAGATCGCCCGCCGGGCCCGGGGGACGCCTCGCATAGCCAACCGGCTGCTCAAGCGGGTGCGGGATTTTGCCCAAGTTCGGGCCGACGGCGTCATCACCGGCGAGGTGGCCCGGGAAGCCTTGGCTATGCTGGACGTGGACGATCTGGGTCTTGACCGGACCGACCGGGCGCTTTTGGCCGCGATCATTGACAAGTTTGACGGCGGCCCGGTGGGCGTGGAGACGCTGGCCGCGGCCACGGGCGAAGAAGTGGAGACGATCGAGGACGTCTACGAGCCGTATTTGATGCAGCTTGGGTACTTGGAGCGGACGCCGCGAGGGCGAAAGGCAACAGGCCTGGCTTACCAGCACCTGCGCCGGACGCGCCCTGGCGGAGCTCCGCAGCGGGGACTGTTTGAGGAGGCGTAAAGGGTGGAGCTGAGCGGTCTGGGAAGAACGCTGATCTTCCTGGGCCTAGGCCTGCTGGCTGTGGGTGCCGTTCTTGTTGTCGTCGGCAGGCTGGGCGGCATCCCGCGGTTGCCCGGGGACATCCTAATACGCCGGGGCAACTTCACCTTCTACTTCCCGTTGGCCACGTCGCTCCTCGTCAGCCTGATCTTGACGCTCCTTTTCTCTTTGTTCCGCCGCTGAATCCGGGCGGCAGGGGCGTGCGTCCGCCGCCGGGCCGGACCAGGCTGGCCGGCGGCAAGGGAGGCATCCGGGTGGGACTGTATAAGGCCGAGGGCGTCGTGCTGCGGTCGCGCAACCTCGGCGAGGCAGATAAGATTGTGACCTTCTTCACGCACACCCGGGGCAAGGTGGAGGCGGTGGCAAAGGGCGCCCGGCGTCCTCGCAGCCGGCTGCTGGGCCCGACTCAGCTCTTTACGCACGGGCGGTACCTCTTCTTTGAGGGCAAAAACCTGGACACTATCAGCCAGGGCGAGATTGTGCAGCCCTTCCGTTCGCTGCGGGAAGATCTGGACCGGATGGCCTACGCGAGCTACGCGGCGGAACTGGTGGACCGGTCCACGGAGCCGGGCGATCGGCACGAAGGGCTGTTCCCGCTGCTCGTGGCGGTGCTTGGTCTGCTGGCGGAGGGAAACGATCTCGCGCTGACCGTGCGCTACTTCGAACTGCAGCTCCTCGCGGAGCTTGGTTTCCGTCCCCGGCTCGAAGGATGTGTCCGCTGCGGCGGGCCCAAGGCGCCGTACTTCAGCCTGGATCTCGGAGGGCTACTGTGCGACGCGTGCCGGCCCGCGGACCCACAGGCCGTGCGCCTTGGCGATGAGGCTGTGCACGCCCTGCGGTTTCTCGAGCGGGCGGAGCCCGAACGCGTTCACGTGCTGCGGCCGTCAGCGGGGGCTATGGACGCGTTGGAGGCCGCCTTGCCCCGCTTTTGCGCGGCGCGCATCGGGCAACCGGCCAACGCGATGGCGTTTCTTATGGCGCTCAAGACAGGCCGGGGTTGAAAAGCGGAAAACATTGACAGGGCCGGGCCGAGCTGTTAGAAGTTGTTTAGAACCCGCTCGCGGTGCGCAGAATGGGCACCGCACGGGATGCGGCACCCGCTTTCGGGGCGCGGTGCGCGGGAGGTTCGGGCGTGAACTTTCAAGACATGATCATGGCGCTGGAGGCGTACTGGGCCCGCCGGGGCTGCGTCATCCTCCAGCCGTACGACATTGAGGTGGGCGCGGGCACGATGCACCCGGCCACGTTCCTGCGGGTGCTTGGCCCCGAGCCGTGGAACACCGCGTACGTGCAGCCGTCCCGACGGCCGACCGACGGGCGTTACGGGGAGAATCCCAACCGCCTGCAGCACTATTACCAGTACCAGGTCATCATGAAGCCGTCACCGGCCGACATCCAAGAGATCTACCTTGACAGCCTGCGGGCCATCGGCATCGATCCCGACCGCCACGACGTCCGGTTCGTCGAGGACGACTGGGAGTCGCCGACGCTGGGGGCGTGGGGGCTCGGCTGGGAAGTGTGGCTCGATGGGATGGAGATCACCCAGTTTACGTACTTCCAGCAGTGCGGCGGCATCGATTTGAAGCCGGTGAGCGTGGAGATCACCTACGGCCTGGAGCGCCTGGCCATGTACCTGCAAGGCGTGGACAACGTCTACGACGTCGTCTGGGTCGACGGCGTCAGCTACGGGGACGTGTACCACCAAAACGAGGTCGAGCAGTCCCGGTACAATTTCGAGGCTGCCGACACGGCGTTGCTGTTCCAGCTGTTTGAGTCCCACGAGCGGGAGGCGGCGCGGCTTGTGGGCGGCGGTCTCGTGCTGCCCGCGTACGATCAAGTCCTCAAGTGCTCCCACGTCTTCAACTTGCTGGATGCCCGCAGCGCCATCAGCGTCACCGAGCGGACCAAGTACATCGCCCGGGTGCGCCACCTGGCGCGCCAGGTGGCCGAGGCGTACGTCGCACAGCGGGAGCGCATGGGCTTTCCGCTGTTGCGCCAAGCCCAGGAGGTGGCCCGCGCATGACCCGGGCTCTGCTCGTTGAGGTCGGTACGGAAGAGCTGCCGGCGGGCTTTCTCGACCAGGCGCTGCCCGAACTGCGGGAAGCGGCGGTGGCGCAGCTTAAGGAACTGCGGATCGAGTGCGGGGATGTGCGGGTGTACGGCACGCCGCGCCGGCTCGCCTTGGTCGTGGAAGGCTTGCCCGAGCGGCAGGCGGACCTGGTGAGGGAAGTCAAAGGTCCCTCGCGCGCCGTGGCGTTTGACGAGAGCGGCCAGCCGACCAAGGCCGCGCAAGGATTTGCCCGCAGCCAAGGCGTGGCCGTGGACGACCTGCTGGTGAGGGAAACCGAGCAGGGCGCCTACGTGTTCGCCGTCCTGCGGGAAGCGGGAAGGCCCGTGCCCGAGGTGCTGGTGGAATGGTTGCCCCGCCTTGTCACCGGATTGCACTTTCCTAAGGCCATGCGCTGGGGGACGGGCGACTTGCGCTTCGCGCGCCCGATCCGCTGGCTCGTCGCGTTGCTTGACGGCGAGGTGCTGCCGGTTGAGCTCGACGGCGTGCGGGCCGATCGGGTGACCCGTGGCCACCGGTTCCTCGCCCCGGCGCCCATCGCCCTGCAGGGCGCCGCGGACTACGTAGAGCGGCTGCGGGAAGCGTACGTGCTGGTGGACCCCGGGGAGCGCCGCCAAGCCGTGCTGGATCAGGTCCGGCAGGCGGCCGCGGCCGAGGGGGCGCGGGCTTTGGAAGACCCCGACCTCGTGGCCGAGGTGGCCAACCTGGTCGAGTATCCCGCTGCGGTGGTCGGCGGCTTCAACCCCGACTACCTGCAGTTGCCGCGGGAGGTGCTCATTACGCCCATGCGGGAGCACCAGCGCTACTTCCCGCTGGTGGATGAGGCCGGCAGGCTCCTGCCTAAGTTCATCGCCGTCAGCAACGGTCCCCGGACCGACATGGGGCTTGTGCGCAGCGGCAACGAGAAGGTTTTGGCGGCGCGGCTTGCCGACGCGCGTTTCTTCTACGAGGAGGACCGGCGGCAGCCGCTGGATGCGTACGTGCCTCGTCTAAAGGACGTCGTGTTCCAGGAGCAGCTGGGCAGTATCTACGAGAAGATGGAGCGCGTCCGGGCGCTCACCGAGTGGTTGGCCGGTGCGGTGGGCGCCGGAGAGGAAACGCGCCGGACGGCGGTGCGGGCGGCGGAGCTCGCAAAGGCCGACCTGGTGACGCAGATGGTGTATGAGTTTCCGGAGCTCCAGGGGATCATGGGGCGGGAGTACGCGCTGTTGTCCGGGGAGGGCGACGGCGTTGCCCAGGCCATCTTTGAGCACTACCTGCCGCGCCACGCGGGGGACGAGCTGCCGGCGACGCTGGCCGGGAGCCTTGTGAGCGTTGCCGACAAATTGGATACCATTGTCGGCTGCTTCGGCGCCGGGCTCATTCCGACCGGGTCGCAGGACCCTTACGGCTTGCGCCGGCAGGCCCTGGGCGTGGCCCGCATCGCGGCGGGGCTTCCCCGCGGTTTTGATCTGGCCCAGGCGCTTGCCCGGGCCAAGGAAGGCTACGGCACGCGCCTTGAGGCAGAGACTGAGGGCCTTGTCGGCCGGATCATGGAGTTCTTCCAGCAGCGGCTGCGAGGACTGATGCAGGAGGAAGGACTGCGCCACGACATCGTCGAGGCGGTGTTGCGGTCAGGATTTGCCGATGTGGCTGCCGCGTTCCAGCGAGCGCGGGCTCTAGCCCGGTTCAGCGCCACCGGCGAGTTCGATTCCTTGATCACGGCGTACCAGCGGGCGGCCAACCTGGCCGCGAAGGGGGATACGGACGCGGTCGACGCGGCCGCGCTTTTGCACCCGGCCGAGCAGGCGCTCTATGCGGCGGTGGAGGCGGCTGCGGCCGCGGTGGACGCCTGCCTCGTTGATGGACGCTTTGAGGAGGCCTTGACGGCCCTAGCGGCCTTGCGGCCGCACGTGGACCGGTTGTTTGAAGAAGTGCTGGTGATGGCGCCCGAGCCCGAGGTGCGCCGCAACCGGCTGGCGCTTTTGCGGCGGATGACCGCGCTGTGCCACCGGGTGGCGGACCTGGGCGCCATCGTCGCATAGTCGAACGGAATCGAAAGGGAGGTCGATTGTCACATGACGAAGCGCGTGTATTTCTTCGGCGGCGGGACGGCCGAAGGCAACGGCGCGATGAAGGAGCTCCTGGGCGGCAAGGGCGCCAATCTGGCGGAGATGACGCTCCTGGGCATCCCGGTGCCCCCGGGCTTCACCATCACGACGGAGATGTGCACGGCGTACTACGCTCTCGGGAAGAAGTGGCCCGAAGGACTGGCGGAGGAAGTCGAGGCGAACCTGAAGCGCCTGGAGGAAGTGATGGGCGCCCGGTTCGGCGATCCCGCAAACCCCCTGCTCGTGTCCGTGCGGTCGGGCGCGCGGGTCTCGATGCCGGGTATGATGGACACCATTCTCAACCTGGGCCTGAACGATGAGACGGTGCAGGGGCTGATCGAGCGGACGGGCAATCCCCGCTTCGCCTGGGACAGCTACCGGCGTTTCATCCACATGTACGGCGACGTGGTGCTAGGCGTCCCGCACGAGGCGTTCGAGGCGCTCATCGACGACATGAAGGAATCCAAGGGCGCCACGAGCGACACGGATTTGGACGCCGAGGATCTCAAGCGCCTGACCTACCAGTACAAGGAGCTCGTCAAGGAACGCACAGGTCAGCCGTTCCCCGACGACCCGCGGGAGCAGCTGCACGGGGCCATCAATGCGGTGTTTGAGTCGTGGAATACGCCGCGGGCCGTGCGCTACCGCGAGCTCAACGAAATCCCCAACGACTGGGGTACGGCCGTCAACGTACAGGCGATGGTGTTCGGGAACATGGGCGACTCGTCGGCTACCGGCGTCGCGTTTACCCGCAACCCGGCAACGGGCGAGAAGGAGTTTTACGGGGAGTTTCTCGTCAACGCCCAGGGCGAGGACGTCGTCGCCGGCATCCGGACGCCCGAGCCGATCGCGCGGCTCAAGGAGCTCATGCCCGAGGCTTATGCGCAGCTGGAGGAGATTTACCAGCGCCTCGAGCAGCACTACAAGGAAATGCAGGACATCGAGTTCACCATCCAAGAGGGCAAGCTGTACATGCTGCAGACCCGCGCCGGCAAGCGCACGGCGCAGGCGGCGGTGCGCATCGCCGTGGAGATGGTGGACGAAGGTCTGATCGACGAGAAGACCGCCCTGAGGCGTGTGCCGGCCGGTCAACTGGAGCAGCTCCTGCACAAGCAGATCGACCCCAAGGCCAAGCTGGACGTGTTGACGACGGGCTTGCCGGCGTCGCCGGGCGCGGCCGTCGGGCGCATCGTGTTCACCGCCGAGGACGCCGAAGCGTGGGCCGCCAGGAACGAAAAGGTGATCCTGGTGCGCCGGGAGACGTCGCCGGAGGACATCGGCGGCATGCATGCCGCGGCCGGCATCCTGACGTCCCGGGGCGGCATGACGTCCCACGCGGCGGTCGTTGCCCGCGGCATGGGCAAGTGCTGCGTGGCCGGCGCGAGCGAGCTGCGGGTCGATGAAGAAAAGAAGCAGCTGACGGTCAACGGGCGAGTCTTCCACGAAGGCGACTGGATCACCATCAACGGCAGCACCGGGCAGGTGATCGCCGGCGAGGTCAAGCTGGTCGACCCCGAACTGTCCGGATACTTCGGCCGCCTGATGGAATGGGCGGATAAGCACCGCGCCCTCAAGGTGCGCACCAACGCCGACACGCCCGACGATGCCAAGCGGGCGCGGGAATTCGGCGCCGAGGGCATCGGCCTGTGCCGCACGGAGCACATGTTCTTCGGCGAAGAGCGCATCAAGGCCATGCGCGAGATGATCCTCGCACCCGACGAGACGGCGCGCCGCCGGGCTTTGGCGCAGCTGCTGCCGTACCAGCGGGATGACTTCTACGGGATCTTCAAGGCGATGGACGGGCTTCCGGTGACGATTCGCCTGCTGGACCCGCCGCTGCATGAGTTCCTGCCCCACGAGGATCACCTGATCGCAGAGATCGCCCAGGAGTTTGGCGTCTCGTCCGATGAGGTCAAGGCCAAGGTGCTCAGCCTGCAGGAGTTCAACCCGATGCTCGGCCACCGCGGCTGCCGCTTGGCCATCACGTATCCGGAGATCTATGAGATGCAGGCGCAGGCGATTTTCGAGGCGGCGGCCCAGCTCAAGGCGGAGGGGGGCAACCCCATCCCTGAGGTCATGATCCCGCTGGTCGGCACCGTGGAGGAGCTCAAGATCCTTAAGGGCCGCATTCGGAAGGTGGCCGAGACGGTCCTGGCGGAAAAGGGCGTCTCGATCCCCTATACCGTCGGCACGATGATCGAGGTACCGCGGGCGGCCCTGCTCGCCGACAAGATCGCCAAGGAGGCCGAGTTCTTCTCGTTCGGCACCAACGACCTGACCCAGATGACCTTCGGGTTTAGCCGGGACGACGTCGCCACGTTCTTGCCGGCCTACCTTGAGCAGGGAATCCTGGAAAAGGATCCGTTTATCTCCTTGGACCAGACAGGCGTCGGGCAGTTGGTGGAGATCGGCACCCAGCGCGGCCGCAGCACCAACCCGCAGCTCAAGGTGGGCATCTGCGGCGAGCACGGCGGCGACCCCGAATCGGTGAAGTTCTGCCACCGGGTCGGCATGGACTACGTAAGCTGCTCGCCGTACCGGGTGCCCATCGCCCGGCTTGCGGCGGCGCAAGCCAATATCGAGACGCCGCGGGCGTAAGGGCGAAACAAGCCAGGGACAAGCGTTGGGCCCTCCCGGAGCGGGAGGGCCCACGCCGCGTCTTGGCGGGTCGCCCACCGTGGGCGACCCGTGTCCGTACCCGCGGGCGGGAGGAAGGGCGCCGGCGCGCGCCGAAGGCTTGTTCGGGAGGGGCCACCGTGGCGCAGCGGTTTCCTGAGGAACTGGTCCAAGAGATCCGCAGCCGCGTCGACATCGTCGAAGTCGTCGGGCAGTATGTGCACCTGCGGCCGAGCGGCCGGAGTCTGGTGGGGCTGTGCCCGTTTCATGCCGAAAAGACGCCGTCGTTTACAGTGAGCCCGGAGAAGCAGTTTTTCCACTGCTTCGGCTGCCAGACCGGAGGCGATGTGTTCGCGTTCCTCATGAAACGCACCGGGATGAGCTTCGCCGAAGCCGTCGAGCAGCTGGCCCAGCGGGCCGGGGTGGACCTGACCCGGCTTTCCCAGTCGCCGGCCGAGATCGAGCGCGAACGAAAGCGGCGCCGGCTGCAGGAGGTCAACCGGCTGGCGGCCGCCTTTTTTCGTGAACAGCTGCGCGTTCCGGCCGGTCGGGTTGCCCGGGAGTACCTCGCCCGGCGGGGCGTGAGCAATGCGATGGTCGAGCGGTTTCAGCTGGGCTACGCGCCTACGGGTGACCTGCTCGGCCGGTTTCTTGCGCAAGCCGGCGTCAGCCCGGAGACAGCCATCGAGGCGGGCCTGCTTCTTCCCGGCCGTGACGGGCGGCCACCGTTTCCCCGGTTTCGCGAGCGGCTTATGTTTCCCATTTGCGACCATGCGGGCCGGGTGATCGGTTTCGGCGGCCGGCTGCTCGCCGATCGCCAGGGCGCCCCCAAATACTTGAACTCGCCGGAAACGCCCTTGTTCAGCAAGGGACGGGTGCTTTACGGTCTGCACCTTGCCCGGGAAAGCGCTCGGCAGGCAGGCACTATCATCGTCGTCGAAGGCTATATGGACTGCATTAGCCTGGTGCAGCACGGCATCGGCAACGTTGTGGCGTCACTGGGCACGGCGTTCACCGAGGCGCAGGCTCAAGGGCTGGCCCGGATCGCCGAGCGGGTTGTTATCGCCTTTGACGCCGACGCGGCCGGCGAGGCCGCGGCCCGTCGGACGTTGGACATTTTGCGGGCGGCGGGCTTGCGGGTGGCGGTCATGCAGATGCCGCCCGGACAGGACCCCGACGACTTCGTGCGGGCTCGCGGCGCTGCGGCGGTGGAGCGGGCCATTGCGCAGGCCGTGCCGCTGGTGGAGTACAAGCTCAACCAGGTTCTGACACCCGGAAGCCACTGGCACATCGAGGACAAGGCGCGGGCGGTGCAGGCGGCGCTGGCGGTCATTGCAGAGGTCGACAGCGCCGTGGAACAGGAAGGCTACATGGACATGGTCGCCCACCGGCTCGGGGTGTCGCCCGAGACGGTGCGGGCCGAGATGAGCCGGCTGCTCCGGCGGGGCCGGCGGCCCGCAGGCGAACATACACAGGGAAAAATCCGCCATAATAATAGAGGTTTTCCTAGACGGCAAGGCGAACAGACATCCCGCAGCGGGCGTGCACCGGGAGGAGATCGCTTGCTGGGTGCCGAACAAGTGGTCCTTCGGCATATCCTGGCAGGCGGGGTGCCGGCCCGGGAACTGCTGGCGCTGGACGAACCCGGCGCCTGGTCGAGCCCGGTGGTGGCCGGTGCGGCGAGGCTGCTCGTCAGCCGGGAGCCTGGTTTCCAGGATGCCGGGGCGTGGCTCGTGGCACTGCCCGACACGGCTGAAGCGAGATGGTTGCGGGACGTGTGGGCTCAAAGCGCGCTCGCCGAGGTGCCATGGGACGATGCTTGCCGCAGCCTCAGGCAAGAGCGGATCCGGCGGCGGCTTGCGGTGCTCGAACGCAAGCTCGCCGGCGTCGAGGCCGACGGCGCCGGTGCCGGTATGCTGGCCAGGCTGTTGGTGGAGTATAAGAGGTTAAGGAGCGACTTGCTTCGTGCGTGAAAGCGCAAGGATGAAAGGGGGGAGCACACAGTGACGGACCGGGACGGGCACACACCGAATCTTCCGGAGCTGGACAGCATCAACGAGCTGGTGCAGCGAGGGAAAAAGCGCGGTTCGCTGACCTACCGGGAGATTATGGACGTGCTGCAGGACATCGAGCTCTCCCCCGAGCAGATCGACGAGGTCTACGAACGCCTGGCCAGCCAAGGCATCGACGTGGTTGCCGACGGCGGCGAGGGAGACGCCTTCGTCGATGAGGCCGAGGATACCGGCAACGGCATGGTGCCGGATTTGGCGAGCCTTGACTTGAGCGTTCCCGAAGGCATTGGCCTCGACGACCCGGTGCGCATGTACCTCAAGGAGATCGGGCGGGTGCCGCTGCTCTCCGCCGAGGAAGAGGTCGAGCTGGCCAAGCGCATTGAGAAGGGCGATGAGGAGGCCAAGCGCCGCCTCGCGGAAGCGAACTTGCGGCTCGTGGTCAGCATCGCCAAGCGCTATGTGGGGCGCGGCATGCTGTTTCTTGACCTGATCCAGGAAGGGAACTTGGGCCTGCTGAAGGCGGTCGAGAAGTTTGACTACCGCAAAGGCTTTAAGTTCAGCACCTATGCGACATGGTGGATCCGGCAAGCCATAACCCGCGCCATCGCCGATCAGGCCCGCACCATCCGCATCCCGGTGCACATGGTGGAGACGATCAACAAGCTGATTCGCGTCTCCCGCCAGCTGTTGCAGGAACTCGGGCGGGAGCCGTCCCCGGCGGAAATCGCGGACCGCATGGGGCTGCCGGAAGATCGGGTGCGGGAGATCCTCAAGATCGCCCAGGAGCCGGTCTCGTTGGAGACGCCTATCGGTGAGGAGGAAGACAGCCACCTCGGCGACTTCATCGAGGACCAGGAGGCGCCGGCGCCCGCTGAGGCCGCGTCGTACCTGATGCTTAAGGAGCAGCTCGAGGACGTGCTGGACACCTTGACGCCGCGGGAAGAGAAGGTGCTGCGCCTGCGCTTTGGTCTCGACGACGGCCGAGCCCGTACCCTTGAAGAGGTCGGGCAAGTGTTTGGCGTCACCCGGGAGCGCATTCGCCAGATCGAGGCGAAGGCCCTGCGCAAGTTGCGTCATCCAAGCCGCAGTAAGAAGCTCAAGGACTTCCTCGATTGAGCCCGCACGCGGCCGGTCGTCCGCGGCTGTTTGACACGGCCGGCGGGGGAACCCTATAATGAGTGTGCGGTGAACCCGCCGGGCATTCACGCCGTACCCACGGTCCTCGGTAGCTCAATGGTAGAGCGCCCGGCTGTTAACCGGGTGGTTGCAGGTTCGAGTCCTGCCCGAGGAGCCAGCTACGGGGCCCATAGCTCAACGGTCAGAGCAGCGGACTCATAATCCGTTGGTTGCAGGTTCGAATCCTGCTGGGCCCACCACGCCAGGCCCACCGGGAGACAACTCCGGTTCTCGGTGGGCTTGCCGTTTGCAGTATGGACCGGCGCTACCCGCCCATGCACGCCAGTTCAAATCACCCCAGACCGCGCAAGACCCACGAAGCGAGCGCGCAAGATCCAGGAAGCGAGTTGGGGGCGTGACGACGCTTGACTGAGCGCACGAGCGAACTCGTGGAGCTGGCCTATGTGGTCGCTCCCAAGCTCATCAACCTCATCGGCGATCGGCTCGAGGACATCCCGGGCGACTTGCTGACCGGGACGACGCTGGTCTTGCGGGGCGACACGCACCGGCTGTTCCTCGCATGCGCAAGCCAGGAGGTCGCGGAAAGGGTGCGCATGCGCTTGCGGGAGTTCTTTGAGACGCAAGCGCGCGAAGTGCCCGGCGAGACGCTCGAGGATACGCTGGAGAAGGGGTTCGACCGGATTATTCCCGGCGACGCGTTTCCAGTATGGCGCGACAAGGGATGGGATGGCGGCATGACGCCGGACGAAGCTATTCGTTGGGCTGTCGAGCGGCGGCAAGCCGAGCAGGCGGACGCCGGGTCCCGGGGGAAACCGGAGGCAACCATTTGACAGGGGACTTTCGGCGCGCTAGAATAACTCAGGAAGCCGCTTTTCACGCCCCCATCGTCTAGCGGCCTAGGACACCGCCCTTTCAAGGCGGCGGCACGGGTTCGAATCCCGTTGGGGGTACCAGCGAAGCCGCGATGCACCGGAAGCGGGGCAGGGCGGCTTACTTTTTGCGCACAAGACCGGGCAAGCGAGGCAGGTCTGCACGATGGCGGCAACACCCGGAGGTACTCCCCGGCATGGGCACGGGCTCGTTCTCCTGGCGGCGGTGCTGTGGGGCACGACCGGCACGGCCCAGGCGTTAATGCCCGAGGCCGCGACGCCGGTGGCGGTCGGTGCCGTGCGGCTGGCCATCGGCGGCGCAGCGCTAATGCTATGGGTGTTGGCCCAGCGGCGCCTGCGCTGGAGCGATTGGCTGCGGCCCGCCGCCTGGGTCGCGGCGGCGGGCGTTGCCGCGTACCAGGTGACCTTTTTCGCCGGCGTCAACGCGACGGGCGTGGCCCTTGGCACGCTGGTGGCCATCGGCAGCGCGCCCGTGAGCGCCGGGCTTCTGGGCTGGCTCGTAGCGGGTGAACGTCCGGGACGTCGCTGGGTAGGGGCGACAGCGCTCGCCGTCATGGGCTGCGCCTTGTTGCTTTCGGGCGCCGGATACCAGGTTAACGCGGCGGGAGTCCTCTTGGCGCTGGGAGCTGGCGCGTCCTTTGCTGTCTACACATTGGCGGGCAAGTCGCTCCTGCGAGCCGTACCACCGGACGCCTATGTAGCCATGGGCTTCGCCGGCGGCGCACTGCTGCTCTCGCCCGTCCTGCTGCTTTCCGACTTGACCTGGCTGTCCCAACCCCGCGGGGCGATAGCTGCCCTGCACCTCGGATTGGTCGCCACGGCCGCCGCGTACGTTCTCTTTGGGCGTGGCCTCGCCTCGGTGCCGGCCTCGACGGCGACGACCCTCGCGTTGGCAGAGCCCTTGACGGCGGCTGTCCTAGGCACGCTGGTGCTAGGCGAACGGATGGGCCCGACGGCCATCGCCGGGGCGCTGTTCGTTTTCACCGGCCTTGGGTGGCTCGCGTGGCCGGACCCGGGCGCAAGACCTACCCGTCCAGCGCCCAAGACCAGGGATTTTCCGCCGGACGGTGAAACGCTCAAGACATGAGCCGCTCTGCGTGGGCATGGGAGCCGCCGGGACCCTCCGTCGTCGTCGGACCTCCGGATGGGCCGCCCGACGTGGCCATCGCCGTGCCCGGTTCGAAAAGCGTCACAAATCGCGCCCTCATCATCGCCGGTCTGGCTGACGGCGTCTCCCACCTCGACGGCATCCTGCGCAGCGATGACAGCTATTGGTGCGTCCAGGCTCTCACGGCCCTCGGCGTCGACGTCGCCGTCGAGGGGACGGCCGTGCGCGTCCACGGGTGCGGCGGGCGGTGGCCGCGTGCTGGCGGCCGGCTCTATGTCGGATCGGCCGGGACGCTGGCGCGCTTTTTGCCCGGGGCGGTGGCCGCGGCGGCGTCGGGCGAATGGGAGCTCGACGGTAGTCCCCAGCTTCGAGGCCGGCCGATCTCACCGCTTGTGACCGCCTTGCGGGAACTGGGCACGGACATTACCTACATGGAAGCGGACGGACGGCTCCCCATCCGGGTGCGGGCCGGTCTTGACGGGGGGACGGTGGCCATCTCCGGGCGCGTGTCAAGCCAGTTTACCAGCGGGTTGCTCCTGGCGGCCCCGTATGCCCGCGGGCCGGTCACGGTCGAGGTCGTGGATGACCTAGTGCAGCCTGAGTACGTCGGTCTCACCGTCGAGATGATGCAGCAGTTCGGTGGGGAAGTGGAGGCCGCCGGCGGGTGGCGTCGCATGACGGTAAGGCCCCGGCCGTACCGCGCACGCGCACTAACCCTTGAGGCCGATGCGTCCACGGCATGCTACTTTCTTGCGGCTGCCGCTCTGTCCCGAGGGCGGGTGCGGGTTACCAACGTCGGCTACGGGTCCCTGCAGCCCGACGCTCGGTTTGTAGACGTCCTGGAGCGCATGGGCTGCCGCGTCGTGCGGGGCGAAGGGTTTCTTGAGGTGGAGGGACCGGAACGGCTGGCGGGAGGAATCAGCGTCGACATGCGGCCGATGTCGGACCAAGCGTTGACCCTCGGTGCCGTGGCCGTGTTCGCGGACGCTCCGGTTACCGTTACGGGCGTGCCGCACATCCGCCGCCACGAATCGGACCGCATCGCCGTCTTTGTTCAAGAGATGCGCCGCCTCGGCGTCCGGGTGGACGAGCACGCGGACGGTTTTACGGTACACCCGGCCTTGCCGCAGCCCGGGGCGGTCTTGGACCCGCACGACGATCACCGGCAGGCCATGGCGTTCTCGCTTCTGGGGGTGCGGGTGCCGGGCATCCGCATCGGCGATCCCGGGTGTGTGTCCAAGACATGCCCGGCCTACTTCGAGCTTCTTGCGGGCCTGGGCGTCAAGGTCTCCTACGAGTAGAAAGGATGATGAGGCCGTGGCCAAGCCGTTGCCCCAGACGTGGGACCTCGAGCGGTTTTTCCCGGGCGGGAGCGCATCAGCCGCCTTTGACCGGTTTCTGGCGGAGCTGGCGCAGGACGTCGAACGATTCCGCGAGGCGGCGGCCACGCTCACGGCTCCCGCGCAAGGAGAGAATCCCGGCGATTGGCCCGGGCTGATCGCCCGGTGGCAAACGATCCAGGCCCGGCTCCAGGAAGCAGGCAGCTTCGCCCGGTGCCTGACGGCTCAAGACACGGCTGACGCCCGGGCACGCACACTCTCAAGCCGCGTCCGCCAGCTCGGTGCAGCTGCCGAGACGGTTCTGGCGGGGCTTGAGGCAAAGCTGGCGGCTTTTTCGGATGACGCGTGGGCGCAGCTCGAGTCCGACCCCCGGGTGGCGCCCGTCGCCTTTGCTCTGGAGGAGCGGCGCCGGTTGGCCCGGGAAAAGATGCCCCCGGATCGGGAGGCGCTCGCCGTGGCCCTTGCCGTCGACGGCTACCACGGGTGGGGCGAGCTGTACAACACCGTCGCGGGGCGCCTGCGGATCCCTCTCGACGACGGTGGGAGGACCGTGCAACTGTCCGTCGGCCAGGCGGCCCAGCGGCTTTCGGACCCGGATCCGGCCGTACGGGCCCAAGTCGCCGCCGCGTATGAGCAGGCGTGGGAGCGGGAGGCCGACGTGTTTGCCGCCGCCCTCAACCACCTGGCGGGCTACCGTTTGGCGCTCTACCGTGCCCGCGGCTGGGAGTCGGTGCTGCGGGAGCCTCTGGCCCGCAACCGGATGGAGCGCGCGACGCTCGACGCCATGTGGGCGGCAGTGCGACGGGGGCAGGAGAAGGTGCTGCCGTATCTTGAGTGGAAGGCCCGGCTGCTGGGCGTCGCGAAGTTGGGCTGGTTTGACCTTGGGGCACCGGTCGGCAAGGGCAGCGACGAGCGGCTGGCCTACGATGACGCCGGGCGCTTCATCGTCGAGCAGTTCGCGGGCGTGAGCCGGCGCCTGGCCGACTTCGCCGCCCGGGCGCTCGCGGATGGCTGGATCGAAGCGGAAGACCGCCCCGGCAAGGACGCCGGCGGTTTTTGCACGAGCTTCCCGCTGCACGGAGAGAGCCGGGTGTTCCTGACGTTCGCCGGACGGCCCCAGGCCGCGGATACGCTCGCCCACGAGCTCGGGCATGCTTACCATTTCTCGGTCATTAAGGACATGCCGCCGCTGGCCCGGATGTACCCCATGAACCTGGCGGAAACCGCCTCCACCTTAGCCGAGATGATCGTCTCCGACGGCGCGTTGCGAAATACGACCGATCCGGGCCGTCGGCTCGCGCTGCTTGACAGCCGGTTGCAGCGAACCGTGACGTTTCTCATGAACATTTACGCCCGGTTCCTGTTTGAGCTGGAGTTTTACGACGCGCGCCGGCGGGGGCCGTTGACGGTTCAAGAGCTCAGCAGCCTGATGGAATCCGCCCAAAGGACCGCGTACCGGGACGCCCTTGGGACGTGGCATCCCTTGTTTTGGGCCAGCAAACTGCACTTTTACCTCACCGCGACGCCCTTTTACAACTTCCCCTACACGTTCGGCTTTCTCTTTAGCGCCCTGGTCTACGCCCGGGCCCGTGCTCTCGGCGAAGGGTTTGACGCGATGTGTGAGGCGCTGCTGCGGGATACGGGTCGCATGCGGGTCGAGGATCTTGCCCACACGCACCTTGGGGTGGACTTGACCCGGGAGGAAGCATGGCGAGACGCGATCGCGCTGGTGACCGCCGACGTGGACGAGTTCGTCGCCCTCGCCAGGGGGACATTTCCATCCAGCGGGGGAAAGGAGGCGGCGTCGCCCGCACCGAAATAGACGAAGTATTATAGCACTTGAGGCCGGCACCGTCGCCGGACCGGGCACGCTTGGCCGAGCGGCGCGATATGATGAAGTGAATCGTCAGGTTTGTCCCACCTAGAGTGGCAATAGCACCGAGGGGTGATGCACGGTGGTTGAACGGCGCTGTGACGTGTGCCAGAGGCCGATCCCTCGTGAACGCTTGGAGGCTTTGCCGGATACTCGCCGCTGTGTGGAGTGTGCGCGGGACAAAGGTTCAGACGTGTTCGCCCGGCGCGTCGGCATCGGCATGGACATCGACACCTACAAGGATCTCTTGGGAGCCACCCGCAGCTAACGACCGCCCTCGGTCTCGGCCGCCACCCAATCGAGGTAGGCCGGATTGCCGCCCGCGAGCGGCACCGCGGTGATACAGGGCACTGAGTAAGAATGCAGCTCCCGCACCGCGGCCATGAGCTGTTCCAGTACAGCTGCCCTCGTCTTAAGCAAGAGCAGTGCCTCGCCGTCTTCCACCATCTTGCCTTCCCAGCGGTATACGGACCGGATGAGCGGGATGATGTTGGCGCACGCCGCAAGCCGCCGTTCGACCACGGCGCGCCCGATGCGCGCGGCCTCCGTCTCGTCCGGCGTCGTCACGTATACGAGCACGAAATCGGTCAACGGAGCGCCCCTCCTTATCATGCCGCAAGTCGCGGGCAGGGGAGTGCTTGCGCTGGCCCGGACAGGCCCGCCTGCCGGGCGCGGCATCAGCCGCGCTCGGCAAGCGGACGGAAACGCAGATCCTGTGAACCGGCGTAGTCGGCGCGGGGCCGGATGAGGCGGTTGTCGGCGTACTGCTCCAGGACGTGGGCCGACCAGCCCGACACGCGGCTGAAGGCAAAGATGGGCGTGAACAGGTCGGTCGGGATGCCGAGCATGTAGTAGGTGGACGCCGAGTAAAAGTCCACGTTCGGGTATAGGCCCTTGCGCTCGAACATGAGTTGCTCGAGTTTCCGGGACATCTCATACCAGCGGGTGTCGCCGCGCTTTTCGCCGAGCTGCTGGGAGAACCGGCGCAGAAAATCAGCCCTCGGGTCGCCGGTCTTGTAGACACGGTGGCCGAAGCCCATGATGCGCTTCTTGCTCTCCAAAGCCGCGCCCAGCCACTCCTCGACCCGGTCCGGATCGTCGATCTCAAGCAGCGTGCGCATGACCTGCTCGTTGGCCCCGCCGTGGAGCGGTCCCTTGAGGGCGCCGATGGCGGCGGTTATTGCGGAGTACATGTCCGACAGCGTGGAAGCCACCACGCGGGCCGTAAAGGTCGAAGCGTTCAGCTCGTGGTCCGCATGCAGGATGAGACAGGCGTCAAAAATGTCGGTCTCGAGCTGCTCGGGCACGTCGCCCCGCAACATGAGGAGGAAGTTGGCAGCCAGTCCCAAGTCAGCCCGGGGCGGCACCGGCTCCTGGCCCTCCCGCAGGCGTGCATGGTAGGCGATGATCATCGGGAAGCGGGCGAGCAGGCGCACCGCCTTGCGCAGGTTGGCCTCTCGGTCGCTTGCTCCTGCCTCGGGATCGACGACACCGAGGGCCGAAACAGCCGTGCGCAGCACCGCCATTGGCTCCGCATCACGCGGGAACGTCCGAATCAAATCGACGAGTTCCCTCGGGAGATCTTGGGCCGCGGCGATCTGTTCCCGGAGCCCGTCAAGCTGCGCGTTGGTGGGCAGCTCGCCGTGCCACAGGAGGTAGACGACTTCCTCAAAGGTGGCCTTGCCGATGAATTCGCCGATGTCGTAGCCGCGATAGACTAGCCGCCGCCGCTGGCCGTCGATGAAGCAGATCTCTGACCTTAGGGCGACGATGTCTTCGAGGCCAGCCTTGAAACTCGTCATCTCCCCGACTCCTTTCGCTGCACAGCGATATCGCTTTGAGTTTTTTCTGTGCGGCGGGCGCGCTTCCCTTTTTTCCCCATTCCCCGTTCCATCTGTTGGGACAAACGTCACGCGCGCCGCACGAAACGGCCTCCGGGGGAGGCAAGAAGAAGGCCGGGTGCGCGCCCGGCCTTCTTGGTACAGCGGCTCCGCTCGATGGACCGGCGGCGAGGGACCCTCCCTCAGCCGACCGAGCCTTCCATCTCCAACTGGATGAGCCGGTTCAGTTCCACAGCGTACTCCATGGGCAGCTCTTTGGTGAAAGGCTCCAGGAACCCCTGTACCACCATCATAGTCGCCTCGTCCTCCGACAGGCCGCGGCTCATGAGGTAGAAGAGCTGGTCCTCCCGCACCTTGCTGACGGTTGCCTCGTGTTCGATGGCCACGTCCTCGTTAAGGATGTCCATGTACGGAATGGTTTCCGCCTTGGAGTGGTCATCGAACAGAAGGGCGTCGCACTTCACCGTGCAGCGGCTGTGGTGCGCGTCAGGATTGACCCGCACAAGTCCACGGTACGTGGTGGTGCCGCCGTTCTTGGAAATGGACTTGGAGGTGACGGTGGACGACGTGTACGGGGCGTTGTGCACCACCTTGGCGCCCGCATCCTGGTGCTGGGCCTTCCCGGCGAAGGCGATGGAGAGCACGTCGCCTCGCGCACCCGGGCCCATCAGGAACACGGCCGGGTACTTCATCGTGACCTTGCTGCCGATGTTGCCGTCGACCCACTCCATGGTGGCGTTTTCGTAGGCAAAGGCTCGCTTGGTCACCAGATTGTACACGTTGTGGGACCAGTTCTGTATGGTGGTGTAGCGTACCCGGCTGCCCGGCAGGCAGATGATCTCGACCACGGCCGCGTGCAGCGAGTCCGTGGAGTAGATGGGCGCCGTGCACCCTTCCACGTAGTGGACGAAGCTGTCCTCGTCGGCGATGATGAGCGTCCGCTCAAACTGGCCCATGTTCTCCGCGTTGATGCGGAAGTAGGCCTGGAGCGGGATCTCCACCCGTGCTCCCTTGGGAACGTAGATGAAGGACCCGCCGCTCCAGACCGCCGAGTTGAGGGCGGCGAACTTGTTGTCGCCGGGCGGCACGACGGTGCCGATGTACTTGCGCACCAGATCCGGGTATTCGCGCACCGCGGTGTCGGTGTCGCAGAAGATGACGCCCTGCTTGGCCAGATCCTCCCGGATGTTGTGGTAGACGACCTCCGACTCGTACTGGGCCGTCACCCCGGCCAAGAACTTGCGCTCCGCCTCGGGAATGCCGAGCCGGTCGAAGGTCTGCTTGATGTACTCGGGCACCTCGTCCCAACTGCGGCCCTTCTTTTCGGTGGGCCGGACGTAGTAGTGGATGTTGTCGAAGTCGATGGCCGACAGGTCGGCGCCCCAGTTGGGCATCGGCTTCTTCATAAAGATCTCCAGCGACTTGAGGCGAAACTCCCGCATCCAGTCGGGCTCGCCCTTCATCTCGGAGATTTCTTCAACAAGCTGGCGGGACAGCCCCTTGCCAGACTTGAATACGTACTGCTCCGGATCGCGGAAACCGTAGCGGTATTCCTGATCGATGTCGATCACGGGCTTTGCCATCCTTGCTTCCCCCTTTCCTTCCGGCGATTCATACCTATTATATCTAACCCGACGGGCGGCGCAAGCGCTCCGCCGGGGCGTCCTGTGCCGGCCCGGAGATGGCCTGGGGAGAGACTGCCGCCGGCCTAGCAGCCGCCACGGTGGAGCTGCAAAAAAGTGCGGCACGTGGGAGGAATCCGCGCGCGCCCCCCGAACTCCCCCTTACTGGTGGGGGGAAGTGGGGGAAAGTGGAGGAGACTGCAGCCCCATGTTCGTGGGCGAGTTCCAGCACGCGCTCGACGAGAAGGGCCGGATCACCATTCCTGCGCGGTTTCGCGAGGGCCTTGGCGACCGCTTTATCGTCACGCGTGGTCTGGACAGCTGCTTGTTCGTCTACCCCATGGCGGAGTGGCAGCTCCTTGAGGCACGGCTCAAGTCCCTGCCCTTGACCAAGGCCGACGCCCGTGCCTTTGTCCGTTTCTTGTTCTCCGGTGCGTACGAATGCGAACTCGACCGTCAAGGCCGCATCATGCTCCCGGCCGTCCTGCGGCAGTACGCAGGCCTGGAGAAGGATGCCGTCGTGATCGGTGTTTCGACGCGGGTTGAGATCTGGTCGGCGGACCGGTGGGCGAGCTACGTGGCCGCGTCCGAGGCGTCCTTTGGCGAGATCGCCGAGAACCTTGAGGGCTTGGGGCTCTAGGGAGCCGGGTGGAACCTTTGGGTCACGTGCCGGTTATGGTCAACGAAGTGGTCGAGCTCCTGCGCCCTGCCCCGGGAAACGTCATCGTCGACTGCACGGTGGGCGGCGGGGGCCACGCCAGCGCCCTCTTGCCTCGCATCGTGCCGGGGGGGCGGCTCATCGGCATTGACCGTGACCCGCGCACCCTCGCGACCGCTCGTGACCGGCTCGCCCCCTTTGGGGACGCCGTGACCTTGGTCCACGGCAACTTTGGCGATCTGGGGGTCATCCTGGCCGGGCTCGACCTTGGTGGTGTCGATGCCGTTTTGTTCGACCTTGGGGTGTCGTCGTTTCAACTGGACGAACCGGAGCGCGGCTTCACTTATCGGACCGACGCCCCTCTGGATATGCGCATGGATCCGGGCTCACCGACGTCGGCGGCGGAAATCGTGAACACATGGCCCGCCCAGGAGCTCGCCCGCATCTTACGGGAGTTCGGGGAGGAGCGCTGGGCCGGGCGCATCGCGGCGGCCATCGTGCGGGCGCGTGAGAAAGCCCCGCTTTCCACCACCGGGGAGCTGGCCGCTGTGGTCAAGGACGCGATTCCTGCGGCCGCCCGGCGAAGCGGTCCGCACCCGGCCCGCCGCACCTTTCAGGCGTTGCGCATCGCGGTCAACGCCGAACTCGACGCCTTGCAGCAAGGGCTCGCGGCTGCCATCGACGCGCTGCTGCCCGGGGGGCGCGTGGCCGTCATCAGTTTTCATTCGCTGGAAGACCGGATCGTCAAGCGGACGTTTGCTGAGCTGGCCGCCGGATGCCGGTGCCCGCCGGAGCTGCCCGAATGCCGCTGCGGGCGGCAGGCTCGGCTGCGGGTGCTGACCCGCAAGCCCGTAACGCCGACCCATGACGAGGTGGCGGCCAATCCCAGAGCCCGCAGTGCACGTTTGCGGGCGGCCGAGCGGCTCGTTCTAGGCCGGAGGGAGGAGGAATAGCATTGGTACCAGCACTGAAGACGCCCGATGCCTCCGCGTGGCGCCACTGGCAGACACCGGGCCACCTGGCCGAGCGCGGCGTTCGCCCGGCGCCCCGCGCCGTGAATCCCTTCGTGCTGCTTCCCGTCCTCGCGCTCGTGGTGCTCGCTGCCGGCATGGGGTTCATCGCGCAGCGGGTGCACGTCATGGAAATGGGATACCAGCTGCGGGCGCTGAACCAGGAGCTCGCCCGGCTGCAGGATGAGCATCGTCGCCTCGAGGTTGAGCTGGTCCGGGCCCGCAGTCCCGAGCGGGTGGAATCCCTGGCCCGCACGCGGCTCAACATGGTGGAGCCCGGACGGCCACAGCTGGTCGTTCTCCCGCCGACCGGGCCTGTGGACGGGCCCGCGCTTTCCGGTGGCGGGGCGCCGTCCCTCGGGGAGACGCTCGCATCCCACGTCGCGGCGGTCGGCGACTGGCTGCTGGAACGTTTCACCGCGGCCGCGGAGGCCGGCAGCCGGCGGCCGTGACGTAAAGGCGGCCCGGGTGCCGAACGGGGGCTAGAGGGCGGCCCTGGGAGGGAATCGCCTTGCCCAGGCTGTCGCCGGTTGTACTGCGGCAACGGATCGTCGTCATCTTCCTTGCGGTCGCTTTGGCCGCCGTGCTCCTGACGAGCCGCCTGGCGTACGTTCAAGTCCTAGAGCACGAACACTATACGCGTCTTGCCCTTGACCAGCGCCTGAGAGGCGTCCCCGCGGACCCGCTGCGGGGGAGCATCTATGATCGAAACGGGGTGCTCCTCGCGGCCAGCGTCAGCGCCGACGCCGTCTATGCCAGGCCTGCGGAGGTTGTCAACCCATCCGCCACCGTCCGCGCCCTTTCCGAATTGCTGGCGCTGCCGTATGAGACGGTGCTGGCGCGCCTTAGCCAGCGCCAGGCGGAAGTGTGGATCAAGCGCCGGGCCACGGAGGACGAGGCCCGGCGGGTCCGCGAAGCCGCGCTTCCAGGGGTGTATGTCGCCCAGCGGACGGCCCGGGTGTACCCCCACGGATCCTTGGCCGCACACGTGCTGGGGATGGTTGGCATCGACAACCAGGGGCTTGAAGGCATCGAGCTGCAGTACGATTCGCTGCTGCGGGGCGTGCCCGGGCGGGAGCTCGCGGAGCGGGACGCGCGCGGCCGCATCATTCCCCATGGGCTGGCCGACTTTGTGCCGCCCCTAAACGGGCACGGGCTCGTCCTGACCATCGACGCCGCCATCCAGGCCGTGGCCGAGCGGGAGCTTGAACGCGCCTGCATTGCCACGTTGTCGGAGTTTTGTATGACAGCGTGGATGGACCCGCGCACGGGTGAGGTGTTGGCGCTGGCCGTCTATCCCGGGTTTGACCCCAACGAGCCGGGAGACTACCCGGCGGCGGTGCGGCGCAACCGGGCGGTTACGGACCAGTTCGAGCCCGGCTCCATCTTTAAGATCGTCACGGCGGTGGCCGCGCTGGACGAGGGCGTCGTCAGCCCCGACGAGAGGTTTTATGACGCCGGCGTGATCGAGATCGGCGGCGGCCGCGTTCACTGCTGGCGCGGCGGGGGCCACGGCAGCTTGACGTTTGCGCAAGCGGTGGCGGCCTCGTGCAACCCGGTTTTCGCTGAGCTCGGTGGATTGCGCCTCGGCCCAGCCCGGTTTTACCCGTACCTCAAGGCGTTCGGCTTTGGAGAACGGCTCGGCGTCGACTACCCGGGCGAGGCCACCGGTCTCATCCCGGTGCCGGGTCAGGTGCCCCACGGGGAAATCTTGCGGTGGGCCAACGTCGGTTTCGGTCAGGGCATAGCGGTCACGCCGCTCCAGATGCTCTCCGCCGTGGCCGCCATCGCCAACGATGGGGTGCGCATGCGCCCGCAGCTGGTCGCAGGCGTCATCGATCCCGTGACGGGCGAGATGGAACGCATCCGGTCCCAACCCGTGCAGCGGGTCGTTTCGCAGGCGACCGCCCGGACCTTTCTCGCCATGATGCGGGAGACGGTCGTGAACGGCTCCGGCAGCAATGCCGATATCCCCGGGTACCTGGTCGGGGGCAAGACAGGTACGGCGCAGGTGGCCGAAGGCGGCGTGTACACCGAAAAGCGCCTGGCATCCTTCCTCGGCGTCGCCCCGGTGGACGATCCGAGGCTCGTCGGCGTCGTCATGCTGTTTGACCTGAAGCCCCGGCCCGCCTACGGGGGCGTGCACGCGGCGCCCGTCTGGCGCGCGATCGCAGCCGAAGCGCTACCGTACCTGGGCGTCGCCCCGCGGCCGGAGGGCGGAGTCGCCGGCCCTGTCGAGGAGGGTGTCGTCCGGGTACCCAACGTGCAGAATCTGCCGGTGACCGAAGCCGAGGACGTGCTCCGCCGGGCCGGCCTGCGGCCGGTGCGGGAAGGTCAGGGGACGTGGGTGTTGGACCAGTTCCCGGTGCCCGGGGCGCACGTGCCGCCGGGCACGCAGGTGCTGCTGGAGTTTTACGAAGTGCCCGAGCACTGGCAGGGCGAGACCGCGGTCCCTGCGGTTATCGGACTGTCGCCGCGGGAGGCTGCGGAACGCCTGGCTGAGGCGGGCCTGGTGCTCGAGATGACGGGTGCGGGCGTCGCCCGCCGGCAAGCTCCGGCTCCCGGCGACCACGTCCTGCGGGGCACGCGGGTGCGGGTGGAGTTTGGACCGGAGGGCTGAAAAATAGCGGCACTGTTGGAAGGAAACACTCAAACCGGCGCCGTAGTACCGAAGGACGCCGCAGGAGGTCGCAATGGAGCTACGATCGCTGCTCGCCCATCTTCCCGACCACACCGTCGTGCAGGGCGATCCTGCCGTGGACATCCCCGGTCTTGCCTACGACTCCCGGGAAGTGCGCCCGGGGGATCTGTTCGTCTGCTGGCGGGGCCTTCGTTTCGACGGCCATGACTTTGCGGCCGACGCCCTGGCACGGGGAGCCGCTGGCGTCGTGGCTGAAAGACCCGTTGAGGGAGCGCCCGTGCAGGTGCTCGTTCCCGACGGGCGGGAGGCTTTGGCGCGGCTTTCGGCCGCCCTCTACGGGTTTCCGTCCCGGCGCCTGCGGCTAATCGGGGTTACGGGCACCAACGGCAAGACGACGACGACGCACCTGATTAAGGCGATACTGGAGGAGGCCGGGCACAAGGTCGGCCTCATCGGTACGATTCGCCATCTGGTCGGCGATGAGGTGCTTGAGTCGCACCGGACAACACCCGAGTCGTTGGACCTGCAGCGGCTCCTGTTTCACATGGCCGAGCGGGGCATGGACTACGCGGTCATGGAAGTGTCGTCCCATGCGATGGCGCTCCGGCGCACGCTGGGGACTGAGTACGACGTGGCCGTGTTCACCAACGTCACCCGCGATCACCTGGATTTCCACGAATCGTTCGACGACTACGTCGCTGCGAAGGCGCTTTTGTTCCGGTCGCTCGATCCGGGGGGCAGCAAGTCTCGCAAAGCCGCCGTCGTCAACATGGACGACCCGCACGCCGCCGCCGTGGCGGACGGATGCCGGGTGCCTGTCATCGGTTACGGCGTCGGACGGCCCACGGACGTGTACGCGACCGATGCCATCGTACGCCCGTCAGGGGTCACGTACGACGCGCACACGCCGGCCGGTATGCTGCCCCTGCACCTGCAACTCACCGGCCGGTTCAACGTGTACAACTCCCTGGCGGCGGTCGCTGTCGGGTGGCATGAGGGCGTGCCCTTGGCCACCATCCGCCGGGCGCTGGAAAAAGTGCCCGGCGTGCCCGGGAGGCTCGAGCGGGTCGACAGGGGGCAGGACTTTACAGTTCTCGTCGACTACGCGCACACCCCCGACAGCTTAGAGAACGTATTGCAGACGTGCCGCGGCTTTGCCGCCGGGCGCGTCATCGTCGTCTTTGGGTGCGGCGGCGACCGGGACCCCGGCAAGCGGCCCGTCATGGGCGCTATCGCGGCGCGCCTGGCTGATGTCGTAATCATCACGTCCGACAACCCGCGCAGTGAAGACCCGGAGGCCATCTGCCGGCAGGTCGAGGCCGGCGTCCTGGAGGCGGGCTCGCCTCCGGGCGGCTGCCACGTCATCGTCGAGCGACGGGACGCCATCCGGGCAGCCATCGACCTGGCGCGGCCGGGCGACATCGTGCTCATCGCGGGCAAAGGCCACGAGACGTACCAGGTCTTCCACGACCGCACGGTTCATTTCGACGACCGCGAGGAAGCCGCCCACGCGCTGAAGGAGCGGTTTGGCGATGGAACCGCTGGCGGTTGAAACAATTGCCCACGTCGCCGGTGGCCACGTTGCCGGCGGAAACCCGGGAACGCTCGTGCGCGGCGTGTCCACCGACAGCCGCACGCTGCGTCCCGGGGATCTGTTCGTGCCGCTGGCAGGCGAGCGTTTCGACGGGCACGACTTCATCGCCGACGCCCTGGGGCGGGGAGCCGCCGCCACCCTGATCCGGCAGGGGCGGCCGCTGCCGCAGGCCGGGGAAGCGGCCGTCGTGCTAGTGGATGACCCGTTGCTCGCCCTCCACCGTCTGGCCGCATGGTACCGGGCGCGCCTAGGCGCCCGGGTCGTGGCGGTGACGGGCAGCAACGGCAAGACGACGACCAAGGATATGGTGGCGGCGATTCTGACCCGGCGCTGGTCCGTGGCCAAGTCCCAAGGCAACTACAACAACGAAGTGGGACTGCCGCTGGCCATCTTGAGCGCGCCCCGGGGCACGGGCGTTTTGGTCCTCGAAATGGCCATGCGGGGCCCCGGGCAAATCCGCCAGCTGGCCGCGGTCGCCCGCCCGGAGATCGGCATCGTGACCAACGTTGGACCGGTCCATATGGAGCTTTTGGGCAGCATGGACGCCATCGCTGCGGCCAAGGCGGAGCTCGTCGAGGCGCTGCCCGGCACCGGCTGGGCGGTGCTCAATGCGGACGACCCCCGTGTGCGCGCCATGGCCCGGCGGACGCCTGCCCGCAGCCTGCTCTACGGTCTTGAGCCCGGGCTTGAGTTGTGGGCGAGCGACGTGACGAGCCGGGGCCTGGAAGGAAGCGAGTTCACCGTTCACTGGCGGGGTGAGCGCGCCCGCGTGGCGTTGCCGGCACCGGGCCGGCACAACGTTTACAACGCCTTGGCGGCCGCCGGGGCCGGGCTGGCCTTGGGGATGCGTCTGGACGAGGTGGTCCAGGGACTCCTCGCGGTGGCTGGCCACGTATCCGGGATGCGGCTCGAAATTCATCGCCGGGCTGACGGGGTGCAGGTCATCAACGATGCTTACAACGCGAGTCCAGCCTCCATGGCTTCGGCGCTGGAGCTACTGGCCGAGGCGAGAGGCGAGCGGCGCGTGGCGATCTTGGGCGACATGCTGGAGCTTGGACCGGTCGCAGAGGAGGCCCACCAGGACCTGGGGCGGCGAGCCGCCGCGGCCCGGGTCGACCTATTGGCTTACGTGGGCCAGTGGGCCCCCACTGTGCTCGCTGCCGCCGCCGCTGCCGGCATGCCGCCGGAGCGGGCCGTGGCGCTTCCCGACGCGGCCGCCGCGGCCGAATGGGCCATGGGGGCTGTTCGCCCCGGCGACATCGTACTGGTCAAGGCGTCGCGGGGCCTGCGGCTTGAGCAGGTCGCCGCACGGTTGCTCCGGGCCGAGGGCGGTGAGCGGGCGTGAGTATCCTCATTTATCCCGCGGCCTTCGCGTTTGCGGTTGCCGTCATGCTCGGGCCAGCCACCATCGGTTGGCTGCAGCGGCTGCGGATGGGACAGGTCATCCGGCAGGAAGGACCCAAGACCCACCTCAAGAAGGCCGGTACGCCGACCATGGGCGGGTTGCTGATTATCGCCGGGGTGGCGGCGGCGACGGCGGCCTTCGTGCCCGACTTGCGCGGGGCGTGGCCGCTTTTGGTCGCGCTTTTTGGTTTCGGTGCGGTCGGCGTCCTCGACGATCTTTCCAAAGTGCTGGCCCGCCGGTCGCTCGGTCTGAAGGCCCGGCAAAAGCTTGTGCTGCAAGTCGTCATCGCGCTGGTCGTCGGGTGGGCGGCGCTTGACCAATCGGGACCGTTTGTGCGCGTCCCCTTCGTCGAGGGGGTGTGGACGGTTCCTGCATGGTTATACATGCTGCTCTCCGTGGGGACGCTGGTGGGCGCAGCCAACGCCGTAAACCTGACGGACGGCCTCGACGGTCTGGCGGCCGGCGCGACCGCGGTGGCGTCGCTGACGATGGGCGTCATCGCGTGGACCCTCGGGTTTCCCGAGGCGGCCATCTTTGCCGCCGCGGTGGGTGGCGCGTGCCTTGGGTTTGCTTGGTTCAACGCCCACCCGGCCCAGGTGATCATGGGCGACACCGGTGCCCTGGCCCTCGGGGGAGCGCTGGGGGCGGTGGCGGTTCTCACGGGTACGCCGCTTCTGCTGGTGATCGTCGGCGGCCTCTTTGTGCTGGAAACCTTGTCGGTCATCCTGCAGGTCACCTACTTTCGCCTGACGGGCGGCCGGCGCATTTTTCGCATGAGCCCGCTGCACCACCACTTCGAAGTCGTCGGCTGGGCCGAACCTCAAGTCGTGACCCGGTTTTGGCTCTTGTGCCTGGTGTTTGCGGCCGCCGGGCTCTTGGGATTGCGCTGACGTTATGGGGGGCTTCCGGGGCTCATACAATGGGGACGCGGTGCAGGCCGGAGGTGGAGCGGTGCGCACGGCACCGGGGCGACCGGATGTGCTCATCTTTGCGGCCGTCGTGGCCCTTTTGGCCATCGGCCTTCTCATGGTCATGAGCGCGGGCAGCGTCACGGGCCTGATCCAGTACGGGGATCCGTACTACCATTTCAAACGGCAGCTCTTTTTCGGCGCTGCGGGTCTTGTCGCCATGGCGCTGCTCATGCGGATGGACTACCGGGTGCTCAAGCTCTTCACGGTTGCACTGCTTTTGGCCGGGTTCGCGGGTCTTGTGGCCGTGCTGTTTATCGGAAGCGAAGCCGGCGGTGCGCGGCGGTGGATCAACGTTGGCGCGGTCAACGTGCAGCCGTCCGAGATCATGAAGGTGGCGCTGGTAAATTTCCTGGCTGACTATGCGGCTCGGCAGAAAGGCCGGATGGCGACGCTCCAGGGGCTCGCCGTACCCTTGGGCGTGCTGGGAGCGGCATTTTTGCTGGTGGTCGCCGAGCCCGATTTCGGGACGGCCGTCGCGATGGCCATCACGGCCGTCGTTGTGCTGTTCGCGGCGGGCGCGCACCCGTTTCATTTGGCGGGCCTGGGACTTTTGGCCGCGCCCGCTCTCGTGTATCTTGTATATTCGGAACCGTACCGCATGCGAAGGTTGCTCGCGTTTCTCGATCCGTGGGCCGATCGCATGGACGCGGGGTGGAACGTGGTGCAATCGCTGCTCGCCATCGGCTCCGGCGGCCTGTTTGGGCTTGGACTCGGGGAAGGGCGGCAGAAGTATTTGTACGTGCCTGAGCAGCACACGGATTTCATCTTTGCCATCCTCGGCGAGGAGCTCGGGTTTGTCGGCACGACGGCCGTCGTGCTGCTCTTCGTGCTATTCGCGTGGCGCGGCTACCGGGCGGCGCTGAGGGCGCCAGACACATACGGCTGCATCCTGGGGGTCGGCCTCACAACGATGATCGTGTTTCAAGCGCTCCTAAACATCGGGGTCGTCACGGGCTCGCTGCCGGCCACGGGCATCACGCTGCCGTTTATCAGCTACGGCGGATCGTCGCTCATGGTCACTCTGGCCGTGGCGGGCGTGCTGCTGAACATATCGAGCCATGGCAGCCGGGCGTGAGTTGCGTGTGCTGATCGCCGCCGGCGGCACCGGCGGCCACATCTATCCCGGGATCACCATCGCCCAAACCCTCCGGAGCCGCCATCCCCGGGCCGACATCTTGTTCGTGGGTACAACCCGCGGGCTCGAAGCCGACATCGTGCCCCGGGAAGGGTTCGCCTTCGCGGGCATCCCCGCCCATTACCTGCGGCGCCGGCTCTCCTTGGACGTGCTGCGCACCGCGTGGACGGCGGCGCGGGGCGTGGCGGAGGCGGCCCACGTCATCGGCCGGTTCCGGCCCCATGTGGCGGTTGGGACCGGCGGCTACGTGTCCGGGCCGGCCATGGCCGCGGCGCTGCTTCGCGGGGTGCCCATCGTCCTGCAGGAGCAAAACGCGTATCCCGGCTTGACCAACCGGTTGCTCGGTCGTTTCGCCCGCGCCGTCGCCCTAGGCCACCCCGCGGCTGAGAGGTATTTCGGCCGGAGGGTGCGCGCGGTTGTGACGGGGAACCCGATCCGGAGCGACATCGCTGGCCGCTCCCGGGCGGAGGGCTTGGCGGCCTTTGGGCTAGACCCGGACCGGAGGACTTTGCTGGTGTTTGGCGGAAGCCAAGGCGGCCGCTCCATCAACCAGGCGCTCGTGGCCGCCGCTCCCCGGCTCTTGAACGAACTTGGGCTGCAGATCGTTCACCAGACGGGAAAGACCGGCTTCGAAGCGGTGGTGGACGAGGCCGAGCGGCGCATGGCGGCGAAGGGCGTACGCCTTGAGCGCGCCGGTGACGACCGGGCGGTCGCGGGCCGCTGGCACATCGTCGCGTACATCCATGACATGCCGTCGGCGTATGCCGCGGCAGATCTGGTGGTGAGCCGTGCCGGGGCCATCACCCTTGCGGAGGTCACCGCCCGGGGTCTGCCGGCGGTACTTGTACCTTACCCGTACGCGGCCGAGGGCCATCAGGAAGCGAACGCCCGCGCGCTGGAGGCGGCAGGAGCGGCGGTGGTGGTGCTCGACCGGGAACTCAGCGCCGACGTGCTGGTGGCCCGGGTGCAAGAGCTTCTCGCCGAGCCGGCCCGCCTTGCCCGGATGGCCGCGGCTAGCCGCGCCACGGCCCGGCCGGACGCGGCGGAGCGCATCGCGGACTTGATCGAGGCCGTTGCGCGCCGCTGAACGGGCCGCGGCAAGGCTGAACCCAAAAGGGGGACAGGCCGGGCTGTCCGGCGCCAAGAACAGGGGTTTTTGGGCATGCATAGAATGGAGTACTCGCCTGCGCCCGCCCTCCAGTATGAGCCCGGCAGTGCAGAAAGGGGACGCAGCATGTCGCAGCAAAAGGTCCACTTTATCGGCATCGGCGGAGCGGGCATGAGCGCCCTGGCGCACATCTTGCTCGCGCAAGGAGCCGCCGTGTCGGGCTCGGACCTGGCCGAGTCGGCCGCCACGCACCGGCTGCGGGCCCTCGGTGCCCGGATCTACACAGGCCATCGCGCTTCCAATCTCGAGAGTGAAGCGCCCGACCTCGTGGTCGTATCCAGCGCGGTCCCCGCGGTCAACCCCGAGGTGGCCGCTGCCCGTGCGCGGGAAATTCCCATCGTGGCCCGGGGCGAAATGCTTGCGCGCCTCATGAACCCGCGCGTCGGCATAGCGGTGGCCGGCACCCACGGAAAAACGACGACGACGTCCATGATTGCCCTGGCCCTTGAGCGGGCCGGCTTGGACCCTACCGTCGCCATCGGCGGAGACCTCGCGGACATCGGCGGCAACGCGAAGCTCGGCCGCGGGCCCCACTTCGTCGCCGAGGCGGACGAGAGCGACCGGTCGTTTCTTCACCTGCGGCCGCACATCGCTGTTGTCACGAACATCGAAGCCGACCACCTGGAGAACTACGGGTCCACCGAGGCAATCGTCGACGCCTTCCGGGACTTCGTGGCGCAAGTGCCTGCCGGGGGGCTGGCGGTGCTGTGCCGGGACGACCGGAACGCCATGAGCCTGGCGCCGCCGCCGTGTCCTTGGGTGACGTACGGCCTTTCCGGCCCGGCGGACTACACGGTCCAGGACGTGCGGCTGAACGGTATGGGGAGCCGGGCGGTCGTCGTCGAACGGGGTACCGTCCTGGGGGAGCTGGAACTCGCCGTTCCGGGCGTGCATAACATATTGAACGCCCTGGCGGCCATCGCGGTCGGCCGGCATATCGGAATCGGTTTTGCGGAGCTGGCGAAGGCGTTGGCGGGCTTTCACGGCGCGAAGCGCCGCTTTGAGGTGTTGGGCGAGGAGCGGGGGATCCTTGTCGTCGACGATTACGCCCACCATCCGACGGAGATTCGCGCGACGCTGGCCGCCGCCCGGCAGCTTGGCCGCAGGGTGGTCGCAGTGTTCCAGCCCCACCGTTACACCCGCACGCGGTTTCTCGGCGACGAACTGGCCCACAGCTTCGCCGACGCGGATTGCCTCGTCTTGACCGATATATACGCGGCCGCGGAACGGCCCATACCCGGCGTCACGATTGACCGGGTGTTCGCTGCGACCCGGGAGGCTGCAGGGGATAAGGTGAGCCTGGTGCGGGACAAGGAGGCGATCCCGGGTTACCTGCTGGCGACGACGCGGCCTGGCGATCTCGTCATAACGCTGGGCGCGGGCGACGTGCGACGGGCCGGGGAGCAGTTCTTGGCGCTCTTGCAGGCTGATCCGGCGCTCGTGGCGCATCTCGCGCTGCCCGCTCCGCCCGCGGGCGGGCAGGCGTGAGGAGGCGGGCGGTGTGAGGGAGCTTGGGCGCGCCCTCGCGGCACGCGTCCGCGGCGAAGTCCGCCTGCACGAACCGCTGCACCGGTACACCAGCTTTCGCATCGGCGGCCCGGCCGATATTTTTGTGTCCCCGGAGTCCGTGGACGACGTCGCCTGCGTGATGGAGCTCGCACGCAGCGCCGGCGTGCCGGTGACCGTCATCGGCGGCGGCAGCAATCTCCTTGTGGCCGACGAGGGCGTGCGGGGCGTGGTGATGCGCATCGGGCGCGGCATGAGCCGGATCGATTGGGACGGCGAACGGGTCGCGGTGGAGGCGGGCGCCCCCTTGCCCCGCCTAGCCAAGGAGGCTGTGCAAAGGGGGCTCGCGGGACTTGAATTCGCCGGCGGCATCCCTGGCACGGTGGGGGGTGCCCTGGTCATGAACGCCGGAGCCCACGATGGGTGCATGGCCGACGTCGTGGAGCAAGTGCTGGTCGTGGACAGGTGCGGGCGTATGCGCTCCCTTGACGGTGCGGACATGAAGTTCGGCTACCGCAGGAGCCGGCTGCAGGAAGAGACGGGGCTCGTGGCCGTCCGGGCCCACCTGAGGCTGAGGCCCGCTGACGCGCAGGCGATCCAGGAAAAGATGCTGGGGTACTTGGAAAGGCGCCGGCGTACCCAGCCGCTGGGCACCAAGAACGCGGGCAGCATCTTCAAAAACCCACCCGGGGATTACGCAGGGCGTCTCCTTGACCAGGCCGGATGCAAAGGCATGGTGGAAGGCGACGCCATCGTCTCGCCGCTGCACGCGAACTTCATCATCAATCGCGGGCAGGCGCGGGCCCAAGACGTAAGACGGTTGATCGAACGGATGCGATCCCGGGTCAAAGAGCAGTTCGGCGTGGAACTGGAGCTCGAAGTCGGGTTGATGGGTTTCGCCTAAAGCGGGGTGGCGTAGGTTGGCAAGTATATGGATCCGGGGCGGCAGGCCGCTCGTCGGCACCGTCCCGGTGGCGGGCGCGAAAAATGCGGTCCTCAAGATGATGGCCGCGGCGCTGATGACCAGCGAGCGGTGCGTTATCCGCAGGGCGCCGGCGATCCGTGACGTGGAGACGATGGCGGACCTCATGCGCTATCTCGGAGCCCGGGTCGAGCGGCAAGCCGGCGACCTGGTCATCGACGGGACGGGTACCGGCGGCGTGGAAGCGCCCGAGCATCTGGTACGCCGCATGCGGGCGTCCGTCTTGGTCATGGGACCGCTGCTTGCCCGCTTTGGCCGCGTGCGGGTCGCCTTGCCCGGCGGCTGCGCCATTGGACCGCGCCCCATCGAGCTTCATCTGCGGGGGTTGCGGCAGATGGGTGCGGTCATCACGGAGGAGCGCGGCTTTGTGGAAGCGCAGGCGGACCGGTTGATGGGCGCCGAGATTCACCTGGACTACCCCAGCGTCGGCGCCACGGAAAACCTGATGATGGCCGCGTGTCTTGCCAGAGGGACTACCGTGATCCGCAACCCGGCCCGGGAGCCGGAGATTGTGGACCTGCAGGTTTTCCTCAACAAGATGGGTGCACGCATTCAAGGTGCGGGGACGGACGCGATCCGCATCGACGGCGTGGAGGCGCTCGCCGGTGCCGAGCACACGCCTATCCCGGACCGCATCGAAGCGGGCACGTTCATGGTGGCCGCCGCGCTGACCCAAGGCGACGTCGTGTTGCACCCGGTGGTGCCGGCGCACGTGGACGCCATTACGGCCAAGCTTCGCGAGACCGGCGCCATCGTGGAGGAGGCGGGCCCCGGCGCGCTGCGGGTGCGGGCGGCGGAGAGGCCGCGCCCTGTCTATCTGCGCACCCAGCCGCACCCCGGATTTCCCACGGATATGCAGCCCCAGTTCATGGCTTTGCTGTCGGTGGCCACCGGGGCGAGCATCATCAGCGAAACCGTCTACACGAGCCGGATGAAGCACGCCGACGAGCTGCGGCGCATGGGGGCGGATATTGTCGTCGACGGCCAGGTGGCCATCGTGCGCGGCGTCCGGCGGCTGACCGGTGCCCTGGTGGAAGCGTTGGACCTACGGGCGGGCGCAGCTCTTATCCTTGCGGGCCTTGCCGCGGAGGGAGAGACGGTGGTGGAAGGCGTCGTTCACGTGGACCGGGGCTATGAGGCGATCGAGGAGAAGCTGCGCGCCCTCGGCGCCGACGTACGCCGCCTGGCGGAAGATGTGCCCGCGGCCAGGGAGCGCCCTTTGGTGCGTGCATGAACGGGCGGCAGCCGGGGCCCGGGCGTGTCACGGCCGGACTTCTTGCTGCTATTGCTACCGGGAAAAACTGGCGTTATACTGAACCCGCGACAGCACTGGTAAACGGAAGGACCGGAACCCCATGACCGACCACCCCGACCGGCTTCGCGTGGGGGCGGCCCTGCTGGCTCTCCTGGGCGTCGTGGGTCTTTACGCGTTCCTGCAGTCGCCATATTTCGCGATCGTGGACGTCCGCGTGGAGGGCGCCGCCGTCCTTGATGCCGCGTCGCTCATCGAGCGTGCCCAAGTGCGGGCCGGCGACAACGTTCTTTATGTAGACCTGCAGGCTGTGGCCGGCCGGCTGGCGAGCCACCCCCGGATTCAGCACGCTGCCGTTGTGCGCCGGCTGCCCGGAACCGTTGTGATTATGATCACGGAGTACGATCCGGTCGCAGTGGCCATGGGCGAGGAGGAGGCGATTGGCCTGGCCGCCGACGGCACGCGGGTTCCTCTCGTGGAGGGCGAGCGGGAGCGTTTGCCCGTCCTGCTGGACATGCCCCCCCAGCTGGTGCCCGCTGCGCTGCAGGCGGCAGCGCTGGTGCCTGCCGACGCCCGGCCAGCGATGGCCGTCATCGGCTACGACGATCAGGTCGGCCTATGGATGGAGAGCCGTCCCGGAGACCGGATCCTCTTAGGTGACGGGGAGGAGCTCGAGCGCAAAGTGGCCATTGCTATGGAGCTCTGGACCGCCGGCTGGCGCGTCATTGACGTGCGCCTGCCGCGCTCGCCCGTCGTGCGTGCCCGATCGCAATAGTCCGAAAAACCTTGGGGAAGTGCGCCGGCGGCTGCAAGGAGTCGCCACGGACCCTGTGGAATACACCACGGAAGCGGTCCAGGTGGGAGGGAGCTCACCGTGGCCAGGCGACGGATCGTGGGCGGCCTGGATGTGGGAACAATGAAGGTGTGCACGTGCATCGGCGAGGTGACCGCCGAGGGCACGGTGGCCGTCATCGGGGTGGGCGTCAGTCCCTCCCAAGGTATGCGGCGCGGCGTGGTGGTGGATCTCGACGCAGCCGCTCGGGCCATCCAGGAGTCGGTCGCCGCCGCGGAGCAGATGGCGGGCGTTGCTCCGGAGACGTTCTGCGTGGGCGTTTCCGGTTCTCACGTCAGCTCGCTGAACTCTTCCGGCGTCATCGCGATTGCCGGCGCCAAGGGCGAAATCACTCCGGAAGACGCCCAACGGGTGCTGCAGGCCGCCCGGGCGGTGAAGCTGGGGCAGGACCGCGAGCTCTTGCACATCCTGCCGCGCGAGTTCGTTGTCGACGGGTACAAGGGGATTCGCGACCCGGTCGGGATGACCGGGGTGCGCCTGGAAGCCGTTGTCCACATCGTCACGGCGGCGGCCTCCCATACCCAGAACCTTTTGAAGGCCGTGCAGCGGGCGGGATTGTCCGTCTCGGAGCTCGCGCTTCCGGTCCTGGCCGCGGCCGAGGCGGTCCTGTCACCCGCGGAGCGGGAGATGGGCGTGGCCCTGGTGGACATCGGCGGCGGCACGACGGACGTGGCGGTGTTCGCCGGCGGACGGGTGGCCCATACGGCGGTGCTTCCGGTTTCCGCCCACCACATCACCAATGACATTGCCGTCGGTTGGCAGGTCCCGGTGGATCAAGCCGAAGAGATAAAGCTGCACTATGGTTCCGCCTTGCGGGAGCTGGCCGCGGTGCGGCAGGTGCCCAGCATGCGGCCGGCCGCTAACCGCCTGAGCCTGGCCGACATCATCACGCCGCGCGTCGAGGAACTGTTGCTGCTCGTGCGTGAGGAAATCGAGCGGGTGACCGGCGGCGACCTGCTGCCCGGCGGGGTCGTATTGACGGGCGGCGGTGCGTTGCTGGAGGGTATGCTGGAGGCGGCCCAGCGCCACCTCGGGATGACGGCTCGTCTCGGGATCCCCCAGGGGGCGGAAGGACTTGCGGACGTGGTAGCCAGCCCGCACTTTAGCACGGCGGTGGGGCTCATGCAGCGGGGCGAAGAACCGGAGGCCCCGGCGCCGGCGAGCGCCGGCAAAGGCAACGGCGCTGCCTTTGGCCGCCTGGTGGAACGGATCAAGCAGTGGCTCAGTGAGCTGCTGTGACGGCAGCTGGTCGGGAGGAAGTAAGTGGGGAGGCTGGGGCGATGTTTGAGCTGGATGAGATCCAGAGCCAATTTGCCCGGATTAAGGTGGTCGGCGTCGGCGGCGGCGGTCAAAACGCGGTCAACCGGATGATTGAGGCCGGCCTGCAGGGCGTCGAGTTCGCGGCGCTCAATACCGATGCACAGGCGCTCATGATGTCCAACGCCCCGCTCCGGCTGCGCCTGGGGGAAAAGCTCACCCGCGGCTTGGGCGCCGGCTCCAACCCGGAGATCGGCCAGAAAGCGGCCGAGGAGAGCCGGGAGGAAATCCGGGGGCTCTTGGAAGGCGCCGATATGGTGTTCATCACCGCCGGCATGGGCGGCGGCACGGGCACCGGCGGCACGCCGGTCGTGGCCGAGATCGCCCGGGAAGTCAGCGCCTTGACCGTCGGCGTCGTGACCAAGCCGTTTGCCTTTGAAGGCCGGCGTCGCCAGCAGCAGGCCGAGCAGGGCATCGCCGCTCTGCGGGACAAGGTGGACACGCTCATCGTCATCCCCAACGATCGCCTCCTGCAGGTGGCCGAGAAAAAGACATCCATCCTGGAAGCGTTCCGCCTCGCCGACGACGTGCTCCGCCAGGGCGTGCAAGGCATTTCGGATCTCATCACTGTCCCCGGCCTGATCAACCTGGACTTTGCCGACGTGCGCACCATCATGGCCAACGCCGGGTCGGCCCTCATGGGCATCGGTGTGGCCAGCGGCGAGGAGCGCGCCGTCAAGGCCGCAAAGGCCGCCATCTCGAGCCCGCTATTGGAGGCTTCCATTGAGGGGGCCCGGGGCATCTTGCTCAACATCACCGGCAGCTCCAACCTGGGCCTGTTTGAGGTGAATGACGCCGCCGAGATCATCGCGCAGGCGGCCGACCCGGAGGCCAATATCATCTTCGGCGCGGTCATCGACGAGTCGCTCAAGGATGAGATACGGGTGACCGTCATCGCTACCGGTTTTGACGGCGGCGGCAGCCGGGGAAACGGCCGGCGCAAGAGCTTCCAGGAGCTTGAGCTCAAGCCGTTCGCCAACGACGACCTGGACATCCCCGCTTTCCTGCGGCGCCGCTCGTCCTAGCGGCCGTCGGCGATTGGCCCTGCCGGCGGGCAAGGTGGTGCGCGCCCGCCGGCAAGCCCCTGCGGCGGGCGCGGGCCGGGCGCCAGCACCGGCCTGGCCCGGAGCGCCTAGAGAATTCCCTCCATCCGCTGCATCTCGCGGCGCAGCTTGCGCAGGATCCGTTTCTCCAGGCGGGAGATGTATGATTGGGATATCCCGAGGAGGTCGGCGACCTCCTTTTGCGTTTTCTCCCGGCCGCTGCCAAGCCCAAACCGCAGTTCCATAATGCGCTTTTCGCGGCCGGTGAGCCGCTCCATGGCAATGCTCAGGAGCGCCCGGTCGACTTCCTCCTCCAGGCGGCGGTCAACGTCGCTTTCAGTGCCGATCACGTCCGACAGCAGCAACTCGTTGCCGTCCCAGTCCGTGTTGAGAGGCTCGTCAAAGGAGACCTCCACCCGCGTCTTGCTGTTGCGCCGCAGGTACATGAGGATCTCGTTTTCGATGCATCGGGAAGCGTACGTGGCCAGTTTGATGTTTTTTCCCGGATCGAAGGTGTTGACGGCCTTGATGAGCCCGATGGTGCCGATGGAGACCAAGTCCTCGATGGAGACACCCGTGTTGTCGAACTTGCGGGCGATGTAGACGACGAGCCGCAGGTTGCGCTCGATGAGCGCTCCCCGCACGGACGTGTCGCCGTCCCGCAGGCGCAGCACGAGCGCCGCTTCCTCCGCAGGGCTTAAGGGAGGAGGGAGCACCTCGCTGGAACCGACGTACCATACCCGCGGGGCCAACCACCTCCCCAGTACCCGCATGAGCCACACGCGGACGAGGAGCCGGTATCTAAACACGACGGGTCCCATCGGCTGACGGCGCCCTCCCTGCAGCGAGAGTCGATGCCGGACCGCCCACGGCCTGGGCCGGCCGGGCGAATTCCGGATGAACGATGCCCGGATGAACCAACTCCGGATGGATTAGTGCCCGGTAGGCTCCCTCCGGGTCGAGCCGCCCCTGGCACAGCCCCAGAATGCACGGGCCGACGGGCACGGCCCGGCCGTCCACGACGACCCGCACCTCATCGGGCCGGAATCCGATCAAAAGTCCGTGCTCCCGCCCGATGGACGCGAAAGGAATGACGCGGAACCGGGATGACCACCTTTCCGAGGCAAGCAGCCGGCTGACCGGCTCGAGGTCCCCGGTTTCCATGGCCGCCACGGCCGGGCGCAGGTGCTCGGGCAAAATGTGGTGAAGCGCCTCACCCTCCACGACCACCACCGGCATTCCCGACAATGGTTCTCGCAGCCTGTTGCCCGTGTCGACCAGCGCCGGCAGGCGGCATACGTGCTCCCCGAAGCGCACCTCCAAGGGCATCTGGTACAACTGTTGCCAGATGCGCTGTTGCACGACGCCCCAGCCAAGCTCGGCGATGAGCAGGATGACGCCGCTCGCGGCCAGGAAACCGGCGAGCGCGTCGGGTGCCGCGGGGCTGCCAAACAGGAATGCGGTGGCCATTCCTGCGCCGGCGGCGCCGAAACCTATGCCGTAGAAGTGTGCCGCCACGGTCACGAGCCGCCGTGGAGTCAAGCGTCCGAACGCGGCCAGCAGCATGCCGGCGGAGACGAGTACGATGACCGGGACCCAGCGCAAAAGCCCGTAATAGGGGATGAGGCGTGCCTCGGCCAGCACGTAAAGCAGGAAGTAGCCCGTGCCCACTGCCGTCCCGGCCAGGAGCCGTCGCCTGTTGGCCGGCGTCCGGGTGACGGCCGCGGTCGCCCACAGCAGGAGGTAGTCAAAGAGGGCGTTCGCGGCGAGCTGCAGGACGAGCACGTCCACCCAGATGACGGCCCGTGCGCTGTCGATGGCGTCTCCCTCCCCGGTGACTTGTGTGAACATTCTATTTCCAAGACCGGTCACACATTCCTCCTCCCCGCGCCGCGGTCCAAGGGGCCGCCGGAATAGGCCGGCGTTGCCCATGGCAATACTGTGGGAAGCAAGGCCGTAGGCCCAGGGGAGGTCCGTGGCCGGTGAACAAGGTGGAGATTTGCGGGGTTAACACCGCGAAGCTGCCGGTTCTGTCGGGTGAGCGCATGCGCGAACTTCTCGCGCGCGTGCGGGCGGGGGACAAGGAGGCCCGGGCCGAGCTCATCCAAGGAAACCTGCGGCTCGTGCTCAGCGTCATCCAGCGGTTCAACAACCGCGGCGAAAACGTCGACGACTTGTTCCAAGTGGGCTGCATCGGCCTGATGAAAGCCATCGACAACTTTGACCTGAGCCAAAACGTCAAGTTTTCCACCTACGCCGTGCCCATGATCATCGGCGAGATCCGCCGCTACCTGCGGGACAATAACCCCATCCGGGTCAGCCGCAGCCTGCGCGACATAGCGTACAAGGCGCTTCAGGTCCGGGACGCGCTGGTGAGCCGCCATAACACCGAACCGACCATCAGCCAGATCGCGGAGGAGATGGGGCTGCCGCAGGAGGAGATCGTGTACGCCCTCGACGCCATTCAGGAGCCGATTTCCCTGTTTGAGCCCATCTACCATGACGGCGGCGATCCGATCTTCGTCATGGACCAGATCAGCGACGAGCGGTCGCTTGACAGCACCTGGATCGAGGGGATCTCGATCCGAGAGGCCCTCGAACGCCTGGGAGAGCGGGAGAAGCTGATCCTCACCAAGCGGTTTTTCGATGGCCGCACGCAGATGGAAGTGGCGGAGGAAATCGGCATCTCGCAAGCGCAGGTGTCGCGCCTCGAGAAGGCGGCTCTCAAGCACTTGCGTCGGTTCATGTCCGGATGAGGAAGGAGGTGGCTGGCATGCCTAGCATGGTGAGTCGCCGGACGCGCCGGCAGGCGCGAGCCTTTGCCCGGCGGGCAGGTTTCGCGGCTCTCCTGGCGGCGCTGATTCTCCTGGCGCTCTTCACGTGGCGGATGATGAGACCGCACGTGCTGCACGCCTACGACAGCGTACCCGTATTCCGGCTGCACGTGGTCGCCCACAGCGACGCCCCGGCGGACCAAGATGCGAAGCTCGCCGTGCGGGACGCCGTGCTGCCGCTGATCCTCGCGGCTGTGGACGGCGCGGCGTCGCCGGGCGAGGCGTACGGGCGCATTATGAGCGCCGGGGATCTCATCGTGGACGTTGCACGCAAGACGCTCTCGGCCCGGGGCCAGCAGCATCCGGTAGCTATCGCCGCGGAGCTCGACGAAACCGGGCCGGCCGCGGTGCGTATCGTCATCGGTGCTGGCCGCGGCGCCAACTGGTTCTGCGTGCTGTTTCCGCCCTTGTGCTTCGCCGGCTCGTCCAGCGGCGCCGTTGAGCCGGCGATGGGCGTTCCCCCGGGAGCACCCGACGACGGCGTGCAGCTCGCCCTCAGGTGGCTCGACTGGCTTCCCGGTTTCTCAGCGCTGATCACCGGCGGCGTCGGGCATATGAACCAAGATGACGTCCACGCCGATCTTGCGCACGCGCTTCCACGGGATGGCCACGTCGGGCCGACGGCCGAATAGGGCGAAGAAGCGGCGGCCTTCGCCCGGTACGAGCAACGCGCGGATACGGCCCGTGTCCGCGTCTACGTCCACATCGTAGACGTAGCCCAGCTTGCGGCCGTCGACGACGTTGACCACGTCCAAAAGCCGCAGCTCGGAGGCGCGCACGAGCACGGGCCTGTTTCCCCCCTTCAGGCTACTATATTCCCCCTCTTTAGGAGGCAACCGCGGGAAACCGCCCGGTCCGGCGTGGGCCGCCGGTTCGCGTCGACGGGGCTGCCCGTCTCGTCACACCGTTGACGGCTGCCCGTCCGTTGCCGGCGGTGCGCGCCCGGGCTTGCGCTCGACGCCGCTCGTGCGGCTCCGCTGCTTCCTTTGACTGCCAGTGTATAATGGCAAGTGAAGGGAGGGGGCGGAGGTGCGCTGCCCGTACTGCCATCACGCGGACAGCAAGGTGTTGGATTCCCGGGCCACGGACGAGGGGGCGTCCATCCGGCGGCGGCGCGAGTGCGAGCGCTGCGGCCGGCGTTTCACCACGTACGAGCGGTGGGAGGAAACGCCCCTCATGGTCATCAAGAAGGACGGGCGCCGTGAGCCGTTCCAACGCCAAAAGCTGTTGACCGGGCTCATCAAGGCGTGCGAAAAGCGGCCGATCCCCCTGGCCGTCTTGGAGCAGGTTGTGGACGACATCGAGCGCGAGGCCCGCCAGCGGGGCGACACCGAGATTACAAGCCGCCAGATCGGCGAGCGCATCATGGAAAGGCTGCGGGCCATCGACGAGGTAGCCTACGTACGCTTCGCCTCCGTATACAGGGAGTTTCGCGACCTGACGGCGCTGCTGGGAGAGGTGGAGAAGCTGGTGAAGCGGGATTGAGCGGCCTTGGTCCGGTGGGCGCGGGCGGCCGTTGGGTCGCGCGCGAGCGGGAGGGTGTCATACTGTGGCAGGTCGACCGCTGGGCCGCCCGGGGCATCGTCCACGGCGTCACCGCGCGCCTTGGGGGCGTGAGCGAGCCGCCCTACGATTCGCTAAACCTCGGCCTGCACGTGGGCGATGACCCGGCCTGCGTCATTGAAAACCGGCGCCGGCTGTGCCGGGCGCTCGCTGTGCCGCCCACGGCCCTCGTCGCGGGGGCGCAGGTGCACGGTGCCGAGGTGGCGGTCATCACGGCGGCGGACATGGGCCGCGGGGCGTTGGCCGCGGCGGACGCCGTGCCGGGGGTCGACGCGCTTGTAACGCGCGACCCGGGGCCGGTGCTCTTCGGCCTTTTTGCTGACTGCGTCCCCGTGCTCATCGTTGACCCGCTGACGCCGGCAGTGGCCCTCATCCATGCAGGTTGGCGGGGTACGGCGCACGAGATCGTGGCCCGCGCGATCCGGACGATGACCGATGAGTTCGGCACGCGGGCCGAGGCGTGCGAGGCGGCCATCGGGCCGTGCATCGGGCCGTGCTGCTATGAGGTGGGTGAGGATGTGGCCAGCCGGTTCTCCGGATGGCTCAAGCCGGCGCTGGCGGAGCGGGGCGGCCGGCTGTACCTGGACCTGCGGGCGGCGAACCGTAGCCTCTTGCAGGCGGCCGGATTGCCCGCGGACAACATCTGGTTGGCGGAGCTTTGCACCCGCTGTCACATGGACATGTTCTTTTCGCACCGGGGCGGCGCAGGGCGGACCGGGCGGATGGCGGCCGTAATCGGCTTGTAGCGCCGCTTTGGGCAGGACTTGCACCGGGGGTCACGAACCCTTGTGGAGCGGGAGGTGCGTCCGTGTGGGGCGAGGCAGGAGAATCGCCGCCACCTTTTTAATCGCCCTCGGGCTGTTTAGTCTCTTAAGCCTGCATACCTCGGCGACGGGGGAAGCGGGAAGCCTGGTCGCGCTCTGGTTGCGCACGGTTGCCGGCGCCGCCGCCACCGGGATCGGGCTCATCATCATCTGGCTGGGAGTGCTGCTGTTCCGCAGCCCTTGGGATCTGGCTGTCGGGCGCCGCTTGACCGGCTGGCTCATCGTCCTCTTGGTGGGCGCGACCGCGCTGCACCTGATCCAACTGGGTCCGGCCAACTGGCCCGCGACATGGAACGTGACCGACCAGGTGCGGTCGACAATGCGGCTCCAAGCGGGCGGCGTCCTGGGCGGTGCCCTGGCCGCGGTGTCGATGCGGTCCATGGGGCCGCTCGGGACCGGTGTCGCCGCGCTCGCGCTCACGGTCGTCGCCTGGCTGCTCGCCTTTGACACGTCCTTGGGCGATTGGTTCGCCCGGGTCGCTCGCGGCGCGCAAGCCGCGGGCGAGCGGCTGCGATCGGCGGGGCGCAACCGTGCGGAGCGGCGCCGGGTAAAGGCACACCGTACGGCTGATGAGCCTGCCGCTGCGCGGGAGACGTTCGTCCCGCCAGTGGAGGCTCCCCGGCCCTCCTCCCCGGCTGCCGTGGCGGAGGACGTACCCGAGGAGGAGCACCCAAAGCCCCGGCGTCGCCAGCCCGCGCCGGCACCGGCGCAGGCCGGCGACGGTGAGTTCCAGCTCCCGCCGGTTTCGCTGCTCAGCCGGCCGCGGCCCACGAAGCGCCCGCGTCCTGGTGAAAGCGAGGACCAAGCGCAGCTCTTGGAGGAGACGCTGGCCAGCTTTGGCATCCAGGCCAAGGTGGTCAGCATCAGCCGCGGTCCGGTCGTTACCCGTTATGAGGTTCAGCCCCCGCCGGGAATCAAAGTAAGCCGCATCGTGGGACTGGCCGACGACATCTCCTTGGCGCTGGCCGCCGCGGGGGTGCGGGTGGAAGCACCCGTGCCGGGCAAGTCGGTGGTCGGCATCGAGGTGCCCAACCGGGAGACGAGCCCCGTGTCGCTGCGGGAGATCCTGGAAACGGAGGAGTTCCAGCAGGCGCCCGGGCGGCTCACCATCGGCCTTGGGAAGGACATCGCCGGCAAGCCGCTGGTCGCGGATTTGACGAAGCTGCTCCACCTTCTGATTGCCGGGGCGACGGGGTCGGGCAAAAGCGTGTGCTTGAACAGCATCATCGCGAGCCTCCTGTTCAAAGCGCGGCCCGATGAAGTGAAGATGATGATGATCGACCCCAAGCGCGTGGAACTGTCGGTGTACGACGGTATTCCGCACCTGATCGCGCCGGTCGTCACCGACCCGCGGCAGGCCGCCGGCGCGCTGCGCTGGGCCGTCAAGGAGATGGAACGCCGTTACCAGCTGCTCTCGGAGACGGGCGCGCGCAACATCGACGCCTACAACCGCAGCGCCCGCAAGCCTGAGGGGGCAGACCCGTTCTTGCCGTATCTGGTGGTCATCATCGATGAGCTGGCCGATTTGATGCTCGTGGCCGCGGCGGACGTGGAAGACAGTATCTGCCGTCTTGCCCAGATGGCCCGGGCGGCCGGCATCTACCTGATCATCGCCACCCAGCGGCCGTCGGTGGACGTGATCACCGGGCTCATCAAGGCCAACGTGCCCTCCCGCATCGCGTTTGCCGTAAGCTCGCAAGTGGACTCCCGGACCATTTTGGATATGGCCGGGGCCGAGCGGCTCCTCGGCAAGGGCGACATGCTGTTTTACCCGATGGGCGCGCCCAAGCCGATCCGGGCTCAAGGGGCGTGGATCTCGGACCAGGAAGTGGAAGCGTTGGCGGACGCCTGGCGCAGCCAAGGTGATCCTCAATACATCGAAGAGGTGCTGACGACGCCGGCCCAAGGAACCGGTACCGATGAGGAGATGGACGACGACCTCTTTGAGGACGCGGTGCGCCTTGTGCGGGAGGCGGGACAGGCCTCGGTGTCCATGTTGCAGCGGCGGTTTCGCATCGGGTACTCCCGGGCCGCCCGCCTCATCGACATGATGGAGGTGCGGGGCATCGTCGGCCCATACCAGGGGAGCAAACCCCGGGAGGTGATTGGTGCCGATGGTGGACTCCGGCAGCGGTGATCATCTCGTGCAGGCGCTGCTTGCCGGCGGACAAGTGCGCGCGATGGCCGCGGTCACGACCCGCACCGTCGAAGAAGCCCGCTGGCGGCATGACCTTTACCCGACGGCTGCGGCGGCACTCGGGCGGACGTTGACGGTGACGGCCTTTCTTGGCGCCATGCTTAAGGCGCCGCAAAAGGTGTACGTCGAGATCGAGGGCGACGGGCCCATCAAGGCGGTGCACACCCAAGGGGATTCCGAAGGCCGCGTCCGGGGCTACGTGGGCAATCCCCACGTGGAGCTGCCCGCCAACGCCCGGGGGAAGCTCGATGTGGCGGGCGCTGTCGGCCGGGGCACCTTGTACGTGATACGGGACTTGGGGCTGCGAGAGCCTTACCGCGGTTTTGTGCCCCTTGTCAGTGGCGAAATCGGCGAGGACTTCGCCCATTACTTCCTTCGCTCCGAGCAGACGCCTTCGGTGGTGGCCGTCGGCGTGCTGGTCAACCCCGACGGCCGGGTGCGGGCTGCAGGCGGGCTCTTGCTGCAGGTCATGCCCGGGGCGTCCGATGACATCGTCGCCGTCCTCGAGGATCAGGCGCGCCGGTTGCCTGCGGTGTCCGCCGCCATTGACGGGGGGCGCGACGCGGAAGGCTTGGTGGCGCTGGCCGCGGGCGAGCTGGACGTTCAGGTGCTGCGCACGATGCCCGTGCGGTTTGAGTGCAGTTGCTCCCGGGAGCGGTTTGAGCGCGCTCTTATCGCCCTGGGCGAGGACGAGCTGCGCGACATGCTGGAAACCGACGGTTCCGCTGAGCTTGTCTGCCACTTCTGTTCGGAAGTGTACCGCTTTGACGCCAAGGAGCTTTCCGCCCTGCTCAAAGCGGCGACCCGGCGCCGCCAGTAGGAGGTGGAGCAGGCCGTGAAGGCTGTCTGGCGCGTCATCCTCGTGCTGCTCCTGGCCGCTGCGGTGGCGGCGCTGCTGGTCGCCTTGTCCGCCCGCTTCATCACCGACTGGTGGTGGTATGAGGAGCTGGGGCACGCCGGCGTCTTTGTGCGGCTGCTCGCCTGGCCGTGGGCGGTGCGCCTGGCGGCTGGCTTCCTGCTGGCATTGCTGCTGTACGGGAACTTGCGCATTACCCAGGCGGCCCTGGCGCGGGCCATGTTCCGCTTCCAGGGGCAGGTGCCGGGCTTCCTGAGCTGGCGAGTTATGCGGCGTTTGGTGCTGGGCGCCAGCATCGTGCTGGGCTTGGCCGCAGCCGAGGCCGTGGCGCAGCACTGGCTCGTCGTCGCCCGCTACTGGCAGCGAACCTCGTTTGGCGTCGACGACCCGCTCTTTGGGCTGGACGTGGGGTACTACGTTTTCGAGCTCCCGTTTTACCGCCTCGTACTTGGATCGCTGACGGGCGTGTTGGCCCTCGCCGCTTTGCTGGTGTTGGGCGTATACTTGCTGGCTCGGGCCGTGGAGTGGCGGGGGAAGCACGTCTTCCTCGATGAAGGCCCGCGGCGGCACCTCCTCGTCCTGGCGGCGGCGCTGGCGCTGCTCAAGGCCTTCGACTACCGCCTCAACCTGCACAGCGTCCTATTTTCCACCTCAAGCGACGTCATCTACGGCGCCACGTACACCGACTGGTACGCCCGGGCTGTGGCGTGGCGGGTGTTGTTCTTCGCCGCGCTCGCGTTCGCCGCCGTTCTTCTTTTCTCATGGCGCACCATGCGCTGGCGCTGGCTCGCGGCGGTGGGTGCCGTATGGCTCGGGGCGGCGCTGCTGCTCGGCGAGGTTTACCCGAGCGTCCTTCAGCGGTTCGTCGTGGAGCCCAACGAGCTGGAGCGGGAACGTCCCTTCATCGAACACCACCTGGCGTATACCCGTATGGCCTATGGCCTGGATACCGTGGAAGAGCAGCCGTTTGTGGTGGACAACGACTTGACGTGGGACCGCCTGGACCAGTTTGCCCATCTGGTGGACAACGCCCGCCTGTGGGACTGGCGGCCGCTGGCCCGGAGCTTCGCGCAGCTGCAATCCATCAGGTTTTATTACACGTTCCCCGACGTCGACGTAGACCGGTACGTTATCAACGGCGAGCTGCGCCAAGTGATGCTGGCCGTGCGGGAGCTGGACCTGGGGCAGATCCCCAATCGCACCTGGGTAAACCAGCACCTGCAGTACACCCACGGCTACGGGCTCGTCATGACACCGGTAAGCGACGTGACGCCGCAAGGGCTGCCCCGGTTCCTCCTTGCCGACATTCCGCCCCGCCCGCGGGACGTAGATCTCGCGGTGACGCGCCCGGAGGTGTATTACGGCGAGCTCACGGACCACTACGTGGTGGTGGGCACCCGCACGCCGGACTTCGAGTTCAGCTACCCGTCGGGCGACGACAACGTGCGGACGACGTACCGGGGCACAGGGGGCGTGCCGCTCAACTCGCTTTTGCGGCGGGCGGCGTTCGCGGCCCGGTTTCGCACCGTCAACCTGCTTCTCTCCGATGAAATCACGGAGACGACCCGCATCCTGTTCCGCCGCAACGTCATCGAGCGGGTGCAGGCTCTCGTGCCGTTCCTGCGGCTCGACGCGGACCCCTATGCCGTGCTGGCCGGCGGGCGGCTGTTCTGGATCGTGGACGGGTACACGACCGCGTCCGGTTTCCCTTACGCCATGCCGCACAGCCGCTGGCAGGCCAACTACGTGCGCAACGCGGTCAAAGCGGTGGTGGACGCCTACAACGGCACGGTAAATCTGTACATCTTTGCGCCCGACGACCCGATCATCCAGACGTACGCCCGGCTGTTTCCGGGCTTGTTTGAGCCCGCGGAGGCTATGCCCGCGGACTTGCGGGCACACGTGCGCTATCCGGAGGACTTGTTCCAGCTGCAGGCGGAAGTGCTGGCGCTCTACCACATGACGAACCCGACAATCTTTTACAACCGGGAGGACGTCTGGCGCCTGGCGCGGGAGGTGTACAGCACCGGAGCCGACGGACAAACCAGGGAGCAGGTGATGAGCCCCTATTACGCCATCGTCCAGCTGCCGGACCGGGATGGGCCCGAGATGGTGCTCATGCTGCCGTTTACGCCGACCGAGCGCAACAACATGATCGCGTGGTTTGCGGCCCGGATGGACGGAGGCGACTACGGGCGGCTGCTTCTGTACGAGTTTCCGAAAGACGTGCTCATCTACGGGCCCATGCAAATTGAGGCGCGCATCGACCAGCATCCCGACATCTCGCAGGCGCTGACCTTGTGGGCGCAGCGCGGGTCGCAGGTCATCCGCGGCAACATGCTGGTATTGCCCGTCGAGCGCAGCCTTTTGTATCTTAAGCCCATCTACCTGCAAGCGGAAACCGGCGACTTGCCCGAACTCGTGCGGGTCATTGCGGCTTTTGGCGACCAAATCGCATGGCATCCGACGCTGCTGGGCGCTTTGCAGGCGGTGTTGCCGGGTGCGCCGGCCAGCGCCGAATCCGCGGCGGCGCAGCCGTCGGCGGAGGCTGCCCATCAGGACGTCGCACCGCAGGGTGCGGGGCTTGCCACATCGCAGCCGCGACCGCCCGTTGGGGCGGCCGAAGCGGTGGGGCCGGACGCCGAGGCGCTGGCGGCCGCGGCCTTAAACCTCTACCGGGAGGCCAAGGAGCGGCTTGCGGCCGGCGACTGGGCCGGGTACGGCGCGGCTTTGGACGAACTAGAAGCCGTCTTGCGACGTCTTGCCGGCGAGCCGTAGCGCAGCGCCGGGCGCCTGCCCCGTCTATAGGCGAGAGGCTTGGCATAGGCCATTTCCCCCGGGAATATAGATCGTCCCGAAGGGGGAGATGGTCGTGTCGCGTTGGAGCAAAGGCAGACTGCCGCGCTTTCCCAAAGCCCCGCCGGCCAACGGGCCGGGCCTGCTGTTCATCCTCGTCGCGCTCGTCGCCGTTGCCGTGGCGGGCGCACGCCTGTTGGGCTTTGGACCCGGCATGGATGTGGAGACGGTACAGACACGGGTAGCGCCCCCGGCGGCGCAAAACCCCGCGCCGTCGTCTAACCCGTCCGGCCAGTTGCAGTCTCCGCCGGGCCTCTCGCCGGCACCCGGGGCGTCGTCCACGGCCAGCCAGGCCCGGGCCGCGGTCATCGTCTACCACGCTCACGGGACGGAAAACTATGGTCCTGCCCAGGCGCACGCTCCCCAGGGACGCCCGGGTGACGTCATCCAGGTCGGTGAAGCGTTCAGCGAATCCCTCGAGGCGCGAGGGCTTGTTGCCATCCACGACACCCAGGTGCACGATCATCCCCATTGGGCGGAGGCGTTTCCCCGGGCTGCGCAGGCCGTCGGTGCTCTCCTAAGGCAGCACGAGGACGTGCGGGCGGTCATCGACATCCACCGTGACGCCATCGCGGGCAACGTCGGGCGCGACGCCACGACCGCCGTTATCGGCGGAAGGCCTGTTGCCCGCATCCTTTTGGTCATCGGCGACCAGAACAACCCGTACGCCCGGGAGAATGCAGCCTTTGCCGAAGCGTTGAAGGCCAAGATGGACGCACTGTATCCGGGTCTTGCCCGCGGAATCCGCATCCAGCAGTCCGACTACAATGGCCGGCTCCATCCCAACTCCGTTCAGGTCTTCATCGGCGATCAGCGCTACAACACGGTCGACGAAGCGCGGGAAGCCGCGCGGCTCCTGGCCCACGTAGTCGCGGAGGTTGTGCGGGAACAGGGAGGAGTATAGTCCAGGCGCTTCCTCACCAAATCGGCTGGCGGGCTGATCGCTGTGGCCGGCACCCTCCTCGCCCGGGAATACTAGGGCGGGGAGGGTGCTCGCTTGGAGATCGTCATGCGCCGAGGAGCGGAAGAGGTGCTCGACGCGCTGGCCAAAGGGCAGCGGGTGCCGTGGAAGGCGCTCAGGGCGCGTCTTGAGGCGGAGCAGCAGGCTCTGACTCGAGGGTTTGACCGGCTTCTCTGCGAAGACTCCATCTCGGTCGAACTGTACGATCACCAGCGACAAGCCGTGCTGCGAGTGCTGCGGGACATGCGGGGCCGGGCGCTTCTGGCCGACGAGGTTGGGCTCGGCAAGACCATCGAGGCCGGCGTCATCGTCAAGGAGTACCTGGTACGTGGTCTTGCCCGCAAGGTGCTCATCCTGGCCCCGGCGTCACTGCTTACCCAATGGAGACAGGAACTCGAAGACAAGCTCGGCATCCCCGCCCGCATCAACCGGTCGGCGGAGAACTGGCAACGGTGGGACTGCATTATCGCCTCCCTGGACACCGCGCGCAAGTCCCCCCATGCCGACATTATCCGGGAGATCTCCTGGGACATCGTGGTGGTTGACGAGGCCCACCGCCTGAAAAACCGTGCCACCGCCAGCTGGCGCCTGGTGGACGGGGTGACCAAGAAGTACTTGCTGCTGCTCACCGCCACGCCCATTCAGAACGATCTCACGGAGCTGTACAACCTCTTCACCCTGCTTAAACCTGGTCTGTTGCGCAGCTATGCGGCTTTCCGCCGGGAGTTCATGATCGACCGGCGTTCCGCCAAGCAAGTGCAGCCGCTGCGGCAGCGGCTGGCGGAGGTGATGGTGCGCACAACCCGCCGGGAGGCACTGCTCCGGTTGCCGCGGCGCATCGTTGAAACCGTGCCGGTGCGCTTGTCGGCCGCTGAAGACGAATTTTACCGGGCCGTTCTCGCCTATGCCCGGGGTCTCTACCGGGGGTCCGGCGGCCAGCAGGGGTTGGTTCTGCCCCTTATCCTCCTCCTGCGGGAGCTGTGCAGCAGTCCGGACGCGGCCCAGCGGACATTGGCCGCGATGGCGGCGGGAAATCGGTTGCCGCCCGATGAGCGGCGCCGAGCCGCGGAGCTGGCCCGGGTGGCGGGAACGCTCGGCGAATGCGCGGGCAAGCTTGCCGCGGCCACGACGTGGATCGCCCGCCAGAGAGAACCGGTGATCGTTTTTACCGAGTTTCGGGCGACGCAGGAGGCGCTGGCACGCCGCTTGGCCGCAGCCGGAGTCAACGTTGTGCTGTTCCACGGCGGGTTGTCGCGTGATGCGCGCACCGCCGCGGTGCAGGCGTTTCGGGATACGGGCGGCGTTCTTATCAGCACCGAGGCGGGCGGAGAAGGCCAAAACCTGCAGTTTTGCCGGACCGTGGTGAACTACGATCTGCCGTGGAATCCTATGCGGGTCGAGCAGCGGATCGGCCGCGTCCATCGCCTGGGCCAGACCCGCGACGTGCACATCGTCAACTTCATCGCGCCCGCCACAATCGAGGACCATGTTTACCGGCTGCTCCACGAAAAGCTGCAAATGTTTCGCCAGGTGATCGGGGACTTGGACCTCATCCTCGCCCAGGAGCCCAACGGCTTTGAACGGGCCGTAGGACGCGCGGTGCTCGCCTCAGCCGATGATGCGGAGACGGCGGAAAGGCTGTCCGTCGTCGGCCGGCAACTGGATGAGGCGCGCTCTTGGTGGCAGGGCGTGCGCCGGCTCAACGAGGAGGTGCTCGACGACGGCCACGTCCGTTGAACCCGCTCCGGGATCCCAAGAAGCGATGAAAGCCTTACAGGACACACCGCGCGCCGCCTGCCTACTTCATCCCTTGGCTGTGGACGTCGACTTCGCCCGCGGGGTCTTGGTACGACCGGGGGCGCTCCGGGAGCGTCCCGGCGGCCTCTCGGCCAGCCCGGACTTGCGGGCCATGGACATCGTCTTGAACGCCGTGCGTTTCGCCAACGCCGAAAGCCGGGAGCTCGGACGCCGCCTTGTGCACCAGCGGCAACTGCTTTTGTGTTTCAAGGTCGTCTACCGGTCCGACGAGGTGCGGGAGGAACTCGTTTCGATGCTGGTGGACCCGCTGACCGAGGCGGCGGACGCCGTGCCGCCGCTTGCCGGTGCCCTTGACATCGAGCTGGACGGGGACGTGGGCTGGCACGCCTACACGCTGAAACGGCTTTACCGGCGGGCGTGCGACCACCTGCGGGCCGGGCTGGCGGCCCGCAGCCGGATGTACGAACGGGAGGCCCGGCTGCGGCTCCAGCGGGACGTACGTCGTTTGGACGACTACTATGAGGGCCTGCGGGACGAAGCGCTCGAGCCGCTGGTTAAGGAGCTGAACCGGTTGCAGGCATACCGAAACCGGGCGCGCCTGTTGCGGTCGCTGGGACGGTGTTGCGGCACCACCGGTCCGGGCGACGATGACGCGAACTGGCGGCGTGAGGTCCAATCGATTGAGACCCGCATGCGGGAAACCCTTGCCTCCTTGGCCGCCGACCGGCAGAGGCGGCTCAAGGAGCTTGAGGCGAAATACCGCGTGCGGGCCGAGGTGGAACTGGTGGCGGCGGCCAGCGTCTGGTCGCCCCGGGTCGAGTTGCAGGTCAAGCTTCTCGGTCCGGCCCGCCGCGAGCTAACGTTTATCTACGACCCCATCCGGCGCCGTTGCCTTGATTTGGACTGCGAGTCGTGCGGGGCGCCGATGAAGACGGTCTACCTCTGCGAAGCCGGAGACCTCGCGTGTACGGCCTGCTACGCCCCTTGCGCGCGATGCGGCCGGGCCATGTGCCGCAGTTGCCGGCATGAACGTTGCCACGTATGCGACGCCCCCTTGTGCGGCCGCTGCGACACCCGCTGCCCACTGCCGTTCGCCTTGGCCGGTGGGCCCGCGGCCGAAGCGGCCGCGGCTTTTGCGGCCACGGGTCACGTTTGTCCCGCATGCCGGGCCTCCACGTGTACCGCGTGCGCGGCCGGCACCGGTTTTTGCGCCGGGTAGCAAGGCGCGGGCAAGGGGCAAGGAGATCGCGGGCGGGCGCCGAACCCCTGCATGATTGCGATTGGGAAGGGGTTCCGGCATGATCCGTCCTTTGAGCGGGCGGCAGCCCAAGAGGGGCGCTCGCGTTTTTGTTGCCGACAGCGCGCAGATCATAGGCGACGTCGAGTTGGCTGATGGCGTCAGCATCTGGTTCGGGGCTATCCTGCGGGGCGACATCGAGCCGATTCGCATCGGGAAGGACAGCAACGTTCAAGACGGCGTCATCATGCACACGGACGAAGGCTATCCCGTGCAGGTGGGCGAGCGGGTCACCATCGGCCACGCGGCCGTCATCCACGGGGCCGTGGTCGAGGACGAGGCGCTCATCGGCATGGGCGCCATCTTGCTCTCAGGCGCCCGGGTGGGCCGCGGGGCGGTCGTCGCCGCGGGCGCCCTCGTACCCGAGCGGGCCGCCATCCCGCCAGGGGTGTTGGCCATGGGCGTGCCCGCGCGCGTCGTGCGCCCGCTGTCGCCGGAGGACCACGCCCGGATTATGCGCGGCGTGGAGAACTACCGCCAGCGCCGGGACCTCTACCTCGCAGAAGGCTTTGGCGCGAGCTGACGCGGCCCGCCCGGGCCGCTGCCGGCTCGAGCCGGGGCCCCGGGGACGGCGCAGTTCAAGAACGGGTTGTACCACGACGCCTTACGCCCAACGAAGCGGCGCACGAGGGGCATGTAGATGAGCGTCGCCGCCTCGGCCCGGACCCGCACGTGCGGCCGGGCCAGTGCCGCAAGTTCCCGCAGGCGGACCGCGCACGCGGCCGCCAGGCTGTCATCTTCTTCATCCTCGTGGGCCGCGTAGCGGTAGTGCCGCAGCGTCTCGAGCTCCCCCTCAAACCATTCCCTGGCGTCCGCCAACCACTGGCCGTCGGATTGCCCGATGGCGCGGCCGAGGGCGTCCAGCGCCAGCGTGTGGGCCTCACCCAAAGTGAGCCGTGGCGGGTCGGCCGGGGTGCCGTCGCCCTTCGGTTTCAAGAGCCACGGATCCCCTACGGGCTCAGTCAGCACCAACGCCTCAGCCGCCACGAGGTCGACCGCCGCGGACAACACCCGCTCGCGGGATTGGTGGCCGACGTAGGTGACCAGGAAGTGAAAGACGAGGTAGGGGCGATCGCGCTCCGGCTCGAGCCCGCCGGCCCGCAGCCACGCCCGCCCCAGGCGGCCGTTTCCCAGGGCGGCCCGGATCATGCCCGCCATGCGCTCGCTGCCGGGGCTGATGAGTTCCGCCTCTCCGCCGGAGCGCCGCGGGTCAAAGGTGAACCGCAGCACCACCAGCGCGTCGGGCCCTGGGAGGACGGAGGGAGGAAATGACCACTGCGGCAGGTCCTCCAGGGCGGCGAGCTGCGCACTCGACAGCTCCACCCGCACGTCGTCTCCGACCGGCTCGACCCGGGCGCCCAGCGCGGCCAGAAGCTCGGCTGTGAATCCCTGCAGCGTCACCGGATCGCCCGTGAAGGGAGCTGCGACGGGACGTTCCCCCGCGCCGACTTTCGAGGCTAGCCCACGCTTCACCGCGCTGCCTCCCACGCCCGCGGATGGCCCAGGATGCGGTCCAGCAGGCTGTCCTCCAGAGCGGACGCCCGTGCCGCTTCGAGCTCAGCGCCCAGGCGATCCAGCCGCCGCCGGATGTCTCCGGCCTCCTCGCTTCCCAGCACGATGCCTGCGATTGCCTGCTCAAACGACCTTTCCATCGCGAGCCGCGCCATGACGGCGTCCATGTTGCCGAGCACCGCGTGGAACATGTTGAGCTTCTCATGGAGCAGGTAGAGAATGTATTCTTCGACGGTGTCCCGGGTGGCGAAATTGTGGATGTGCACTTCCCGCGTCTGGCCGAGCCGGTGTACGCGCCCGATGCGCTGCTCAAGGCGCATGGGGTTCCAGGGGAGGTCGTAGTTCACCACGTGGCAGCAAAACTGGAAGTTAAGCCCTTCGCCGCCCGCCTCGGTGCTCACCAGCACTTGCGCTGCGTGGCGGAACAGCTGCCGGGTCCATTCTTTCTTGGAGGCGGACATGGTCCCGTCAAAACCGAGCGCGGCAATGCCCGCTTGCTCCAGGCGCCAGCGGATAAACAGCTGGGTCGCGCGGAACTCCGTGAAGACGACGAACTTCTCGTCGCTGGAGCGAATCAACTCCAGCAGGCGGTCGGCCTTCGCGCTCGTCCGCGCCAACTGCTCACCCATGGCCAACAGGCGCCCTAGCCGCTCCCTTAGGTCGCCGTCACGGGCTTTGTGCCAGAGGGCGGCAAGCGTTTCCATGGCGGCCGGCACCGAACTGCACAGCTCCCTCTGGAGCGTAATGAGGGCCAGGACGCCGCTCGTCGCGCCGGCCCGCCGGTATTCGTCGCGCAGGAAACCGCTGACCGCCTCGTAGAAACGCCGTTCCGCGGAGGAAAGCTCCACGGGCACCGCGTGCACGCGTCGCGGCGGCAGCTCTATCGTTCCGGGCCCGCGCCGGTTGCGCACGAGGCACGTCGACAGCAGCTTTCGCAACGTGCTCGTATCCCGGGGCGTGCGCCTGTCCAGCACAAATCGCCGCTGGAACTGACGGTACGTGCCCAGCGTGCCGGGACGGAGCAGCGTAATCAGGTTGTACAGTTCCCGCAGGTCGTTTTGCACCGGCGTTGCGGTGAGGAGCAGGCACCGCCGACGCGGGATGGCGCTTACGAACCGCCAGTTGGCGGTGCGGGCGTTCTTGAGCTTGTGCGCCTCGTCGACGATGAGCAGGTCGTACTCGAGTCCGTGGATGATGTCGCAGTGGGGAGGGCGCTTGGCCGTGTCCAGGGACGCCACGACCACGGCGCAGCGCTCCCAGTCGTACTCGCTCCGCTGGAGGGCGGCAGCGATTCCGAACTTCTCCTTGAGCTCCAGGTACCACTGCCACGTTAGGGAGGCGGGGGCCAGGATGAGGGCGCGGCGCACGAGACCTCGGAGCATATATTCTTTGAGAATCATGCCCGCCTCGATGGTTTTGCCGAGCCCCACCTCGTCGGCGAGTATCGCGCGCCCGTCCAGCTCGGCAATGACCTTGCGGCACGTGGCCAGTTGGTACGGGTAGGGGACAAGGCCCACCTGCCGCCATCTCTCCCGGCAATGCTCCTCCACCAGCAGGCGCTCGTTTCCGGGGCGCACGGTGAGGGCGAGGGCGGCTAGGGCGAGACGGTGTTGCTGCCATGCAGCCCAATCGCCGCGCTCCATGCGGCGCGCCAGCTCGATGAGGGCCGACTCGGACGCCACCACTTCTACGCCGCCCGACTCATGCGGGGGGAAAAACGTCTCCTGGACGGCGCCTGCGCTCCACGGCACGAGCGGGCCTGCGCCCAAGATGGGCACGTCGACGGGAAACGTCTTGAGGGGGAGCTTGAGAGTCAACCGCCGGGCGCCTCCTTGCCTAGGGCGTCGCGGGGTAGTGTAACCCGGTCGAGAAGCGTCAACACCCTATGGACACCGGCGAAGAGGGATGCTATAATACGAAGGCGGCGGGGGCCTGTAGCTCAGCCGGGAGAGCGCTGCACTCGCATTGCAGAGGTCGGCGGTTCGAGTCCGCTCAGGTCCACCAGCAGAAAGCCCCTTCGGACACAATGTCCGGAGGGGCTTTTGTTTTCGAGTGAACCGCCGCAGGCGCGGGGTGATGGGCAAGCTACTCCCCCATCACCTTGATGATCACCCGCTTGGGCCGCTGCCCGTCCCACTCCCCGTAGAACACCCGCTGCCACGGGCCAAGATCGAGGCGGCCGCCGGTCACCGGAATGATGACTTGGTGCCCCATCGTCAGGCTGCGCAGGTGGGCGGCGCCGTTGTCCTCCCCGGTCCGGTTGTGCAAGTAATCGTTTCCCCGGGCGGGGTGGCGCTCCCACGGCGCCACGGTTCCCTCAAGCCAGTCCAGGATGTCCTGCCACAAGCCGCTTTCGTGATCGTTGACAAAGACGGACGCCGTAATGTGCATGGCGCTGACGAGAACCATGCCTTCCCGGATCCCGCTCGCCTTGAGGGCGGCCTCGACCTTGTCCGTGATGTCGATGATCTCTTGCCGCTTACGGGTGTGAAAGGTGAGGTACGTCGTGTGGAAGCGCATCGCACATCCTCCCTTGGGGTCAGCGCCCCGCCGCGACGGCGCGGAGGGCTTCGGCCAGCGGCACCGGGGGGCGGCCGAGCAGCCGGACGAGGTCGTCGCTACGCACGTCCAGGGCGCCGGCGCGGATGGCTCGGTTCATGGCCACGATCATGTCCACCACGGGGTCAGGCAAGCCGGCCTGGCGCAGTCCGGAGGCATACTCGGCGTCATCGACGTGCTGCACCGGGACTTCCCGCCCGAGCACCGCCGCCAGCAGTCTTTCCATCACCAGCGACCCGAGTTGCCCTGTGGCGCCAGTAACCAGAATTCTCATCCGCTCTACCCCCGTGGAGATGGCGTTAAACGCGTGGCCGTGGCCAGCACGGACCCTGCCGGCGTCTCCTGCTCCCGGAAGCAAGTGTAACCGACCGTGGGGCGGTTTCACAAGGCGGAGGAGCGGGAGTTGACCAGCGGTGGCCAGTACACCCGAATCCTACCTGGCAGCAGGAGAGTCCTGCCGATATTGACGTCCAGAATTATGCATATGAACTAACAAAGGCTAGGATAAACCACGCCGAACTGCATGTGAGTGACATTCTGATATTGACAGACAAGGACTACTTCCGGCGGGTTGCATTCCGCCCCAGGGGCGTGCCTGGGCAAGAAAGGCCTTCGCGTGGACGATATCGCCAATGGTTCCGCCCGATTTCCAGGCCTGGACAGAAGTTGCTAGCCGGATAAAATGACTAATAGCAGTTTTTTCTCATGCCGCCCGAAAGGATTGCCTCCAGCGATAGGCGAAAGCAGAAAATCCAGGCGAGGCTTCCTTTCGGCGCCCGTTGCCGGTCGGCATCGGGTTTTGCGGCGCAAGGGGTGGTGGGAGCGGGGAGAGGTTGCAGCCAGCAAGCACCGATGGGAACCCGGCCTCGACCGGGGGTATAAATCTTTCTCAGAAAGGCAGGTCGACATTGTTGCGCAAACTACTGACGTTTGTTGTGGCGCTGAGCCTTCTCGTCAGCGGCGCGGCGTTCGCCCAGAGCGTCCAGTGGGACACCAAGGGTCCCTACGTTGACGAGATCATCCTGCCCATCATCATGGACCAGGAAGCGCGGCTTATCGCCTTGCAGCGCGGCGACATTTACGTGCTG
>ERZ777003.740-NODE-740-length-60032-cov-67.682312_pt1 | contig 60032 bp, 45 predicted proteins | sample MGYA00374956_ERZ777003 | MGnify/ENA primary metagenome ERZ777003 (study PRJEB29302, sample SAMN06268252) | bioreactor metagenome | isolation source: Joint BioEnergy Institute, California, USA | place: USA:Joint BioEnergy Institute, California, USA | collected...
CCTTGCACCACATGGCCAAGAGCAATCCGCGTGCCATTGTGTTAGGGGTTCTAAACCTCTTCGCGTGAAAGGGGCAAGGATGACCCGATGGACAGCAACAGTTCTTCTCCTATTGTCTCTTGCGGGATGTACCACTGGGGAGCGAACGGTACTTTTCACGGGACGGTGCGCGATCGACGGCGCGAATGATGCCGAGCCGAGCACCTACCGCATGGTCGAGAACAAGGCGGAGAACACAATCACCCTCTTTGTGGATGCTCCTGAAACAAAGCGTGTGTGGTCTGCCGAGGTGGGCCAAACAAAACCAACGGCGGTCTACAGCAAGTATCTTCCCGGAGCCGGAAATCTCCTCGTCGTCGAAGCCGACGAAGGGGCCTCCATGCTGCGGCTTGTGCTGATTGCAGTATCAAACAACGGAGGATCGCGGACAGTGTTCGATGAGAAGTCGCGCTTTGGTTTCGACATGCTCAATCTAGACAGTGATCCCGGTACTGAAATCGTCGGAATAAGCGGAGACCTCGCGGGGCCGAAGACAGTTCGTGTGTTCGGCTGGGACGGCGCGGCATTCGCGGAGCGAAGCCGAGTTCAATCATCGGACTTGCCACAGTATCAGATCGTCACTCACTCTACCCCGTGACGAACCCGCCAAACCGCCGCCTCATGCTCGCGGAGCCGCTTCGCCCACCACTCCCGGTAGATCGCGTAGCCGCGCTCCCAGAGGGTGCGGGAGACGGGGTTCGGACCACCCCGGAGGGATTCGAGGTGTATCGTGGGACGTTCTGGGGGCCGCGAAGATCTTTCCGTCCGAGAAGCCGGTATCCTGTGTACTGATGCCCAAGCCCCGCGCCAAGCCGATCCCGAAGCGTCCGAGTGCCGCACCTACCGCGCCGGTGAAGCCACGTCGTGGGTGGACGGGAACGACCATCGCGGGCGTCGCGCTCGTGGGTGTGGTCGGTGCAATGGTCGTGATGAGTCAACCCGGCGCGGGGAAGTCGTCCGTTCCGACAACTCCCAGCACCGCGCAGACGCGACCCTCTGCCACGATCCGCACCACGTCCGACGCGGACCTTGCCCGCTATGCCAAACTCTCCGTCCGCGACCGTGTGGCGATGAGCGATGCGGAGTTGGAGTCGATGGATCCGCTGGTGATGAACATGGTGGTGGCGAAGGGAGTGCCCGAACTCGCGGGCATCGACTTCGCCAAGTATGCAAAGGTGGTGGACGGGTGGGCGGATCGCACCGGTGCGGCGCTCGTCGCGCGGGAGCCGGGAGAAGCGGCTACCTCCCCCGCGTACAAGGCCGACCCTGATATCTGGCGTGCCGGTGGCATGGCGATGGCCGCGATCGAGGGAACCTCTGCCTACGAGAGTGCGCCGCCAACAGAGCGCCGGGCCAGAGGTACAAGAGCGGTCAGAGCGGCGGAACGGCCTCGCCGTAGCATATGTGGTGGGCCGTGCTCATCGCAGTGTGTGCCGTCACGCTCGGAGTAGTTGTTATGCGCCTCCGGCGACAAGACCGCGAGATAGAAGCCTCGGAAGCCAGACGGCGTGAGCGCCTTGCGGCGCGCCCGGTTCTTGCCCAGGAAGAGTGGGCTCACCGCTATCTTGCTCCCGCCGGGCTCACGCTTGAACCGGCTTGGGCGGTGGTTGCCGCACTTGCCAAGTCGCTCGGTTGCCATCCAAGTCAACTGCTACCCTCGGACACCTTCGCCAGCGAACTCGCGCTAGACGCGCCTTCTCCCGGCCTTATAGATGACGACGTGGCGATGCTCCAGTTCACGGAGCATGACTTGCGGGTGTTGCTCTCCACGTCGGCTTACCGTGACGTCGCGAAGCGTGCTGCGTCCTGTCATTCGCTTGGGGAGTTCCTCAGAGCGATACAGGACGCCGTTCAATCTACTGAACGCTAGGCATCGTCAGTGGTTCCGCGCGTCCCGGTCATTCTCCCGCAACCGTTGCACGAGGGGCGACGCTTCGCCGGAGGCTTCGCACACCGCGTCAAACGCCCGGATCAACGCTTGATACGCCATGAGCGGGCCGATCTCCCGACCGGCGCGAGCGTCGCGGTGCTTATGGCATTTCACCTAGCGCAAGTTCCCCGAGCCCGTCTCCGCCCCCCGCGCATCCTCCGCCGGATGCTCTCCGCCACCTCTGCCGAGAGGTAGCGCCCGCTTCGGTCGGCGGAGAGTTGGCGGAGGAGTTCGAGCACCACCGGGGCGGTGGTGTCGGGGAGCAAGCGGCCCACGCGACGAACCGTCCGGCGCACGAGTCGGGGGAAGTCGGCATCCTGCGAGCCCCCGGACCACCCGGAGGAGCGAACGGCGGTGGTCGCGTTGTAGAGGAGCACCGCCCAGACGGTGGGCTCGTCCAGAAGGGAGCACGCCTTCATGCTCGCCCATGAGGAAGCCCGACTTCGGTCGGGCTTTTTTCATGGCTCCGCTTCGCTGAAGCGGTGGCGCCTCAAGAAGGGGCCGAATCGGGCGCAGGGCGTTCGATCGTCATGGCGCCTGCGCTCAGCGCGGTGGCCCAAGGCCGCCACGCCGGCATGGGGCGGAGGGGCCGGCAAGTCCATCCGACCGTGGACGCGGCGTGGCGCTGCTCCGGGTGTTGTCACAAACACCGAATGTGGCCGCTCGCACGCCCGATCTCATCAGAAATCGCGTCGGTTCCGGCCGATCCGCGCCTTCCACGCTTGTCAAGAACCGTTTATGTCGTAGAGTCCCCCATTGTGGGGTGAATGAATCTCGCAATGCCGCGTTCGTATTGTTCAAAAGAAGAATCGTATCTGGAGAAAATTATTGTGCTGAGAAAGCTGTTGTGTGCGATGGCTCTCACCAGCGCGGGTATCGCCGCACCCGCGAACGCCGAGGTCGTGCTCGGTTCGGTCGGTCTGTTCTTTGGGTTCGCCGCGGAGACGACCGAGCAGTCGCTGATGATGGGCTTCGGCATGATCGCCGACCGTGACTACAGCAATCCGGCCAAGCGACTCTTCGCGCTGGACCAGACCGTGGTCGGGGTCGATGACGTGGGCACCACCTGGGTGGCCAGCGGGGACACGGCCGCGGCGATCCGGGCGCAGTTCGCCGACGACGACCTGATCGATGGCCTCGGCTTCTACGCCTACCTTGGTGTGAACGACATCAGCGGCCGGGTCGAGGAAGGCGACTTCGGCGGTGATCTGGACATCGACCTGATCGGCCAGCAGATGGACGAGATGCGTGTGACGCTGCTGATGTGGGACGCCTCCCCCCATTCGCAGCCCGGCTGGACGAGCTTTCTGTTCCGGATCCAGTACGAGTTCGTCTCGACTATCCCCGCGCCGGGCGCGGGCGTGATGTTCGGGGCCGTGGGCCTGCTCGCGATGCGGCGGCGTCGATAAGCAACTCATGTGGGACGACAGCGAGAGCCATCGTCCCGCCTTTGTTTCTGGCGCCGGGGCTGTGATGGAGATGACCGATCGCCTTGGACCTCCGGACTCATCGCGACACCACCGGCGCCCTGCACACAACGTGACGGGGCGGCGCTCGGCAATCCGGAGGGCTGAGCCCGACGCGGTGTGCAGGATCGGGGGAGCCGGTGCGCGGACGCTGGAGATCCAACTCATCAGCAATGGCGGTTCGTATACAGCGCTGCGTACGGCCGGCTCTACGAGATCGCTCAGCGGGCGACGGAAGCCCGGCGTCTCGGTTCTTACACACGCGCCGGAGGCTCTCCCCTGAGGGCTTCGCGCTTGGTGACAAGCCCATCGCTTGCGCAGCGCGGGCGCTCCACGCTCTGCGCCGCGCCGGGTTCGCCCTGCCATGCCGACGGCGAGCCCGACGGTGCGTAGCGTCTGACCATCTCGGCGCAGAAATCCGCGTACTCCTCGATGTGCCTGGGTGGGCTCGTGTGGTGCGGCCGGACGCCGCGGGATTCGGGCGTGAAGCAGAAGGTCAGCGTGACGTCGAACTCGGCGAGCGCCTCCATCTGCCGGTCGAACCAGGCGAGGGCCCCCGGCCGGAGCCGGTCCGACCAGCTCAGCCCGGTGCGGAGCGACCGGACGCCGAGCCGGCGCAGCCACCCCGCGGCGTCGCCCAGCCTGTGGTCGTGGAAGTGGAACCACTGGCAGATCCCCATCTCCGGCGTGAGTTCGGCGAAGACCTCGAGCGCTGGCTTGGGCGTGCCGTCCTCGCGGATCAGGCCCATGTAGAAGTGCCGGTAGTACGCGGACCCCTCCGCCTCGCGGTGACGGGTGGTCGCGGGCCAGGCGCGGGGGAGGTCATAGAGGCTGTACCAGTGCGTCCGCGGCGTGCGGCCGCGGAGCAGTTCGGCGGTCCGCCGCAGCCCCCACGCCTGCACCTCCTCGGCGCCGAAGCTCGAGACGCCCACCTCCGAAACCCACACCGGCAGGTCCGTCACACGCCGGATGCTCGCGATCTGCTCCGGCCATTCGTGGATCTGCCAGTGGTTCCAGTCGAGCGGGAAGCCGTGCACGGCGACTACGTCCACGCGGTCGAGCACGCCGAAGTGCTGCATGCGGGCGATGAAGGCCGGATCGATCGGCGAGATCCCCCCGAGGATCTTCGGCAGCGCCGGGTTCTCCGCCCGGATCGCCCCCGCGGCGAGCTTGACCATCTCCGCGAAGATGCTCCACTCGGGGTCGATCTCGAAGTCCCAGTGCGACTTGTTGTTCGGCTCGTTCCAGAGCATCACGGCTTCGACCATGGGGCCCTCGTTCCGTCTCCTGAGTGGTGGTGGGGGGGGCGGCGCCGGCATCAGGCGCCGCGGCGTGCCGGCTCGCGCGGGGCGGGCGAGGCGCGCCGCCCTGGGGCCCCGGCCCGGGGCGCGGCGGAGGCGTGCGACCGGATGAAGGCCTCCGTCAGCTCCCGCGCCTCGTGATCGGTGAACTGCTGCGGCGGCGACTTCATCAGCGACGCCGACGGCCCGATGAGCGCCCCCCCGACGCCGGCGTCCAGCGCGAGCTTCGCGCACCGGACGGCGTCGATCACCACCCCCGCCGAGTTGGGCGAGTCCCATACCTCGAGCTTGAGCTCGCACGAGATCGGCACGTTCCCGAACGTCGTCCCCTCCACGCGGATGTAGCAGACCTTCCGGTCCTCGAGCCATGGGACGTAGTCGCTGGGGCCGATGTGGACGTTCTCCGCGGCGAGCCGAGCGCCGATCTGGCTCGTGACGGCCCGCGTCTTGGAGACCTTCTTCGACTCCAGCCGGTCGCGCTCCAGCATGTTCATGAAGTCGGTGTTGCCCCCGACGTTGAGCTGGTACGTCCGGTCCACCCGGACGCCCCGCTCGCGGAAGAGGTTGGCCAGGAGCCGGTGGGTGATCGTCGCCCCCACCTGCGACTTGACGTCGTCCCCGATGATCGGCGTCCGACGCTCCTCGAACCTCGCCCGCCATTCGGATCGCGACGCGATGAACACCGGGATGCAGTTGACGAAGCCGCACCCGGCCTCAAGGGCCTGATCCGCGTACCACTCGGTGGCCCGCTGCGAGCCGACCGGCAGGTAGTTGACCACCACGTCCGTGCCCGTGTCACGCAGCACGCGGGCGACGTCGGCCTCCTTCTCCGGGGATTCGGCGACGATCTCCCGCAGATATCTCCCCAGGCCGTCGAGGGTGGGGCCGCGCTGCACGCGGACGCCCGTCGGCGGCGGCGACGCGAAGCGGTACGTGTTGTTCGGTCGGGCGGCGATCGCCTCGGCCAGGTCGAGCCCGACCTTCTCGGCGCTGACGTCGAAGGCCGCGGAGAACTCGACGTCCCGCACGCGGTACCCGCCCAGCTCCGCGTGCATCAGCCCGGGGATCGGCTCATCCCCCTCCGCCTCGCGGTAGAACTCGACGCCCTGGACGAGCGACGAAGCGCAGTTTCCCACTCCGACGATCGCGACCCTGACGGTGCCCCCTGGCATTCTCGGCGTGCTCCTCTCGCGCTCGGGTGCGCGGCCCGGGGGGATCTCCCGGCGCGGCCGCCTTCGGCGGCGGGTCAACTGTGCTCCGCGGGAGCGGGACCAGCGTGAGAGAAGAGTGATTCCGGGTTCACGCGGATTCCGCGGCCGGCGAGCCGGCCGCGGGCCCCGCTTGTTGACGCGGCCGCCGCAGGTCTGCCCCCCGCCCGGTCGTGATCGCTGCGTTACCGCCTGCCGCGGAGCGCTCGGATGAGTTCGGCCTTGCTCATCGAACTCCGCCCGCGGATGTTCCGCTCCCGCGCGATGTTCCGCAGCTCGTCCAACGAGCGGTTCTCGAGCGACCGGGTCGGATTCCCGGTCCCGCTGGTCCGGCGGCTCGGCGTGCGTCCCTCGAGGCGGCGCCCCTTGTTCACCGTTCGGCCCGCGATCTCCTCCGCCCGCTCCTCCGGGATCCCCCGCTCGCGGCTGCTCCGCTTGATGCGCTCGTACTTGCGGCGGTCCTTGCTCGTCCACGATGGCATGCTGCACCTCCTGACGGCGGGTCGGGCCGCGAGCACGCACACGTCTTCCCCGCCCGATGCGTATTCCTAGACGGTCGCGCAAGCACGGGCGAGCGGAGCGCATGAGCGTCGGTTCAGGGCGAGGTAGGGCGCGGATACATCGCGCCGCCGCCACGCTCAAGCAGCGACATCCGAACGAGACGCCGGCAGCGTCCTCGACCTCGCGGGATGTTTCCGCGACCGGAGGCCCGCACCAGGATGGCGCCGCCCACCGCACCGGCATTGCTAGCCGTCCAAGAGGCCCCCAAGGACGGTGCGCCACGCCCCCTCGCCGTCCGTCACCTTCCGGCAGATGTAGATCTCGTGCCCCGGCCTCGCCTCGATCCGCATCCCCGCGGCACGCAGCATCGCCTCGCAGCATGCCGCGTTCGGGACCCACCAGTTCGTCGGATCCGAGGCGAGCTTGCGCTCCACAAAGCTCATCCGCGGCCAGCCGGGCGCGATCAGCCGCCGCCGCTCGGTGATCGGCAGGTCCTCCGGCGCGGACCCGACCCAACTGTCCGGCGTGGTCAGCGTCTGGAAGATCATCACCCCGCCCCGCCGCAGCCGCGAGGCCGCGAGATCGAGTCCCAGCAGCGGGTACCTCAGGTGGTAGAGCACGCCCATGAAGACGACGATGTCGAACTCGCTCCGGATCGGGGCGTTCCGGCGGCCGAGGTCGTACACCGTCAGTTTCCGGTACTCGATCCGGTCGGCGACGCCGAACTCCCCCGCGGCCCACCGCGCCTGCTCCAGGTAGTGATCGTCGATGTCGATCCCGGTCACCGTCGCGCCCAGTCGGGCCAGCTCGATCGAGTAGAAACCGGCGTTGCAGCCGACATCGAGCGCCGACGTCCCGCTGAGATCGGATGGGAGCAGGCCGCGGATCTGCTCCCACTTGAACCGCGGGAAGTCCCCCAGCGGATGATTGGGCGCGGTCTGCTCCCCGGTGGGCAGGTGCAGATTGTGGAACCACGGACCGAGGCGGGCGATCTGCTCGCCCCGGGGGCCGGAGTATCTCACGGGAGGGGCGTGCAGGTCGAAACTCATCTCGCCGCACCTCGCGCTGCTCGCGGGCGCGCCGTGCCGCGCCGGAGGCCCCCCCGCGCCTCGGCGATATGCCGCTCCAGCTCGATCGCCCGCCGCTCCGCCGTGTGCTCGCGCAGCACCCTGGCCCTGGCCCGCTCCCCGATCGCCACGCGCTCCGCTTCCGGCAGTTCCCGCAGGTGATGCAGGACGTCGGAGGCGTCGCGCGCCAGCAGGATCTCACGCCCCGGCTCCAGGATCGTCTCGATCCCCGGCCAGACGTCCGAGATCACCGGCGTCCCGCACGCCGCGGCCTCGAACAGCCGCACGCTCGGCGAATACCCGGCGCGCGCCATGTCCGCACGGGTGATGTTGAGCGTGAAACGCTGGCTCGTGTAGAACCGCCGGTGCTCGCTCGGAGGGCAATGCTCGATCCGCCGCACGTTCGCCGGCCAGTCGATCCCCGTGGGGTACTGCGGCCCGGCGACGATGTACCTCCCGCGCGGGTCGCGCCGGGCCGGCTCGATCAGCAGTTGTCTCAGCCTCGCCTGCCGATCCGCGGAGTACGTCCCGAGGTATCCCAGGTCGATCCGCGGCCGCTGGCCGCTGGGACGGTGCAGCGAGGGGTCCACCAGACAGTAGAACGCCCTCGCCCGCGGCGAGCCGTACCGCCGCTCGATCACCGACAGCGTCGGCCCGCCGGTGAACGACAGATAAAGGTCGTACCGCGGGATGAGCGCCGGCTCGAGGTACTCATGCTCCCCGCGCTCGAGCCTGGCGAGCGTCACCGGCGTGTCGATGTCGTAGAACGCCCGCACGCCCCGGGCCGTCTCCAGCACCCAGCGCCCCACCTCCACCCCCTCGGGGACGTAGGACCCGACGACCACAGCGTCCGCCCACCTCACCTCCCCGGCGAACCGGTCCCGCAGTTCCTCCACCGAGCCGTAGAGACAGGTGCGACCATGCGGCGGCCGCGGCAGGTCGCGGTTCTCCGCGTACCACGGCATGTCCCGTTCCAGGAACAGCACGTCGTGCCCCCGCTCCGACAGCGCCCGCATCAGCCCGCGGTAGTTGGTCGCGTGCCCGTTCCCCCACGAGGAGGTGACGGAGAGCCCGATCAGCACGATCCGCATCGGCTCAGGCATCCGCCGTCTCCTGTTTCCGCGCCGGCCCACGCATCCTGTCCTGCAGCGCCGGCCATCGGCCGCGGAGGATCGCTTCGACCTGCTCGGCGCGGTGCGCGTAGGTGTGCTCCCGCAGCACGCGTCGCCGCGCCCGATCCCCGATCGCGGCCGCGGAGGCAAGGTCCAGCCCGCGCAGGTGCCGCGCGACCTCCCCCCCGTCGTGCGCCACCAGCACTTCCGTCCCCGGCTCCAGGAACTCCTCGATCCCTTCCCAGGCGTCCGTGATCAGGCACGCCCCAGCCCCCGCCGCCTCGAAGACCCGCGTCGCCGGGGAGAAGCCGTTGCTCGCCATCGAGTCGCGGCTGATGTTGAGCACCGCCATCGGCGAGCAGTTGAAGGCGTTGTGGTCGCGCGTGTAGACGTGGCCGAGCCGCCGAACGTTCGGCGGCAGCGGCTTGTCCTCCCACCCGCTCCCTCCGAGCAGGAACGACCGTTCCGGCATCGCCTCCGCCGCCTTGAGGAAGAACTCGTCCACGCGGGCCTCCCGATCGGGGAGCCGGTTGCCCAGGAACGCCAGGTCGCAGCTGAACCTCGCCTCCGGCGGCGCCGGGTGGTGCGTGTCGGGGTCCACGGCGTTGTACACCGGCACGCACGCGCACGCCCCGAGCGCGAGATACCGCCGCACGACCGGGTCGCCCCCGCCGTACGTCAGCACGAGGTCGTAGCGGGGGATGAGCTTGCGGAACGGGTCCGCCGCGTCCGCCTCGACCCGCGCCAGCGTCGCCGGGGCGTCCACGTCCCAGAAGACGACCGTCTGCCGCGTCCCGCGCAGCGCAAGCACGGCGCTCTCCAGCAGCGCATCGTGCACGCCCACGCCGCTGGCCTTGACCACCACATCCGCGTCCCCCGCCTCATCGACGGTCTTCATCACCTGCCGCACCGACGCGGCCGGGTACACGACCACCCGCGCCCAGTCCAGGTCCGCCAGGTCGCGGTGCTGCTGACGGTCGAAGGCGTCGGGCTCGTAGAACGTCACCCGGTGCCCGCGCTGGTGCAGCGCCCGGATGATCCCGCGGTAGTACGTCGCTGCGCCGTTCCAGTACGCGGAGACCAGGCTCGATCCGAAGAACGCGATGTTCAGCACCGGCCCGCTCGTCACGCTCTCTTGGCTCGCGATCACGCGTGGATCCCTCCTCTGATGCCGACGCGATCCGCTCCGTCTCGTCCTTCATCTTCGTTCCGGCCGAACCCCTCGACCTCCCGCGCGCCCAGGCCGAGCTCCCGACAGACCTCCATCAGTTCATCGACCCGGTGCGCGCACGTGTGCCGCCGCCGGATCGTCGCCATCCCGCGCTCCGCCTGCGCTCGGGCCGGCCCCGGATGGTCCAGAAGAAATCGCAGCCGCTCCGCCATCTCATCGCCGCAATGCGCGGTGAGGTAGTTCTGTCCCGGCGTGAAGAGCCCCTCGGTGTCCCGCCACGGCGAGCACACCAGAGGGATCCTGCACGCGAGGGCCTCGAAGACCCGAATCGTCGGGATCCCCGGCAGCGCGGCGACGTACGGCCGTCGCGGCACGTGCACCGTCGCCCTCGCCCGCGCGAACGCCTCCGGCGCCAGCGCGTTCGGCAGCCACCCGCCGTAGCGGATCCCCGCGCCCTTCAGCATCGCGAGCGCCGCCGCCGGGTACCGCACGCCGTAGACCGTCGCCCGCAGCCCCAGCCGCCGCACCGGCTCCAGCAGGAACTCGCGCAGCTCCGCCGCCCGCTCCCCGTCCCCCCAGTTGCCGATCCAGACCAGGTCGTCCATCTCCGCCGGCGCCGGCCGCGGGCGGAAGATGCGCACGTCCGCCGCTTCGTGCCACGTCCACGCCCGCCGCGTCCACCCTCGGCGCCGATAGATCTCCCGCAGCACCTCCCCGAAGACCAGCGCTCCATCGAATCCGCGGAGCGCGTAGCGGGCCATCTCCCGCGGCCGGCTCGCGGCGCGGTGATGGGTGTCGTGGAAGAGCAGCCGCATCGACGGCCGCCGTCGGCGCTGGTCCGCCAGACGCTCGATCAGCCACCGCTCGTTCCACTCGTGCGCGACGACCAGATCGGTTCCGTCGAGCGCGGCGTCGAGATCCAGGTTCTCGGGCGTGTACCGCGTGCTCTCCAGCCCCGGATACGCCGCGCGGAAACTCTCCAGCCCTGCTTCGCCGTGCTCCGCGAGCAGGTGGCGCAGGCTCCACCCGTTCTCGGGCTCGTAGACCCGCACCTCGTGTCCGCGCCGCATCAGTTCCGTCACCACGCCGCGCAGAAAGTGGGCGTTGCCGTGGTTCCAGTCGCTGAGCAGGGAGTGGTAGAACATGGCGATCCGCATGGGCGGGGCGTCCTTTCGTGTGCTAGCCGACCGCCGGGGCCAGCGGCGCAGCGCCGGCGCGACCCGTCGGCCGCGGCGATGCTCGGTCGCCGATCAACTCCTGATACAGCCCGAAGTACGCCTCCCCCATCCGCCGGCGCGAGTACTCCCCCGCGCGCCGCCTCGCCGCGGCCCCGGCTCGCTTCCGCTGATCCGGATCCCCGATCAGGCGCAGCAGCGCCGCGCGGAGCGCGGCGTCGTCATCCGGATCCGCGTACGCCGCCGCGTCCCCCCAGACCTCGCGCAACGACGGGATGTCCCCCAGCACCAGAGCGCACCCCGCCAACCCCGCCTCCAGCGGCGCGAGCCCGAAGGGCTCGTACCGCGCCGGGTGCGCGAAGACCGCCGCCTCAGAGTACCTCGCGGCCATCTCCGCCGGGCCGAGCCTCCCGAGCGGCCTCACGCCCCCGCTCCCCACGGCCGCACCCGCGCCCAGCGGAGCCCGCATCTCTCCCGCCACCAGGCACGGCCACGGCAGCCCGGCCGCAACCCGGTCCAGAGCGGCGATGTTCTTCGCCTCGTCCCACAGCCTGCCCGCGGCCAGGATGCACGGCGACTTCCTCGCCGGGGTCACGTACCGCACATGCCGACCATTGGGGATGACCCGTGCCGCCCGCGGCTCGCCGTAATGCTCCCGAAGGCAACCGAGCATCGCCCTCGTCGGCGTCACGACCACGTGAGCGCCGCGAAGCCCGGCCGCGATGCGCGTGCGGTACGTATCCCACGACGCCGGCGCATCTCCCCCCCGGACGGCCCGCCACCACGACAGCACGCACGAGTGCCCGACGACCACCACCGGCACGCCGAAGTCCAGCGCCCCGAGCGCATACCCGTTGAGGTGCACCAGGTCCACGCCCTCCCGTTCCGCGAGCCCGAGCAGCCACACCCCCGCCGCATCCACATCCCGCCACGGCTCGGGCATCCACTCCAGGCGCAGCGACGACACGGCCAGCCGGACGTTCGGCAGCAGGCGCGCCTGCTCGCGCTGCCCCGCATCAGGCTCGCGCCCCATCACCGCCACGATCAGTTCGACCCCGTGCGGGGCCAGCGCCGCGGCCAACTCCATCGAGTAGGTCCACACGCCGCCGACCGTGTCCGCCGTCATGAGCACTCGCATGAGCAGACCCCGCGCTAGCGCCCGTAGATCCGGTCCACGACCTCCGCTACCGCCACGAGTTCCATCGCGCTCGGGTCGAACGCCCGGCTCTTCCCCAGCCGCTGCGCCCACGCCACCGCCGCCCGCCCGCACCACGCATCCGGCGGCTCGGCCAGCGTCTCACGCGACGTCCCACGGAACCGCTCGGCGCGGAAGTCGAAGAACGACCCCTCCACATTCCGCAGCGCGGCCCCCCCGCGCGACCCGTAGAACTCCGCGCTGATCACCGCGTCCCGTCCCGCCGGCAGGTTCCACGAGCACGCCAGACGCACGCTCGCCCCGCTCTTCGTCCGCAGCATCGCGGATGCATAATCCTCGACCTGCGTCCGCGCATCCCGCAGCGGCGCGCCCCCGGCGAGCAGATGACTCTCGACCTCCACCACCTCCGGCCGATCCAGCGCCGCCATCGCCAGGTCCACCAGGTGGATCCCCAGGTCGATCACGCACCCGCCCCCGGACAGAGCCGGGTCGCGGAACCACGGCTTGTCAGGCCCGTACGCGTTGTGGAACACCAGGTCCGCGGCATAGATCTCTCCGAGTTTCCCGGACCGGATCAGCCGCTGGATCGCGGCGAACCCCGCCGTCAGCCGGTAGGAGAAGTCCACGCCCAGCAGCCGATCGGCCCGCCGCGCGGCTTCGACCACCGCGCGGGTCTCCGCTGCGCTGCGTCCCAGCGGCTTCTGGCAGAAGACCGCCACGCCGCGCTCCAGCGCGGCGATCGCCTGCCCGGCGTGCATCGCGCTCGGCGTGGCGATGACGATCCCGTCGAGGTCCTGCTCCAGGAGGTTCTCCAGCCCATCCGCGCACATTGCCCCGGGCGCCGAGGGCAGCGCGCTCTCGATGGCGTCGCGGCACGGGTCGGCGAGCGCCGCGATCGACGCCGCTCCAGAGTCGGCGATCGCCCGCATCCGGTGCCGTCCGATCCAGCCGACGCCGAGGAAGCCCAGCCGCGGCGTGCCCGCGATCTGCCGAGTCGGGGTGTGCATGACTTCGGTCATGAGGAGATCGCCTGCTGCCCCGACGCCGGGGCGTGAACGAGTGCCGCCGTTCGTGGCGCCCGCAGCGCTACATCGTCACGAGCGCCTTCATGAAGCCCTCCGGGCGCCGCCGCGCCGTCTCCATTGCCTCCGCGAAACGCTCCAGTGGGAAGGTGTGCGTGTAGAGCGGCGAGGGATCAAGCCGGCCCGACGCCGTCATCTCGATCGCCCGTCGCATCCCGTCCACGTACACCGCCGGGTCTCGCTCGTGCGCGTTGATCACGTCAAGCCCGCGCCAGTTCCACATCTGCATGTTGACCCGCCGCGGCCCGTCCTGGTGGTAGCCCGCGATCACCAGCCGGCCCCGCACTCGCGTCAGTTCGGCGCTCAGGTCGAGCGTCTCCTGTGTCCCCGCCGCCTCGACGACGACGTCGCACATCCGCTCCCCCGTCCGCCGACGCACCTCCGCCGCGACCCGCCCGGGATCGTCGAGCACGACCGTCTCGGCCGCGCCCATGGCCCTGGCGATGGAGAGCGCGAACGGCCGGCGCGTCACGGCGATCACCCGCGCTCCACCCCGCGCCGCCATCTGCGTCACCAGCGCCCCGAGGAACCCGATCCCCACGACGGCGACGGTCATCCCTGCCCCGATCCCGCTCCGGGCCATCACGTTGACCGCGCACCCCAGCGCCTCGCCGGGCGCCGGCGTCCGGTCCAGCGCCGCGGGCACCGGCACGACCGCCGCCGCGTCCGCCACGTCGTACTCCGCGAACGCGCTGAACGACAGCGCCGCCACGCGGTCGCCGACCTTCAGCCCGGTCACCCCCGCCCCGAGGGCGTCCACCGTCCCGCACCCCTCGTGCCCCGGCTTGCCCGCCTCCAGCGGGTAGGTGAACCACTCCCGCCCCTCCCACACCGGGAGGTTCGAGCCGCACACCCCGCACGACTGCACCCGGATCCGTACCTGCCCCGGCCCCGGCTCCGGCGCCGGCCGCTCCTCGGTCGCGCACCGCCCGGGCGCGATGATCACCGCGGCCCGCATCGTTGCTCGCGGCAGTGGGGGGGATGCGGGGGGCGACCGAGTCACATCGGGCGCAGCAGGCGCCTGGCGTGGCGTCGTCATCGTCATTCTGCGAACGCTCCAACTGCGGTTGCCGGAAGGACCGAACCACGATCGCGCCGCACGAGCCACTCGTACAGCCGCCGCACCCCCTCGCGCACCGGGACCCGTGGCGTCCACCCGGTCGCGGCCTGAAAGGCCCTGGTGTCGCTGACGTACCACCGCTGGTCGCCCGTGCGCCAGCCGGCCGTCTCGGTGCGCACCTCCGCGCCGGTGAGTTCGCGGATCTGCGCCAGCAGTTCCAGCAGGCTCACCGCGTTGCTCCCCCCGCCGCCGATGTTGAACGCTCTCCCGGCCAGGCGCACCGCCGCGCTGCGGACCGTCAGCAGCGCCTCCACCAGGTCCGAGACGTCCAGCGCATCACGCACCTGCCGGCCGTCCCCGTAGATCGTCACAGGCTCCCCCGCCGCCGCCCGCAACAGGAAGTGGGCGATCCACCCCTGGTCCTCGGTCCCGCACTGGTGCGGGCCGTAGATGCAGCTCATCCGGAGGACCACCGTCGGCACCCCGTAGCTCCGCGCATAGTCCAGCACGTACTGGTCGGCCGCTCCCTTCGAGCACCCGTACGGGCTGCAGAACTCCAGCGGCCGGTCCTCCCCCACGCCGTAGAGCCGCAGCCGCTCGTCCACAGGCTCGTACCGCGATCCGGAGCACCGCAGCTCGACGTCCCGCAGATCCCCGTACACCTTGTTCGTGCTCGTGTACGCCACGGGCGTGGCACGCCCCAGGCGCCGCACCTCCTCCAGCACCCCGATCGTCCCGGCGACGTTCACCTCGTGGTCATGATCCGGGCGCTGGAGGCTTGTGGTCACCGCCACCTGCGCGGCGAAGTGAAAGACCTCCGCCGACTCCCGCACCGACGACCGCAGCGCCCGCCGGTTGCTCACATCCTCGATCCGCACCTCGACCAGATCCCCGTGCCGGTCGAGCAGGTACGCCGCGTTGCGCTCCACGCCCGGTCGGGCGAGGCTGTCGTACACGATGACGCGTTGCCCGATCGACGCGAGGCGATCGGCCAGGTTCGTGCCGATGAATCCTGCTCCCCCCGTGATCAGCGAGGCCCGCGTCTCCGCTCGCCGCCGCTGCCCGCGCCACCGGCGGAGGTCGCCGTTGCCGTCGGCGCCCGCCTCGCTCCGGTGCATGCCGACCACCCGTCGCGCCCGCTCGACGCCCCCCTCCTCCAGCAGCCGGCACAGCAGCTTCGGGCTCCCGTCCGCTCGGCACAGGCCGAGGTGGTGCTCCCGTTCGTCCGCGTGCAGCCCCTCCGGCGTGGGGACCTCCGGGTCCAGGTCCTCGACGGTGGACCAGTACACCCGCTCGGCGCCGCAGTCGGCGGCCTCGAGGAAGACCTCCGCCTGCCGGCGCTCCTCCGCGGCGGGCGTCGGGTGCGAGACCGACGTCACCCACACCGCCGCCCTCGAGCCGCTGGCGCGGATCGCGTGGTGGATCCGCGCCAGCTCGCGGCCCCACCCGAGCCAGGTCGGCGCGTGCACCGCCGGCATGGCGTGCACGCCCACCGCGTCCACCTCGCCGAGGATCCCCCTCTCCCCGAGCATCGCCACCCACGCCGCGTCCGGTCGGCTCGTCCCGCCGAGCACGACGCGCTTCCCGCACCGCCGCGCCCAGTACGCCGCCATCCCCACCATCTCGCAGTACCGGCCCCACCCCGGATCGAGCGTCCGGTCCCAGCGCGACATCCGGTCGGGCTCGTCCCACAACTCCAGGTGCGTGAACCGATCGCCGTGAACGGAGATCAGCACATCGATGAAGTCCGCGAAGTCCTTGGAGTTCCGCGGCGGCGACGAACTCCTCCCGATCAGTCCCAGCGACGCCGGCGTGAAGGCCACGTTCAGCACCACCCTTACCTGCTCGCGCAGCCGCGGCAGCAGCCACGCGTACCACGGCCCGCCCTCCTCCGTCAGCCAGTCCGCCCACGACACCCCGGTGCGCAGCTCCGTGATCCCCAGCGCCGCCAGCCGCGACAGCACCCGCTCGACGCGCTCCCGCTCGCCGGGGCGGAACCACTCCACGGCCCCCAGCACGGGCCGACCGGGCGAGCCGCCGCCCGCTCCGTCGCCGTGCCCAACCCGGTGCCCCGCCGCGGCTTCCCTCATATCGTCAGCCCCCTCGATGCGAGCTCCCGGGTCGCCGCGTCCACCCGGTCCTCCGCGATCTGCCCGCGCAGCCACGCGGCGAGGTCGCGCACCCCAGCGTCGAAGTCCACGCGCGGCTCGTACCCCAGCAGTTCCCCCGCGGCCCGGATGTCCGCGAAGCAGTGCCGGATGTCGCCCACGCGGTACGTGCCCGACACCTCCGGCCGCGGCGCATCACCCCCGATCGCCCGCGCCAGCGCTCTCGCCACCTCCAGCACCGTGAAGCTCCGCCCGCTCCCGACGTTGATCGCGTGCCCCGGCGCCCGGGCCGACTCCAGCGCCAGCACGCACGCCGCACACACGTCCCGGACGCTCACGAAGTCCCGCCGCTGCAACCCGTCCTCGAAGATCACCGGCGGCTTGCCGTTGAGCAGCCGCGAGGCGAAGATCGCGAGCACCCCCGTGTACGGGTTGCTCAGCGCCTGCCTCGTCCCGTAGACGTTGAAGAACCGCAGCGCCACCACCGGCACGCGGTACGCCGCCCCGAACATCAGGCACATCCGCTCCTGGTCGTACTTCGAGAGCGCGTAGATGGACGCGAGGCTCGGCCGCTTCGACTCCGGCGTGGGGACCGGCCGCAGCACGCGGCCCCGCGCATCCAGCAGGTCCCACCGACCCGCCTCCAGCTGCGCCCGGGAGCGCTCGGCGGGGTCCACCGCCCGCCCGCGGTCATCGACGCACCGCCCCTCCCCGTAGATGCTCATGCTCGAGGCGACCACCAGCCGCTTGACCGGGCGGTCCACGAGCGCCTCCAGCAGCACCGCCGTGCCGACGGTGTTGGCGCTCGTGTACCCCTCCATCTCGTACATGCTCTGGCCCACGCCGACCCTCGCCGCCAGGTGGTACACGGCGTCGAGCCCCTCCAGCGCGGAGATCACCGTCTCCCGGTGGCGAACGTCCCCCACGACCAGCTCCGCCTCCGGGTGCAGGTACCCCGGGCGCTCTCGCCCGGGGTGCACCTGCGCCTCGAGGCTGTCCAGCACCCGCACCCTTGCCCCCAGCGCGATGAGCCGATCCGCCAGGTGCGACCCGATGAACCCGGCCCCGCCCGTGATCAGAACACGCACGCCCGGCCCTCCATGGGAGAGCCGCAAGCGTTGTCGCACAGCGTGAGATTCTGCCGAAGGGCGGGTAAGGCCGGCGTCATCGCGGGCGCGGCCGGGGCTGCCCGCCCCCAGTTGCGCCGCGGCGGGTGCTACCAGTAGACGTACCGCCGGAACGCCCGGCGCTCCGAGAGCGACAGCGCCTCGACGTCCGGGATCAGGTACCGGTTCTCGTCGGTGTCCAGCAGCATCTTCCCGTGCTCCCCGAAGTCCTGCACGCGGTCCGACTGCGCCCGGATCGTGAAGCTCATCGGGCCCAGGTCCGTCTCCACCGCGAAGCTCAGGTGGTTCCCCACAGGCTTGATCCCCTCGATCGCCCGGATGGTGTGCACGAAGTACCGCTTCTGGAGCGACTCGCACACCAGCCGCCGCGCCCCGTCAGGCCACAGGGAAAGGTCCCGGATGATCCCGACTTCGAGTTCACGCCCGGAGGAGTCCAGGTAGCGCAGCGACAGGTACGCCTCCGGGTGCTTCACGGGCATGCACCGCATGGCGTACACCCCGCCGTAGATCCGCTCGCCCCGGATCGTCACGTGCAGCGCCCCGTGCGTCCCCAGGTGGATGTGCGCGAACGACGGGTCGAGCCATCGGACCCGGTGCCCGTCGATCGGCGGAAGCGGCCCGCCGTCGGTCTCCGTCTCCCGCCCCGATTCGTCCGCCGCCTGGTCGCTGGTGCCCTGCAGGCTCACCAGCCGCGCGTACGCCCCGCCCCGCCTCATCAACTCGTCGTGCGGACCATGCTCGACCAGCCGCCCCCGGTCCACGACGAGGATCCGGTCCGCGCACCGCAGCGTGCTCAGCCGGTGCGCGATCGCGATCGTGGTCCGCCCCTTGACCAGTTCGCGCAGCGCCCCCTGGATCGCCGCCTCGCTCTCGGCGTCCACGCTGCTGGTCGCCTCGTCGAGGATCAGGATCCTGGGATCGGTCAGCAGCACCCGGGCGATCCCCACCCGCTGACGCTCGCCGCCGCTGAGCCCCGCCCCGCGCTCGCCGACCCACGTGTCGTACCCGTGCGCCTGCCGCATGATGAAGTCGTGGCAGTTCCCCGCCTTGGCCGCGGCGATCAGCTCCTCCGGCGTCGCCCCCGGCTTCCCGTACGCCAGGTTCTCCGCGATGCTCCCGCGGAAGAGGAACGGCTCCTGCAGCACCACCCCGATCTGCCGCCGCAGCTCCCCCTTGCGGATGTTCCGCACGTCCACCCCGTCGATCAGCACCCGCCCCTCGTCCACGTCGTAGAACCGGCAGATCAGGTTGATGATCGTCGTCTTCCCCGACCCGCTGGAGCCGACGATCCCCACCATCTCCCCCGGCGCGATGTGCAGGTTCAGCCCGCGCAGCACCGGCGTGTGCCGGTTGTACCCGAAACTCACGTTCTCCAGCGTGATCTCCCCCCGGATCGGGTCCACGCTCACCGGGTTCTCCGGCTCGGCGATCCCCACCGGCGTGTCCAGGATCTCGAAGATCCGGTTCGCCTGGGTCACGAACTGGGTCAGCCAGTTGGTGAACTGCGGCAGCGCCGCCAGCGGCCCGTAGAACATCCACAGGTAGCCGAAGAACGCCATCAGCTCACCCAGCGACAGCCGGCCGTCGATCACGTCCCGCCCCCCGACGTACCACACGATCCACCCACCGAGCTGGAAGACGATCCCGACCAGCGGGTTGAACGTGCCGATCGCCGCGTCCACGTTGTGGCGCGACCGGCGCAGCCGCTCGGAACTCGCGCTGAACCGCGACAGCTCCCTCGCCTCCTGGCTGAACGCCTTGACCACCCGCACCCCGGAGAGCATCCCCGACAGCGCCCCCGCCTGCTTGCTCGAGGCGTCCCACGTCTGGTAGTACCGCGGGTACACCTTCCTCCAGAAGAAGACCGTCGCCCCCATGATCAGCGGCGCCGGCAGCAGCGCGCACAACGCCAGCCTCGTGTCGATGCTGAACATCATCACCCCCACCCCGACCACCATCATCAGCTGCAGCAGGAACCCCCCCGTCAGCTGCCAGATGAACCCGTGCAGCGCCTCGGTGTCGTACGCCACCCGCCCCACCAGCGAGCCCACCTGCTGCCGGTCGTAGAACCCCAGCGACAGGTGCTGCAGGTGCCCCACCAGCCGCCCGCGGATGTCGTGCGTGATCGACGTCCCCACGCGGCTCGCCAGCCGGCCGCTGAAGATGTTCACCACCGCGCGCAGCACCTGCACCCCCGCCAGGACCCCCACCACCCCCAGCAGCGCCGCCGTCGCCGCGCGGTACCGCTCCGCCTCCGCCGACAACTCCGCCGCGGCCGTCCTGCTCCCCGGCAGCACGTGGTCCACCAGGTAGCGCGTCAGCTGCGGCGAGACCAGGTCCAGCGCGATCCCCGCCACCAGCAGCGCCATCATCAGCGCCGCCTGCTTCCGGTACGGCCGCATCAGCCGCATCATCCGCGACAGCACCGCCCCGCGGCTGACGCAGTACGCGCAGCTCTCCCCCGGCTGGTCCAGCAGCAGCCCGCACTTCTCGCACCGGCGAGGGTCGTGCTCGTCCTCCGGGTGGATCTCCACCGGCTCGCCCTGGCGCAGCTGCTCCAGCTTCGCCGCCACACGCTCGTACCGGTACGCCTCGCGGTTGCTGTACCGCAGCACGTCCACCACGATCCCGTCCACCCGCGCCGTGAGCATCCCCGAGCCCACGCCGGGCAGCAGCCGGAACTCCCGGACGTCGCGCACCGCCAGCGACGCCGTCACCTCCCCCGGCGGCTCCTCGCCGACCACCAGCAGCCGCTCCCGCGTCACCAGCAGCCACTGCCGCCGGTACCGCCCCGCCGCGTCGATGTCCGTCGGCGAGCACAGCAGCAGGTCGCCCTGGTCGATCCCCTCCCTCGCCATCCGCTCCGCGACCGCCGCCGGCGGCGTCTGCCGGAGTTTGCCGTTCAGACTCGCGTGCCCGTTCCGGCTGGCGTGTCTCATCATCGGCGGTGAGCCTAAGACGGCTCACACGGTGAGTAAATCCTGATTCACAGAAAACGCGGGCGTTCCGCAAAAACAGGCCGGTCGGCACGCCGGGCCGCTTCGGAACCATGGCATAAGAATGGGGGAAGATCCAGGCGCACCGGGCGCCTGCGGCGGATACCACGCAGCGCCCCCGGGGACGCCCCACGCGGGGGAACGCCCGCCGCGTTCATCCGTCGGCGCGGCTTTGCGGCTCCGGCGCACGTGAGAGAACCCTTTCCGGCGCCGGGCCGAAAGAAGCGGCGTCAAGGGGGGCACCTCACGGGGGGGACCCATTCAGGAGGGCACACATGAAGACGTATCGATCCGTGACGGCGGCCGCGATCATCGGCGCGGCCGGGGCGATCGGGGCTCTCTCCATCGGCTCGGCGCTCGGCCAGCCGGCCACCCAGCCCGACCAGCGGCCCGGGCAGCCCACCACCCAGCCCGGTCAGCCCGGCCAACCCGGTCAGCGGCCCACCATGACCCCCGGCCAGCAGCGCGGCACGACCGCCAACGAGCGGCTCTTCGCGCTCGAGGGCGCGGGCGCCGAGCGGCAGATCCAGCAGCTCGCCCAGCGCCTCAACCAGATCGAGCAGCAGATGCAGCGCACCAACCAGCAGCTCTCCCAGCAGGTCAGCCGCCTGGACACCATGCAGGGCGAGGAGAAGATCAACGCCATCGGCAACGTGCTCGAGGAGATCGTCAACGAGCACGAGCAGCTCCACACCTACCTCACCGAGCTCCGCACCGCCCTGACCGGCCCGACTTCCTCGCCGGGCGCGACCACCCCCGGCACCCCCGGGCAGCCCTCGCGCCCGGGCCAGAGCGAGCGGCCCGGCGAGTGACCGCTCCGCCGCGACCTGTCGCTGAGGCGCCGCGCCGGCCCGCGTGACCGGCTCGGCACTCCGCGGTCCTCCCCCCCTCCCCGGCTCGGGGAGGGGGGGAGCCGACCGGCGGTGAGCCCCATCGGGGATCCCGCGCCGGCCCGGTGTTGAGGCTGCCGGATGGCCGGGCTATCCTCTGGACCCCCTGCCTTTCACCGCCCGGGGGGCGAGAGGAACACCCCGACATGGCCACGACCGGCACGATCACGCAAGTCATCGGCTCGACCTTCGACGCGCAGTTCCCGGAGGACCAGCTCCCCGAGATCTACAACGCCATCACCATCAACGAGGAGACCCCCGTCGGCGTCATCCGGCTCACCGGCGAGGTCCAGCAGCACCTCGGCGGCGGCCGCGTCCGCGCCGTCGCCCTGGGGTCCACCGACGGCCTCCGCCGCGGCATGACCTGCACGGACATCGGCACCCCCGTCCGCGTCCCGGTCGGCGAGAAGGTCCTCGGCCGCGTCTTCAACCTCCTGGGCGATCCCATCGACAAGCTCCCGCGGCCGGAGGGGGCCATCGAGCGGCCGATCCACCGCCCCCCGCCGGACTTCGCCCAACTCAACCCCAACACCGAGATCCTCGAGACCGGCATCAAGGTCATCGACCTCCTCTGCCCCTTCGTCCGCGGCGGCAAGATCGGCCTCTTCGGCGGCGCCGGCGTCGGCAAGACCGTCGTCATCCAGGAGATGATCGCCCGCGTCGCCCGCAACTTCGGCGGCTACTCGGTGTTCGCCGGCGTCGGCGAGCGAACCCGCGAGGGGAACGACCTCTGGCGCGAGATGCGCGAGGCCGAGTTCATCGACTCCGAGGGGAACAAGGCCCGCGTTCTTGACAAGGTCGCCATGGTCTTCGGCCAGATGAACGAGCCCCCGGGCTCCCGCCTCCGCGTCGCCCTCTCCGCCCTGACCATGGCCGAGGAGTTCCGCGACGCTTCCGGCAAGGAGACCCTGATCTTCATCGACAACATCTTCCGCTTCACCCAGGCGGGCTCCGAGGTCTCCGCTCTGCTGGGCCGCATGCCCAGCGCCGTCGGTTACCAGCCCACCCTCTCCACCGAGATGGGCGAACTCCAGGAGCGCATCACCTCCACGAGCAAGGGCGCCATCACCTCCGTCCAGGCCATCTACGTCCCCGCGGACGACCTGACCGACCCGGCCCCGGCCACCGCCTTCGCCCACCTCGACGCATTCATCGTTCTCTCCCGCGGCATCGCCGAGAAGGGCATCTACCCGGCCGTGGACCCGCTCGCCTCCAGCTCCCGCATCCTCGACCCCAGCATCATCGGCGAACGCCACTACCGCGTCGCCCTCCGCGTCCAGCGCACCCTCCAGCGCTACAAGGAACTCCAGGACATCATCGCCATCCTCGGTGTGGACGAGCTCTCCGAGGACGACAAGCTCGTCGTCAGCCGCGCCCGCAAGATCGAGCGCTTCCTCAGCCAGCCGTTCTACGTCGCCGAGGTCTTCACCGGCTTCCCCGGCGTCACGACCCCGCTGGAGCAGACGATCGACTCCTTCGAGCGCCTCTGCAACGGCGAGGGCGACGACCTCCCCGAGGGCGCCTTCATGTACGTCGGCACCCTCGACGACGCCCGCAAGAAGGCCGAGAAGATGAAGGGCGCGTAAGCCCGCCCCGGCTTCAGCCCGGCACATCACGCATCAAGAGAGCCCCCGGCGCAAGCCGGGGGTTTTTCGTTTCCGATGCTCCGCGATCGTTGGCCGGGTTCGCCCTGCGGCCTGCAATGCTTCGTTGCCCTACATCACGGCAGGCGATCTGTACCCTCAATGAGCAGCCAGATCCCAAGAATAGGGGAACTTTCAGGAGATATCCGAGGTATGAAGGTGGTGCTTGGGCCGTAGCTCCAGATCGGAGTGTGCATAAGTGCATGCTCTTACTCAATTTGCGGTGTCACCTTGTCGCTCACGCGTGAGTGATTGGGCATGCTCGAGCCCTTGAGATGTCATATCCATATGCGAGGAGTTGACCCGGCGATCAGAACCGGTATATTGAAGCCCATGGCTCGTTCGCCTCTGCAACAACCTCGGGGTGCGGCCGTTACAAACGCTGTGGACGACGATGGCGGTGCGATTTGCCGACTCCCGGGCGACGACGCGCTCACGACAATGTTGGTGCCTGGACGAGCGATATGAGTCGCCTGGCTGTTATGTCTCGTGTTCGTCGCCTCTGCAATCGGGAAGTTTGTGTCGCCGCATTCGTCAGTCGGCGTATTGCGAGCGACCTTGGGAGTCGGGCGGGGTGGGGCGGCATGGTTGACAGGAGCGCTCGTGCTCTCGGAGTCCTTGATCGCAGCTTGGCTCGTCATGGCCATGGGGAGTCGAGGGCGGCTTCGTGCCGCACTCTCCCTTGTGGTAGCGTTCCTCATTCTCGTAACGATCGGTGTTGTCTGGCTTATGGCAATCGGGTCGCCGCTGTCCTGTGGCTGCGGGCTTCCAAAGTTCTCCGATGATCCGCGCGTAGGACAGTCGATCGCATTGACTCGAAACTTCGGATTGCTTGGTCTTGCCGTTGGCGCGTGGATCGCGACGAGTTCTCGGAGGAAGTGTTCCACACAAGGAGCGAGTTTATGAAGATCGTTGCTCGAAGACTGTATCGCGGCGCAACACACTCGGGCATCGTGCTCGTCGTCGCTGCGACCTCATTGGTTGGGTTGGTAGTCGCGGAAGCCGTAGTTGCATTTGAGCCTGATCCCCCCGCCCCGTCGGACCCGTGCCGATGCACCGTGCCGGCCGGCTTGACATGCAATGGGATCCAGATCGAAGATACCGAGAACTGCCCAAAGGGACATGGATGCTCTTGCCGCCCGGTCTGGTTCGAAGGGTCAAGCGGTTCATGCATCCAAGCGGTCTTTGCTGAGTGTGTAGAGCCGAACGTTGAGTAAGCTCGATCATCGTGCCACGCTGGTGGCGCCGTTTGAGCCGCAACGGGTGGCCTCGTCCGAGAGATGAGATCACCCATTAGATTGGGAGGGATATTTGTGCCACTCCTCAGTGTGGAGCCGTCGCGGTGCATCTCGGGACAAGCAGACTGCGGACAACCGTCGCCGTTGGGTTCGCCATCGCCGGCGTCGGCATGGCGATATGGACGGTCGTGCGTCTCATGCCGCCGTCCCGGGTTGCCACCTCTGCTGCGGGGCCCGTGAGGCCCGCGGGTGCGACCGCGGTCGTCGCGTTCGACGTTGATCCAAAGTCGGAGACGATCGAGAAGGCCGTGCAGCGAATGGATGAGGCGCTGGGGCGGGCCATCGCGCAGCCCCTGCCGGACAACGCGCCCCCGCCGGTGGCGACGGAGGAGTTTCGCCGGGAGTTCCGAGATCTGCTCTCGCTCTATCTCTCGGGATCGGCGGACGAGTTCGCCGCGTACCTGGCCGAGCGAGCGCTGGAGCCGCCGCCGAACTGGGAATCGCCGCTGAGCAAAGAAGCGTGGAACGACCGGGCGAGATTGCTGCGACACGCTCGGATGACGACGTCCGGCGTCACGATCCGGCCCCGGTTCCTGAAAGGCCGGGAGATTCTCTACGATGACCAGACACGCATCAGCACGGCGAGCCGGCCGGAACGCAACCCATCACTTCGAGACCCCGCCCTGGCCCGATTGGATGTGTACGAGGTCCTGCTTCGAGCCGAGATGACCGGCATCGAAGGAGAAAAGTTCGTCGCGAGGCTGGGGCTCTGGTTGGCATGGGACGATCGTGCGAGGCGATGGACGCTGACGCACATACGCGTGTATGATGCGCCCGCCGGTCGTCCGGTAGTGCTGCCTGGTCTGTAGGCTCCGGTCTCAAAGTTGTGGTGACCAGCCCTGGGGCATCGGGGCTCTTTCGATTGGGGACCACGCGATGTTCATGGACTCGCCTCTTCATCCGGGTGCCCGGGCTCATCGGGCCGCGCGGGCGGGGCACGGATTCTCCCTGGTCGAGGTGCTTGTCGTCATCGGCGTCATCGGGCTTTTGGTCGCCCTGCTCCTCCCCGCGCTCGCGGGGGTCCGGGCGAGGGCGCGGGGGACACAGAGCCTTGTCAATCTCCGTACCGTGTACCAGGTCGTGGACCATTACCAGGCCGAGAACCGCGACTGCTACCCTGTTTCGGAGCCCGGCCAGTTCTATCCGTATCCGTGCAGCGAGGTGCTGATCAGCTTCGACTATTGGGCGATGAACACCTGCTGGCCCGCCGTGGTGGCCGACGTCGCGCCCTGGCGGGAGTTCGGGCGGAGCTTTCTCTCGCCCGGCGCCAGGCGTGATCTGGATGCCGACGGCGGGACGTGCGGCTGGCCGACGTCGTACGAGTACAGCCGGACTTTCATCGCGCGGCCCGAAACCTGGCGAGAGGGGGCGACGGCGGATCCATCCTTCCTCGCCGGCGTCTTCTCGCACGACGTGCGCTTCCCTTCGAAGAAGACGCTCGCATGGGATTCGGAGATGCCCTATCTGCACCGGGAGGTTGCGCGAAAGGGGCCGGACATCGCCGAGCCCGCCCCGATGCTCTTCGCGGACTCCCATGCGAGACCGGCGACACCGTCGCAGGCGACCGCGCCGCGTCCCAACCCGTTTCTGCCCTCCTCCGGTGACCCGCAGCGTCTCCACAACACGGCGGACGGCGTCCGCGGCTGGGACTACTAGGCCGACCTGACGATCTCGCATCGTCGGCCGTGCTCCCCGTTTCTAGTCCCCCGCGCGAGTCGATCCCCTCGCACCCTCGCCGTCGCGAGATCGACCAGCCGGCAAGCGCTGCTGCACCACGCATCACTCCCCCGCCGCGCGCGTCTCCGCACGCTCGATCGCCCGGATCGCAAAGCCCGCCACCGGCGCCCCGCGGCGCCTCAGCCCGCGCAGCGTCGGCAGGCACGCCTCCGCCTCACGCCCGAAGGCCGCGATCCCGGTGCACGCCCGAATCACGACGTCGGGGTCCGGGTCATCCAGCGCGGCCCGCGGCAGGATCAGCACCTCCGCACGATCCCGCTCGCTGTACGCGAGCCGCCGCAGCAGCCGCGCGGCGTCCTGCCGAACCCCGGGATCAGCATCCGCGAGGCCCGCCCCCATCGCTGCGAGGTACGAGGGATGCTCCCCCCGGATCGCGCCCGAGGCGAACCCGGCCTGCCGCGCCCCCCACGGGTTCGCCTGCGCCCAGGCCGCGATGGCGGGGAGCGCTTGCGCCGCCGGCGGGCCGATCCTGCCAAGGGCCTCGACCACCGCCTCCTGAACCCCGTGGTCCTCTGATTCCTCGAGCACCCCGACCAGCGCCGGCACCGCGGCCTCGTCGGCGGGCCCGCACCGGCCCATCGCCCCGATCACGCTCCCGAGCGTGCTCCCTCAGGGGCCGACTCCAGCAGTTCCAGCAGCCGCGGCAGGTGCTCGCCAGGGTCCACGCCGACCAGGTGCATTCTCCCGACGGCCGTGCCCCCGAGGATCCAGAAGAGCGTGTCAGTCAATGGCGGCATTCGTGCCCGTCCCTCTGGCTCCGAGGCCGGGGTGCATCACCCCCCATCCTCTTCTCCATCCCTTCCGGCAGATTGCACCCGCAAAGGAAGTGGCAGCCTGGGAAGGATAGGTAAATACGGCCCCCGTCCCCCCCGACTTTGGTGGTGGTGAGGACGGCTCCGCGAGCCATCCTGGTCCACATCCTCGTACCCATCAGGGCGATCTCAATGCCCGTCGGGCTCGCCCGCGTGCCATACGGGGGCCTCCGAGCACCCGCACAGAATGTCTGTGCGGCATGATTCGCCGGACGGCGGTACCCACGAATAGGGGGGTATGACACAGCAATGAGTCGCATCACCACTGATCTGTGGTGGTCGGCACGCCTTTCTCCTTGGAAAACCCGGCCGTCCCCTTGTACCGACACGCCCCCTTCGATAACGTGCTCTCGAATCCCGCTCTCCTCGCTCCGCCCACGCCTGTTTTTGTGGCGGCCCCTCCGGGCGGCGAGCATGCGATCGCAACCTATGGAGGCCATCCTGATGCGTACCACCAGCACCACCACGTTCGCGTGCGGACTCGCGGCCATCCTCTGCGCCCAGGCCCACGCCGCTCCGCCCTCCTTCATCCCCCTCGGCGACCTCCCCGGTGACCCCTTCTGGAGCATGGCCTACGCCGTCTCGCCGGACGGCTCCATCATCGTCGGCCAGAGCGTCGCCGCGGGCCCGGCCCCGGCCGTTCGCTGGACGCTGGACGGTGACATCGCCGAACTGGCGGGCATCCCCGGCGCCGGTGCGCTCGGCGCCGCTCGCGGGGCATCGTCCCACGGCTCCGTGGTCGTCGGCGAGGCTCGCCCCGGCAATCTGTCGATCCCGTTCCGATGGACCCCGCAGACGCAGATGGAGCCGCTCCCGGTCCCGCCGGAGCATCTCCGCGGCGTCGCGTGGGGCGTCACCCCGGACGGCTCGGTCATCGTCGGCGCCAGCGGCCCCACGGACAACGCCGTGGAGGCGTTCTACTGGACGGCACAGTCCGGTGTTGTCGGCCTGGGGTTCCTCAACGGCGGCCATCGCAGCGAGGCGTACGGCGTCTCCCGCGATGGGGCCGTTATTGTCGGTATGGCGGTCGATTCCGGGAACTTCCAGGAGGCGTTCCGGTGGACCGCCGAAGAAGGGATGGTGGGGCTCGGCTACCTCCCCGGCGGCTCGGGCTTCTTCCGCAGCCAGGCCAACGCAGTCTCCGCCGACGGCTCGGTCATCGTGGGCCGGTCCAAGTCCAGCATCGGCGAGCAGGCCTTCCGCTGGACTGCTTCGGAGGGGATGGTCGGCATCGGCGCCGGGTACTCCCTGAGCGAGGCCATGGCGCTTACCCCGGATGGCTCGATCATCGTCGGCTACGGCATCCCCCGCAACGGGGGCAACGTCGAGCGGGCCCTGATCTGGTTCGATGATGGCTCCCCGCAGGACCTCAAGACGTATCTCGAGACGACGCACGGCCTGGACCTCACCGGTTGGACCCTGGAGCGGGCGACGGGCATCTCCGCTGATGGCGGGGTCATCTGCGGCCGCGGCCGCAACCCGCAGGGCAACACCGAGGCCTGGGTCGTCGCGCTCCCCGTCGCCGTCACCTGCCCCGCCGACGTCAACAGCGACGAGGCCATCAACTCCAACGACATCTCCGCCTACCTGACCTCCTGGCTCGGCAGCGTGCAGGACGGCACCCTCGAAGCCGACTTCGACGGCTCCGGCGCGGTCAACTCCAACGACATCAGCGCGTTCCTTACTGCCTGGCTCGAAGCGGTTCAGAACGGCTGCTGACCGCGCCGGTTCGACGCGACGGGCCGCGTACCATGGCTCCGAGCCCCGGAGCCTGAGGATGCCGCGTCCGCAGCACGTCGATGCCCCGAAGAACTCGGCTGCCACCCCGGCTCGCCGCGTTCTTTCCTTCTCTACCCTCGACGACCTGCGTCAAGAGATCGACCGGATCGCCGCGGCCGATCGCGCCGGCGCTCTCCGCCGCACCGGCAACTGGACCGTCGGTCAGACCTTCGGCCACCTCGCGACGTGGATCACCTTCGCGCTCGACGGCTACCCGCCGAACCTCCGTGCGCCGCTCCTGGTCAAACTCATCCTCCGCACGCAGAAGAAGCGGTTCCTCCGCGGCCCCTTCCCCTCCGGTGTCCGCCTTCCGAAGATCGAGGGTGGCACCCTCGGCATCGAGCCCCTCTCCCTCGACGAGGGGCTCGCCCGCCTCCACGCCGCCATCAACCGCCTCGAACGCACCGCGCCGACCGTCGCGAACCCGATCTTCGGCCGCATGACCCACGACGAGTGGATCCAGGCCAACCTCCGCCACGCGGAGCACCACCTGGGCTACCTCCACCCGGCGGCGTAGCCCTCTCCCTACAGTCCCCGCCATGAAAGCCGTCATCTTCGCGATCCTCGCCGGCCTCTGCTGGGGCGTCGGCGAGATGTTCACCAAGAGCGTCCTGCACTCCGACCGCGTCGGCCCGATGACCGTCGTCCTCGTCCGCGCTCTGGTCGGGCTCCCGCCGGCGCTGATCGTCTATCTCATCACCTATCAGATTCTGGGCAACGAGCCCCGCGCCTGGTGGCAGGCCGACACCCCGCTGCTGCTCAAACTCTTCGTCGGCTCGGCCTTCCTCGCCGGCTTCGGCGGGGTCTTCTTCTTCTACTTGGGCCTGAACAGCGGCCCCATCACCACGGTCAAGCCCATCGCCTTCACTCTGGCCCCCGCCGTCGCGGTGCTCCTGGGGTGGCTGATCCTGCGCGAGCCGATGAACGTCCCGAAGGCGCTCGGCGTCATTCTGGTCCTGATTGGGGTCGTCTTGATCGCTGGGTTCGGTTCCAGCGCTGCCGCGCCGGACGTCACACCGAACCTTCCTCAGGCCGAACGGCCGAGCCCCGAGTAACCCCCGCCGCGCTCGGGCCGCGGCGACATGCTGAAAGCGGAGTGAGACTCTACGCCGGTGATCGGGCATCGGCACCCGGTCCCGAGGTCCGTTTCTGGCCGTGGCGGTGGCTGGTGTGTCAGTGGTTTTGGGCGGGCTTGGCACTCAGGGTCCGGTAGAATCGCCGATCTGGCCACGGTACCGCGGCTTTGGAGACAAGGGCGGGTAGCAGGAGCGGCCCGACCCTGACAAGGCCGAGGGAGCCGGGAGTCCTTCGGCAAAGGCAGGGTCCGGGCACTAGTTATCGATGGCCGGAACGCGATCTCCTGGCGTCTCTGAGGACCCTTCCGTTATCCTAAAACGACCTTTGCCGCGGCTCCGGTGCCGGGCGGAGCCGAGCTCCCTGGGGGAGGAGGCCGGAGTTCTCATGCCGCAGGCAAGATCCACCATCCACATCAAGCGCGTCTACGAGGCGCCCGCGCCGGACGACGGATTCCGGGTGCTAGTGGACCGTCTCTGGCCGCGCGGTATGACCCGCGAACGGGCGAAGGTGGACGCTTGGCCGAAGGAGGTCGCCCCGAGCACGGCCCTGCGTCTCTGGTTCCGTCACGACCCGGAGCGCTGGGAGGAGTTCCGAAGGCGGTACAAGGCCGAGCTGACCGATAACCCCGCCCTCGATGACCTTCGTGCGCTGTTGCGCGGTCATAAGCGCGGGACGCTGCTCTACGGCGCCAAGGTCACCGACCACAACCATGCCATCGTGTTGCGCGAGGTGCTCGTGCCTCGTAGGTCGCGCTCGAGGAAAGGGTAAGCAGACGGTTGCGAGTCACGAGCGGCGGAGTGCTCCAGATGATGCGTCACGCATCGGAATCAATCTGGGTAAGCGCCCGCTCGACAGAGTGATCGCCGCTGGCGACAAGGGCATCGAACTGGTCCAGGCACCACGAACGGATGGCCGCGTGTTGAGGTCCTTGTGCCCGCTCGTAGATGCGGAGGATGCACTCCGACGCTCTATCGGCGAAGCCGAAGCCAGAACGCCGCAGGTCCCCGTTCAATCCCGACATGTCCGTCGTCGCGCGCCTGACTAGGTCGGCTAAGACGGGCTGGAAGGGGACCAAGTCGCCCGCGTACTCCGTAAGAGGAAAGATCAGATCGTCTGGATCCCGCGCGAACTGCTCGCTAGCGACAAACTTGGCTGCGAGCTCCGGGCCAAGCGGCGATCGCAGCACGGCATCATCCCGAAAGACCGAGGCCGCAGCGCCGGCGACAGCGGGCTCAGGATCGTTGAAGAACGCGTGCAGCAGGTTCGCGGCGGAACGTCCTTCGGGGGCTGGGTCGGTCAGCCTCGCAAGTGCCGTTGCCACGCCTTTTCGCTGGTGGGTTGTTCCCTTCGAGCATTGGGCAAATACACCTTGCATGCGGTCTCTTCGTAACGCGACGACCGTGGCAAAGAACGCACCCAGTTCTTCCACCTTTTCCAGCCCACTTGACGCCATCCGTTCGATGATTGCCTCGACTCGTGGATCGCATCGCCACCACAGATAGCGAAGAAGATGATTCAGGTGAAATGAGCGGAGCACTCGCAAGTCGTCACCGCCGCAAGCTGTTTCCAAAAGACTGATAGCGAGATCCGGATCGTCATTGAGAAGTGGTCCTGCCAGTCCGATCGCAGCGACACGCACCGCCGGATGTGGATCGCATACCGTCCTCTTTGCGACCTCGATGAACTGCGGCCGCTTCTCCGGCTTCTTCCAGAGCAAGCGCTTTACCGCCTCTACGGCGACCCCACGTGTGCAGTTGATCGATGTCTGCACGACGTTCTCATCCGAGATATCCCCGTTTCCACTGCGAACCGAAAACTCCTCGGCCCCGGGATCCTCATGGGATACGGCGAGCGTGCAGATGCGATCGATCGTTGAATCGCTCCAAGCCTCATCAGGCCGAGCGCGGACGAGCCTGGCGAGCGTCATCGCCAAGTGCTTGCCGTCACGGCCGGCGAGGCGTATCAAGCACTGCTCGATCTCCGCTGAGGACGCCGCCTTCCAGTCGGGTGCGGCAACATTTTTGTCCGGTTCCGTCGTCGACGCGGCATCCAGAATGGCTTCGAACCAATGATCGGCGGCATCCAACGGAAGACTCTGAGCGAGCCGTACGAATCGGGCCGGATTCGTCTTGGCTGCATGGCGGAATGCGGATTCAGTTAGCCGATCCGGGGTTTCAATGGACAGCCGGTTTCCACCCTTCCAGCGTTGCGCCATGCGCTCTGCCCATGCCGGCATAGCCATTTCGATCCACGCGCGATCGGGAACACGGGCGACTTGTGCAGGAGGGATCAGGTCGCGCATCGATCGCAACCGAGTGCTGCGACTTTCGGGCTTCCAATCATCGGGCTTTGACAGGAACCAGCGGGTCGATCGGGCACGCCGCAGTCTCTTGGGGTTCAAGCAGAACTTGGAGTCCCATTGCGCAAGCTTCTCGCGAGTAGAGGCATCGAGCACGTCAGGTGGTAACGCCGAAAGCAGCAGGTACTGTGGTAAGCCAACCAGATTACGGAAGACATCGGGATGGCCTTCACGGACGTAGCCCTGCCGAATCTCCAGGTTCTGCCGCTCGTATCCATCGTGGAACCTTTGTATTGCCTCGAGTAGCGAACTCCGAGCCTCCGGTGCGACATCCCACACATGGCGGAGAACGGCACGACCATGCCAGTAGCGCCGCAGGTCGTACTGTGTGCCCCGGAATCCCAGACGGCGAAGATCGTCGGTAAGCCATTTCACCGCGGCCTCGGGAAGCCGTGATCTCAGCACGCCGATGACCTCGGCTGACAGCCTCATTGCTGTCCGAGATCGAAGAGCAAGGAAGGGGCTCACCTTCTGCCAGAGCCACGGGGAGTCCGTAGCAGCCAGCGCCGCGGCTGCTGTGGACAACATCATCCGCATGACCGCGTTGAGATTGCGGCCCGGATAGTTCCAAGCAAGGCGTCGATCTTCCTTGCTCATTGCACGTCTGCGACGTTCCAGCCGCCGGAGATGACGCAAGAGGTGCGGTCCAACCGCCTGCCACGTTTCTCGCGGCAAGGCGGTGGCGATTGCATGCAGCGCGGCGATGTTCCCCTGACGATGGGAGGAGAATCGTTCGAACTTCTCGGGCGGCGCCTTTGGCATCAGACCGGGATGGGCCAGGTGTGCCAACTCCCACCTGATGAGGTGCAGAGCGTACCGCAGCGCCGCTGCTGGACTTCCTTTGGCAACATGTGCGACCTCGTAGGACTCGCACCGCATTTCACCGCGCCGCTGCGCTCTAAACCGCCACTTGGCCGTTGCCGGTGTATCGTGTTCGGCGCTGAACGGAAGACAGTGAAGTCTTCTCGCCGGATCAAGACCCCCATCACGGGACAACGCCACGAGCAGGTCCGACACGGCCTGTGGGTCCTGCTCGGCGAGACGGCTGGACGCCCATGCCGCCCACTTCCAATCTTCGAGCTTCTCGGCCGCCAGCCACTGTTGCAGCGCCCCTCGTTCTATCAGGATCTGCCACCACACTGGATTTGTGAAGGTGCGGTGACGGATTCGACGAGTCCAGCGATCTTCACGAGCCAACTTGAGCAGAAGGAGAACTTCCTCCTCAAGAGGAGGAGTGAACTCCGCAAGAAGCCGGAGCACTAGATCGCGGATGTGTTCTCGCACACCCTCTGCGGCGAGCAGTTCCTCGATAGCGCGAGCGTACGCGATGGAGTCGCCGTCGCGGAGCAGTGCAAGCACTTGGCGAACCTGCTCCCGACGCATCAGGGACTGATCGGTGCCTCGCAGCCAGTGGGCAATGGACGTTTCGGCCTTCAGAATCTCGCGGAACACGGCCAATGCGATCTGATGATCGAGATAGCGCTGGTGCGCTACCCGGAATCGGACCTGGTCTAGGCGATCCAGATACGACTCGGAGGCGAGGGCATCGAGGACCGCTTGATCCACCACAAGTTGAGCGGGAAAGTCCAAGCGCCCCTGATTCTCAGTCCACCCGAGGATCTCAGAGACTACTTGTTCGGCTATTTGATTGGTAACCGCATGACGTTCCGCGAGGCGACGTTTGACGCTCTTCCAGTGCTCCGTCAACAGGTGCGATGACGCGGCCACACCCTTGAGATCGACGCCACGGTCCGAGAGGTCGCACCAAAGGGAGAGCATGAGCGGGTTGCGCAGCAGGGCTACTTGTCGCGGAGTCGCGGATATGCCGTTGCCGTCCTTGAGCACCGCTTCGACCGTTGAGCTGTCGAGCGGTTTGACCTCGATCTCCTGAATGCGTCCGGCAGCCGCCTGTTGGCTCCTCCAGTTCCGCAGGTTCGGATCGTCCTTCATGTCGAAGGTGCGGCATGCAACCACGACGGAGACGTTCGGATTGTGAATGGCCGTGTCAAGAAGCTCTAGCGTCACATCCCACGCGGATGTGGAGTGAATGCCGGCCCACCGAACCGCATCGAGTTGGTCGATCACGACAACCGACCTGCGGCCTGGTGAAAGGCGAGCCGCGCAGCGGACGGGGGTATCTGGCAGTTGAAGGATCTCTCGCGAATACCGGAGCAGATTGCCGGAAGGCAGAGCATTGTCCAGCCGCAGTGGAATGACGCAGGTTCCCGTGTCGGCAAGCCGGCAAACAGTCTCGTAAAGCACTCCCGACTTGCCGTTTCCGGCACCACCATGCAGGAGGATCACTTTGGATCCCTGGGGATCGGAGATCGCCTTGAGTACCGTTTCCGTCTCGCTCCGTGGGATGAGCCGTTGCCGAATGAGCAGCCGGCTGAGCTGGTTGCGGAATCGATCCCGGAGATTCTGGACGGCCTCAACTTGATCAGGAAGGCGCCCCCAGTCACGGGGAACGATCTTGTAGCGGTCGGAGCGCAACAGCGAAACGAGCAAGTCGGCGGTAATTTCCTTGCCGAGGTTCTCTTCCAGAACCTCCCGGATTGCGGCTCGCGTGGTGGCGGGTGGTCCTTCAAATAAATCGGCGCATCGCTTCTCCGCAAGCCTGTCGATCGATTCCGGTGTGCAATGCTCAAGGACGCGGGTGCGCGAGAGCCACTGCCGCGCAAGGTCCTGGTCACCCGCAGAGTTCGACAACCCCCATTGCGAGAGTAGCCGCGTGAACGCAAGACCCAATGGCTGAGACAGGGACTGCTGAAAGGTCGCGATCGATCCCGATGCACTCGCTCGCTGTATAAGGGCATGCAGATCCGTCGCGCGTCCGGCGAGGATAAGGGTGAATCGGTCCGCACCAGTGTCCATCAGTTGCTTGCGGATCGCTGCCAGTACGCCCTTGTCGGACAGCGCGGATATCGTCCACTCCCTGTCGTGGTTGCTCTTGCATTGGACGACTTCGGTCGTGCCATCAGCAATGCGGCTCCGGTACTCGATCCCCTGAAACTCGTCACCAACACCTTCCCACCGGAGGCTCTGGCGTTCTCCGTCAAGCAGGTCCATGGCCGCCCACACGAGGTATTGTGCCTCGTAGCGGTTGCCGATCTTGTCCGCAAATCCTCCGGCTGGTGCGGGCATATTGAAAAACCTACAGCAATTGACTCTGATCAGACCCTGGCATCAAGAACACGGTACGACGGATTCATTGCTATGCAGTGCCGCGGAACCTTCGGTTTGTCGCGGACGTCAATCGTCGTGTTATACCTCCTCCTCATTCACTCCAAACTGCCTCAGCAGGTCTGCGACCAACTCCGGCTTCCTGATCTGCTCGAGTGTGCTCCGCCGCGCGTGGCTCTTGAGCACGGCCTTGTCCCTGTCCACAGCCCGGATCCACCGGACCGCGGCGCACCAGTCGGCGCGGCCCGGGTCGTTCATGCGGTCGCGCTGGACTCGCGCGGTCAGAGGCAACTCGAGGATGGGCTTGCTCTGCCCGGCCGGGACGAAGTCCTTCATCGGCACGGCCTCGGCCGTGACGACCCCAAACCCGACGTACCCGTGCCCGCTCAGGTAGGCGAAGAGCTTGTCGCCGACCTTGAGCTTCTGGGCGTCACGGATCCACTTCTCCCCGCCGCCGGCGAGCATGAAGCCGTACTTCTTGCAGTGCTCCCACGACCGGCCCTCGTTGGACCCGTCGCCGGTGTTCATGAACCAGTAGCCGGTCGGCTCGCCGCTCTCGCGGGCAATCTCGCGGCGGCTGATCGCCTCCTCGCGGATCGAGACCTGGTACTCAGCGGCCTCCGGCAGCGGCACGACCTGCTGCACCTCGAGGATGACTCCCTCGCCGTCGCTGTACGGCTTGACCTTCATGCACCGGATGTCCAGCTCCCACTCGTTCAGCCAGAGCACCGCCGTCGTGAGCTCCTTGGCGAAGTCGGCGGCGACCAGGACGATCCGTACGTCGAGCACGGCGTCGTCCCGAGGGGGCTCGCTGGTCCGCAGGAAGTCAAGGATGGCGGCGCGGGCGTCGCCGCCGGTGCCGGACTTGTCGAGGTACGCCTGGTATGCCTTCACCGCTCGCTGGAAGGTCATCCGCGAGACCATCGCGGCGTAGCGGATCGCCTGGAGTTCCATGTGCCCGCCCTCGTCGTCCCGCTTGAGCTCGATCACGACGAGGCCGGCGTCGCGGTCGATCCCGAGGAGGTCGATGCGCCGCCTGGAGTCCTCCCACTCGCCGAACTCCTCGGAGATGACCAGGACGTCGGGTGCAACGACGCTGATGTTGGCCTTGAGCAGCCGCTGCAGGTCGGTCCGCTCCTTGAGGCCGCGCTCGGCATAGGTGGCCTGGGGGAGCTCGACGATGGCGTCCTTGGTGAGGCGGTAGACGGGCATGGCGAGGATTCTACGAGATTGAGCACGAACCGTGATCGTCGGAGACGGAGATGGACCTGAGCGTTGATCGAGCTTGGCGGCCCGGATTCACCGCTTGGCGTCGAGCATCCGGACGATCTCCTGCCAGGCTTCGATCGGTCGCCGCGGGTTGAACTCGCGGAACGCGCCCTGGGTGCCCCTGCGGGCGTCCTCGAGGTGCCAAGACTGCACCACGGCGCCGCGGTCCATGAGTACGCGGAAGGCGTTCGCTGCCCCGCTCACGATCGCCCAGCCGATCGGTTCGTTGCGGTGCACTTCGCCCGACTGGGCGTTGATGTCCGCGCCGGCATCGAGGAGCGCGCCGACCGCCGCGGCCTTGTCGCCCCACGCGGCAGTATGGAGCGGCGTGCCGTTGTCGTAGCCGCCGCGAGTGTTGACGTCGGCGCCGTGCGCGGCGAGCCACTGGACGGCCCGCGGCTGGTCCGCGCCGGCCGCGGCGTGCAGGAGGGTGCAGCCCTCGCCGATCGTGAAGAGGTAGATGTGCCCCGCCGCGGGCGGGGGCGCGGGGAACCGTTCGCGCGACACGCGGACACGCACGCCCTCCGGCTCGGTCGCGATCAGACTTTCCAGGAGAGAGACATCGCCGATCCGGGCCGCGAGGAACGGGTCGGCCGCGGCCCCGCGCAAGACCAGGTGCGCCGCGACCGCCGGGCGGGACTCGCTGAGCCACTGCGTCGGCGTGCTCGCGTGGTCGACATCGAGGGCGTCGATCCGGGCGCCGTGCGCGAGCAGGAGGTCGGCGATCTCGGGGGTGCGGGCGAAGTGGAGGGGCGTCTGGCCGTCGCCGCCGCGGGCGTGGACGACGGAAGGATCCGCGGCGAGCATGGCGCGCAGTTCATCGGTCTTGCCGAGCCGCGCGGCCGCGTGCGGGGTGAGCGTGGCCCCGCGCCGGAGCAGGTGCTCCGCCATCTCATCGCCGGCGCTGTCGAGGACGCCGAAGCTCCCGGCCAACCAGTCGCTGCGCTGGTCGATGTCCGCCCCGAGCTCGAGCAGAAGGTCCACCATCGGGCGGTTGTCGGTGTCCACGGCGCGGATGAGGGGAGTGGCGCCGAAGCACCGGGGATCGGTCGCGCGCACGAGCGCGGGGTCCGCGCTAGCCATCGCCCGGACGGTTTCAAGATCGCCGCCGCGGACAGCTCGGAAGAACGTGGAGAGTTCGCTGGCGTCGCTCATGTCGCCTTTCTCCTTGTCGGGGGGGCGCTCTGCTCGGTCCGAAAACCTGTCCGACGGCCGCGGGCCGCGAGATTCTCCTCGAACTCCGCCCGCCAGATCAAACCTCCCATGCGATCCTGGGGTATATTGAGGTAGGAGCCCGCGCGTGAAGCGACGGGGCCGACCCGCGGGCGGCTTTCAAGCCCGCACGATCCTTGCCCTGAGGCGTGAAGCCGGCAGGGCCTCGCCTGAGGCGTGACGCCGGGGCGGAGCGGGTCGAGTGCAGTACACCAACTCATCCGATCGAGGCGCGGCGGTGTCGCCGCGCTACTGGTGGCGCACGAGGGCCGAAGCCAGGGATCAGATCGGGAACCGCTTCGGCCCGCGTGGTCACCGTGACCACAAGGAGTTGCTCCTTGGACATCCAGACCATCCCGATCGATCAGATCCGGCCCGCAGAGTACAACCCGCGCGAGGACCTGAAGCCCGGCGATCCGCGCTTCGAGAAGCTCGTCAGGAGCGTGGACGAGTTCGGCCTGGTCGAGCCGCTCGTCTGGAACAAGCGCACCGGCAACCTCGTCGGCGGTCACCAACGGCTGAAGGTGTTGAAGGCGCGCGGCGAAACGACGGCGCCCGTCGTCGTGGTGGACCTGTCACCCGAGCGCGAGCGGGCGCTCAACATCGCCTTGAACAAGATCCAGGGTGACTGGGACGAGCAGAAGCTGGCCACGCTGCTCAATGAACTGATCAAGACACCGGATTTCGACCTCGACCTCACTGGCTTCGAGATGGACGAGGCGACGGACCTCATCGGCGAGATTCTCGGCGATGAGGCGGGTCTCAAGGAGGCCTTCGACCCGGAGGCGGCGCTCAAGGCCGCGGGGCCGGCGGTGACGCGGCCGGGTGATCTGATCGTGCTCGGCTCTGATCCCGCGACGCAGCACCGTTTGCTCTGCGGCGACTCGACGGACCACGAGCAGGTCCGACGCCTCATGGACGGGCAGCGCGCGGCGCTCTTCGCGACCGACCCGCCGTACCTGGTGGATTACGACGGCACCAACCACCCGGGCGCCAACTGCGGCACGAAGAACAAGGACTGGTCCGGCACCTACGGCGTCACCTGGGATGATGCGGACAGGAACTCCGACCTGTACGACAGGTTCATCGGCGCGGCCGTGGCCGAGGCCGTCGCGTCCAACGCCGCGTGGTACTGCTGGCACGCGTCCCGCCGCCAGGCGATGCTCGAGGCCGCGTGGAACAAGCACGGCGCCTTCGTCCACGCGCAGGTCATCTGGGTCAAGAACAGGCCCGTGCTCACCCGGACCTGGTACTCGTGGCAGCACGAGCCGTGCCTGATGGGCTGGATCAAGGGAAACGTCCCCGCTCGCGTGGACGAGCAGCGCCTTTCGACCGTGTGGCACATCGACACGATCCCCAACGGCGATGAGCGGCCCGATCACCCGACGCCCAAGCCCCTCGATGTGTTCGAGATCCCGATGCGCCAGCACACCCGGCGCGGCGAGATCTGCTACGAGCCGTTCGCGGGCTCCGGTACGCAGTTCATCGCCGCGGAGCGGCTCGGACGCCGGTGCTTCGGGATCGAGATCTCGCCAGTCTACTGCGACCTCATCGTCCGCCGGTTCATCGCGTTCGCGGGTGAGATGGCGGTGGCGCCGGAGATCGCCGAGAAGTACCGCCTGCCGCGGAAGGAGGTGGTGGCATGAGCACCGCCCCTCTCCCACAACCCAGCGACGGCCACGCGCAGCCCGATAGCGGCCGCAACGTGCTGGATGTGCTCCGTGACATCAAGGCGGGGCTGCTCGACCCCAAGACGCTTGCGGACGACGACCGGCGCCAATGCGTCATCCACCTCACCGAGGAACGGCTGAGTGTGTCGGAGATCGCCCAAGTTCTTAAGGTCGCCACCCGGACGATCTGGCGCGATCGGCGGAAGATCCAGGAAGAGCAGGCGATCAAGCCGGACCCGCAGATGACGAGCATGCTGGCGGGCAAGTTCGCGCAGGAGACCGACGCACTCCGGGCGCACGTCCACCGGATCCTGCGCGATAAGGACGCGTCCCACGCCGACCGGATCGAAGCGGCGCGAGTGTCCCACGAGATGCTCGACAAGTGTCTAGCCCGCCTCCAGAGCATGGGCTTCCTGCCCACGGCGCCGCAGCGCACCCAGGCCGAGGTCACGCACTTGAGCGGCGATGCGGCGACCTTCGACGAGCTTCTGCGCGAGCAGCAGCGCCTCCAGGAGATCGTGGCGTCGATCGCGACCAATCAACCAGCTAGACCGGAGAGCGCCGCAGGCTCGGAGCGCCCGTCCTCCCCGGAAGGAGGCGCCCGGTGACCTCCATGCCGCAAGGACAACCCGACCCCGCCGAGGTGCTGCGGATGCTCTCGGCCCACCGCCGGATGACCGGCTCGGTCTCCCCCGAGGCCTTCGCCAAGGTCTACCTGCCGCACTACTTCACGCTGCCACCGTCTCGCATGCACCGCGAGCTCTTTGCGATGCTTCGCGAGAGCGTCGCGAACCGGGGCCAGCGGTTAGCCATCGCCGCACCCCGCGGCCACGCCAAGAGCACCGTGGTCACCCTGGCGCACCTGCTCTGGTGCGTCCTCTACAGGCACGAGCGGATGGTCTACATCGTCTCCGCGACCCGGGAGCAGGCCGTCCAGCTCCTCAAGCACGTCAAGGACGAGATCCAGGGGAACGAGCGGCTCCTGATGGACTTCCCGGAGGTCTGCCAGGCGCCGGGGAGCAAGACGCCCAAGCCCTGGCGCGACAACAACATCTCGCTCCGCAACGGCGTCATGGTCCGCGCCCTGGGCTCGGGCCAGAGCCTTCGCGGCATGCGCCAGAAGCAGCACCGCCCCGGCCTGATCATCGTCGACGACCTGGAGAACAAGGAGGACTGCTTCTCCGCCGAGCAGCGGCAGAAGACACGCGACTGGTTCTACAGCACGCTCCTCAAGGCCGGTGACGCCGCGACCAACGTGGTCGTGATCGGGACGATCCTTCACTACGACAGCCTGCTGGCGAACCTCACCAGCCAGACACCGGCGATGAGCCGGACGGGCGGGCCGACGCTCTCCGTAGGCTGGGAGAGCCGGGTGTACAAGGCGCTGGAGCAGAGCAGCTCGAACCCCGGACTCTGGGAGACCTGGGAGCAGATCTCCATCGGCGAAGAGGAGTTCGAGGGCAGGACCGGCCCCAAGGCCGCGGAGGTGTTCTTTGCGGCCAACTCGGCGGCGATGCTCGAAGGCTCCCGCGTTCTGTGGCCGGAGAAGGAGGGCTACCTCCAGCTCATGCAGATGCGCCTATCCGAGGGGCGCGCGAGCTTCCAGTCGGAGAAGCAGAACGAGCCGCTGGACCCCGAGACGTGCGTCTTTGCGGAGGAGCGGTTCAAGTACTGGGACGACGAGTTCAAGGACGTCCCGGCGCTCCTGGCCAGGATCGGGTCGGCGGCGCGGTTCTACGGCGCCTGCGACCCGAGCATGGGGAAGCGCGCCGGCCGCGGCGACTACTCGGCGATCGTCACGCTCGTGAAGGACGTCAACACGGACGCCATCTACGTCATCGACGCGGACATCCGGCGCCGCACGCCGACCGAGCTGATCGAGCGGATCCTGGCCCTCGCCGAGACCTACAAGTACCGGTCGTTCAAGTTCGAGGCCAACCAGTTCCAGGAGGTGCTGGCCGACCAGCTCAAGGCCCGGGTCCGGGAGAAGAACCTCTTCTTCGACCCCCAGCCCGTCACGCACTCGGGGAACAAGCAGGCCCGCATCGAGAGCATCGAGCCGGCGATCTCGTCGGGCAAGGTCCGGCTCTGCCGCAGGCACGGCATGCTTCTGGATCAGCTCCGGCAGTTCCCCCTCGGCGCCCATGACGATGGGCCGGACGCGCTGGAGATGGCCGTATCCGAGGCCGTCAAGCGCGTGGTCGTCGGGAAGACCACGAACTACTGAGTGCGGGCATGCGGACTAGGCAGTCCCGGCCATGCACACGTGGCCGGGGCGTTTCATTGGGGGGCTCGGTTTACAGCGCGTCGCGGGCTGCTCGCCAGTGCGCCTTCATGTCCTGGGCGAGCCGGTCGATCGATTCGATCCCTTCGAGTTCGAACAGCGGCTTGGTCTTGGGTGGCAGCGGCACGCGGACGGAGATCAACGACTCGGCGTGCCGCCCGCGGCGCCCCTGGGCCTTGGCGGCGGTGAGGATCCGGCGCTGCGGGTCGTGCTCGCCGGCGAGGTCGAGCTTCCGCAGCGCGCGGACCGCGAGGTGGCGTGCGATGACGATCGGCGTGTCGCGCTGGGGGGGCGCCTTGGCGCCAGCGCCGACCGCGCAGTCCCGCAGGACCAGGTAGCGGATGTGGGGCTCCTGGACCGGCCGCACGGGGTCATGCAGGATGACCGAGACCGCGAGGTACGGCGTGGCGGGGTCGATCGTGGCCTTGTGCGTCATGCGGCGGCCGTTCTCACCGCCGTTGTCGTCGTCATCGTCACCACCGTCCGCAGCCCCGTCCAGCTCCTCGCCGACGGGCTCGCCCGGCTCAAGCAGGAAGTGGTACTGGTCGCGGATGTGGCGGTCGAGCTCGTCGCGGTTGCTCGGCTCCAGCGGCGTACCGATCAGGAACCGGAGCGGGTCGGGCGCGGCCGCGAGCGACTGTAAGAGCGATTGGTTCAGGTGGTCCAGCTCGCGGTAGAGGTGCGCGACGCCCTGGATCGTGCTGGCGACGGCGCGGGCGAACTGCGTGGCGGGCTCGTTGGTCATTCGGTGGTCTCCTGAGGGATCCGATCAGACGGGTGAATGGGGTCGCGACCGCCAGTGGCACACGCGGGCTGGGGCGAGCGCTTAGGTGTGCCGCCGCGGATACTCCAGTTCAGGAGCGAGCAGCGCGATTCGGTGGGGCCGAGCGAGGCCATCTCTCTCCATGATGCGCCCACACGGCGCGGAGGCGCCCACCTCAACCGCTGGATCGCGTCTGCGGCGTCCGCGGTCGGCAGCTGTGCAGGCCGGAACCCGACGAACCCCGCCAGCCCGGCCCGCTCCAGGTACTCAATGAGCGAGGTCCGCCAGAACGATCGGCCAGACTCCTGGGCTGCGCGGACGAGTTGCCGGTGCAGCGACTGCCACGTCAGCAGCCGCAGGTCGGCGCCTTGGGGCAGCAGGTTCATCGTCTCCTCGAACTCGGGCCTGGCTCGGTGGAGACGTCGCTCATCGACCAGGAACACGACCGTCGGTGGGCTCGACCGGAACGCCGCGGCCAGTTCGACCGGGCATGCCGGACCGGGGTTCGCCGCGGTCGCACACCGCCACTGACGCTCGATCTGGTTCGAGATGGAGGTCCAGTCCTCCGGATCGGCGTCGCGGTCCGAGCTCAGGTCGTGGCGGTCCGAAGCGACCTTCGCCTCGACGATCACGACCCGGTCCTCGAAGTGGAGCACGACGTCCGGCTCGGCGAGCGCCAGCCGCGGCCAGAACCAGGCGTTCCTCAGCGGACCGCGGATGCCAGCGTCGGCCGTGTTCGGTCCCGTTGCATCGCTCAGCCACGCGGCGAGCTCTCGCTCGGCGCCGGCGAGCAGGAGCGTGCCGAAGACCGACGACGTGACCGCGTCCTCGAGCCGCCGCGAGACGGGTATGGATTCGTCGAGTTTGTGATGGAGGAGGGCGTGGAGCATGGCATCGTTCACCTTTGCGGCGCCGATGCTCAGGCTGGTCGTTCCCTCCGGGCATGAAAAGAGGGCGCCGGACCGAGCCTGCTCACAGGGCCCCCGCCAAGGGGCGCGTGCAACAGCACCCAGCCGACGCCCCCTTGCGGGGGCGCGGCGGATGCTGCCTGCATACTTCAAGGGCCTTGCAGCCCAGGTTGGCGGTTTCCTGTGAGGCAGCAACGAACGCTCGCGCGTTGTCTGGTTGTCAGACCCGCCCTTCTCGGGGACTCGGGCCAGGTTGGGTCCAAGAACTCCTTCTGCTCGCGACAGCCGGCGCCAGGCACCACGCCCGGACGGAATCCGGCCACCATCAGTCTATAGGGGCATAGGCCCGGGCAGGATCAAGCGATTGGCGGGGATCGGGTGGCACAGGCGGGAGCCTGTACCGGGTGTGCTACGCACCTTCCGGACCTGCTTCCCACAGAGCTTGCCGGTCCGCGGGCGATCAGATGTAAACGTCCACATCCCGGGCCAACTCGGCCGCCCATCGCCGCGCGCTCATTCCGAAGGACCCCGTTCTGTCAACCCCTGGATGCGTCACGGAATGCGATAGGAGGAGCCACTGGCGGGTCCCGAAGTCATCAGCTCGCCGAAGATTCCGGCGTAGCGCTCGCGCAGCTGCGACAGGGGCACTTCACGGCGTTCCTCGATCTGTTCTCGGATGGTGCTGGTTGTTGTGGTCGTCATAGTTCTTCAGGCTCCTGCGGGCCGCGTCACCCCGAGCTCTCCGGCTCGGGGACCGTCGCGTTCACCCGCGGGCAGACTAAGGGTGACATGCTGCGGAACTTCAAGTCCCGCGCCGCGGGAACTTGGATGCACGATCGTGACGCCTGCGGAGTAGGCGTTCGCGTCGATGAGCCGGGCCGTTGCAACGGCCAGGAGCTCGACCGCTCAAGGGGGAATGCACGCTGGGTCCCCGCCATCGTCTGACAGATTGCTTTGCGATTGCGGGTTCGGCATGCGGCAAGGGACGGCAGCCCTCGCCCTTACCGCTCTGCGAACCCGGCCGGGCCCGTCGCGCGACCCCATCGGTCTCCCAGCAAAGAGGTGACCAGATGACCTGACGGCCACGCACGTGATGCCTTTCCGGGACGGGAACGTGCCGGCTTGAGGCAGCGGCCAACCGTGCTCCATACACTCTGGCCCCTGGAGGTTCAGCGGCCGATGTCGAACCAGCCGAAGATCAAGGAACCGCTAAGGGCGCTGAACGCCATTTGCCCGTACTACACCATGTTTCCGTTGGACTTTCCGCTGCGCGTGCTCAGCGGGCGTGCGAAGAAGGGGGACTGGGTGGTCGACCCCTTCTGCGGGCGGGGCACGACGAACTTCGCGGCGCGCCTGCTTGGCCTGCCTTCGTTCGGAGTGGATAGCAGCCCCGTCGCCGTGGCGCTGACCCAGGCAAAGCTCGCGGATGCGCGGGTGGCAGACGTCGTACGCGTGGCTACGGGAATCTTGGAAGCCATGCCCTCGCGTATCACCGTGCCCAAGGGCGAGTTCTGGGAAATGGCTTACGAGCCCTCCGTCCTTCGCCAGATCTGCTGGCTGAGGAAGGAACTCCTCCGGGACTGCTTGAGCGACTCGCGGTGCCTCCTGCGGGCCATACTCCTGGGTGCCCTCCACGGGCCGCGCACGAAGTCCGCGGCCTCGCACCTCTCGAACCAGTGTCCGCGCACGTTCGCACCCAAGCCCGACTACGCGGTTCGGTTCTGGCGGAAGCACCGAATGAAGCCGCCCTCTGTCGATGTCCTTGAGGTGGTCAGGACTCGCGCTCGCAGGTATCTCTCCGAACGACCGAAGCACACGCCGGCGCAGGTGGTGCTCGGGGACAGCCGCGCCACGGGGGTGTTTGGCCGGCGAACGTTCCGGTGGGCCATCACCTCGCCTCCGTACTACGGGATGCGCACGTATATCCCGGATCAGTGGCTCCGGAACTGGTTCGTCGGGGGACCGTCAAGAGTGACCTATCGCCCTCCTGAAAGGGAGATCGATCACGGCTCCGCCGATGGCTTCGCGGATGACCTGCGCAAGGTCTGGAAGGGCCTTGCTACACACGCTGCCAACGATGCCAAACTCGTGATCCGGTTCGGCGGCATTGCCGACCGCGACGTGAACCCGATGGAGTTGCTGAAAGCCTCGCTGACGGATTCGGGGTGGCGGCTCACAACCGCGGTCTCGGCCGGCGACGCCAACGCCGGCCGCCGCCAGGCCACGCAGTTTGTGCACGGTGGCCCCGCCCCGAGAGAGGAGCACGACTTCTTCGCCGTGCTCGCCTAAGCGCCACCTTTCCCTTTCTTGATAAAGGGCTTCTGCTCACCCTTCCTCGTCATCCGCTTCTCGGTGTGCCACTCGCCCTTCCCCCACAGACCATCGAGGAACTCCGGCACAAGCTGGCCAGCAAGGTCATCGCGATCCGCGATCGTGTCCGGCAGCGCGTCCTTCAACTTGTACCAGACGACCCCCCAGGTCGCGTTGCCCGCCTCCAGGGCCCGGACAAGATCCGCGTCGGCCCGCACCTTCACGAGAGCGCCTTGCCGAGCCAACGTCAGGAAGTCTGGGGCCTGGGTGCTGTGGTCCGCGTCGCTGTCGCCGCTCGATGAATCCGCTGTGGCAACGTTCCCGCTCACGGCGACCGCCTGCTGCACCTCACCGAGCAACTTCGCGCGCAGCCGGCTGGCGAACGTATCGACCGCCGGCGCCGAGTACGTGGGGTCCACGGTCTTGTAGAGGCCCTCGAACAGCATGGCTCGGAACGGGATGGGGAACGGACGGCCGCCGACGCTGCTCCAGAATACGCCGTGGCCGGGGATGGGCTCGTTGAGCAGCGAGCTCAGAAGGTCATCGCTGTAGTGGGCATTCGCGCCCTTGACGCTGCGCAGGTCCGCGGCGGAGAGCAGGTGGAAAATGAACCAGTTGTCGCCCTGGCTCAGGATTTCGCCCGGGATGCTCCCCGGCTGCTGGGTGATCAGCATGGCGCCGAGGTCGTACTTGCGGCCCTCCTTCACCCACTCGATGTACGGCTGGGCCGCGGAGGCCTTCTCGTTGAGCACCGACTGAGCCTCCTCCACGACGGCGATCGTGGGGATGCTCTGGGGCGATTCCTTCGTGAACTCCTCCTGGTTACGGTCGAAGATCCGCCGCAGGATCAGCCCGCTCAGAACGAGCGAGGGACCGCCGCGAAGTTGCGAGACGTCGACGACGCAGAGCTTGCCCTCCTTCAGGGCGGCCATTAGAGCGTCCATCAGTCGGCTGGCCGGATCGTGGAGCATGTTGACGATCCGGGTCAGGTTGGCCCGCGCCGCGAACACCTCCATATCGCTCATGTCGCGCGCATTGAGCAGACGCTTGACATCATCGACGCTGGCGGAGTTGCCATCCTGAAAGATGAGGTCGACCAGGTCGGCCCAGTTCTGGCCGCGGACGGACCGCAACTTCGCCACGTTCTGCTGGTCCTGCTTCTCGGGGGACAACGCCAGCGAAATGACATCGCTGGCGCTGAGCGTGCGGATGTCCAGCTTCACGCCGGCCGCGACGAAAGACATGTAGTACTTGCTCTCGATCTTGCGCGACGTGAAGACGACCAGCCGGTCCTTCAGGTGTGGCACGTCCGCGAGCCCGGGCCGGTCCTTATCGTCGGGCCAGAAGTACTCGCCGTCGGGGTCGAAGATGATGGTCCCAACTGGCACGGTCTTTCCGGCGCGCTTCGGCGCGACGGGGTCGGTGCGGTACAGCTCCGAGAAGAGCAACTTGTTCAGGTTCGACTTGCCAAAGCCGGCGCGGGCGAACACGAACGTGCGGCGCGACACGAGGCTGCTCGCCAGGAACTTGACCTTGAGCTCGGGGTTCAGGTGCTGGACCCATTCGTCCGGCGCGACCGCGGCATTGCCGCCCGTGAAGACGTATTCCCCCATCGCGTAGTGTCCGATGGTGGCCCCGTCGCTGTTGTGGCCCACCAGCTCCCTCAAGACCGCCTCGTCCACGAAGGCGACTGGGCTGCCGACGTGCGGCAAACGGCGGTGGGAGGCGACGAAGGTGAGCTTCTTGTCGCCGTTCACGCGGAGCACGCGGATATCAACGCGGTACTTCAGGTAGTCCTCGCGCAGCTGCTCCGGCACGTTGCGAGACTCACGCATCGCCCGGATGTTGAAGTCCTCGCCGGCGGAACCCGTCAGACGACCGTCCGAGGACAGCGACGTGATCCGGCCCAGCACCGCCTCGTTCGGAGTCTCCAGTTGCACAATCACGAGCTGCCCGTGCATGGGGATGTTCTGGAAGTTGCTCTGGTACGGCAGCGCCAGGTCGGCGTGGAACTCCAGCCCGCCCTCCGTGAAGCCGCGAAAGATGCCGATCGTCTTGTCCTTGGGGAAGAGCTGCACGGGGTACCTCCGGGATTACTCAGCGATAGCGGGCAGACGAAGGGTCACTCGGCTGGAGCGTCATCTCGTCCAGCCGGCCCGCGTGCTCTGCGAGGATGCCCCGGACCGACCGGACGACCTCGTCTTGCAGGATGGTCATGTCAAAGTCAACGAGTGCTGCGTTCTCATGGGCCTTCTGAAGGCACTGCGGATAGAAGGGGATTGGGAACCCGTCGATCGCGTCGGCGAGCATGTACCCAAGCACCGTCGCCGCGTCCCTGGCCTGTGGGATGAAGATGTCAATCGGCCAGATCGGGTCGTGCGGCCTCGACCCGAACTTCACGAAGAACATCTTCCCCCCACACAAACTTGTTCGCCTCGCCGCCGAGCTTCCCGGCCTCCTCGTCCCCGCGGGCGTACTCGCCCCACACGTAGGCCTTCTCCTCCAGTTCGCGGGGCACCTCGACATACGTCGGGTAGTCGGTCCTGAGAATCCCCTCGATACCCATCGCCAGGCGGTATCGCTGGAGCACCTTGCTTCCCTTCGACACGCCCGCGAGGTAGATGTTGCGTTTGCGTTGCTTCTGCGCTTCGATGGCGTCCGCCAGCAACTGGCGGTACTTGATGAACAGGTCCCCCTTGAACACTTTGCTGCGGAGGTTCCCGTCAGCGATGATCACGGTATCGGAACCGTATTGGAGCTCGCTCACGAGCTTGAGCAGCACGGCCCACTCCGTCAGCTCCCGATACACCTGAACCCAGCTCGGCGAGATCGGCTCGATCTTCCCGCCCGGCGCCACCGGCTTGGGGATCATGGGGGTGAGATTCCAGATTGCTCGCTCGCCCTCGGGCAGCAGCTTCGCAAGCATCTGGCCGAGCGCAGTCTTGGGCGCGCCGGTGGAGTCGAAGTGCCGTGCGTTCACTGCAGCTCGGTCGCTGGTGGGCGTCACCACCTCCAGGCAGTACTCGTTATTGCTCGAGTCCACCACGCGCACGAGCTGCACCATGAACGGGTCGAACTCGATCTTGTTGTTGCCGCCATCCGTGCCGACCAGCGAGATCGCCGTTGTGCTCCGCGGCTGGATGCGTCGCGTCTGCCCCTTCAGCGGTCGGACATCTTCCCGGAGCTCATCCAGGACCCGGCGATCACCTTGGATGCTGGTGGCCAGTTCCGCCCGCAATGCCGCGATGCTCTCGGGATCGATCAATGGAACCCTCCACGGCATCCGCGGTGCTTGTTCATTCTCGGATTGTACTGTGTTCGGCTACACCTCCAATTGCCCGCTGTTAGGGTGTTTGACCGTCCGGATGCCGATCTGCCGGCTCGCTGGCCACAGCAGGGCGTGAGCCGTTCGGGTATACTCGCTGCCTCATAGCCCCCACACCGCTACCCGCGCCGGACAGCCAATTGAGTCAAGCATGGCTCGATTCGTCCGGTGGTTGGTGGTTGGTCGGGATGGGGAGAGTTCTCTTCGTGTCGGAGGCGCAGCGTGGCGAAAAGACAGCGGCAGTCGAGCAGAACGCCAAGAGGGACGGCCGGCAACGGTCAATCCTCCTCCCGCCTGCCCATGGGCGACATCCGGCACCCCGGCGCCAAGCGCCGCAACATCCCGCCCGCGAAGATCGCCGCCGAGGGCACCGTCCCGGCTATCCCGAAGGCCCAGTACGCCTACAACCCGCACCTGCCGCCGGTGCTCCGGTTCGATCCCTCCGGCGGGCCGGACGCCCTGCCGGAACTTATCGCCGAGGCCGGCAAGCGTCCGCTCACGCCCGAGGAGCAGCGCCTGCTCGCCGCGGCCCTCCGCAACCACGAGCCCTGGCTTGAATGGACGGGCAAGCGCGAGAAGAAGTGGTTCGAGGTCGATCCCGTCGCCCTGCACATCCACGAGCGCGTCAGCGCCCAGGCGATCCTGAAGGTCGCCGCGCGGCAGGATGTCAACAAGAGCCTCTTCGCCGACCCGGAGCAGGAGTACCACGAGGCCGTTCAGTTCTACCGGCACGACGTGGACTGGACGAACCGGCTTATCCTGGGGGACTCGCTCCAAGTGATGTCATCGCTGGCGCGGCGGGAGGACCTGGCCGGGAAGGTCCAGATGATCTACATGGACCCACCCTACGGGATCAAGTTCGCCAGCAACTTCCAGCCCGAGGTCGGCAAGCGGGACGTGAAGGACAAGCAGGAGGACCTGACGCGCGAGCCGGAGATGGTGCGGGCCTACCGCGACACCTGGCACCTGGGCATCCACTCGTACCTGTCGTATCTGCGCGACCGGCTGATCGTCGCACGAGAACTCCTCGCCGACACGGGGAGCGTTTTCGTGCAGATCAATGATGAGAATCTGCACAGAGTCCAGCAACTGCTTGATGAAGTCTTCGGAGCATCGAACTACATTGTTAGCATTGTCGTGCAGAAGAAGGGAAGCCAGAAAGGCGACTTCATCCAACCGATCAACGACTACCTACTGTGGTATGCTAAGGATAAGACACGGGCCAAGCACAACCCGGTTTACGATGTCCGCAGCGTGGGTTCACGCGGTGGTGCTGGATACCGCTTCGTGGAAACCGCCGCAGGCGAGGAGTGTCAGGCGCCCGTTGACCTGGACGGCCTCGATGCGACCCGCGATCAGCGGTTCTTTGCATCCAACCCGCTGACAAGCGGCGGCGTTCGGGCGAATCAGTCGTTACCGTTTGAGTTTCGAGGGCGGATCTTCGAACCGGGAGCGGGCGCGTGCTGGAAGACCAAGGTACGCACGGACGAACCCGGCTTGCCTGGGATGACGCGCCTAGCGATGGCGAATCGCCTATTCGTCGGTGACAAGCAGCTTCGGTTCAAGAGCTATGTGGACGACTTTGGTGGTGTTCAGCTGACGAATTTTTGGACTGGCATCGGCGGCGCGCCTGATCCCGTCTACGTTGTTCAGACGAATCCGAGGATCATTGAGCGCTGCTTGCTCATGACCACCGACCCTGGCGATCTCGTGCTCGATCCGACGTGCGGGTCGGGGACAACGGCGTACGTTGCTGAACAGTGGGGTCGGCGGTGGATCACCATCGACACCAGCCGCGTCGCCATCGCCATCGCCCGCCAGCGACTGCTGACGGCCAAGTTCGACATGTACGGCCTGCGCCCGCTCAATGCGGAGGATCAGCGACGCAATCCCAACGGCACGTGGCTGCGTGATCCGGATGATCCGCACGGCGAGCCGAGGACCTTCAACTGCAAGACCGTCCCGCACATCACGCTCAAGAGCATCGCCCAGAACGTCGCCCTCGACCCGATCTTCGCCAAGCACGAGCCGATTCTCGACGCCGCGCTCAAGCGGTGCAACGACGAACTGGCCGCGGCCTTGAAGAAGGACCCCTCCCTGCCGACGCGCCTGGCGGTCAAGCTCGCAAAGAAGCAGAAGGAGGAAGGGAAGCGCTCCATCACCGACGCCGACCGCCGCCGCTGGATCCTCCCGCCGGACAACCGCGAGAAGGGCGTCAAGTGGACCATCGATCCGACGGTCGCCGCGTGGTACCACTGGGAGGTGCCGTTCGATACCGACCCGGACTGGCCCGCCAGCCTGCGCGACGCGGTGACCGCCTACCGCGCGGCGTGGCGGGCGAAGATGGACGAGGTCAACGCCTGCATCGCCGCCAGCGCCGAGCAGGAGGAACTGGTCGATAAGCCTGACATCGTCAAGGGCGTGACGCGGGTGAGCGGCCCGTTCACCGTGGAGGCGGTCCAGCCGCCGGAGATGACGCTGGGGGATGTGGTGGATGTCGGCGAGTTCGACGGGGCGCCCGATGAACTCGACGGGCAGTTCGAGATCCGGATGGTGGAGCGGACCAACGACCTTGAGGCCGCGAACGTCGGGGCGTACCTCGACCAGATGTTCCGGTACATCAAGGCCGACGGCGTGCGGTTCCTCAACAACAAGCAGATGAAGTGGACGCGTCTGGAGCCGCTCTTCGAGAGCGGCAACCCAAGCGGCTTCCACGCCGAGGGGAGGTGGGTCGCCGTCGGCGAAGAGGACCCCGATCCCGACGGCCGGTGCAACGTCGCGGTGCTCTTCGGTCCGCAGTACGGGCCGGTCACGGGGCCGGTGGTCGTCGAAGCCCTGCGCCAGGGGCATATCCGCGGCTACGAGCATGTCGTGATCGCCGGGTTCAACTTCGACGGCGCCGCCCAGACGGCGTACGACAACCAGGCGCACCCGAAGGTCAAAGTCCACCTCGCCCACATCCGCCCCGACATCAACCCGGGGATGAACGGGCTGCTGAAAGAGTCGCCCCAGCCCGGGGGCGGGCAACTGTTCACCGTCTTCGGCCGGCCGCGGATCAGCGTGCGCAAGAGCACGCGCGAGGAGGGGATGTACGAGGTGGAGATGGAGGGCGTGGACATCTACAACCCCGTGACCGACGAGGTGATCTCAACGGGCTCCGGGAAGGTGGCCGCGTGGTTCCTCGACAGCGACTACGACGGCGTGACGTTCTGCATCACCCAGGCCTTCTTCCCCGACCGTTCGGCGTGGGAAAAACTGCAAAGGGCGCTCAACGGCAAGGACGGCCCGATCGACGCGGAGCGTTTCGAGGCCTTCAGCGGGACGGTGAGCCTCCCCTTCCCGGCGGGCAAGCACAAGTGCGTGGCGGTGAAGGTGATCGACCCGCGGGGGAATGAGGTCATGGCGGTGGAGAAGATCTAACCTGCGGAGTCAACCGATCATGAGTTATGAAACCACCATCCGTGTTCCCGAGCGGCCCGTGGGGCACAAGGACGTTGTGTTCAAGGTCCGCAAGGACGGAGAGATCCTCGGCCGCCTGAAAGTGAGCAAGGGGCAATCGTGTGGCTTCCCGGTAAGAAGAGCAAAGGGTATCGGCTGAACTGGGAGCAGCTCGCACGACTCGCGAAAGATAATGGCCGTCACGGCAACTACCCGGTGTGAACAAAGGGGCGTTTGATGAAGCCTCGCCCAGCATCGCAGGCAAGCGATGTCCCGATCCAACCCGTCGAGAAGCCGATTCTCTGCTCGCCGTATGAGGCGCCGAGTGTCCATTGGCGGTACGACCGCACGACCGGCCAGGCGACCAAGAGTGCCGGGCGGCGGCCCAGCAGGTACTGGTACAAGACCAAGGACGACGCGAAGGGTCAGCTCACGCTCGAACTCAGCGAGGGGCAGAAGGACCTGGTCATGGTCAACCAGCTCCGCGAGGATGTGGCCCGCTGGCGCGAGAGCAACTTCGAGGGCGTCACGCCGATCACGCGTGAACTGCTGAACTTCTGGTCCTCGCCGGACCGGCCGCGGCGGCTGTTCTTCTGCCAGTTGGAGGCCGTGCAGACGGTGATCTACCTGGCGGAGATCCTGCGGAGCGGCAAACGCCCGCGCTTCACCCCGCAGTTCCCGCCATCGGACCTCGCGAAGCTGGTCGATGCGCCCGAGAACCCAGACCTGTTGCCCCTCACTCGTTTCGGATGCAAGATGGCGACGGGGTCGGGGAAGACCGTCGTCATGGCGATGCTCATCGCCTGGGCGTTCTGCAACCGCGGCCGCAACCCTTGCGATGAGCGATTCCCCAACGCCGTGCTCGTGTGCTGCCCGAACCTGACAGTGAAGGAGCGGCTGGCGGTCCTGCGCCCCGAGCGCCCCGACAACTACTACGCCGCGTTCGACATTGTGCCGGTGAAACTGCGGCCGCTGATGCAGCGCGGCAAGGTGCTGGTCGAGAACTGGCACCGCTTCGCCCCCGAGAGCGAGCACGCCGAGGGGGGCAAGAGCTACGCGGTGGTGAACAAGGGCGCGGAGACGCCGGAGGCCTTCGCCAGGCGCGTGCTGGGCGAACTGTACGAGCGGATGCCGATCATGGTGCTCAACGACGAGGCGCACCACTGCTACCGCCCCGCGCCGCTGAGCGATGAACTGAGAAAGTCTCTCTCTGCTGAGGTATTGAAGGAAGCGCAGGCCGAGAACCAGGAGGCAACCGTCTGGATCGAGGGACTGGACAGGATCAACAACTACGCCGGCGGCAAGTCCGCGGGGCAGACCAAGCCGGGGATCGCGATGTGCGTGGATCTGTCGGCGACTCCTTTCTACATCGCCGGGAGCGGGCACGTCGAGGGCAGTCCTTTCCCGTGGCTGGTTAGCGACTTCGGGCTTGTTGACGCCATCGAGAGCGGGATCGTGAAGATCCCGAGGCTTCCCGTCAGTGACACCACGGGCAGGCCGGAGCCGAAGTACTTCCGGCTCTGGAAGCACATCGTGGGCGACAGGGAAACGCCCGGGTTGCTCCAACCGTCGGAGTTTCTTCCGGGCAAGGGCCGCAAACCGAAGCCGGAAGCGGTCTACCGAGAGGCCGAGGCCGCGCTCAAGCAGTTGGCCGGCCAGTGGGTCGAGCGTTTCAACTACATCCAGGAAGCGAGGCCCGGGCAAGTGCAGGCGCCGCCCGTGCTGATCATCGTGTGCGACAACACCGACATCGCGGAGGTCTTCTATCGGAAGATCAGCGGTGAGGAGCCGATCGAGGCGGTGACCGCGGAAGACGTGGCGCAGGCCACGGAGGCCGAGGACGAGGAGGCGGAGACGAGCGAGGAATCGATCGGGAAGCCGCGCGGCAAAGCGAAGCAGCGGATCTCGTACGGGCACGGCGTCATCTTTCCGGAGTATTTCCAGAACACGCCGACTGTGAAGCGAACCATCCGCATCGACACGGACCTGCTGTCAAAGGCCGAGAGTGAAGACCCCAACGTCTCGAAGAAGGACGCGGCCGAGGCGCTGCGGAAGATCGTGGCCACGGTCGGCAAACGCGGCGAGCCGGGCGAGCACGTCCGCTGCGTGGTGTCCGTCGCGATGCTGACGGAAGGATGGGATGCCAACAACGTCACGCACATCCTCGGGTTGCGGGCGTTCCGCAGCCAGTTGCTGTGCGAGCAGGTGGTGGGGCGTGGCCTGCGCCGCATGGACTACACGCCCAACCCCGAGACCGGGCTTCTCACCGAAGAGTATGTGGATGTCTACGGCATTCCGTTCACGGTCATCCCGTTCAAGGGGCGTCCGGTGAACAAGAAAGAACCGGAAGACAAGCCCAAGAACCATGTCCGCGCGATGCCCGAACGCGCCCACCTGGAACTCCGGTTCCCGGTGGTGGAGGGGTACGCCTTCGCCCTCAGGAAGAACCTGATCAAGTGCGATGTGAGCGCGATGGACCCGCTTGTCATCGAGCCCAGCCGCGAGCCGACGGCGACGTTCCTGCTTCCGACCGTCGGCTACCAGGAGGGAACCGCCTCGCAGTCGGCGCCGTTCGGATTCGTCGAGCAGGACCGCGAGCAGTACTACCAGCACACGCACCTTCAGGCAATCAAGTTCCAGATCGCGCGGCTGGTTGTGTCGCGTCTGGTCGGCGAAGCCGGCGGCCGGCCCGATGCCAAAGCCCGCGTCATGCGGCTCCAGTCGCGGCACCAGCTGTTTCCGCAGGTGCTGCGGATTGTTGATGAGTACGTGCGCCGCAAGGTGGACTTCAAGGATGTTGACCCTCGGGAACTCGGGCTCGAGAAGTACGTCAGCCGCATGGTCGGATACCTTTGCGACGCCATCGAGCCCGACGCATTGGAGGGCGAACCGCCCCTCTTGCCCGTGCTCAACCGGTACAAGCCGATCGGAACTTCCGGCGATGTGGACTTCACCACGACGCGTCCCTGTCACGGCACGCAGAAGAGCCATGTAAACCAGATCGTACTTGACACGAAGACATGGGAAGCCAGTGTCGCGTTCCGCCTCGAGGCGTCGGAAGTCGTGGAGCGATATGTCCGCAACGACCACCTTGGTCTGCACATCCCCTACGAGTTCCAGGGGGTCGATCACACCTACGAGCCGGACTTCGTCGTTCGACTGAGATCCGGTCTGAATGTCATCCTCGAAGTGAAGGGATTCGAGGATGCCCAGACCACCGCCAAGCACCACGCCGCGAGGCGATGGGTTCGAGCAGTGAACAATGCAAAGGAGCACGGCGAGTGGCGCTTCCATTCATGTAGGGACCCGCAGGTCCTCGAAAGGGAGCTCGCGTCTCTTGCCGCATCGCCGGCGGAGGCGGTCACGGTCGACGCAGTCTGAATAAAGGACACCGTGCGCAAGAATCTTGCGCTCGTTTTCCACGGCCATGTCTGTGACCATCCCCATAGCCAATCTTGCTGCCGCGAATCGAGTCACGCTCCAAGCGGGCCCAAATCTCGTGCTACGCGGCCGGCCCAATGAAGGCTACTACGTGGGCATCGATCTGGCGAAATTGGACGCCAAGCGCGAAAATTATGGTGAAGCGTTTAACGTCGTGATCTTCGGAGACCTTGGCAATCCGAATGACTTCTACGTGTTGCCGTACGCGGCTATCGGACACCTTTTTGCTCGAACCCCTATTCAACTCCGCTCTGCTGAGCGGCCACGCTGGAAGGTGCAGATTCACAGCGATGAAATGGCAGTGGCTGGGATGGATCAGCGGCTGAACGTCGCCGAGTTCTATGCGGACTTTGCCGCGACGCAGCAGGGTTCGCGGTCCACAGACAACTTGGATATGTCGGTCGAGGCCACGATCTTTGAGACCCAGCGCGCAGGCGTGGTGACGCAGCGAAGGGGGCAGGATTGCTTTCATCGCGAAGTGCTCTACAACTTTGGTCACGGATGCTGTCTCACAGGAGTGACCGAGAGAGAACTGCTTGTGGCCAGTCACATTGTGCCATGGTCTCGGCGTGTTCCCCCACGATTGGACGCGGCGAACGGTCTGTGCCTCTTCGTGGCCCACGATAAACTGTTTGACAAGGGCTACTTCACGGTCTCCGACGATCTCACTATCTCCACTACCCGCCAGCGCGCGCGTCTGAGCTCGCACGTGGTTCGGCTGCTTGACGAGATCGACTGCCGAACGCTCTGTCAGCCACTTCGGTGGCCCATTCGCCCGGAGTACCTGCGGTTTCACCGGCAGCACGTCTTTCTCAAGTAGCGCAACCGCGGCCGCGCGGAACCGGCAGCTGCCCGAGTTTGCAGACGGGTGGCGTTTGCGCCAATCTTGGCCACTGGGCCACAGGAGCTACGAACCAGGATCGGCTATGCGGCGGTAGCGGCGTAGAGAGTTGCCTCCGGCGTCTTGCTGCCGGGGCTCGTCCACAGGCCCTTCGACTCCATCTGCGCGATCATCTCTTCGGCCCGCATCAACTTGCCGGCAATGGCGGCGTCGAGGACACTCATGCGTTTAGCTGCGCGAGCCTTCGTAGCCTTGGGCATTCTGCTTGCCGCGGTGGGATTGCCCTTCAAGCGCTGCTGGACCTGGGCGGTCGAGGCTCTCCGTCCCTTCTCGTTCCCTGCCAATCGGGCCTTTGTGGCGGCGCCGCTCCTCCTCCTCTTGCCCACTCTCGCTTTCTTCGTACGCATCGGATTTTCCTTTGGCTGAGGATGGCCGTAGCGACGCATGGCCAGCGACACCGCGGCCACGCGACCGATGGAGCCATCAACACGCGAACGAGGCAAGGTCCATCTGGAGCTACTCCGAAACGCCAGGATCGGGAGCGCTCATGCTGCTCGGACCCGTATGTCCGCATCGGACGCTCATCTCCGAACCTGTCGCCGCGATCTGGCGCTGAGCCTCGTGATTCACCTGGCTCTCTGCGCGACTGCATGGCTGAGTGTGTTCACGGTGACGGGATCTCCGCAAAAAGGGCGAGGTCCGGTATGCCGGGGAGCCAGCCATGCCCAACGCCATCGACCTTGCCCGGCTGCCGAAGATGCGGACCGAGCAACTTCGCGCTCTGTACATCGAGCACTTCGGACGTACGCCGCCAGTACACCGCAACCTGCTGATCCGCGAACTCGCGTGGCGGACACAGGAGGAGCGGAACGGCGGGTTCGACGCACAGACCCGCAAGCTGCTGCAGGCGGCGATGCGATCCGCGACTTCCGTCGAGGGGAAGCGAGTATCGGATGACGGGCCCGCGGCGGTCATCAACCGCGCGCCCAAGCGCCGGCGCAAGCCGAGCACATCGCCGGCGCTTCCTGTCGCCACACGGCTCGTGCGCGAGTGGGGCGGGCAACGGCACGAGGTCACGGTCGTCGAGAACGGCAAGGCGTACCGCTACCGCGACCGGACGTACCGCAGCCTCACCCAGCTCGCCCGCGAGATCACCGGCACCCACCAATCCGGGCTGCGGTTCTTCGGGTTGACCAGCCGCGTGGGTGACCGCGTTGGCGCATCAAGAGCCGAGAAGAAGCAAGGAGGACGGTCATGAGCACACCGGTCCGCTGCGCGGGCTACACGCGCAAGTCCAGTGAAGAGGGCCTGGAACAGTCGTTCAACTCGCTCGACGCCCAGCGCGAGGCCGGCCTCGACTACATCAAGAGCCAGAAGCACCAAGGATGGGTTGCGGTTCCGGCCCAGTACGACGACGGCGGGTACTCCGGCGGCAACGTCGACAGGCCCGGGCTCAAGCGGCTCTTGGAGGACATCCGCGATGGCCGCATCGACGTTGTCGTGGTCTACAAGGTCGACCGCCTCTCGCGGTCGCTGGCCGACTTCGCGCGGCTCATGCAGACCTTCGACGAGCACAAGGTCTCGTTCGTCTCGGTGACCCAGCAGTTCAACACCACGACTTCGATGGGGCGGCTGACGCTCAACATGCTCCTCTCCTTCGCCCAGTTCGAGCGCGAGGTCACGGGCGAGCGCATCCGCGACAAGATCGCCGCGACCAAGCGCAAGGGCGTCTGGGCGGCGGGTCTGCCGCCCCTGGGGTACCGGGTCTCACGCCCCGACGAACCGCCGGGTGACCGGCGACTTCGCATCGTCGAGCCCGAAGCCGCCATCGTGCGCGAGATCTTCGCGTCCTACCTCGAGTCGCACTCGCTCCTCGGCGTGGCCAAGAAGATGAACGAAGCGGGGTACACCACGCGCCCCTGGTCCAGCGCCAAGGGGAACCGCCACGGCGCCAAGCCCTTCCGGGCGGGCTGGGTCTACAAGATCCTGACCAACCAGGTCTATATCGGCAAGATCACGCACACCCGCGGCGGCAAGACCGAGGTCTTCGACGGCCTGCACGAGCCGATCGTCGACCGGGAGACCTGGGACATGGTCCACTCGACGATGAGGACGATCGAGCGGAGCAGGCCGCCTACCTGGACCCACACGCACCTGCTCCGCGGCAAGGTCCGCACGTACGAGGACTCCGCGATGAGCCCGGGCTCCGTGCTCAAGCGCCGCCGTCACCCTGACGGCACCGTCTCGACGCGGCGCGTGTTCTACTACGCCAGCCAGAAGGCGATGAAGCAGGGGTACAAGAACTGCCAGATCAAGTCGATCAACGCGGGTCACCTCGACGACCTTGTCCGATCGCTCGTGCTCGAGCACCTGCACGCCACCCATCAGATAGACCTGCACACATTGGATGCACCATCGCGCGACCACTGGATCCGCGAGGTGCTCGATCGTGTCATAGTGGCGCCCGAAACGATCACGGTTGAACTCGACCCAGCACGGTTCGAAGCGTGCAGGGCGGCCACAACGACGCCACTATCGCAGCCAGGAACGAGCGCAGCCGACGCCACGGATGATCCAGGCAGCGCTCGACGCAGCCCAAACACTCCGCAGGCAACCATACCCAGGTGCTTCTTCACCCCGACGGTCGAGGAGCGCCACGGCCGCGTCCTCCTCACGCTGCACATCAAGCTCAAACGCCACGACGGCCGCCGCGTACTGGTCGCGCCGGATGGACGCGATCTCTACTTGACGTACACCGAGAACGGCGCCCCGATCCCGCAGGAGCACCTCGTCCGAGCCATCGGCCAGGCCTTCGCGTGGCGCCGCGAGGTTGTCAAGGGCCGGGCCACGATCGAGGCGGTCGCGAAGGCCGCCGGGCTGCGGCCCGGCCGTGTGAGCCACCTCCTGCACCTGACCCGGCTCAGCCCAACGATCATCCGCGCCATTTTGACTGGTGCCGTTGGCGCACGCATCACACCCCGCGACCTCCACGCCGCCGCCGACCACCTCGACTGGTCACTCCAGGCCGCGGCGCTCATGCTCCGACCCGGGCAGGTCGGGCTTAACGAGAGGTAATCTCGAACGCGACTCCCTCCGGGGCGGAGGACTCCAGGGCCGAGTTCAGCCATCGGAGCGGAGCCGTGCCCCCTCACGCCGCGAGCGCACTCGCTGTACGCCGCGTCCCTGCTGGGTTGCTCGACGGACCCATCTCCGTCCCGCGACCGAGCGGCAGAGAGAGCTTCTAAGTCGTTCCGGCGGGCGGCCGCCGTCGCGGGCATGGCACGCCAAGGTCCG